>Ga0268280_1000023_pt1 | contig 157524 bp, 134 predicted proteins | sample saktaG_9_FD_190139 | JGI IMG/M metagenome (GOLD analysis project Ga0268280, IMG submission 190139) | Saline water microbial communities from Sakinaw Lake, British Columbia, Canada - sak_2011_5_24_40m | ecosystem: Environmental > Aquatic > Non-marine Saline and Alkaline > Saline ...
GAAGGTGCACTTGCGTTCGTCGTGTTACTAATAAGTGCGCTTACTTGATTGCATTCTACTTGTGGCCGCGGGCGCCTGCTTGGAGCTGGCTTGGCTAGTCCCGCCAACGGCGGCGATCCCGTCAACGGCGCGGATGACCGCGGCTGCAGAAGCCGCCCTCGCCGCGGGCGGCTACAAGGACGCTGCAACATAGAAGGCGCACTCATTAGTATATAGGCTTTCCTTTGCTTCGGTGTTTGCACCGCCGGATCTGGGTATGTCGGCGCTTGGCACGCGTGCGCGGCGGCGCTTATGCATCCAGCGGGCTTTGCACTCCGAAAATATTCTTTTTCGCCACGTGCGTATAGATCAGGCCGGCTTCTGCAGCCGCGGTCGGCGCCCGCGGCCACAATTGGAATGCAATCAAGTTGCACTTGCTAATTCTCGTGATCGCCGGCAAGACTGCGTGCGTACGCCGCTTTTTCGTCGCCGCTGAACGCTTCATCAGGCTGGCGCGCAAGCGATGCGTAAAAGCGCGCGACCCAGTCCCGCTTGTCAACAACATGCGTTTCAAAGCGGGTCAGCGGCATACCATGCTGCCTAGCTTACGGTTACTATGTATATCTATATCCATGCAATGATTATATGACGTGAACCGCAAGATGTCAAGCATAAGGCGCGCAATTCATATGACTTTTGACAAGACATGACGAACATGCTATACTGTCGACAGTCAAATTCTAATTTAGACGTACAATATAGAATGACTAGTTGGAGGAAAGGATCTATGACAACAAACCTCGATAGATACAAAAAGGATCTTGATTCTCTATTTCTCGTCGCCAAGAAAATGGACGCCGACCTGACGGTGCGCGCCCTTGAGGAACGGGGCAAGCTCAGTCCAGAACATCAGGAAATAAAGAAGAAATACGAAGGCACGTTTGAGCGAGAATATCAGAGCTGGTACACGGAAGCACATTCCGTAATCAGACAGATCATTCCCGACAGATTAAAAGAATTTGAGCTGCTTTACCAAGGTGAAGGCAAGCGAAAACAAATTAACGCCACGACCTTTACGATCCAAGATTGGCTTACTGGCGTTCGATCAAATACGGATTCGTACGGAAAAAAATACTTTGGCGACGTTGCAATCGCTTCCATGCGCTTCCAAACCCAACGAGGAATCCTATCATCGGCAGAAAAACGCTTTCAGAGCTCATTGTTTGACATCCGCCAACTCGTGCAGGCAGACTTATTCGATTCAGAACTTGATGTATCACGGGAACTGTTGAAACACGGATTCTTGAGGGCAGCCGGAGCAGTTTCAGGAGTCGTTTTGGAAAAACACATGGGAGAGGTCTGTAACAGCCATAACACACCTATTACCAAAAAATCCCCCTGCATATCCGACTTCAATGATGCATTAAAAACTGCCGGTGTTGTCGATGTGCCCACATGGCGGTTTATACAACGACTTGGCGACCTGCGAAATTTATGTGACCACAACAAGTCTCGGGAGCCAACAAAAGATGAGATATCCGAATTGATCGAAGGAACATCAAAGATCACTAAGACACTATTCTGAAAAGACTTCCAAGAATCGGTTGCAGGGTACCCTCCACAAAGTGTCGGGTCCCCTGAACCGTGACGTTGGCACATCAGCGGACGACAATGCGCCGCCGCTCGCATGCGGGCCGCTCAGGCCAGCGTCCGGCAGGCGCGTGCGGCATCCGCGATCAATTGCGCCGGCGAGAGGTCGTGACCAATCGCGCGCTGCAACCAAACCTGCGGCGTCAGGTTGCCTTGGGCACACATGCGTGCCACCTCGCGCGCCAGGTCGTGCGTCGTTAAGTGCGCCCGAATTTGGTGCGCCAGCACATGGCCAATCACATAATTCGGCAGGTACAGCATCATCCCGATCATGTGCTGGTACGCGCCCAGGAGATGATTTTCATCGTGGCCGAACCAACGCGCAAAATGCTGCTGCCAGACCTCGTCGCAGATCGTCAGCGTGGCCTGCTGCAATTGTTCCGGCGTCGCCGCGGGATGCGCGTACAACCAGCGCCAGCAGGCCAAATCCACCATGCTCGCGCCGGCAATTTCACAGGCGTTCAAATAGGTGTTCAGCGCCATGCAGGCCTCGTAGTGCGGCGGATAGGGCACGCCGACAATCGGCCGCGCGAATTCCTGGAAGGTGAAGGCAAATGCCTCGGTCACACCCAAATTCGGCACGCCGCGCAAAGCCCGCCGCGGCACATGATGCAAGCTGACCACCTGCTCGATGCAGTGGCCTAGCTCATGCATTGCCGTCACCAAACCAGGCCAGTTGAGCATGCCGTTGGCGTGATTCGTGCGCAGGAACGAACGATATTCGGGAAGCGCCGCCGGGCTGGCATGCCCGCTGCCGCGCGCGGCATCAACCTGAATGTGCGCGGCCAGGAATGCGGCCGTGTCGGCGTCAAAGCCGAGTTCGCGCAGGATGGCCGGCAATTGCTCCTGCACTGCCTCGAAACGCGGAAAGCGGCGCGTGACGGCCGCGTTCAACTCTGCAATCGGCTCGCACGGCGCGATATTGTTGTAGTAAATATCGAATGGTTCGAGCGGGCGTTGCAGCCGCTGCTGCGCAAATTGCATGATGATGTCACGCGCGGGTGCGGCCAACAGCTCGGTCAAGACTTGTTCGATGTGCGCCACCGGTAGTTGATTGTGCAGCTCGCACGCGCGCTGGATGTGGGTCGGGTATTCGGGATAGAATGGATCGGTCGCGCGCGCCAGGGCGAACAGGTCATGCCAGACCGCGTAGCGTTGCGGGCCGACCGGTGTTGCCGTATCGACACCGGTCGCGGCCGTGCAGGTGTTGCTGAGCGGCTCCCAGGTTGTCGCGGCACCGGCCATCACTGCCTGGGGAATCGAGCCGTCGACATGCCGGCCCATCACACGCGTCAGCACGCGTTGGCGCGGCAGGCCGTCGGGCGCGCCATAGCCCGCGCGGATTTCCTCGCGCACCAGCCAGTGCGCCAGCAATTTCCGCCCGGCCGCAAAGGGCTTGTCGCCGTTGGTCAGGGTGATGCAATCAATCGGAATATGAAAATTGTAATAAAATTCCTGGGCGCGCTGATGGGCAACCCGGGCTTGATCATCAAGCTGGCGTGGCAGGCGGTACGCGACCGCGTTGGCCGTGCGCACGGCGGCCCAGTGCTCGACCGGCCAACGCGCGCCGTCACGGAAGATATCCGCAAACGGCACCGTCGGGAAATTGAGCAAGGCAACAAACGCAAGTTTGCTGCGGTACAATTCCTCGCGCAGATCCGGCGCGGGTGAGAATTGCGCCAGCAGGTCATCAATGCCGGGGTCATCCGTGCGGGCGACATCCTGCCAGCGATGCAGCATGCGGCGGATTTCAGCCAAATGGCCGTGGACATGAAAGACCGCGTCTTCCAGCCGCTCAAGCAGGCAGGCACGCCGGGCATCGTCGCCGACAAAGCGCGCGCGGACAAACGCGGCGAAGTCGTCGGGCGTGCCGTCTTCCGCGCGCCAGCGCGCGGCAATCTGCGTGATGCCGACGCGCGCGTGCGCCGCGCACGGCGTACCGTGCGTCGCGCATAATTCCTGCACAAGCCGTTCAATCTGATCTGGTGTTAGCATGCCGCAACTCCCTTGCTGCGCTATTCGGCAACAAAACGACACCGCCCCGCGCGGGAAACCCGCGCGGGTACGGTGTCATTACAACTACACTGAAAACAGCGATTAGCTGCGCGAGTAGCCGCCGCGACGGTCATCGCGACCGCCACCGCCACCGCCACGCCAGCCACCGCCGCCGCCGCTGCCGCCAGCGCCGCCAGCGCCGCCAGTGCGACGCTCGGTCATCGGACGGGCATCATTGACCACCAGGCCACGATTGCCCATTTGGCGGCCATTCAATGCTTCGCGTGCCTTGTCCGCTTCTGCATCGGATGACATTTCGACAAAGCCAAAGCCGCGGCTGCGGCCGGTGTCTTTATCGGTCACCAATGACACGGAGGCCACAGTCCCAGCTTCCGCAAACAGAGCCTTCAGATCGTCTTCCGTCGTACTGAACGGAAGGTTGCCTACATACAAACGCTTACTCATCGACTATCCTATGGTGAATTAAGTTCACCCCTGCTAATCATACCTGCACTACTAACAACTAGCAACTGCATTACGCAAAGCTGGGATGAATCACAGCTAGTATAGCATTTCCAGGTCAAAAAAGCAAATCGGTGCCGGTTTTACCGAAATCCCGCCCCGTAGCCCTGCCGCCCGTGCCACAAATCCGGCGGGGGTGGCGCGCAACGCATGGCGTTTTTTGGACGACTATTTTACACGGATAATTCTCCGCGGCAACGTGTTACATGGATCAATCGCCAATCCGGGCGGTGATGATCCACGGCGGCGACGGGCCTGCCGCATGCAGTGTGCGAGCCATGCGCGCGGCACGATCGGTCAGCACGGCTGGCCGGCATAAAAGCGGGCGCACGGCAACCGCATTACACTCGTTCGCCGACCGATTTTTCTTCACGCGGCGGTGTCAATTCTGCGCCAAATCTAGTATAATGCAGATGCTATGCAAAAAGGAGAGCTCCTCACCCTGGAAATCAGTGATATCGCGTTTGGCGGCGACGGCGTCGGGCGCGCCGACGGCTGTGTCGTTTTCGTGCCGTACACGGCGGTGGGCGACCGGGTGCGCGCACGGGTGCGCGGCTGCAAACGCAATTTCGTCACGGCGGAGCTGGTCGAGATTTGCGTGCCGGGGCCGGCGCGCGTCGTGCCGCAGTGCCAGTATTATCAAATGTGCGGTGGCTGTCAGTATCAGCATCTCGAGTATGTCGAGCAATTGCGCGCCAAGACCAAGCAATTGCAGGACATCCTCGCGCGCCTGGGTGGCTTCACCGACGCAGTGCCTATCCGTGCGATGCTGCCCTCGCCGCGCACGCTGCGCTATCGCAACCGGATTGACTTGCATCCGCGCGTGGATGGTGTCTACGGTTTTTGCGAGTGCGGCAAATCAAAGGCGATTTTTGCATTGCACGATTGTCCGCTGTTCGAGCTCGCGCAGGATTTCTCGCGCCATCCATTGCAGCGCACAGATCAACTGTTGGTGGTGCGCACGCATGACGGCGCGCCGTACTGTTATTTCAAGAATGATCACAACGACGTCACCTCGGAAGCGTTTGATTGCGCCAGCGGTGCGGCGCGCGGCGCGGCATGCAGCACGTACACCGTCGGCGCGCGGCGCTTCACGGCCGCCTATTGCGGCTTTTTCCAGGTGAACCGCTGGATTCTGCCGCAGTTTATCGAGGTCGTGCGCGCGATGGCCGAGCCGTGCGCAACGGACACCTTGCTCGATGTTTATTGCGGCGTGGGCTTGTTCGGCCTGTCGTTGGCGCCGGAGGTGGCGCGCGTGATCGGGGTGGAGCATGACGCGGCCTGCATCACCTGTGCCCGTGACAATGCACGCACGCTGGGCGCCACGGCCGCCGAGTTTCATGCCGTGACGGCGGAACAGTATCTGGCTGATCTGGTCGCGCGCGGCGAGCGGATTGACCTGTGCATCGTGGATCCGCCGCGCAATGGCTTGACCAACAAAGTGGTTTCAGCCCTCAAGAAACTGCATCCACCCCGGCTGGTCTACATCTCGTGCGGGCCGGACACCTTTGCGCGCGACGCGCGCAAGCTGTGTGACAGCGGCTATGTCCTGCAGGCCCTGCAACCGCTGGATTTGTTTCCGCACACCAAGCATTTCGAGCTGGTGGCACGCTTCACGGCGGCGGCCCATGGCGAATAACACAGCACGCTATGCAGCCCTGATCGCGCGCGAAATTGAGCTGCGCCAGGAGGGCTATCGCATGATTGCCGGCGTCGACGAGGCCGGGCGCGGGCCGCTGGCCGGGCCGGTCGTGGCGGCGGCGGCGCTGCTGTGCTGCGAGCCGGAACAGGCCTGTGCCACCTATCCCTGGCTGTGCGACATCTTTGATTCAAAACAATTGTCCGCGGCGCAGCGCGAAACGCTGGGCGCCCACCTCTTGCGGGATGACAGTCCGTTTCACGTCAGCACCGGCATTGCGCAGGTTGAGGAAATTGACCGCACGAACATTCTACGCGCGACGCATGCGGCCATGCGGCGCGCGCTGGAGGCGCTGATTTTTGCGCCGGAGTATGTCTTGGTGGATGGCAACCGCCCGATTCCGGCGCTGGCCGCGCTGCAGGAGTGCGTCGTCAAGGGCGATGCGCGCTGTCTCTCGATTGCGGCCGCCTCGATTGTGGCAAAAGTCACGCGCGACGGCTTGATGCGCGCGTATGCCGGCACCTACCCCGGGTATGGCTTCGAACAGCACAAAGGTTATGGCACTGCGCACCATCTGCGCGCGCTGCGTGACCACGGTGCGTGCCCTTTGCACCGCCGTACGTTCACGCAGTCTGCGCTGGCACACAGCACGCGCGACCGCGGATGACTGTGGCGTGGAAGGCGAACGGCGCGCGGCCGAATTTCTGCGCGCCCACGGCTTGCGCATTCTGCAACGCAATTACCGCTGCCGCACGGGCGAGTTGGACGTGATTGCCGAAGAGGGCACAACGCTGGTGTTTGTCGAAGTGAAAACCCGCCGCGCGGGTGGCGACGAATTGCCCGAAGCAGCCCTGACCGCGGGGAAAAAGCACCGCGTTTGCAAGGCCGCGCAGCATTTCATGCGTACCTACAAACTGCATGACCGGCTGTTTCGCTTCGACATTGTCGGCCTCGAATATGACGCGGCCGGCGCCTGGCAGTGCCGCCACTGGCGCAATGTCATCAACTATCGGCGCGGCTTGGCGCGCAGGCATTGAGCAAAGTACGAAAGTAGCAATGTAGCAATGTTATAAATTCTTTCGCCGCGAAAGAATTTCCTAACGAGGGAGACCCTATATGTTTATTGACACCGCTAAAATCAATGTGCAAGGTGGCCAAGGCGGGCGCGGCTGCGCCAGCTTTTACCGCACCAAAGAAAATCGCCACGGTTCGCCTGACGGTGCCAACGGTGGACGGGGTGGCGAGGTTATCGTGCGCGCCGACCGCAATCTGGCGACCTTGATTGATTTTGTCTATCAGCCGCACTATCGCGGCGAAGACGGCGGCAACGGCGGGAGCACGGACAAGCAAGGGCGGCGCGGCGAGACGCTCGTCTTGCGCGTGCCGGTCGGCACCATTCTGCGCGATGCCGACAGCGGCGCGCTGGTGGCTGACTTGCACGAAGACGGCCAGGAAGTCGTGGTGGCGCACGGCGGGCGCGGCGGTTTTGGCAATGTGCACTTCAAGTCGAGCACCAATCGTTCGCCGCGCTTTGCCGAAAACGGCGAGCCGGGCGAAACACACGTGCTGGCCTGTGAGTTGAAAATCCTGGCAGATATCGGCTTGGTCGGGTATCCCAATGCCGGCAAGTCAACCCTGATCACGGCGATCACCCGCGCGCACTCGAAGATTGCCGCGTATCCCTTTACCACCCTGCAGCCCATTCTGGGCCTGCTCGAACTGCCGGACTTCACCACCGCGGTCATCGCCGACATTCCTGGTTTGGTCGAGGGCGCGCACGACAATGTCGGCCTGGGTCATGACTTTCTCAAACACATCGAGCGCTGTTCCCTGCTGGTCGTGCTGCTCGACATGGCCGGTGTGGATCAGCGCGATCCCGCGGATGATTATCGCGTCCTGCTCGATGAACTGGCACAATTCAGCGAGGAAGTCGCCGCCAAGCCGCTCTTGGTGGTGGCCAACAAAATGGACCTGCCCGAGGCGCGCGCACATTGTGATGCACTACGCGCGCGCTATCCGGCGGTATCGTTTATTGAAGTCTCCGCCCGCGACCGGCTGGGTCTTGACACGTTGGTGGCGCAAATCATGACCGTCCTGCGCACCACCGCGCCGCCCGCCACCGTATGACCACCACGACGCAGCATACCCTGACCGTGCCGCCGCTCGATGTGCCGCGCCGCATCGATACGGTTGTCGCCGGGCTGCTGCCGCACCTTTCCCGCGCGCATGTCGCCCATTTGATGCATGAAGGCCTGGTGCTCGTCAATGCCACCCCCTGTCGCGCCGCCAAACGGGTGAGCGGCGGCGAAACCGTGTTGGTGATCGAGCCGGCCGTGCCGCTGCTCGGCCTTGCACCGGTGGCGATGGCGCTCGATGTTTTGTACGAAGACGATTGTTTTGCCGTGCTGAACAAGCCGGCCGGCTTGGTCGTGCATCCCGGCGCGGCAACGGTCGAGCCGACCTTGGTACACGGCCTGCTGCATTGCTATCCCGAACTGCGCCAGCAGACGGCGCACGAACGGCCCGGCATCGTTCACCGCCTGGACCGCGACACCTCCGGCTGCATCGTCGTCGCGCGCAGCGAGGAAGTCCGCCTGCAATTGCTGCAACAATTCGCGCAGCGCACCGTCCGCAAGGAGTATTTTGCGCTGACCCAAGGCGTGCCACGGACAGAACTGCAACGGATCGAGCTGCCCATCGGGCGCAGTGCTAGCGACCGCAAGAAAATGTCGGTGAGCTCGTCGAGCGGACGGCATGCTCTGAGCGAGGTGCAGTTGCTGGAAGCATTTCACGCGCGCGCCGCGGCATTGGCGGTGCGGATCATGACCGGGCGCACCCATCAGATTCGCGTGCATCTGACGCACATTGGCCTGCCGGTGCTGGGCGACAGCACGTATGGCAAGGCTGCGCGCGCGTTGAGCGCCGAAGTGGGCGCCGCGCGCCAAATGCTGCATGCCCAGTTGCTGTCCCTGACGCATCCGCGCACGGGTGAGCTCATGACGTTTACTGCCCCGCTACCGGCCGACATCTGCGCCGTGCGCGCGCGCCTGCGCGCGCGGTCTCAGTAAGGATACCGGGGGCAGGAGAAATGATGAGTGATGAGTGATGAGTGTCAGCGCAGCACTGAAATTTGGCTATAAGGAAAACACCCGCTACACACACCGCAGTCTGATTGTGCGCGCATCCTAACCCTTATATCGGAATTTCAGAACGCAGCATTCAGAAGTTGCTGTTCTCTTTTTCTGCATTCATCATTCATCACTCATCATTCATCATTTTTTCAGCGGCGGCGGACAAGCACAAGCGCCGCGGCCAGCATGCCCAGCACGGTCGGTTCAGGCACCGGTGCCATCGCCACGCCGCGGTAGGCGGTGTTCGCGCCGGCGGTCGCCAGCGTGGTCAGGGTGCCGGACAAGGTGCCTTGGTACCCGCTGGTGTCGGTCACTGCTGCCAATGTGCCGCCACCCGCCGCACTGCTGCCACCCGTCGCGGTGTACAATGCAACATCCGTTCCGTCGACTTTCCCAGCCAAGCCGCGATAGTCAACTGCTGCAACAGATCCATATTGTGCCCACGTGCCGCTGACCTTGCAGTATTTGCGAATCGTGTCCACCGTGTCATCGGCAATATAGAGGGTATCCACGCCGGGCTCGGTACCCGAGAGGTCGCAGAAGAAATAGCTGTACATGCTATTACCGCTCAACACCGGCAATCCCGGCAAGGCGAGCAAAGCTTGGTCGGCGGTGGTCGGGACGCCGGTGCCGACGGCGCCCAGCGGGATGGTGTTGCCGCCGCTTCCGCTGGATGATGAGACATACAACTGGTCATCAACGACATTGAGTTGGCGGAAGTTCACCACTGTATTACTCGTGATCTGGAGCGAGGTTGCACTGTTCCACGCGGCATAGCGCACCCCGCCCGCGCCGCCGCACATCCAGACGCTGCTGCCGTCGGTCGCGCACGCCGAGCGCGGATTGTTGCCGGTTGCGTAGTCAGCCAAAGCCATGGTCTCGAGCGTTCCCGCCGAATTGACCCTGCCGATCACGCGATTGACGGCCGTGCCGGCCGTGCCCGCCAGACTGGCGGTGTACGGGAACGGATCTGGCCGATAACCGGTCATGATCAAGAGCTTGCCATCGCTCGAGAGGGTGAGCAATCCTTCCGAGGTGGCCGTGCCGCTGGCGACGAGTTGGTTGCCGTCGCCGGCGGCAGACGGCAGCGGAATTGATTGCACCAGGGTGCCGTTGGTCGCATACTCATCCAAGTACACACCGTTGCCGGTGTTGGCCAGCGCAGCCACGCCATCGCCGACGCGATAGACGACCACGTTTCCCGGCGTGAATGACGCGGCCGCGCAGACCAGCGTGCTGCAAAAAACAATGGCGACAGTGAGGGTAAGGGCAGTTTTCATGAGGTGGTCTCCAAGCGAGCGTGAAGTGGTGTTCGGGGAAGCGGTGGTGGCTTTTTGCTGAAATTTCCAGGATGGCAAACCGTAACGAATATCATGTTATGGCTAGTATAGCAAAACCTGGTTGAAAACGCAACAGTTTTCAGTAATTTCTTTCGCCACGAAACAGCAGCGGCAGCTACGCCCGGCCACGGGCGAAGCGGGCCTTGCTGGCGACATAATCGCGCGAACCGTCGCGCACCCATCGGTCGAGTTGGGCTGGGTCTTTGAGCTGCTGGCCGCGGCGGCGCTCGACGGCCAGAAAGCCGCAGGCACATTCCGGCAGCCAGGTGATGTCGCCCCATAATTTCTCGAACTGCGCCACCGGAAACACATCCTCTTGGCCGGCGCCCCACAACAGCTTCACATCTTTAATCGTGACATACGTCGGCACACGCACCTCGACGGCGTGCAACGCGGTGTTGATCTTCGTTTTCGCCGCGGCGTCGGTCGCGGCCGCCAGCACATCCGCGCGCGTCAGACCGAGCATGGCCAGATAGTGGTCGATATTCACCCAGTTGGTCAGGGTGTTGTAGTAGGACAGTTTGAATTCATCCTCTTCGCGCGGCAGGGCCAGGGCCTCGACCAACTGGACACGCTCGTTGACGCGCGCCAGGCCGCCGCCTTTGTCCTCATGGCGGCGTGGCGTGACTTCGAAATTGATGGTCTTCTCGCTGAGCTGATGCATGCCCAGCATGATCGGGCTGAGGAACACGCCGAGCGTATCGGCGTTGTGCACCATCAGATGCTGCAAGGCCGGGTTGTCGCACAGCAGCCGCGCCAGCGTGCCATTGCGCACCAAGTTGGGGATTTCGTAAAAATGGCCGGGCGGATTGAAGCGCTGCAGCGGCACATTGTCGCCATAGTCTTCACCTTCGCCCATGCTGCGCGCCCATTGAATGTAGGCTTCGCGCAGGCTGTCCTGCACTTTTTGGGCTTGCTCATCCAGTTTTTGCTGCGACAATTCCTCCCACAGAAAGCGCAAATCGCGTTCCAGTGGATAGACCCGCTGGCCGATCGATTGCCCGCGCGAAAGATAGACCTGGCCTTCATAGCCATAATTGCGGGTGATCTCAAATTCTCTCTGGGTCGGCTCATGTGTCAGAAAACTGGTGGTAAATACCTGCTGGACCGGCTGCTTGTACTTGTGCATCACTTCCCATGACTTGCCCAGATGTACTTCGGCGAAGCTGCGATGCTTGCCACGCATGACGACAAAAGGATTGATCAGCTTGACGACCGCGGCACCGTCGGTCCAGCGACTGCCCAGGCCGCCGCCGTAGGTGACCACGGCGACCGCGTTCTGTGCCAGTAGTTCCTGGCCGACCTGGCGATAGCGCGCCACCGTGGCATCCGTCAAATCGTTCGTGACAATCGCGACATCACCGGCGTGCACATCCTCGATCGTGGTGGTCAGCGGCAGGCGATTGTTGCCAACGCCGATCGTGCCGGCTTTGAGCAGGCGTTTGTTGTGCTCGTGGGCTTCCGCATCAAAGCCATTGAGTTCCTTGATCCGCGCTGCTTCGGCGTCCAGTTCGGCGCGCGAGGCCGTACGTGACTGCGCCGCCAACGCACCGGGCGCGAGCGCTTCAAGCGCGGCGCGGGCTTGTTCAACCGGCGCGGCGGTGGCCGCCGGCAGCGTGCCGGCCGGCACCAGACAGGCGCATTCCGCCGCGTGCGCGTGCCACCATGTCGGCACGCCGGATTTCAGCAGCGCGTGCAAACCGCGCACATAATAGTGGGTTGGCAGTACCGCCGCGGCGCCCTCACGCACGTGGGCATCAATGCCGGTGTAATTCAGCCGGAAATCATACACCACTGGATTCATCGCGAACGGCAGGGCATACTCGTAGCGCTGTTTCAGCCGGCGCATGATGCCGACCACTTCCGCGCGGAAGGTGTGGTGAATTGCCGGATCCACAATGAACGCCATGCCGCCGCCGGACGCGCCGCCCAGCATCAGGAAGCCCCAGTATTGCTTGCCAAACTGCTTTTTGACGGCCTCGATCAAATCCTCGGTGAAGGCGTTGCTGGTCCATGGAATTATGATTTTCGTGCCGGTCTCCCAATCCAGGGTGCAGAGTCGGCCCAGCTCTTTCATGTTGCCGGATTTGAGGGCGGCCACAATATCGTCGAAATATTTGTAGCCCTGCAGCCGCGCGCGCCATTCGTCGCGGTAACGCAAAAGATAGCGCGTCGTCACCATTTCCAAGATCGGCCCGACATTCATCGACAAGCCGCCATGCACGATGACAATGGACTGCTCCAACAACGCATCGATGTTGGGCGGCAATTGTTCGCGCGCCAGCACGCTGTGCGCAGGCAAAAGTCGGCCGCGACTGACGCCATACTCCGGATCATCTTTGCTGGCCGCAACGCCTTCGATGACTTTGATGCCCGGCCAAATGCCGCCGGAATCCTGCCAGCCGCCGCCCGAGCCGCCCAGCCATTCGCCCAAAATCGCGCGCGCGGCAACCAGCCGGCGCTCGTCTTCCGTCAGGCCACCGGTCGGCTGCGCAATCTGCCCGCTGAACCGCATCAGGCGCGTGATGATCGTGGCCAGCAGCGTGGTCGAGACGGCCAGGCGTGAGCCTTTGGGAATCTCGCGCACATAGGTCACGACTTCGAGGCCGCCCGGCCGGCCCAGCAGCTTCCTCAAAATATCCGGCAAGGTCGTCGGGCTGCCTTCGAGACACGGCGGAATGATGCCGGCGGCGATGACCCCGGCTTTCAGCAGGCCCAGATGATCGTTGCCAAGATTGAAAATTTCGTGCAGTGAGGTCACTTCCTTGTCGGCCTGCAAATCGAGCGAGACCAGCCGGATGACCGGCTCGGGGATGTAGCGGCAATAGCATTCGACCGGCGGCGCCACCGCGCCGCTGCCATGCACGGCCAGGTTGACCGACAGATTAACGACCTTGGCGCCCTCGGGAAAATCCATGCCCAGAAAAAAGATGTCGGACCAGCCGGCATGGCTCGGATCGGCGCGCACGGGCGAGACATCCACGCCAATCGGATAGAGCCCCGTGGCCGGGTCCGGCGTCGTGTAGTAAGCCGGCGCACGCAACGGATAGCGCCGCACGGTCTTGGGCGCAAACAGCCATTCGTTGCCGCGACTGGTGCGCACACTCTGGCGCACTTGGTCGAGCAGATACTTGAACGCCAGATTGTAATAGGCCTCGGCGAGGGCGCTGAGCAGCGCTTCGTTGCAGCCCTGCGCCATCATCGCGGCGCGAAAGCGCTCGATCGCCTCGTCATACGAACGATTGAGCGTGGCGTGAATGCCGGCATAGGGAATGCACCCCAGCTTCTGGACATCCTTACGATCAATCAAATAATACCGGTAGATGGCATGAATAAAAAGACAGGCGCGCACGCGGTGGTACAAATTATCCACGTGCTTGCGGAAAAACTCGAGGCCTTCGGCAATCCGCAGCAGTTCTTCCTTGTCTTTGCCCGCCAGCAGTTCATGTTCGCTGCGATGCCGCAGGGCGTCGTCGGGGCTGGTGATCGTTTCAATGATGGCTTGGTACATTGGTGGCCGGTGCGTCAGTACGTCGGTGCGTCAGTATTCGGTATTCAGTATTCGGTAACCAGTGCCCGATCATTTGTCAATTGTAAATCATCCCTGCCCCACCCGGGTGCAGACGGCGGTGCCCTCGAGCACGCGCAAAAGATTGCCGCGCGTGGTCATGTTGAAAACAATGATGGGAATGTTGTTTTCGCGGCACAGGGTGATCGCGGTCAAATCCATCACGGCGAGCTTGCGGGTGAGGACCTCATCAAACGTAATGGTATCATACCGTTTGGCCTTGGGATTGGTGGCCGGATTGCTGCAATACACGCCGTCGACCTTGGTGGCTTTCAGCACCACATCCGCCTGGATTTCCGCAGCACGCAGGGCGGCAGTCGAGTCGGTCGTGAAAAACGGATTGCCCGTGCCGCCGGCAAAAATGACGACCCGGCCGCGCTCGAGCTGGCGGATGGCTTCCAGCGGCTGCAACAGGCCGCACAGGCGCGGCACTTCGATGGCCGACTGCACCACGCACGCAACGCCGGCGGCGCGCAGAAAATCCGCCAGCGCCAGGCTGTTCATGACCGTGCCGAGCATGCCAATGTAATCAGCCGTGACGCGGTTCATTGTCCGACCGCGGCTGGACATGCCGCGGAAAAAATTGCCGGCGCCCACGACGAGCGCCACTTGCACGTTGCGGGTGACCAGCTCTTTCAGTTCGTCCGCCAAGACCGCCAGCACCTCGGGATTGAGGCCATGGCCATCACTGCCGGCGAGGGCTTCGCCGCTGAGTTTCAGCAGAATGCGACGGTACGGGGTCATGTGGTGCTCCAACGGTGATCTGGATAGCTCGAAGGTTGTTCTGCCCATTATACTGTTTTTTATGGAGAAGCGCAGGGCACATAGCCTGCCCGGTTCCTATGCCACCATCAACGATTGTAGTCGTCTTCAATCAATCTATTCCTCGCGGAGCCACAGGGCTCACGGAAAATACGCCATCATGCTGCATCATCAAGCTCGCTCACTGAAATCCCGATATAGGACAAAACCCATTCAGGGTGCGCCAAGCTGCAATGTAGCCGCCCGCGCTGAGGGCGGTCGTTGTTCTGCCGCGGTCGACGCCCGCGGCTACAAAGCAGGTGCGACAATGTCTGGCCACGCCTTTATATCGGAATTTCAGCTTCGCTTGGTTAACATTGACACCACGCCGGCGTTGTGCTACACTCTCCGCACTAGGCGAAGATTTATTTGCATACGAAATTTCACAGACGACACAAAATGTTGTTTGTCGTGAATTATGCAGCGTTATGCAACACAGAGTTATAGAATTACTAATGAATGCGCTTACTATGTGTCATGCCAATTGTAGCCGCGGGCGCTGACCGCGGCTGCAGAAGCCGCCCTCACCGCGGGCGGCTACAAGGACACTGCAACGTAGAACGCGCTCTCATTAGTATATAGTTCGACAGGATATGGGAACCATGACCACTCTTGGACTTGAGCCAGCAGTTCCAGATTCGGTACCGCTATCTATGCCAAGATTGCTCAATTGGCTGTGCATTATTGCTTTTGTGGCGGTCAGTTTCAAAATGATTGCAGTTTCCTTCCGTTACCAACAACTGACAGCCACGGCGGGGTCATGGTATGTTCCCTTCTTGGCCCTATTCGCGCTTGCCCGACTACTCGGGGTCGTGGGGCTGTGGCGCCTGCGTAGGTGGGGCCTGTACTTGTACGCTGGGCAGTTCGTTTCGCTCGCAGGGCTTGCCTTCATCTTTCCGGGTTCTGCTCCGACTTGGCGACAGATAGCGGGCTGTGTTTTTCCCTTGACGCTCATCTCAGTGGCAGTCTACCACTACCGACTGCTCAGATGAGTTGGTGTTTTGAGCTGCAGCGCAGTTGCTGTACGACAGCGCCGGCAAAAGAGCGCCGCCGACCGGCACTTGGCAGTGCCGGTCAGCGGCTAAAGGGAAACAAGGTTTGTGGTTTAGAGTTCTTCGCCGACTTGGAAGCGGGCAAAGCGCCGCACGACGATGTTCTCGCCGAGCTGCGCGATCTTCTCCTTGATCAAGTCCGCAATCGTGTGCTTGTCATCCTTGACAAAGGCCTGATCCACCAGGCAGGTATCCTTGTAGAATTTCTCGAGTTTGCCCTCGATGATTTTCTCCAACACATTGGCCGGCTTGCCGACCACCTGCTCGCGGTAAATCGCCTTCTCGCTCTCAATCACGGCGGCCGGCACCTCGGTGCGGTTGACATACTTCGGCAGCGCCGACGCAATCTGCAAGGTCAAGTCATGCACCAGCGCTTTGAACTGCTCGTTCTTGGCGACGAAGTCGGATTCGCAGCCGACCTCGATCATCACGCCAATCTTGTGATTGCTGTGAATGTAGCTGCCAATCACGCCTTCTTTGGTTGTGCGACTGGATTTTTTGGCGGCAATGTCGAGGCCGCGCTTGCGCAGCAGCTCGATCGCCTTATCAATGTCACCGGCGCTCTCGTTGAGGGCGTTCTTGCAGTCCATCATGCCGGCGTTGGTCTTGTCACGTAACTTTTTTACAACATCTGCTGAAATTGCCATTGTGGTACTCCCATCCTGGTGCGCGTTATTTCGTGGCGGGTGTGGCGGTCGTTTCTTCCGCCGCCTCGCCTTCATCGGGCGTGGCGCTGATCTCGGCCTTGGCCATCAGGTGCTCCTGCAACTTGCGCACCTCATCGGTGCGTGGCCGGTGCGCGGTCGACTTCACGCCGCGGTGCTTCTCGCGCTCTTCCTTGACGCGATCCTTGGATTGCTTCTCCACTTCGCGATAGAATTGGACGCCCTCGTTGATCGCGCGGCTGATCGCATTCGTGATCAGGCGCACCGAACTGATCGCGTCGTCATTGCCCGGCACGATAAAATCAATCGGGCTCGGATTGCAATTGGTATCAACCAGCGCCGCGATTTTGGCGCCGACCGTCTGGGCTTCCTTGATCGCCAGATGCTCACGCGCAATGTCCACCACAAAGACGACATCCGGCGCGGTCTGCAAATGGCGCACGCCGTCCAAGTTGCGATGCAGCTTGACCAGCTCGCGCCGCAGCGAGGCTTGTTCTTTCTTGGGCAGGCGTTCGAGCGTGCCGTCCCGCTCAAGCTGCTCGATGTGCTCCAGCCGGCCGATCGAATTGCGGATCGTGGCCATGTTGGTCAACATGCCGCCCAGCCAGCGTTCGCAGACAAAGGGCATGTTGCACGCGCGCGCCTCTTCGCTGATGATGTCGCGAATCTGGCGCTTGGTGCCGACAAACAGGATCACGCCGCCGCGTTGCGCAACGTTGCGCACAAATTGGGTGGCGTAATCCAGAAAGCGCTGCGTTTTCTGCAGATCAACGATGTAAATGCCGTTGCGTTCTTCAAAAATGAACGGCGCCATCTTGGGATGCCACTTGCGGGTTTGGTGCCCGAAGTGAACGCCTGCTTCCAACAGGTCTTTTACTGCTACAACTGACATACGTGTCTCCGTGCGTCAGGCCGGCTCATCAAATAAAGCTTTGCGTCCGACCTTAAGTTAAGTGAAATGAAACTGGTTAAGGGTTAGAGAGTGATTGTTGATACGGCACGAGCAACGCCAGCATGTCACGCACCGCGCGGTCCAAACCGACCAGCACGGCGCGGGCAATAATGGCGTGGCCAATGTTCAATTCCTCCACATGCGGCACCTGGTGGATCAAGTGCACGTTGTGATAATCAAGGCCATGACCGGCATTGACGCGCAGGCCGCGCGCATGTGCATGCTGGGCGGCGCGCACTAGTTTGCCAAGTTCGCGGCCCTGCTGTTCTTCGGTGCGCGCCCCGGCGAAGGCGCCGGTGTGCAGCTCAATGAAGGTGGCCTTGGCCTTCGCGGCAGCATCCACTTGCGCAAGATCCGGATCAATGAACAAACTGACCAGCGTGCCGTTGGCTTGCAGCAAGCCGGTGACGCGCGTGACTTCGTCCAACGCGGCGCAGACATCCAGGCCGCCTTCGGTGGTCAATTCCTGGCGGCGTTCCGGCACCAGGCACGCGCACGGCGGCGCAATCTCGAGGGCTCGCTCAACAATCGCCGGCGCCAGCGACATTTCCAGGTTGAGCTTGGTGCGCACCGATTGGCGCAGGCGGGCCACATCGGCATCCTGAATATGGCGGCGGTCTTCGCGCAAATGGACCGTGATCCCGGCCGCGCCGGCCATTTCCGCGAGGGCGGCCGCGACGACCGGATCGGGTACCGCGGCGTGCCGCGCCTGGCGCAGGGTCGCAATGTGATCTATGTTGACGCCTAACTTCATAAGCAAGCCGGGACCCTCAATGGGTGCGCTGGTGGCGCGGCATGACCATGAATTTGACGCCGTCATCGCCGTGCAGCAACGCGAAACTGTCGCGCCCTGGTTCGGTGTCCTCGGCGGGTTCCTCGGCCAGGTCCGTCGCCGCGACCAAGTCCGCGTCATAGGTGAGCACATCCAGGATCATGGTCTTGAGCCGATCGACCGCGCCAGGCAGATCATGGGCCAAGGTGCTGAGCCCGAGCTCGGGGCAGCGCGCCCGATACTGGCCGTCGCCTTCCTGCGAAACTTTTACGGTCAATTGCATCGAAGCGGCAGGCAGTGCGTGTGGGTGACAATATAAGTAACCATAAGCGCAAGAGTATACCCAAAATGTGCCGAAAATGCAAATGAACCAAATTTGTTCGTGACGAATAAATAATTAACTTGCACCGCCTCCTAAGCTTCTGCTATAATTGTGGATAACGTTCGACCACCCGTGCATTATAGAAATCCGTCTTGGCGGCCACCAAGGCGCACCACTGGCCGACTATGCTGCGAGCCGCACAGCACAGCCCGCGGAAGCAGAACATGGGATATAACAATTCGTTGAGCCGGAGGCAGGCAATGAAGGAGTTCATGCAGATCGCCGTGCTGGACAACATGGTCGAGGCCCATGTCCTGGATGCCATGCTGAATGAGCAGAGCATTCCCCACCTGATGAAGACCTACCACGACTCCGCCTACGACGGCGTTTTTCAGGGGGCAAAGGGCTGGGGCCAGGTGGAGGCCCCAGAACAGCACCGGGCGGAGATTATGGCCATTCTTGAAGACCTCAGACATCAAACGGAGGAGAGCCCGGACTGAGCAAGCCCGGCATGCCGGAACAGGCATTGGCAATTGACCACACAGGCAAAACGGCTACGCACAAGTCGCTGCCAAGGCACCCAGTGAATACAACGCGCGGCGCCGCCCGCAGAAGCAATATAAGTAATGAGAGTGCTTTCTACTTTGCAGCGTGCTAGCCGCCCGCGGTGAGGGCGGCTTCTGCAGTCGCGGTCATCCGCGCCGCTGGCGGGATCCACGCCGATGGCGGGACTAGCCAAGCCAGCTCCAAGCAGGCGCCCGCGGCCACAACTGGCACGACAACAAGCAAGTGCTTTCATTAGTATATCGGACCCAGGTATAACAATTCAAGCGAGATCAACATGAAAAAACAAATCACCCACATTTCCGTCGTGCAGACCAGCAAAGTTTTGGCACTGCTGTATACGCTCATTTCATTGATCTACACGTTCGTTGGCATCCCTATGGCCATTTTTGGTTCCGGCAAGGTGCGGCTGGTGGGCATTGTCTATATCTTCATGCCCGTGGTCATGCTGGTCATCGGGTTTGTGATGCTGTTGCTCTGCTGTTGGCTCTACAACGTGGTCGCCAACTGGGTGGGTGGCATCGAAGTCACGGTGGAAGACAAGTAGCCCGCCCGGCGTGGCTGGACATTCATGTCCTATGAATCCTCGTGCGGCGTGAGGATTTTAGATGCGGCCTAACCATTTAGTGGTACAAGGAGGATAGTATGCAGCAGCCAATGTGGCCTTTTATTGCATCCGTGATCGCCTACCAAATCCCCCACCTGATTATTCTGGTGGGTTGCCTGATCTACGTCGTGAAGACAGGACGCGCCGCGGGCTACCTGATGCTCGCTGCACAACTTGGCCTGCTTTCGTGTGCGCTGGTACGGATAGCCGTGATCTGTTGGCCCTGCGGTTCAGCCGCCGAACGTTCGGTCTACCAGTTTGTGTCAATGGCGGGTATCGTCTGCGTGTCGGCATTCGCCATTGGTTTCGTGTGGCTCGTGCTCGTCACGGTGAAAGAGCGCAGCACCCACGCGGGCGGCTGACGCGAGCGCTGGTCATGAAACGCGCGATTGGGGCGTTGCCTTGTCTGCTGCTGTGCGCTAACGCATGCGTCCTTGGCATGCCACAGACGCCCGTCGTCTCGTGGGATGACGCCCGCCTGTGGAAGGCGAACACGGACGGCAAATCCGTGCTGGCCTTTGCGTCCGAACTTGGGCAGGGAGCCAAGTGCTTCAAACTGGAATATACGCTGCGCGGGGATTATGGCTATGTGGAAGTGATCAAGACATTGAAGAAACCGGTGGCCGGAAAAGTGCCGGTGGTTTTTGAAATCAAGGCGCAGGGCGTCGGCGATCTCGAAGTGAAATTGGTGGATGCGGACGGCTCGACCTTTGTGGCCAAGTGGCCGCTCGCCGGCAGCTACCCGGACTGGACGCCGGTCGTGGTCTACGTGGAGAATACCGAATACGGATGGGGTGGCGACGAGAAGTTCAGCGGGCTGGCCGCGTTCCGGTTGGCGCTGGTGGGCAAGGGCAAAGGAACGGTCTGGCTGAGAAAGGTGGGCCTGGGTGCGGCGGGGACGAAGTCGAACCTGCCGATTCCGGGGCCGGTGCTGGATCCCGATCGCGCGCTGCCCGGCATCGGCTTCCGCCAGCGCCGCGCCGCCGCGCTGATTCCGCAAGACCCGCTGGTCCTCGCCTGGATGAAGCAGATGCAGGACACGGCCACGCCGCAGAAGCAATTGCTGCCCTCGATGGAGAACGATGACTTTCAGACCTTCAACAATGCGCTGGCCGCCATGGCGTTCATGGTCATGGGCGAAAAAGAACGCGCCCAACGCATCCTGGATTTCTATGCCAAGGCCACGGTGCGCACCAATGCCGACCCGACCCTGCAGAACTTCTTCCTGAACGGCCAGGCCCGCGGCTTCTTCCAAGCGGTCAGCATGCAGCCCAAGCCCTATCACATCACCGGACCCAACGACCGCTGGATGGGGGATATGGTCTGGCTGTCCTTTGCCTATAAATACCATGAAAAGCTGTACGGCCCCGCGCGCTATCGGGAGATTTCCGGTTTGCTGAAAGACCTCCTGCTTTCCTGGTATACGGACGACGCCAACGGCCCTGGTGGATATTTGCGGCATGGCTGGCTGAAGAGTGACACGCAATTGCATGAAGCCTTTGGCCATCCAGAAGGGAACATCGATGCCTATGCCCTCTGCAAGCTTCTGGGCGAAAACAAACTCGCCGCAAAAATAAAAACGTGGCTCGCACGGACGGTAGCAGGAAAACAGTTGCCCCTGGACCTCTATACGTGGCGGACGCTGGCGTTCGGCAAGGAATGCGCCGGCGTGCTTGACATTCCCGACTACGATCTGCGCTATCGCAGAATTTTCATGCACAACGGCCGGCCGGTGATGGGCCTCTATGACCATGCCGACATCAGCGTGACCAACTCGTGGCTGGATGGCGTTGGGCAGATGGCCTGCGCGTACATCGCGGTGGGCAACAAGCCGCGCGGCTATTTCTACGCCAATCAAATAGATCCCTTCCTGATTGACCGCAAAATCAACGGGCTGAAAACGCGAACCGTGCCGTTCACCGCCAACCGAACCGGCGGCTATGGCTGGGTGCATCTGGACCGCGGATTTCTCTCCGCCGTGGCTTGGTACGTCTTTGCGAAAAACGAATTCAATCCCATGACGTTGGAGAGTTTCAAGGCTGAATAGCGGAAGGCCGACGTGACGGCCCTGAAATTCCGATATAAGGAAGTGCGTTGCCGCCATGGCGCGGGCGACATCTTTGTTCGGCGCAGCTGAACGAATAACCGGATTAGACCAGCTACGGCACCAGCCAGCCCCACCAACGGCACGGATCCCAATCGCGGCGTAACTGGGGGAATCTCTACGCAGATGTAGCCGCGGAACGGCGTTCCGCGCTATGTGCTGCACGCCGCACGCCGTGCGGCGGCTACGGGCAGCAACACATGCCGCGAACACCGATCATCCCGCCCGCGCGCTGGCAGCAACGGCGGTCGCCCTGCCTCACCATCCGGCAACGCACGCGCTCTCCCTGCCACCTCTATGGCCACGCCAGATGCGTGTTCTTTCTTATATTGGAATTTCAGGGCATGACGGCCTGAAGGCCAAGAGTTTGCTGTAGTCACGTCGCTCTGCGACGTTTTCCCTTCATATACGGCATGTGGCCATGATTTTTTTAAAAATTAATAAAATTAATATGCATATTGACTTTATTGAGTAATTATGATATAATATTGAAACGATAATGAAAATTAATGAGGAAAATATGGACTCCTTCAAGAATAGCTGCCCCAACTGTGGCCACGCCATGGTCGTTAACGATCTTGCCTGTCCCGACTGCGGCGTGCATGTCACCGGCACCGTGGCGCTGCCCCGGCTGGCGCAGTTGGCGCCGGAAGACCGCGAGTTTATTGAGCTCTTTGTGCTGGCGAGTGGCTCGCTCAAGGAAGTGGGCCAGGTGCTGGGCATTTCGTACCCCAGCGTGCGCCAGCGTCTCGACCGTGTCATTGCGCGACTGAGCGCGCTACGCGGCGCCAAGGAGCAGGAACGTCTGGCCGTGCTCGAACGGCTTGAACGCAACGAAATAACGGCGCAGGAGGCGGTCCAACTGCTGAAGGAACCTGTTGACCTGCCGACATCATCTCAGAAAGAGGATATTCCATGATCTCAGGCTCATTTTTAATTGCCGCGATTATTCTGGCGCTATTGGCGGTTTTGGTGGTGCTGCTGGCCGGTGGCATTGTGGTGATTGTGCTGGTCTTGCGGCGTGAAAAATCGCAGCAACGGCGCAGCTCGCGTGAAATCGAGAAGATCAACGCGCTTGCCGCCGCCGGCAAGATCACGGCCGAGGAAGCCAGTCAACTGCGGCAGGCGGTGACGCCGTATGCCCTGCCGGTCGCCACACCGCAGCCGGACACGCACATCAAGCTGGTCGCGGTTCTGAATATCGCCTTCGGCGTGTTGAAAATCATTGTTTGTGTTTTGGCATTGGCGTTTGTTGCCCTGTTCATGGCCAAGGCGCAGGTCAATACCGACATGCGATTTCCATGGATAAACATGATGCTGCTGTTGCCGGCCTTCATTCTGGTGGTGGCGCTGGTGCTGGCGGTGGTACGCATCATTGCCGGATTTGCCGTGCAGAAGCGGCGCACATGGGCGCGCACTGTCTTAATCGTGTTGGCCGTCCTGAGTCTGCTGAGCTTCCCCTTCGGCACGGCAGTGGGCTGCTACACGCTGTGGGTCCTTATGCTGCGCGAGGGTGCGGTCGCCTGGTTCGAACCGCCGGTCGTGTGACCGCACACTTCGGTGATATCAGTAACAAGGCAATGCCGTTAGCGCTGGGCGCCGCAGTCCTTGCGGCGATGCTGGTTGTAGAAACGCCGCTCTGCGGCATTTGCTGCCGCTGCGCACAGAAATGAACAAGGAGTAAAGGAGTAAAAGAGAAGCCACAATCGACATTGTTTGTCGTTTGTGAATGACAGCAGCTGGAGCGTGGGAGCGGCCCCCGTGCTGGCTTGGCTAGTCCCGCCACCGGCGTGGATCCCGTCAAAGGCGGAGATCCCGCCACCGGCGTGGATCCCGTCAAAGGCGGAGATCCCGCCAACGGCGTGGACCGCGAATCTGCCGCTGGTCTTGGGCAGTCCCGCCAACGGCGTGGATACGTCACGCGCTCCGCGCGGGGCATGCTGTTGCAGCGATTCTCTCACAAAGGCGCAAAGCCACGAAGGGAGTTGCATGGTAAACAGTGGTCGGTAGTCGGTAATCGGTTTGCTGGAAGAATGGAAGGTTGGAACAATGGAAAAAAGAAACGCAAGTCCTAACAATGGTACCTCTTGCGGCCGAAGGCTGCATCTAAATTATCGCGCCGCGCGAGAATTTATTACGAACAAATTTCCTCAGGTACACCCAGGATTTCATTTTGCAAAATGTTGGCCATCAACACTATTCCGAGGCCCGACCCCAATCATACCAATCATTACCAATCATAGTTCTGTTCACTCCTTTAGTCTCGGCTTTCTGTGGATTGCGTCGTGACAGGCGGTGCAGAGCGTTGTAAGATTATGCTCGGCATTATCGCCACCTTTGGCATGCTGCTTCACATGGTGGATTTCCAGGTGTCGCGGGTCAGAAGGATTCCATTCTAAATGGGACCAAGCACACTTCATGCATTTGTAGCTGTCACGACGCATGACATGCCTACGAAGGTCGTCAGGAATCGCTCGATCGTGCTCAGGGCTTTGCCTGTCTGCTTGGAGAACATATAAGCCAATGTCCAGATCAGGGCGACCTGTTGTCTTCGTCACTATGGGCCACCCAAATTCTGTTCTAAGTTCCCGAACACGTCTAGCCCATTCGGTTTTGTCTCCAGCTACGTAACGCAATTCTTCGTTGGTAACCGCTTGTCCAACACTTACACGCATGAACTTCAAGATTCTGTCTCTTACAGATGAACTCTCTTTGCGAATTGTATTCGCGAGATGCCAGCGATGTGCGGCATCGCGATCCTGGGTGTCACGAAGCAGTACATAGTCATCCGGCTTCATGGCCTTCAGATTATCGGGATCTTCGTCCGACTCAGCCTCACACATGTCTTTAACCGTCACGCCGCTGGCGATTGCCCAGCCCTGTTGAACTCGCAATTCGCGTAAGCGACGGGCATACTCCTGAATCCCGGAAACCACGAGCAACTCATCGCCGTTTATGATTACATTCGGGTACTTGCGGAAGTAGTACAAGATGCGATCTCTTGCTGCTGATGATCACTCGGCCACAAGCAACACCGAACAGGCGAAAGCAATCGTCAGAGGCCGAGTTCGCCATCTTCCTTGCCGAGTGCGATGGCGAGTGCTAAAGCGTTTCGTAGCATGAACGCTCCATAGTTATTGGCGAGAGAGACGACCGCGCGAGCGCCGCTATCCGTCCAGTCGTGGGCTCGGCAAAGCTCGCGTACGAGGCGCTCAGTGCGCAACGGCCTTGACTTTCTACTATCTGGCGACGGCAGGATACACTTGTACTCAGACACAGCCGACTCAAGAAGTTGGGTTTCGCGCATAGGGCAGTCCTCCATTGAACCAAATTCACTCTGCAAATCGATTTGCACAATGCCATTCAAGCCGCTCCGCACTCGGCAGAAACCGATGCGGTTTTCTGATCGGTCGATCATGGTAGCCAAACAGTAAATCACGGGTCTGCAAGTTCCGAGATTTCAGAATCCGTGAGGAGAACCGGATTGTGAGATCAGTGGTGATCGTCATCAGTCCTGCGTCGAAGAGCCGGTCGAACGTAGCACTGAGACACAGTCCATTCGTGGGGTCCGTTCGGAATGTTTCGTCCTCACTCCAGGGAACAATGTGGCTGGCGATCAGGCACTCCGGGACCGCGAGTCCTGTGACGCAGCACGTCGTTTCGTAACTGCTCAGGACCGCGTCGCGAAAGAACGATTGATGCGCTCTCTGCTTTGTCAGTCTCACCGTTTCCGAAGGGCCTTTCGGCGGTATGATGGTGGCATCCACGCGGGGCTTTCGGCCGAGTGTGTTGCTCAGCAGTGTGGCCTCCCAAACCAATCCATTCCAGTCCGCATGAAACTCGTCCCATATCTCTCTATCCAGTTTGCTTGTGTGCGTCAATCCCGATATTTCCATCCGTTGAAGCGCCGGATCGAAAGCGCCGAAATTCCCGAGCTTTCGCGCAACGGAAGCAGGGGTACGGGCCAAGAACTCGGCGAGTTCCTTCACGGCTGGGTTGTTGGCCTTGGTCTTGTGAAAAGGAATCCTGCAGTAGAGTTCGAATGCCAATATGGACTCTTCACGGCTCCATAAGACACCGTATCGTGACTCGCCCGATTGCCGTTTCATGCTGCCTCTTCGTAGTGCGCGCCACTCGTCGACGCATGGAAGTCCGTGTTGCGCGATGGGAACACAAGGAACGGCTCAGAATACTTGCAACCGATTATGAAGGCGCGCCATCGGGTCTGTGGCACGCCGTAATCGGCGGCGCACAATTTCGCAAAGGCCATCTTGAACCCAAGCGAATGCGCCACTTCTTCAATCTCCTTGTGTTCCTGGGAACCTATGAGTTGCGGAACATTCTCCATGACGAACACTTGTGCGCCTGTGTGTTCTACAATCTGGAGATATGGGCGCCAGAGTTGCTTGCGCGGATCACCGTCACGTTGCTTGTTGAGAAGACTGAATCCCTGACACGGCGGCCCGCCTATCACTACGTCCGCTTTGGGGATCTCGTCGATCCGGTCTTCCAAGATTTTCACTATGTCGTCAGTAGTGCAATGATCACCGAAATTGGCGTTGTATGTGTTGGCGGCATATGCGTTGAAGTCGTTGGCCCAAACGGGTTCAAAGACATGTCCGAGTGACTTGGTGAAGCCAAGCGTCAGGCCGCCCGCACCTGCAAAAAGGTCAACAAGCCGGTACTTCCGGTCGGAGTCCTGCAATATTCCTTTCTGTCTGGCACGATAGACGGCTTCGTTGTTGGTCAGCTTATCGTATCTCAGCGGGTTTTTTTTCTTCTTGGGCATGTGCCTATACAGTTAGATTCTCGCCATATGGAAAAGTCGCTTATCGTATTTTTGCTTTCAATGAACTGCAGTGGTCAAAGCCGGTCAAATGCGCAGGCAAGCATTGTGCGCGCTCAATTGAGGCGGCCGTTTGCTCCACTGTCCCGCCGTCGGCAGCATTAGCTCCGCGCATCTTCTTGTCACCTACATCACGGCGCTTCCTTAAGATTATAGCATAATCGAAAAGAACACGGGCAGTGCGGCTGACACCGCCCCCATTAACGCCGCGCGGCGCGTCGCTAACGACAGACTTCACGCGTGACCGAGGCGCTTTGGTGGGCCTTACCCATCTTATTTTGCAGGCCTTTGTTATCCATCAGATCAATTCGGCATTCTTGCAGATCATTATGATCGTGATCCCCGTGTCGGGAGTGTGAGTCTTTCGATAATGATCAAGCATTGTGGTCAACGTTAGTCTCTGCGGCTGAGTCAACTTCTTTTCCAACCAATTAGGCTCCGCATCGAATATATAGGCTATTTGGACTATATGTGCCTCAAACTCCGACCGCTGGCAGACGTATTCCTCATAGTTGGTTCCTGCAAACTCAACATAGTTAGTTTCTTCTTGGTACGTTATGTGCTGCAAGAAATGTACACATTCATGAACGATTGGGTCATCCCGACCTTGAGACTTATATCTTGAAGCAACTCTTATTCTGTAGCCATCATAGGATATCGAACTCAAGCCAGGTATCTTGTAGCAAAGATTGGCGCCGCACTGACAGAAACCGTTTGTATCGATCCACTGGATCTGAAAGCGCCGTGGGCCGTCGTACTTCTTTCCATTCGCATAGAAATCGTCTAGATTGTGTTGCATGGAGAACGTATCTCTCACCCTAAAATCCAAATTGGTCATAATAACGAGAGTCCTTTGGAGATACGACCTGTCAGACTCTGAGAATGCAAGTGATGCGTGAGCCGACAGAGAGTGAACTTGCCCGGCCTGCTTATGCTCTTGCGCTGGCACTTGGCAACCGAGACTCAGTGCCGTGAATACCGCGAAATATCCTGCCAATGTTGAGTTCATATTAGTTATAACGTCACAAATCACCGTTTCTAGTCCGTCGCGGACGAAGGATATGGTGCATTTGTTGGTTGTGCAGGAGTTTCTGGTGTCTGGGTTGGTAACGCTTTGAGCGAACTGTAAAGCTTTGCATTTTCAGACATCATGTTAACCGCAATGCGGAAATCTGGAGAATCTCGGATACCATGAAGTTCATGAACGGGGATGACGTTGGACAAGTCAGGATTGGCGACAGTCTTCAGTGAAACCGCAACATGGTTGGTGAGGCCGTCAGAACTCACGAGCGTCAAGGATGTCTCGTGAGGCGCGCGATTAGTAATTACTGCGTCATATGGAACATACGAGTCCTGTTCTTCCAGGAATCCTTGTATGACACCCAACAACATAAACTCGGTCGTGGAACTATCCTTCTTCGGGACATTGACAACGACCATTGCGCCAGAATTGCCAGGCGATGAATGCAGATCGATCACGTGAGGGAAGATGATAGATTGTCCTGTGGACGTCTCGTAGAATCCCAATCGTGAAAGATGCCCGATCCGAACCATGGGAATGACTTCCGGAAATGCCAACTCTAGCGGAGAAATGTATTCGGGTTGGATGCATATTGCCCTCACGATGAGGCCGGGTTCGATCGCCATTTCCTTTGCAAGCGCTGGACTCACAATCTGACTCTCTAGAAAACGGAGCACATCGGCATCAGAGACAAGGGAAGCGGGAATCGGGATAACTGCAAAATCCAGACCAATGGGAGATATCCAGTAGTTTCTTGGCGAATCGTGTTTGAGCGGAATCTGAAGGTATTTTGGTGATGCCGTCTTCGGCATGTTGATCTTCAGAAATAGACCTTGAAATGGCTTGCCGGTCTTCTTTTCTGATAGGTTGTGCTTGGCCGTCACGATACATACGATACTGGGGTTGTCATTTGTTGATGTTGGGACAAAGAACAGACAAGCACTTCCGACTGCTTTGATATGGTAAGGTTCGTCGTAGCCAAACAACAGGATGGCCGCAGGGTTGAGAGATTGTGGGAAACGTTCAAACATACCCTGTCCGCATACATTGAAACCGAACATTACAGCGATGGCATACACAAAGAGACATCGTGGGTTCATACAAGTATCCTTTCCTTATTGCACAACTATATAATTCCATGACACATTGTTGTATAACTCAGTCTAATTCATGACAAACCACATTCTATGTCGTCTGTGCAAACCCTTCTGCAAATGCGTTTTCTCGTGCTTCAGCATGAGAAACCAACCGCGTTCTGTCTGACCTTAAAATTACAGCAGGCGAAGCAACTGGACTCCAGCGCATCCGTGCCGAGCGAGGAAAGTGTAGCACAAAGCCGTGTGGATGTCAACAAGAATGCACGCCGAAGTTGCCGTGCGGCGCGAACGTCAGCCTTCACCTTCCGAGTGCCCGTTGCGGGCACGAGGTAGCGGTGGAGGGCTTTGTTCTGCCTCTCTTCTTCTCAGCATAAGACGTACTGGGGTGTACAGAAGTGCAACCAAGCCTGCGCCTATGGCTCCTGTGAAAACTGCAAGGGGTGGAATAAACAGAAACGCTATCGCTGTCGTGGACGACACGTGTTCGTCCGTGTAGTACGGACGTTGAGCCATCCACGATCCCCACAGAATCATGGCCAGAATTCCGACAAGTCCACCTGCAAACACGGGGAGGGCGTAGTCCCTGAATCTTGTCTTGGAAATGACAACGAGGAGGATCCCGAGACCAACGTATGGCACAAGCCTGAATGCCGTGAAGAAAACGTATCCGAGAACGCTGAAGTACTTGAATGCATCCTGAAATCCTCCAGCTACACTATGGCCGCCGACTCTCACAGCGAGAGCCCATTGAACGAGGTTCTCGTTGATGATTAGGGCCAGCAGCAACAACACGGTCAGATATGGGCGTGTTTTCACATGAGTCTCATTTCACTGTGGCAGAACGTCAGTGCTCTGCATCCGAGTGCCCCGTTTGTGGGGCACGAGGTAATGTTGCAGCGCTTGGTTCGGTCATGTCCTTCCGGAAATGGATGGTTGTCCCGACTTCTTCAAATCCCAATCGAGTGTGCGCCAAAGGACTCAGTGGGTACTCCGGAGTCGTATCTGATCCCATCTCCAGACAACCACGGTCCCGCGCCCACTTCACTCCTGCGCACACGAGTTTCCGCCCAACACCCTTGTTGCGCATATCGGGATCAACAAACCACCCTTCGATATATCCCACGTTTTTCGTGCGACACCCTTTTGCATGTTCCCGGACTGACATCTCAATCATCCCGCACAAACCCCCGCCAGGACGTTCGGCAACGAAAACAGACTCTCTCGCACCATTTGCGGTAATCCTATGAGTCTCCTCTTCAAGTTCCGATATGACGTGGTGCGGCCAGAGAGCATGGCGCAAGCGGAGCCATTCCCCACAATCGTCTGACCGCAGTTGTCTTACTATGCTCATGTCTCGTTGACCGAACGACCCAAGCTCAGCGACCCGGCCCACGAGGACGTTCGATTGCAGCCTGGACGCGCTGGCCGGGTTCGCTGCAGCGCATGGTTAGGCGACGACTTCATGTTCTACCCGTCCTTATTTGTCCGACAAAGCCCCCGAGCCACCCGAGCCCCACAACGATTAGAAAGACAACCAGGCTATGCAAACCAAGCCGCCCACCAAAAGCCAGTGTCACGGCCAAACTCAACAGACCAGCTAGAATACCAATGAACAGACCGTAAATGATACTGGCCTTCTCGGCTCTCCGAGCAACGATGAGGGCCATAACCAACGTCAGCGACATCTCAAGCCACGGCATCAACTTGGGACTGACCCTCGCGGCAAAGTGATTAATGGCATTTTGGTCGGGAGCGCCCCGAGCCTGAAAAGCCAAGACAAACGCATAGACGGTTATTACGACCATTAGGACAAGAAAACTCACCGCAATAACTGCAACCGCAGCGCCGAGGACGCGAAGCCATCGGATATTCGATAATGAATAGTTCATTCGTGTTACTCTTTCCCCGATTTGCCTAACTATATAATTCCATGGCACATTGTTGTATAACTCAGTCTAATTCATCACAAACATCATGTAAGGTCGTCTTTACGCATCCTTTGCAACTGAGTCTTTCTGTTTCTTCAGTATCAGATACCAACCGCTTTCTGTCTGGCAAAAATATTAGCGCAGTCTAAGCAACTGGACTCCCACAAATCCATGCCGCATGCGGAAAGTGTAGCAGAAAGCCGTGTGGATGTCAAATTTCGCCGAGCGAGTAAATTCGCTTGCGGCAAACGAATTTGGAGAAGATGGTCTCTCACAGAGGCACGGAGCACACGGAGAAAAAGTTGATGATGGAGAACTATGGCGTGTTCTCCGTGAGCCCTGTGGCTCCGTGAGAAATAATCTGATCATCTTGCCGCTCTTTCGGCCACCGCCTAAGGATGACGGCCTACTGATTGCCATGCAAGCCCCTTGGTGCCTCTGTGCCTTTGTGAGAGAATGCTGTGGCGGGGTGCTTCGCGCGGCGCGTGTAGCGTACGGGGCAAGTGGTCTTGACATTATTATAGCCGAGTACGCGTTGCTTCATCGTGATGCAGGCTGGTTGTTGCGATTGGTGAGCCGCAAATCCTGGCAACGGAAGAGCACCGGCCATTCGGAAACGCGAAATTCCTCGCGCAAGAGACGTTGCACTTGATGGAGGCACTGCAAATCAGTCTGAAGAGTTGCGCGAAGGGCGCGCCAAAATTCATTAAAACGCGGAAGAAAGATTGATCTGGGCATGAGCAGGGCGCCGGCCAGATATTTGGCGTCGCGATCCAAATCATGATGGTCGCATTGCGTCAGACCCTTCCAGCGCTCGATGTGCTGTTCCACCGTTTCGACCGGCGGTAAAAGATCCTTGTGGAGAATGTAGTGCGCCAGTTCCTCGGCCAAGGTGAATTTGAGTTTTTCATCTTCGTTGTCATACATGTAGCCGTCAACGAAAATTATTGAGCGTTTTGTGTTGACATAGGCAATAACGCCGAAGTTTCTCTTTAAGTCAGGCACGGGAAAGACATCAAAACCGACCTTGTCGGTGACGATGCGCTCAATGTCAATATCGCTGGGCGAGGTCGCTTTGAGCCACGCGCAAAACCGCTCGGCTTTATCTTCAAGGTCAGCCTTGGAGTAGTGCGGAATATTCTTCTTCACTTAATGCCCCGGACGTAGTTGACCAGATCACAGATTTCCTTCTCGGATAGTTTGCGGTTGTCAATGGTACGCAGGAGCATCGGAATAGCATCGGATTCCTTGATAACCTGCGCGACATCGAGTGGCACTGCTTGAAGCGCTTTGCCATGCAGGTCGAAAAAGCGGGCCTTCTCTTTTTCGTCACCGGCTATGTCAAGCGCCAAGATGATACGTGTCAGCTTGGCTTCGTCCTGGGGAGGCTTGTGAAAGCCGGCTTCTATGTGATGGTAATTTGAAGGCAAAATGTCGACATTGCGAGCAAACTCCCTCAATCCTATGCGGCGTTCAAGGCGCAACGAGCGCAAATATTCACCGAATTTCTGACAGTCATTCATACCGATTCCTTGTGCTGGTGTGTAATGATATTGGCAAACCAAAGCTGGGTGTTGTATTCGCATTATAACACATTGCAAGTGATTTGTCAACGGGGCGCATCTTCCCCAGTTCTGGCGACTCGCGCATAGCGGTGTTCGCCACCGGTTCCGCCGCCGCGATGGTAGGAAAGATTGCGGCGGACTGGGTTCAGCGTGGGGTTACGCGTTGCGAATTGACAAATCGCGGGGTGCCACGGCCCGGGGCAGAAGCTGGCACAAGCAGCGCGGGTGGTGGCCAGACGACAAAAAATGTCGATTGTGGCATCTCTCTTACTCCTTTACTCTTTGTTCACTTCTGTGGGCAGCGGCAGAGCAGCACTATAACAAAGAGTAAATGAGTCAAGGAGCAGACAGCAGTTTCTTTTGTTCGCAAACGACAAAAAATGTCGATTGAAGCATGGAAATTCTCGCGCGGCGCGAGAATTTAGAAAGTGGCTCAAGGCCACATCAAAGCAGTGATGTCCTCGTGGTTTACCAACGCACCGATCATCCCGCCGCTGGCGGAACTACCTGCGGCAGCTGACACACCGATTCCGTGTGCTAGTGAATCGTGGCTGCTGGATGTTGCGCGCAACACACAGACGCGGCGTCCCGCCACGTTTACTGTGCAACACACCGGGCACACAGTCCGGGCGGTTGTTTTGCTGCAAATATGCTATAGTATTTCACATGGTTATAACAATCGTTAGTGGCCTTTGCCACAGGATCATCAATGAAACCTTTTACGTATTATCTGCTGGTCACCTTGTTTCTGACCTTGGTGGCGTTGCCCGGCCGTGCGGCAGACCGTGCCGCGGCACCGGCCGTGCGCGGGCGCAATCTTCTGCGCAACAGCGATTTTAAACAGAGATTGCTGGGCTGGTCGCTGTGGCAGCATGGCCGCATCCATCCGGAATGGGTGACCGTGATAACCGTGCCAGGCCGGCAGGGCAGCTATCGTGCACTGCACATCGCCAATCCCAAGGCCGTCCTGGTGGGCGTGCAGCAAGCCGTGCATGTGGTGTCGAATAAAGTCTATCGGCTGGCAGGCTCGTCCCGCTCGATGCTCACCAATGATTCGGATCGGATTTTCGGCGGGCGTATTGCCTTTTATCTGCCGCCACAAGCAGAGCGCCAGCTGGTCTGGACTTCCGAGTTCAATCATTGGTGGAAACGCGACCTGGTGTTTACCAACACCGTTACCGGCGTCGCCTTGGTGCTGGTCCACATGGGCTATGGTGGCGTGGTCAGCACAGGTGATTTTACGGAAGTATCCTTGGAGATTATCGAATGAACAGCATGATCCTGCGTGGCATGAGTGTGCTTGGGCTGGCGGTGTTTCTGGGGCTGGCCTGGCTGATGAGCGAACGCCGTCGCGATATCTGCTGGCACACCGTCCGGACGGGCGTGCTGCTGCAAGTGCTGTTGGGCATCATCGTCTTGAAAACCAGTGTCGGGCAGCGGCTTTTTGTGCTGGCGCAGACCGGCTTTGTTTTTGTCATTAACGCCCACAAAGCGGGCGCGGAATTTGTCTTTGGCGACTTGGCGAGGCGCGGTCCCGACGCATTTTTGTTTTTCGTGACGGTGCCGTGTACGTTGATTTTTTTCTCGTCCCTGATGGCGATGTTGTATCACTGGCGGATCATGCCGCGCGTCGTGGCCGCGATGGCCTGGGTGATGCAGCGCGTGATGCGGACGGGCGGGCGCGAAAGTTTGGTCGCGGCGGCGAATGTCTTTCTGGGCATGACCGAGGCGCCGCTCTTCGTGCGGCCGTATCTGGCGGTGATGTCGCGTTCGGAGTTGATGGCGCTGATGGTCACGGGCTTGGCCACGATTGCCGGCACGGTGATGGCGGTCTACATCGGGTTTGGAGTCAGCGCCGGGCATTTGCTGACCGCCAGCGTGATGTCGGCGCCGGCCGCGCTGGTGATCGCCAAGATGCTCATACCGGCCCAGCCGGCGGATATCCTGGATGAGATTCCGCGCGATCTGGCGGTGCAGGAACGCGCGCACAACACCTTTGATGCGATCATGGTCGGGGCGCGCGACGGCTTGTTTCTGGCGCTGAATGTCTGCGCCATGCTGATCGCGATGGTGTCGCTGGTGGCCCTCGTGAATGCGCTGCTGGGCGCCGGCACGAGCTGGTGCGGCTGGCCGCCGTTGACCTTGCAGAAACTGTTCGGCTATGTGGGCTGGCCGATGGCGCTGCTGATGGGGATTGAGCCGCGCGATGCGCAGCGGGTCGGCGAGCTGCTCAGCACGAAAGTGTTTCTGACGGAATTCATGGCGTATCGCGCGCTGGCGGCACAGGCGGCCACGCTGGCGCCACGCACAGTCGCGATTGCGACTTATGCTTGCTGCGGTTTTGCCAATTTCGGTTCGGTGGCGATCCTGTTGGGCGGGCTGAGCGCGCTGGCGCCGACGCGCCGGGCGGATGTGGCGGGCATGGCGCTCAAGGCACTGGCGGGCGGGATTCTGGCCTCGTTTTGCACGGCGGCGATTGCGGGCTGCTTATTGTAGGCCGCAGGATGCTTCCGTGCCGCTTAATCAGTTTTCGCCTGGTGGTCTTCGGCGTTTTCTTCGCGGTGGTAGCGGGCATTGTATGGGTCGGGTATTATCGCGTGTGGCATGACGACGTGCGCAGAGCAAAATGCCGGGACAATCTGAGAAACATGCACCTGCTACTGAGTGTTTACGCACAACAGTACGGCGCGTTTCCCAGTATGCAGCCGCCGCAGCGACGCTATCTGCGCAGTGGTGGCGCGCAAGACCTCTATCCGCTCTGGAGCACGGGCATTATGAAAAACGAGCAATTGGCGCAATTGCAGCCACCGGGGTTGACGCTGCGCCGGTTCTCTGCCAATCCTACCGCGGAACACTTCAACAGCAACCACATCGGGTTTGCGTACAATTCAACAGTGCACCCTGACCAAGCGGACAATCCGCCACTGCTGGCAAGTCAAGGTGTCGCCGCCGGCGTAATTGGCCCGCACGCCTACGCCCTGGTCCTGTTCCTCAACGGCGAGATTTGCGAGATTCCGGCCGATGCCGACGGGCGGCTCAACACCGAGCGGATCAAACCGGAGGAATGGCGTCAATTGGCAGACTAGCGCCGGCCTGCATGGACGGCCTGCGCCGGCGGGTCGGCCGTGAATTGCGCGATCACGGTGCAATCTACCGTGGTTGTCAGACGCGTGATGGCGTTATCCGGGTTATCTATCACGGCCGCGCCGTTGGTGACCACCCATTGCGCGAAGTGATACCCCGCTTCCTGCAGCGCGACGATATTCAGCGCAACACCACGCGCGATCTCGTGCGCCACGACGGCCGACGGCATGGTCAGGCCGGAATTCAGCGGCAGGATCACCAACCGCAGGGTGCAGACATTGGTCGTTTGAAACGAGCACCAGTCTTCGCTGTTGGCGCTGAGCAGATGCAGGACGCAGTCTTGATTGGTCGGCGTGCCGCGCGGCACGGCGAAGGTCAGGCGGCTGATGCCGCTGGTCGGGTTCATGCAACTCTTGCCCGCACGGCCGCGCCAGTCCGCGAACGCATACGGCTTCTGAGGTGTACACTTGTACTGCTTGCCGTTTGACAGTTGGAGCCAGACGCGTTTCGGGGTTGTGCCAAACCACATGCCGTGCAGTGTAACCAGGGTGCCGGGCGCGCCCTGCATCGGGCTGACCACGGCCAGTGCCGGCGCGCGCACGCTGCAATACGCCGGCACCTGTTCGGCCTGGGCGTGCGGTTCGTTGCGCTCCAGCATCAGGGGATAGAACGCGGGCGTGAACGCTTTGGTCCACCGGCACCAGATGTTTGTGCGCGGAAACTCCTTGCGCGGGTTGATGACTTTGGCGCGCAGTTTCTGGGTGCCGTTCAGCAGGTAGACGCGCGGCGGCTTGGCAAATGCGCCCGTGGTGGACAGGGCGGCAGCGTCAATCGAAAAGACCGAGCCATTGGCCAGCGCGTACGTCGCCGTGACACCACTTGCCCGCGTCATGAGCAGGTGGACAACCAACGCCCAGAATAGTGATCTTATCAATGGCATGGATAGCCTCTCTGCGGCAATAGTAGTGCAAGTAGCAGTCTCAGCAGCATACATTGTAAGTATAGCACAAATGGAACGTTCTGTGCGGCGCATTTGGCGGAGTGGCTGTGCGTGGATGGATGCATGCCTGCCGCGTTTTCCTCCGGCTGCGTTTTGCTATACTAGAGAAGTATGACAGCAAGCACAACCAATGACCCTTCAGGAGAATCACATGAAAACGACCCGCCTCATGACGCTGCTCATCCTGCTGTTCTGGATCTGCGCCACGGTGACGCAGGCCGCCACATGGCAATGGACCTATGCCTTGTTGGCCAATGCAACCGTCTTCGACGCACTGCCGGACGGCAAGGGCGGCGCGCTGGTGTGCTGGGCCGTGCCCACCGCGACCACGTGCTATCTGACTTACGTGAATAAAGCCGGCGTGAAAGTTTGGCAGAACAGCGACACCAACGCCACCATCATGCGCGCGCGGCTTATCACCAAAAAGCAAATCATCATCACGTTGTATCGCAGCACCGGCGAGAGTGAAGTCCATGACGTCCAGCTCAAAACGGGCACGGACACGCTCGTTGCCGCGGACGACGGCTGGGCCTACACGGCGGACGTCAATCTGCCGATGGGCATACGCGATACCAAAGGCTTCTTTGTGCACGAGCACAACGTGGCTGGCAGCAGCGTCTACGTTCAACGCTACACGTACAAATGACCACGCCGTAGCAGGTCCCTGCTTGTTTGCGTTTGGTGCGCGGTGCTCGAATCTCTTGTTCCACGTGTATTTTTGCGAGGGGCCCGGGATTCTGTGATGGGGTGCGCTTGCGCGCCGGGGCGGAATTGTGTAGAATTATAGATCATCAAGCCCATAGCCCATGACGCGGAAATTGCATGACTGTACGTGACTGTATGGCGAAAATGGACGCCGAACTCGTCGCCGGTGAAGACGATCTGAACAAGACCGTCGAATCAGTGGCGGCCTCCGACCTGCTGAGTGATGTGCTGGCCACGACCAAGCACAATTTTATTTTATTGACTGGCTTGTGCACGCCGCAAGTGGTGCGCACGGCGGAATTGATGGGCGGCATCGCGATTGTGTTTTGCCGCGCGAAGTATCCGCCGCAGGAAGCCATTGGCATGGCCAAGGTGCATGGCATTCCGTTGCTGTGCACGCGGCTGCCGATGTTCGAAGCCTGTTGCCGCCTGGCCGGCCACGGGCTTGAGAAAGTCTAAGCGGGCGGCGCCCATGACTGAGACGTCCGCGCTGCTCCCGACCACCGCTGATCCGCAAGACATCTCGATTGTCAGCGAGTTGATGTATCAGCTCAAAGTGCGCGACGTCATGACGCGCACGCTCTACACCACGACCCCCGCCAATACGCTGCGCGATGTGCAACACATCATGCGCGACCGCAAGATTTCCGGCGTGCCGGTGGTCGAGAACACGCGCTTGGTCGGCATTGTCAGCTTGGACGACATCATTCGCGCGCTTGATCGCGGCGAAATCGAGCAGTCCGTCGCCGAGAAAATGACGCGGCATGTCTTCACTGTCGAGGAACACGTCTCGGTCGTGAAAGCGATTGACGAGATGGAGAAAACGGGCTGTGGCCGCCTGCCAGTGCTGAACAAGACCGGCGCATTGGTGGGCCTGATTACGCACTGGGACGTCGTGCGCACATTGCTGGAGATGCTGCAGGAGGTGGCGATGCAAGCCGAGAAGCGCGAGCGCACGCTGCAACCGACCGATGCGCAGCGCGACGCGGCCCAAAACGCGACGGTGCTGGACTACACGGTCGACAAGGATGATTTTGAAAATGCCGGGCGCGCCGCGAGTGCCGTCAAGAAATATCTGCAATCCCGCAGCGTGGATCCCGCCCTTATTCGCCGCGTCGCCGTCGCCATGTACGAAGCCGAGATCAATATCATCATTCATTCGCTGGGCGGCCGTATGACCGCGCGCGTCTACCCGGATCATATTCACGTCAGCGCGATCGACACCGGGCCGGGCATCGCCGATATTGCCTTGGCGATGAAAGAGGGCTGGTCGACCGCCACCGAAAAAGTGCGCGAAATGGGCTTTGGCGCCGGCATGGGCCTGGCAAACATCAAACGCTGCGCCGACCGCTTCCAGATTGAGTCGTGCCTCGGCAAGCACACCGAGTTGAGTTACGAAGTCGACTTTACCGCCAAGCCCGCCGCAAGCGTTGAACACTAACCGTTTGATATTTGATATTTGATATTTAATATTGAATGTTGAATGTTGAATGTTGAATGCGGCCATGGACGACCCCTTACAGCAGCCCCTGCAGTACTTGCCCGGCGTCGGGCCCAAACGCGCCGCGGCGCTGGCCCGCTGTGGCTTGCAGACTATCTGGGATGCCGCCAATTACTTCCCGTTCCGGCATGAAGACCGGCGCACCATCACCGCCATCAAAGACCTGCAAAATGGCGCGCACGCCACCGTCTATGGCGTGGTGGACACCGTGACCGTGCGCCGCACCCGCCGGCATCAGACGATTGTCAGCATCACCGTCAAAGACGCCACCGGCGTGCTGTTGTCCACCTGGTTCAATCAGCCGTGGATGAAAGACAAATTCACGCGCGGCGCCAAAGTACTGCTGACGGGCAAGCCGCAGGATGTGCCGCGCCCGGCCTTCAGCAGTCCGTTGTACGAAGTGCTGCCGCAAGACTTTTTCGCGGATGAGTATGAAGGCACGCTCGCGCCGATTTACCGCGTGACGGAAGAGCTCACCCCGCGCAGCATGCGCCAGATCATCCACGCCGCGCTGGCACTCGCCCTGCCGCACCTGGCCGAGTATTTCCCCGACAAAGTCCTGCAGCAATACGACCTCGTGCCGCTGCCCGAGGCCTATCGCATCATGCATGCCTGCAACTATCCGGTTGAGCAATTGACCCCGGTGACGTTGGCGCGTGCGCAGCGCCGGCTGGTCCTGGACGAATTTTTCGTGATCTCGATGGGGCTCCTGCTCAAGCGCGCGCGCACCGAACAATTGCCGTACACCGTCCGGCACGCGCAACCGGGCGAGCTACTGCGGCGCTTCATGGCCCAACTGCCGTTCACGCTGACGGGCGCGCAAACGCGCGTGCTCAAGGAGATCAAACGCGACTTGCTGGCGCCGACGCCGATGAACCGCCTGCTACAGGGAGATGTCGGCAGCGGCAAGACGGTGGTCGCCGTGATCGCCGCCCTGCTGGCCATCGAAGGCGGGTACCAAGCCGCAGTGATGGCGCCGACCGAGATTCTGGCACAGCAGCATTACAAGACCATGACGGCGTTGCTGCGTGATCTGCCGGTGAAGATCAATTTACTGACCGGCAGCACGCCGGCGCGCGCGCGTCGCCTGGTCGCGGCCGAACTTGCGAGCGGTGAGCCACAGCTTATCATCGGCACGCACGCCCTGATTCAGAACGCCGTCAACATGCCGCGCCTGGGCTTGGCGGTCGTGGATGAACAACACAAATTCGGCGTGATGCAGCGCAACTGCCTGCGCGATCAGGCCGAACAGACCGACACCTTGGTCATGACCGCCACGCCGATCCCGCGCTCACTGGCGTTGACGGTCTATGGCGACTTGGCCGTCTCCAAACTGGATGAGCTGCCCTGCGGCCGCCGTCCGATCAAGACCTATGTCATCAAGCCCGAGCGCCTGCCGCGCGTCTGGCAATTCATTCGCAAGGAAATTGGCGCCGGGCATCAAGCTTACATTGTCTATCCCTTGATTGACGAAAGCGACACGCTGCCGCTCAAGCCGGCGACGCACATGTACGAGGAACTGCGCACGCGCATTTTCCCGGATTTGCAGGTGGGCCTGGTGCATGGCCGCATGCGCGCGCAGGACAAGGAAACGGTCATGCGCGCGTTTGCCGCCGGCAGTGTGCATGTGCTGGTCAGCACGACCGTGATCGAAGTCGGCATTGATGTGCCCAACGCGACCGTGATGGTGGTTGAGGATGCGCACCAATTCGGGCTGGCGCAATTGCATCAACTGCGCGGGCGCATTGGGCGCGGCGGCGCGGATTCGCATTGCATTTTGGTGGATGGCGGCGCGGACGTGCCGGACGAACGGCGGCCGCGCGGCCGCGCGCCGCGGGCGCCGCAGCAACCGGAACTGCTCGACACCAATCCACGCTCGCGCCTGGCTGTCATGGCCCAGACCAATGACGGTTTTGTGATCGCCGAGGAAGACTTGAAGCTGCGCGGGCCGGGCGAATTTTTCGGCATGCAACAAACCGGCTTGCCGGCGCTGCACATTGCCGATTTGATCCGCGACGAAGAAGAATTGAAATTCGCGCGGCACCTGGCGGGAACGCTGCTGGATTACCGCGAAAGTTTGAAGCCCGAGACGCGCGAACGACTGCGCGCGCGGTTACAGCGCGCCTTTGGCACGACCATTCGCGGCGTCGACGCCGGCTGAGATTGTTTTGACGAAGAGGGGCAAGCAAGGAGCAAGAGGACAGACGATGAAGCAGGCGCGGCGCGGCGCCGCGGGCAGCAGTACACAAGGAGAAAAGGAGTCAAGGAGGCAGAGCAATAATTCTTTCGCCGCGAAGAAATTAATGGTATACTGAACGCATGAATGTTGACTTGTCTGCATGCGCGCGAACGCACCACGAAGGCCTGAATGAAAGCATGTTTGATTGACACTGCCCATGTGCGCCGCGACATCACCGCCGTGGCGCTCGAACAACAGCTGCCCGCCACCGGCTTCTACTGGCTCGACGTCAGCGATGCCACCGAAGGGGAACTGCGCGCCGTGGCGTCCGCGCTGAAGCTCGAGGCCATGACGTCCGACTGGTTGCCGCGGTTTGGTCAGCATGCCCGTTTCGAAGTGAGCCGGCACCAAACCCGCATTTCCGTCTGGGCGGCGGATGCGCAGTACCAGCCGCGCGAAGTGCACCTTCTGTTTCGCCACACCTGGTTGCTGACGGTGCATACGAATGTGGACAAGACCATGGATCAAGCGCGGATGCTCTTTGGCGACATCGGCGATGTGATCGCGCTGCACCCCAGCTTCGCCCTCATGCTCGTGCTCAACGAGCTGTTGGCGAGTTTCTATCCAGCGCTGGAGCATGTTGACGAATGGCTCGGCCAACTGGAGGATGAGATCTTCCAGGCGCCGGACAAACGCCAATGGGTGGCGCTGTCCGCGACCCGCAAGTACGTGGGATCGCTGCAGCGGCTGTGGTTGCCGTACCATGACACACTCAGCCGGCTGGTCGTCACCATCGGCGGCATTCCCGGCATGAGCGAGAAAGAGCTGCAGACCATGCGCGATTATTCCGAACGGGTCGCGGATTTTGTGGATCGCATTGATGACTATCGCCAGCGCACGAACGAGGCGCTGGACAGTTACAGCGCCAGCATCTCCAATCAGCAAGCCACTATGATCAACCGCTTGACGTTGATCAACGGTATTTTCCTGCCGATCACCGTCACAACCTGCTTTTTCGGCATGAATTTCAACTGGATGGCCACCAACATGGGCACCTTGGCCGGCTTTCTCGTCTGGGGCGTCGGGCTCAATCTGGGATTGGTAGCAGGCACATTGCTGTTGTTCTGGAAGATGGGCTGGCTGGGCGTGCGTGCGGTGCCCGGCGGCAAGACGGTCGTGAGCGCGCCGGCGCAGGTGAGCATACCGGCGCCGCGGCCGGCATCGGCAGGCGGCGGGCCGTACGCACCCAAGCCCACTCCGCCAGTGCCGCCACTCCCGCGTGCTTAGAAAAACGGGCTGCGGCAGACCGTCGAGCATGGTGTGGGGGTGCCGCTAATATGGCTGGAGGTTTTGTCTCCAATTGCTCTTCTGGCCCGCGGCGATAGCCGTCCCGCGCGGTAATAGCCGCTGGCAGCGGCTCTCCAAAAGCATGCGCGGCGAATGGGTTTTCTGCTTGACTTCTCAGCCCCGGATTAGTATCCTAGGTGGACATTGGCATGCGTGCGCGGGCGGTGCCCGCCGCGCTTCACTTTACGATAAGGAATTGACATGCGTGTGCGCTCATACGTCCTGCTGACTGCCACCGCCGGTGCGCTGCTGGTCGCGGCCAGCTCGCATGATTCGGATACCCGCCGCCCGGTCTGCCAATTGGCCAACACCAGCATGACGTTGCAGTGGTACACCACGCGCCCGTGCGAGACCAAAGTCCAAATGCGCATGGGTGGCGCGCCGTGCATGACCCTGACGACGAGTGGCCGTGTGGCGCAGGTATGGAACGACCAGAATGCCTGGACCATTACCGGCCCGCGCGGCACGCGCACCTATCACCGGCTGATCATTCGCGGCTTGCTGCCCTCAACGCGCTATTACTACCGCCTGTATGATCCTTCCTCGACGCCGACGGCCGACGAGTGCGCGTGGGGCGCGGCCGCGCCATGGCGGCGCGAGTTTGCGATCAACACGCATGCGCTGCCGGGCCGCCGCACGATCGTGCGCGTGCCGGTCAAAGTGCTGATCATACCGAATGTCATCATGGTCAGTTCGGCGTTTGATCGCGCGCAAGGGCAGATCGCACCGGAGCCGCCGGCGCTGACGCGCATCGAAATCGAGCAGATCAAAGAGGAATACCGGCTGGCGGAACGCTTCCTGTTTATCAACAGCGGCTTTCGCATGTGGCATGACTTCCAATTGTTCTTTGATGAGCGCTGGCAGCGCTGGGGTGCCGAGCCGACCAATGCGACCGGCCTGTTCAAAGGCCTGCCGCTTTGCCGCAATTGGGCGGGCAGCGATTACAACGGTCCGGGCGGCGGCGATTTCACACCGTTTAACACCGGCACGATCGAAACGAACGGCGCGTATCCGATGGTTGAACGAGAGCTGTATGCCGGGCAGATTGAGAATGCTTTGGTGCGGCGCTGGAATCCGGCCACCAAGAAATGGGAATTTATGCGCAGTGGCGGTGGCACCCTGGGCATCGATGGCTGGGCGCGCGGCGTGCCGGGCCGCTCGCAGTTTCTGGGTGATGATTTGGCCTGGCTGGCAACCCATGAGTATCATCATCAGATCGAATCGCAGGGCTGGTTCAGCGGCTTGAACACCGAGGATGATCGCATCTATTTCTGCCATTTCAGCGGGCGCTTTCGCACGCCCAAGCCGGATGGCACCATGGATGAATTCCCATGGTCAACCGCCGGCAGATTCGGCGAGCACTGGAGTGGCATCGCGCAAACCGACCGGCTGATCAGCGATATGCAATGGCTGCGCTGGTACTTCGGCGAGCCGCTGGCGGTGGATGATGCCGATCGCGATTGCATTCCGGATCGCGATGCGCGCCTGCCCTTCGACGAAGACCGTTTTGGCAGCGATCCGCGCAATCCGATGACCGATGGCGAAGTGCTCGACATCACCAAGGTCGGCATGTCGATTTGGTCGCCCGGCCCGCTGCAAAGCATGTGGACCCGGCCGGCGCGCACCGGCATTCTGCCGCGCCCGCGCTCGACCGACAGCGATCATGACGGCATCAGCGATCTGCATGATCCCGAGCCGCTCGTGCCGTTTCCGCCCTTTATCTGGCCTGGGACGGCCACGCTGGATGGCCGGCCGGACGAGTGGCGCAGCTTGCCGCTCTGCGGCCGCATCGCCGCGCCCGAAGGTGAAGTCATGTTTACGCACTGCCATGACAACGGCGCCTACTATGGCCTGGTCGCCATGAATGGCGCCTGGCGCGATGTGCGGGTCGTCTTGGATGGCGAAGGTGATGGCATTTGGGGGCCGGGCGTCGGCGGTTTTGGCGGCAGCGCGGACGGCTATTGGCTGACGATCAAGGCGCCGGCGAATTCGAATGCGCCACCGACGCTGGTGCTGGATCACAATCCCGGCGGATTCACCTATGTCGCCACCCAGGACTGCGGCAAATCGATCGTCGAATTTCGGATCGGCAATCGCGGCGACAGCACCTGGTTCTGGGAAGGGGGCGGACGCGAGATCGGCGTCGCCATTGACGCCGGCATGCAGACAGGCGCGCGCTATGCCATGTTTGACGGCTATGATCCGGTGTATTGCACGATGCTGCCGCTGATCGGCAAGCAAGACGCGCCCGCGCCGCCGCCCGCCGCCCTGACTGCGGCACAGGCAACCCGCGCGACGGATTTCTCCAAGCCGGATGCGTTGAAGGGCTGGCGCTGTGATGCCAAGCAATGGGTTGTCCGCGATGGGGCGTTGCACTTTGTCGGCCAGGATGACACGCTGCTTGCCGCGCTGCCGGCGACGACGAATTTCCAGATCTGGGTTGAATTCGAAGCCGCACGCGACCTGGTGCTGGGCGCGTTTCGGGCCGGCACCAAGCGGCTCGATCCCGGCGCGGATTACATTGCCTTCGCCGGCGGGTACGAGAACAGCGTCAGTAAAATTCGCGTCGAGGGCCGCGGCGAAGTGGCCGGCGATCAACGTTCGTTGGCGCCCGGGCGCCACACCATGCAGTTTTCGCGCTGCCAGAATATTCTGTATTTCCAATTGGACGATGCGCTGATCGGCTGGTATCAAGACACCGAAGCGCCGTTCGTCATCACCCGCCTGGGTGTGGTGGGCATCCCCGATGCCGGCATCATTCTTCACAAAGTATATGTGCGCGGCGGCATGGATCACTAGCGTGGTCGTGCGCGGCGCAAGAGGGAGTTGAAATCTCTGGAGACCCCCACGGTCTCGCCGTTGGCGTGACCGTGGGTGAATACGAGTGAGCACAACCACGCCAACCTCTCTTTCAATCTCTGCTTCCACCGATCCCGCCGGCGGCGGGATCGGCGGGGAGCCGGAAATGCGCAACATGGAACTATGAACAATCCATCCCCGTCGTTGTCTGCGCGCATTACGCGGATCATTGCGCAGACGCCGATTACCGATATCCACACGCATTTGTACCCCCACACCTTCGGTTCGCTGCTATTGCGCGGCATTGACGATCTGTTGACCTACCATTATCTGGTGGCCGAAATGTTCCGCTGGCGGCCCGGCCTTGATTACGACGCGTTCTTCGCGCAACCAGTGCGTGCCCGGGCTGACATGGTCTGGCAGACACTCTTTCTCGAGCATGCGCCGGTCTCCGAATCCGCGCGCGGCGTGCTGACCATTCTGCATGCGTGCGGCCTGGATGTGGCCGCGCGCTCTCTCGACGCCTATCGGCGCTTCTTCGCCGGCCTTTCTGCCAGCGAGCATGTCGACCTGGCCATGCGCCTGGCCGAGGTCAAAACCATTGTGCTAACCAATGACCCGTTCGATGAGGTCGAGCGCGCGTGCTGGGACAAGGGCGTCACCGTGGATGCGCGCTTCCGCACCGCGCTGCGCCTTGACCTGCTCTTCGCCGATTGGCCGGCGGCCGTGCCCAAGCTGCGCGCGATGGGCTTCCGTGTGACCCGCGCCTGGACGCCGGCAACCAAGCGCGCGCTGCAACAATTTCTCGAACACTGGATCGCGCGCATTGCGCCGTTGTACGTGATGGCCTCGCTGCCGCCGTCGTTCAGCGCGCCTTCGCGCGCGCTGCCGACGCGCATCCTCGAAGAAGTCGTGCTGCCCACCGCCCACGCGCACCATCTGCCGTTCGCCATGATGATCGGCTGCAAACGCCAGGTCAATCCGGCCCTGCGCCTGGCGGGCGACGGCATTGCGCCGGTGGACATGGCCACGCTCGAGCACTTGGTCGCCAAACACCGCGCGGTGAAATTCATGCTCACGCTGCTCACGCGCGAGAGCCAGCAGGCGCTCTGCGTTCTGGCGCGCAAGTTCCGCAACCTGCTGCCGTTCGGCTGCTGGTGGTTCCTCAACAGCCCGCTCTTCGTCGAGGAGCAGACGCGCATGCGCCTCGAATGGCTGGGCAGCAGCATGATCCCGCAGCACTCTGACGCGCGCATCCTCGATCAAATCATCTACAAATGGGCGCATACTAAAACTGTTCTGGCGCGGGTCCTGGCCGAAAAATATGGCGACATTGAACAGACTGGCTGGCGCCTCAGCGATGACGAATTGCAGCGCGAAATTGCCGGCATGCTGGGCGAAACATTCTGGCGCTTCCTTGGGCGCACCCCTGCGTGACACGCATGGCACGCGCACTGAATGTGGCGGTGATTGGCTGCGGCGTGATCGCGCCGGCACACATCGAGAGTTACCAATTGCTGCCCGGCGTGCGGGTGCGCTGGGCCTGCGACCTGATCCGCGCGAAAGCGCACGCCATGGCAGAGCACTATGGTATTCCCGAGGTCTGCACTGATTTTCGCGATGTCCTGCGCGATCCGACGCTCGACGCGCTGTCGGTCTGCACCGATCACGCCAGTCATGCGCCAATCAGCGCCGCCGCCCTGCGCGCCGGCAAACATGTCTTGTGTGAAAAAGCGCTGGCGGCCAACGCCGCCGGCCTGCGCCAGATGTTTCGCGCGCACGCCGCGCGCCCCGACCTGGTCTTCAGCGGTGTCTTTCAACATCGCTTCGATCCGGCCATGCGCTATCTCAAACGGCTGGTTGACCAAGGCGAGTTCGGTACCATCCTCACCGCCGGCATGCACCTGCGCTGCCTGCGCACGACGGAGTATTACACGGCTGACACCTGGCGCGGCACGTGGGCCAGGGAAGGCGGCGCGGTGCTGATCAATCAAGCGATTCATTTCATTGATTTGCTGGTCTGGATCATGGGCGGCGTCGCCCTGCTCAGCGGCGCGCACACCAACCTGACGCACAATGGCATTATCGAAACGGAAGACACCGCCGTGGCCTCGCTGCAGTTTCGCAATGGCGCGCTGGGCGTGATTGACGCAACGTGCTCAAGCAACATCGCATGGGAGCACACGCTGGCGATTCACGGCTCGGCCGGCGCAGTCGAATGGCGCAACGACCGCGCGTTGAAAGTCGCCTTTGCCAGCCGCGCGCGCACCACGGCCGTGACCAAGGCGCTGGCCGCCTGTGTCGAGCGCCAGACGATCAGCGCGGCCAAAGTACATTACGGCGCCGGCCATCCGGCGCAGATCGCCGATTTCGCGCGCGCCATTCGCGCGCGCCGCGCCCCGTTTGTCCCGGCCGCCGCGGCGCGCCACACGGTCGAAGTCGTCTTGGCAATTTACGCCGCGCACCGGCGCCGGCGCTGGCTGCGCCTGCCAGCCCGCTGATTGGCAGCAATTGCTTTTGCAGCGAAAAACTTTATGGTGCAGTGCCGATCTTCTGCGTGTCCTTTACTAATGAGAGCGCTTTCTATTTTGCAGTGTCCTTGTAGCCGCCCGCGGTGAGGGCGGCTTCTACAGCCGCGGTCAGCGCCCGCGGCCACAACCTGGATAAAGGCGCCACCACTCTTGTGCGACGATGCAACGCGCCGGGAAGCAACTGTGGCGCGCGATTCAGCGGCGCGGCGGCTTCGGCGGGGTCTGGTACTGCCGCATGAGTTCTGCGGCATCCTTGTAGAGCGTGTTGGTGCTGATTGGTTGTGCGACAGGCAGTTTCGCTGAGCGGGGCCGGTTCTTGACCACATACGTTGCACTGTTCAAGAACGTGCTCTCGGCGTGAATCAGCGCGCGCCATGTGCGCGTGAACAGTATGTCATTGGCGGCCAGTGACTGGACCTGCGTTGCATAGGCGCGCACCAAACCAACATAATTGCTGATCGCCCGCGCGGCCAGTGCGGAGTCCCGGTCGCTGAGCGATTGCGCCGGCGCACACACCAGTGCCGGCCAGTTGGTCGGAAACCACACCGGCGTCAAGCGTCGTTCGTCGCTCACCGTCATGCCGGCCGCCTCGATGATCTCGTGCAGCTTGCGCACGTCCGTGGGTGTGGCCACTGTGCCGGCCAACGCAACGCAGCGGCGCGTGCCATCCACCTCAATCGTCACATTCGACAGCGCGATGTTCTCGCGTGCGGCCTCACTGCGAATATGTCCTTCGAAAACATTGTGCCAGTTGCGCCGCATCTGTCCCATTGAGACTGCCGCCGCGCCGGCGGCGCATACCAGCAACGTGAACAGCACAGGCAGGCATACCCGCTTCATGGCGTTTCCGTGGTAGTGACATTCTGGGTGGACGCGGCGGCGCTGAGCGGCGGCGCCGTGGTGGTTGCCGGCACAGCTGCTGGCGCCGGTGGCACGGCGGCCGGCGTTTCTTTCGCAGCCTGGGCTTCTTTGCGCGCGCGCAGCGCCTGTAACTGCCGGATGGTCTCGTCGATCCAGAACACGCCGCTCTCTTCGAGCTCCATTTCGACGGCGGTGATCTGGTCCACCAAGCGATCAAGCCGCCGGCGCACTTGATTCTGTTGACTGTGCAGTGAGGGCGCCATGTCGTTGTACCGCGCAATGAGCTGGTCATATTGACGCAGCAGTTGCTCGAAGTGCGCGCGCGCTTTTTGGGACAGTTTCGTATCGCTCAGATGGCTGCGCAAGCGTCGCCATTGTTCGGGGTAGTGCCGCACGACGACCTCATCAGCGATCTTGTCCGGATCGGCGAGTTGCGATGACACGACAATCTCATGCAGCAGTTTTTGCTCCCAGGGCGTGCCGACACTGCCGGTGATCCAGGCGCGATGATTGCGCGCGTCGAACACGAGCGTGACATGAGTCATGTCCACGCCGTGGCGCACGGCATCGTTGCGCACCTGGATAGTCAACAGCTCATTCCAGCGGCGCGCGAACTGCTGATTGCTGACGGCCATCAGCCCCATGGCGGAGAGCGCCAGAAGTGCCATGATTGTGCAAGTGTTGTGCCGCATGTGCATCGTGATCATTGTGGTGCTCCCGTCAGCTCATTATCGCATTCAGCGGGCGGGGTGTCAACAGCTGGAAGACAGGCATGCCGGATACTGAAAACCGAAAACTGCTTTGTCTGTCGTTTGTCCCGCGTGGCTCAGCGCTTTGGTGGCGCGGCCTCGCGGATCAGCGCGCCACAGTCGTCGCTCATGATCAGCAGCGCGAAACGCGCGACCCGGTCCAGCTCATCCGTGCTGAGCGAGACATAGTCAAATGTGCCGCGCAGGTCCGTGTAGCCGTCTTTGTAAAATGTAATCGAGCCATCCGCCATGCGCGCGTACACCTTGATGTACACCGCGGGCAGCGGCGCGCGCGTGGCGCGCCGGGTCACCTGCAGCCTGCCGTAGTTTTCGAGCATCTGCACCTCGAGGGCATTGGCGTAATAGACCTGCGTCCTGGCCAGCGGACCGGCGGCGACCTCAAGCATGACATTGCTGGTGCGGAACCGTTCCGGCACGTCGAAGCTGATGCGCTGCTGATTCGTGGCCAGCGGCATGGCGACCGAAAACGGCGGCGTGACATAGGCGAACTGCCCGCCCTGCTGGCGCACAAACGGATTGCGCGAGAACAGCAGCTCGATGTCCATCGGGTAATAATTCACGCGGCACGCATCGAGGTTGCGATAGTCAAGCGTGACGGTGTGACCTTCGAGCGTGACCTCGAGCGCGGGCTCGCCGGCGGCCAGCACGGTCTGGCGCTGCTCGCGATTCTGCGGGTCGCTGAGCGCCGCCGCGGCGCCGTCAAGCTCGTCGAGTTGGGCGCGGGCATCCGCAAACAGCGCGCGCCAGCGTGGCACCGGATATGCCTGATACCGCGCAGTGATCGCGCGCGCCCTCTGCGTATCGCCGGCACAGAAGGCCAGATACAGATCACTATAGTCGTACTGCAATCGCTCGACCAGTGTGGCCGGATCAATTGTGGCGAAGAAGGCGCGCGCTTCTTCTATCCGGCCTTGCAGCAGAAAGTAGTACGTCACGGCCAGGCAGTCCTCGCTGGTGAGGTGCGGCACGCAGCAGAGAATATCCATCAAGCGCTGGTACTGGGCGAAGAAGCGGTCGTTGAGAATGCGCCGGCGCGCGCCGAGTTGCTGGACGCGCGCATTGATCAGCGGCGCGTACTCGAGGTGCTCATAGGCACGCCGCTCGACCGGATCAAGCGTGAGCAGCGGCGAGACGAAGTACGGCCCGCATTGCTCAGCCAGGGGCGAGTGCAGCAAATACTGCGCTAATGCGGCGGTGCGGTTGTGAAGCAGACTGTATGCCCAGAGTGTAGCGCTATAGATGTGGCGCTCGTCCAGCAGGCGGATGGCGGCATCAAAGGCGGCGGACTCCTTCATGCGAAACGCGATCTTGTTCAAGTCAAGCCGGTGCAGATTGTGTGTCTGCATGAACGCGAGCACATTTTCGAGACTGCCGTTCTGCGACACGAATTGCCACGAACCCGTGTCAACAGCGCTGGGTTTGAACAGCACCGTGAGTGTCGCCGGGGCGGCACGGGCAACGCAATGTTCGCTTTCGGCCACTTGGGCCGGCGCGTGGCGATAGACGCCCGTGGTGGGAAAATAAAAGTAGTATTCAAAAGCATAGGTGGCATTCGGTTCGAGCCGGAGCGGGAGGCCGCGCGTGTAAAAGCCGTTCTGCAGCGGCAGTGCGCCGACGGGCAGTTGCAGCAGCAGATTGAGATTGCGACGTTGGCCGCTGGGATTGCTCAAGGTGATTTTGGCGCCATACGGCGTGAAGGCCAAAAACTCAGCGGTGATGAATTTCTCAATTTGCTCGTTGCCGTCGAACGTGAAACGCTCGAGCGGGTTGAAAAGGCGCTGGCTGAGCAGCAACGGCGCGGCATTAGTAATGGCACTCGCCGTAATCTCTTTGTGATACACAATCAGCGGACTGGCGGCGGTCAGGTCGAGCGCGGCGTCCTGCACCATGGACGTGTGCGCGCCGGCGCTGAACGGCAAATCAAGCACCGCCAGCGCCAGCATTGCTTCGGTGAAATTGCGCGCGGCATAGGCCAGATTGCGCGAGAGGAATGGCGCGCTGCCGTCGTAGTGGGCATAGTCGTTCCAGAACACAGTGGCGGTGACCAGCGCGGCGTTTTGTTCCTGCATGCGGCGATGGTAGTAGTTGTTCTCGGCCCATTCCTCGGTCTTGTCAGGCGCGCGGTAGAGTGCGCGCACGCGCTGGCGAAGGGCCAAGGCGCCGTCCTTGGCGAGCGCGCCGCGGGCGAGCGAGTCAACCCGGGTTGACTTTCTTTCTTCTCTGGCACGCATATCGGGCATGGCACTCGGCGCCGACGCCGGCATGGCGCTGGACATAACCATGGCGGGTTCGTCTCCGGCTGCGGTGGATAGTTCGTAGTCGTCACGTTCGCCCTGTTTTTTGTTGTCGTATAACATCTGCCAGCGACCAGCCATGCCGGCGCTGCGCTCGAGCGCGCGGCCGCGCAGGGCGGTGTCGAACAGACGGTTAAACTCGTCGGGATTGGGCGGCAGCAGATCACACAAATCCTGCACGGCGCGGCGCATATGGGCCGGCGTGTCCGCACCGCGTTGTGCCAGCAGAATGCGTTCGGCGATGTTGAGCTGATTGTACGCCCACGGCCGGATGAACGCCGTCAGATCTTCTTCCAGCAGCCAGCGGTCCATGAACGTCTTGTCTTTCTTGTTGCGCAGATAGGGCTTGACGACGGCATCAAAAAACGTCCGGTCTTGGTGATACAAAAAGAAATTCAGTTCATGGCAGGCATATTTCGCATACAACACGCGCTGCGCTTCATTGCTGAGCGCAGGCCAGGTTGTGATAAAACTGAATTCGCGCAACGTGGCATCACCGCTGAGCGTGGCCAACAGTTGATAGGCCCTGCCGAGCGTGTCGTAGATTTCGTATTCGGCGCCGGCCACATCAGGAATGCGCACGGTCTGGCCGGAGACCAGCACGGAGATCAGTTTCTGTTGCGCGAATGTGCCGGTCGGGTCGAGGCCGTTGGCCAGCCGCAGATCGCGCGTGGCGGGCGCAACGGGCGGCAGAGTGATCTGGCGGCAGACGGTGTGCAGCGGATCAACGGCCACGACATACACTTGGCGGTAGCCGGTCAGTTGCGTGCGCGGCAGGCTGATCACGCCCTGCGCATCCGGCCGCAGATTCAGCCACACGCGCGCGGGCGCCGCCAGAAAATCAAGGTTGTCGTAAATGCCCAGTGTAACCATGGCGTGGCGCATGGCCGCGGCGGGCGCCGGCGTGGCGGCGCGTTCATCGCGGAGTGGCTCGAATGCTTCGCCAGCCACGGCGCTTTCAATGGTTGTCTCGGTCTTGCTGATGCTCCACGGGTTGAGCAGCAGGCCGGGGCGGGTCAGCAATGTGCCGGGCAGGTGCGGCGCGCGGCGGCGATTGAGGATGTACTGGTACTCGTCACCGACGGCACGTTCGGCCAGGTAGCGTGCTTCGGGCCGCAGCGGCCGCAGACCGATCAGCGCGGGCGGTTGCAGACAGGCAAGCTGCGCAAATGGTTCAAAATCGGGCAGGAAGCGTGCGGCGAAAACGTGCACACGCACCCAGGCATCCGTGCGGCTGAGCGTGATGCGCACAGCATCGCGGCCCGGTTCGAGCGCGGTGATCTGCAGCGGCGGATTGTCGTCGGCTTCGAGTAGGCGATTGGGCGAGAGCACCACGCCGTCGCACTCGCGGCCAGCGGTGACGCGAATGCAGACGCGCGCGGCCTGGTCTTTGACAAACAATTCGTAATCGCCCGCAGCGAGTGCGGGCGTGACGAGGAAGCCGTCGCGTACAACAATCTGGTCGGTGAGATCGGCCAGGTACGCGCCATTGCGCAGCGAAAACAGACAGTATGCAGGGCGCGGCGCGGCGGGCGCAGCGCCCCACGGGATGCGCACCGGCACACCCGCGCAGCCTTGCACCAGCGCCGGATAGCGATACCACGGCTGGTCGAGTTGCCAGGTGGCGTGCGCACCGGTATTGTGATTGACGGCGTCAACCCCGGTGATATCAACCAGCGCACCGAGCCGCACATCGCCATGGTCGTCGGTTTGCAGCACCGTACTCGGCGTGCCAACAAAGAGGCGATGCCGCAGCATCACGCTGAGCGGCCGATGCGGCCTGGCCTCGCCGTTCTTGCCGCGCAGACTGAGCAGATAGCCCTGCGTGTCGCGGCTCAGCAAGAGTTGGTCAGTGGCGGTCGTGTGGTCAATGGTGTTGAGCGTGAACTGCGTACTGGCAGCCAGGTCCTCGGGCTTGCCGTTGCTCAGGCTGGTCACACGGGCCTTGAGCGTGATGCGCACCGAGGACAGGCGCGGCGGCACGCGGAAATGATGCACTGCCTCGGCCGTGTCGCTGAGCGGAAAGTCGGCAACAGCGCTGCTGCTGACAATGCCGTCGTGGTCGGTGGACTCGACCACGAGCTGCACGTTCTCAAGCACACTGACACTGATCGGCTGGCCGGCCACGGTGAGCACGGGCCGTACGACCAGCGCCGCCTGCGCGTCGCGCAGCAACGACTCGCGATCAATGTAGAATCCGGCGCTGAGCTGATACGTCTCAGCTTGGTGCTCGAAGCTTGTTAATGTACACAGCGCGCCGTCGCGCAAAATGGCACTGACGCGGCCAGGACTGGTGCTGAACGGCACAATGACCACGCCATCGGCATTGGCGTGATATTCCTGGCCGGCCAGCCAGATGGTGGCGTTGGTGCGGCGCTGATTGGTGTCGTCCCAAATCAGAAAAGCGTGGCCGGCCGGGCCGGGCCGCTGGATGCAGCGCAAGCCGCCCTTGCGCACCACCGCGCGACTGCTCTTGCCGTTGCCGATGAACTCGACCACGTACACGCCCGGCTTGCTGAGCTGCGGCAAGGCAAACGTGCGGCGCACGCGCCGCAAGGCTGGCTCGCTGTACGTCAGCGTTTCCTCATGACTGGCCACGAGGCCATCCAAATCTATGCCGGCGTCAATTTCTTGCGTAGTAGTTTTGTAATAGTTGAACGCGTTGATCTCGTAGGTTTTGACCACGAGGGTGTCGGCATTTTTGACAAACAAGTCGAGGGTCACGGGCGCGTCCGCGGCGAAAAAACGTTGGTTCTGCGGCGCGAATTGCAGATCGACGCGCTGCTTGAGCGCCTCGTAGCGCGCCGGGTTCATCAGCGAAAACCACTGCGCCATGTCACCAATGCCGTTGACAATTTTCGTTTCGGCGAACAAGTCCCTGAGATAGTCGTCATCAATAAACGGGGCGAACGCCTTGCGACTATCGGCGGTGCGCAGGAACTCCATTAAATAGTCGCGCACCAGCGCTTCGTCGTTGCCGACCGGCGGCAGCATGATGAGTGCACGAAAATCCGCGCCAAGATCGGCGCGATCGCGCTGCAACGCGGCGTTGTCACGGTTGAGATAATTGCCGTCGCGCGGCAATTGCAGATACGCCATAAACAACGGCCGATCGTACTCGCCAGCCGCGCGGGCCAGATCCAGCAGTTGGTACAGCACCGTGGCCTTGAGCGAATTGAATGCCGGCGAAAGCGTCTCGACAAAGCTCCACAGGCGCTGAGCGTAGGCGCGCTGGGCGGCCGGATCGTTGCGCAGATCAATGTCATCACTGGGCGCCAGGCGGGCCAGATAGGCGTTGACGAACGCGCGTTCTCCACGCAACGCCGGCTTGAGCTGCAGGCATTCGTCGAGCTGCTGTAGCGTCAGTCTTGTGTGGATCGGCAGCGAACCGAAGGTGCCGCTGTCGCGCACGGCCAGGTCTTTGATGATCAGCGTTGGCAGACCAGGATAATCCGGCTGGGCAAGCCGGCGCAGAAAATCGCGCAGCTGCACCGGGGTCAACGTCGGCGCATCGAGGTACTCCAGCCCCGCATCCGTGACGCGGCTAAGGTCATTATAACCGGCGAGCGCGTTCGCGCGCAGCGTCGCGAAGGAAATGAGTTTCTGGTCGAGTTGCGTGGGCGATGTGTCGGCGCCGTCGAACACCTCGCGGGCGTAGCCGAGCGACGGATTTAGTTCGTTGCGCAGGTAGGCCAGGGTTGCTTGCGGATCGACGCTGTACTGCAGCAGGGCTTGGCGATTGCGCATGATTTTGACCGTGGCGGTCGTGCCATGGCGTTTCACCCATTGATCGAGCGTAGTTTGAAACAAACTGGTGTCGCCCCGCTGCTGCGCCAGGAGACACTGGTAATAGTAGAAATCCTCCGTGCCGGGAATGAGCTGTTCAAGCGTGGCGGCGCGATTGGTGGCCAAAGCGAAGGTCTCATTAAAGCCGATCTCGTTGTCGGCCACCACAAATGACGTCAACAGCACGCACGAGACGAGCAATAGCATACGATGATCACGGCGCATAACAACCTCCCGAGGCATTATGATTCAAGATTGCGCCGTCCGGCACGGCGCAGGTGCCATTTACTAATGAGAGCGCTTTCTACGTTGCAGTGTCCTTGTAGCCGCCCGCGGTGAGGGCGGCTTCTGCAGCCGCGGTCAGCGCCCGCGGCCACAATGGGCATGACACCAAGTAAGCGCATTCATTAGCATATATGTGTGCCATGCCGGCGTGCAAACGTTCAGTCGTACAGGGCACCTTGGCAATAATGGCCGCTGCTTACTACCGATAGCGTAACAAAAACCGCGCGATGATCTAGGATCCGGCCATCGGCCGCATGAGCTGGCACTGCTGCTGCTTGCGTTTCCTCTTTTCCAACCTTCCACTCATCCAACCTTCCACTCCTCTAGCACACCGAATACCGATTACTGAATACTGAATACTGTTGGCCAGCCTGCGTGGCTCCGTGGCTTCGCGAGAGAACTATCTACCGTTGCGTGTCACGCACCGGCGCCGCCTATGCAGTTGCACGGATTTGCTGGTGTTCGGCGCCGGCTGAAAGTTCCGGCCTGCCTTCCAGTAGCCCTTGTGCGCTCAGATGGTAGTCGAGCAATGGCCAGTGAATGCCTGTGCCGGCACCACACGTCTGCCACTGTGTTCGCTGCCGTTTGCCAGCGTGCAGAAGGGTTGGATACCATGTCAGAGGAACGGTCAGTGTTCGGCCGTCAGTCAATCCAACAACCAACTCATCTTCTGTCAGCGCGACGCTGCTAACTTTTGCCTTGAAAGTACTCATGCTGCAATTGTTGAAAGTATTCTATCACAACGGCGCCGGTTGTGCAAACACGAATGTGCACCTCTGGATTGCGGACGAATCTCTGCATGGCGGCGCGGCGATGCTATTTCTCTCCAGATATGTTGTTCCGCAAGGGTTTGAACTCGCTTGATTTGTGGCCTTCCTGATACACGGTAAGAATCATTGTTGGTGCATCGAGTTCGTATGAAGGCGGAACGCGGGGAAAGCTCCAGAACGCCAGCGCCCACAAGACCCGCCGCCAAATGATTCGATCAGGGTCAAAGCGCGCGTGCCATTGCGTGTTGCTGCCTGTAAGAGAAACATGATACGGCCAGCCTTCACAATTCCACGGCTGTGCGGCAATGAGGCGCTGCGCTTCGTCCTTTGATATGACGTTGGTGATGGGGCCGGGGGCACCACACCGGAATTGCAGATCATTAGCAAACTCTATGAAAGGATTGCCCCACTGTACGCACATTAATACATTGGAGAGTCCCCAAATTACATAGAGCACAATGATGAGTTTGTACAGTTTCACGTGTGACCGAATAGTTAGCGTTCATTAATTGTGCTCAGTGGAACAATCTGCGCTAATTTCTTTTGCAGCAAAACAAATAAAGTCGTAGTGCCGGTCTTCTTCGTGGCTCCGTGGCTTTGTGAGAAAAACTGCTGTCTTTGCAAGTCACGCTTCAGCGCTGCCTGGATTCAATTTCAGCGCGACTTTTTCGGCGGTGACCGGCATGGTCGTGATGCGCGCGCCGCAGGCGTCTTCGAGCGCATTCGCGATCAGCGCGGCGCACGGAATCATAGTGTGCTCCGCAATGCCGCGCGCGCCAAACGGCCCGTCCGGCTGCGGCGTCTCGACAATAATCGGCACAACCTCGTCGGGTGTGTCCAGCGCGGTCGGGATTTTGTAGTCCGAGAAATTCGGATTCAGGAGTTTTCCCTTGTCGTTGAAGCGCATGTCCTCGTACAACACCGTGGCGAAGCCCTGCATCAGCCCGCCGATGATCTGGCCTCTGACCAAATCCGGGTTGATCGCCTTGCCGGCGTCGACCGCCAGCGCCGCCTTGCGGATTTTCATCTTGCCGGTCTGTGGGTCAACCTCGAGAATAACGCCGGCCGCGCCGGTCGTGTAATGCACGTTCGGATGCCCGCCTTGGCCGGTTTCCGGGTCGCCAATCGCCGAAGCAAATTCCGGCATGAACACACCGCGGCCCATGATCGGCCCGCCTTTGTAGGTGTAGTCTTCCGCTTGAATACCGGCAATGACAAACTGCCGGAGCGGCAGTGCGAATTCCGGCTTGGTACGGCATTTCACCTGCTCGTTCTCGAGATAGAGCGCATCTTTTTCCAGGCAATACACGCGCTGCACCAGCGCAAAGATCTGCTCGCGTGCATCCAGCGCGGCGCGCTTGACGGCGTTGCCGCAGCCCCAGGTGACATGCGAGCCGACCGTCTGCCATTCATACGGATTACGATCGGTATCGGGCGTCTCGACCCGGATTTTCGTCATCGGGACCGTCAGGATCTCGGACGCGATCTGCGCCATGACGGTCAGTAGGCCCTGGCCGATTTCCATCCCAGAAATCAGAATATTCAGACTGGCGTCTTCGTTAAATTTCAGAAACGCCGAAGAGGCCGCGTTGGGCGGCATGGCCGGCGCTTTCCAGAACAGCACCAGGCTTTTGCCGATCTTCTTGGTCGGGTCGCGCGATGGTTCTGGCACGCCCCATTTGATTTCCGCCGCAACCTTGTCGATGGCTTCCGCCAGGCCGTTGGCATTCATGGGCGCGCCATACGGCAACGTGTCGCCTTCCTTGATCGCATTGCGTTTGCGAAACGCGACCGGGTCCATCTTGAGCGCCTTGGCCGCGCGCGTGATGTGCGACTCGATCCCGAAACTGAACTCGGAATAGCCAAAGCCGCGATACGGCCCGCCCGGCGGCAGATTCGTGTAAATACAGACCGAGTCAATCGCAATGTTGTCAATCTTGTACGGATTGGTCGCCGACAGGCCGGCCGCATTGACGACATTCGCGCCGTACTCGACATACGCGCCGGCGTCCCAGTAGAGCGTGTGTTCGAGCGCGGTGATCGCGCCGTTTTTCTTGACGCCCATTTTGATCTTCGCGACCACGCCCTGGCGCTGATACGTGTTGTAAAATTCCTGCGCGCGACTCCACATCATCTTGACAGGATGGCCTTTCACGACTGTTGCCAAAGCCGCGCCCATGATTTCCATCGACACGCCGGCCTTGCCGCCGAAGCCGCCGCCGATGTACGGCGTGACGACGCGCACGTCTTTGTGGGTAAGGCCCAGCGGCGCCAGCGATTCGGCAATCACGTTGCGCTGCGTGAACGGCGACTGCGACGCGCTCCACAAGGTCAGGCGGCCGGACAGGTCGTACAGGCCGACGATGGCGTGCGTCTCGATCGCGCAATGCGCATAGCGCGGGACCGTGTAGGTGTCCTCAAGCACCAGATCGGCCTCACGAAAACCTTTTTCAATATTGCCCTTGCGGGTCTTGCGCCAATGCGCAATGTTGGTGTTGGCCTTGGGGAAGAACCACGGCACAAACGCGTACTTGCCCAAATCCGGATGAATCAGCGGCGCGTCTTTTTCGAGCGCGGCGCACGGAGTGAAAATCGCCGGCAACTCTTCATAGGTGACCTTCACCAGCGCGGCCGCGCGTGCCGCCGTCTTGGCGTCCCAGGCGATCACCGCCGCCACTTGTTCGCCGACGAAGCGCACGCGCTCATTGGCAAAAATATAGCGGTCCTTCATGTATAGGCCGAACTTGTATGGAAAATCCGCGCCGGTCACCACTTTGACCACGCCCGGCAGGGCTTCCGCGGCGCGTGTGTCAATCTTCTTGATCAGCGCATGCGCCACCGGGCTCTCGACGATGCAGGCGTAGAGCAGGCCCGGCCCAAATTCCAGATCATCAACATATTTGGCCGCCCCGGTGACTTTCTCAAGCCCGTCAATCCGCACCACCGATTGGCCAACCACAAGTAGATCGTTCATGCTAACTCCTTGGGACAGTTCGTTTGGGCGTTTGTTGTTTTGATTTTCTTGTTGGGCGCTTGGCACTCGCCACGTCTTCGATGGCCTCGATGATCGGCGTGTAGCCGGTGCAGCGGCAGAGGTTGCCGGCAATCGCCTCTTTGATCTCGTCGCGCGTCGGATGCGGATGCTTGCGCAGCAATTCCGTGGCCGCCAGCGTCACGCCCGGCGCACAGAATCCGCATTGAAACGAATTATGCGCGACAAACGCTTTCTGCAAGGGCGTCAGGCCGTCCGCCCCGATGCCTTCCAACGTTACAATGTCGCCACCGTCCGCCTCGACCGCCAGCACCAGGCAACTGCGCACGGTCTGGCCATTGAGAAAGACCGTGCAGGTGCCGCAATCCCCGCGGTCACAGCCGATCTTCGGACTCTTGATCCCGAGCTTGTCGCGCAACACGTCAATCAGGACGTCACTGGGCTCGACATCCACCGTGCGGGTCGCGCCGTTTATTTTGAATGTAATTGTTGTCTTGGTCATGCCGGTTCTCCCGTTAAAGCAACGATGTTCCATAGGCCGGGCCCGTGCCGGCCAGGCGCGCCGCCGCGGCTTTGAGGCCGCGCGTCAGCATGATGCCGGCCATGTGCTGCCGGTATTCCTTGGATGAGCGCACATCCGTGATCGGGCTGATGTCCTTGTCGGCGCGCGCACACGCTTTTCTGATCAGCGCGGCTGCCAGAGGCTTGCCGGCCAGGATGGCCTCGACGCCGGCCATCCGCTGCGGCGTGGGCGCGACCGCGCAATGCGCGATGCGATACGTGTGGTCGGCGAACACCAGAATGGCAAGCCCCACTTGCGCCAGATCTTCGCCCGCATAACGACCGAGCTTCACATAGCAGCCGCCGTGCTTCTTGGGCAACGGCAGTTCGACGCCGCGCACCAGTTCGTCCGGCTTGCGCGCGGTTTTCTTCAGGCCGACAAACCACTCGGTGATCGGCACGCGGCGTGTGCCGGTCGGGCCTTGCAGCACGACCATGGCCTCGTACACCAGCAAGGCCGGCGCACTGTCCAGGCACGGAATGGCCGAGCAGATATTGCCGACCAGCGTGGCGCGATTGCGCACACCAACCGAGGCAACCGTGCGCGCCGCCTCCCACAGCACCGGGAACTTTTCGCGCACAATCTTGGACTCGATCAAGGCCGTGAAGGTCGTCCGCGCGCCGATGCGCAGCGTGCCGTCCTTCAGCGCAAGTGCATCGAGTTCCTTGATGCCCTTGATGTCCACCAGCGCGCGCGGCGCGGCCAGACCCTCTTTCAGCCAGACAAGCAAATCCGTGCCGCCAGCCAAGACACTGGCGCCGCCCTTGTGTGCGTGCAGTAGTTTGACCGCGTCGCTGAGCCGCGTGGGCTTGTAATACTCGAATGCATGGGTAATTGGCATTTGCGTCTCCTAGCGCGCGGCAAGGAGAAAAATGGTTTGCCACAAACCATTTTGTACAAAATGAATGCGCGGCGCGTTCATTTTTCTCCTGTGCGTCACATTATTCATTACTTGGTTTCACAGGTCAGGGCAGCCACGCCACAATCCGGCACATCGCCGATTCCAGCTCCATGCCCTTCAGCGGGAAGCAGCCGATCCACACCCGCTTGTTGTTGAGCTGGTCAATGTCGCCGCCGACGTTCTCGGCATGCACCAGTTTTTTCGGGAACAACTTTAAGTGCATGACTTGATAATAGGTCTCCAGTGGGAACAGTTCGTCCCACGCCTTGCCGTACACGCGCTTGAGTTTCGCCTCCGCCTCGACAAACGACTTTGGATGCCAATTGCGGATGATCGTGTTCATCGGATGATCGGCACTGCCGCAATCCACACCAATCCATTTGAACTGCATCTTCAAACACCACTCGTGGAATTTCGGGCCGGGGCCCGGATGTTTCACGAAATAGCGCACCTCATCCGAGCCCTTTTCATACCACGCATAGCGATGATAGCCGGTGTTGATTATCAAAATGTCGTGCTTCTTAATCTCGGCGCGTTTCATCAGCAGCGCGGGCTCGTACAAGTCATAGTCGCCCAAATCCTTCGAGAGATCCACGACCACGCCCTGCCCGACCCACTCGCGCATGGGCACCTGCCCGATCGAGCGGCCGCTGGCGTGAAAATGAATCTCACCATCCATGTGCGTGCCGACGTGATTGCTGGTCGTGATGATCTGGCCGTTGGCGCCCTGGCCCATGTGCGCGCCGGCAATGCGCTTGAAATATTGAATACCGAGCGGCATGTAGCTCGGCCACGGCGGCGTGTGAATGCTGAGCGGCTGGGTCAAATCATACATTTTGACCGTGTCCATCAATTTCAGAAAATCGTTGGGTTTCATGGCAGCTCCTGTGCTAGGTTATACTGTTCCAATCGACATGTTACTAATGAGTGCGCTTGCTTGTTGGCATTCCAATTGTGGCCGCGGGCGCCTGCTTGGAGTCCCGCCAACGGCGCGGATGACCGCGGCTGCAAAAGCCGCCCTCGCCGCGGGCGGCTACAAGGATACTGCAAAGTAGAACGCGCACTCATTAGTATGTCGTTTGTGGTCATCAAAAGGTGGCGATGGTCGGCGCAAGGGTCAGGTGCGCTTCGGTGTTTTTGATCACGTCGTCAACGGTCGTGTCGGCGGCGATTTCTTCGAGGACCAGGCCGTCGGGCGTGACGCGAATGAAAGCCATGTCAGTCACGATCAGGTCCACTTCACGCTGGGCGGTCAACGGCAATCGACACTGTTTCAGGATTTTCGGCTCGCCATATTTGTTGACATGCTCCATCGCGATGATAACCGTGCGTGCGCCGACGACCAGGTCCATCGCGCCGCCCATGCCGGCCACCATTTTGCCGGGGATCAGATAATTGGCGAGATTGCCGGCTTCGTCTACTTCGAGCCCGCCGAGCACGGTCACATCGAGATGCCCGCCGCGAATGATCGAGAACGACATGGCCGAGTCGAAGAAGCAGCCACCCGCCAGGATGCTGACGGGAAAGCCGCCGGCGTTGACAATGTCCCAATCCTCAGCGCCCTTCGCGGGCGTCGGCCCCAAGCCGGTGAAACCATTTTCCGAATGCAGCAGAATGGTCTTGTCCTTGGGCATGTAATTCGCCACCAAGGTCGGCAGGCCGACGCCGAGATTGACCAGCGCATTATCAGGCAGTTCGCGCACAATGCGTTTTGCAATCCGCTCGCGCTTAAGGTCTTTGTTGTCGTCACTCATGGCCGTTGCTCCATGCAATCGTGGTGACAAACACGCCGGGCACGCTGACCCGTTCGGGATCCAGCGCGCCGGGGTCCACCAATTCGTCTGTTTCAACAATCGTGTGGTGCGCCGCCATTGCCATGACCACATTGAAATTTTTGGTGGACTTGGCAATGAAGGCGTTGCCCATCCGGTCGCAAATGTGGGCCTTGACGAAGCTGAAATCCGCGCGCAGCGGCGGTTCCACCAGATATTGTTTGCCGTCCATCGTGATGATTTGTTTGTCGCGCTCGACCTCTGTGCCGATCCCGGTCGGCGTCAAGATCCCGCCCAACCCCGCGCCGCCACAGCGAATGCGTTCCGCCAATGTGCCTTGCGGGACCAGTTCGACCAGTAGTTCACCGCTATGCATTTTCCGGCCCACCTCGGGATTGGGCCCAAGATAGGACGCGATCAGCTTGCGAATGCGACCGGCGCCGACAAGTTTGCCAATGCCTTTGTCCGGATAGCCGGCATCGTTCGAAATTATGGTCAATTCCTTGGTGCCTTGCTCGAGCAGTGCATCGATCAGCCGCAGTGCCATGCCGCAGCAGACAAAGCCGCCGATCATGATGCTGGCGCCGTCGGGTATCTGCACGACCGCCTCGTGCACAGTGCGAATTTGTTTCATGCCTTCCTCATTGGTATGCCATGCGTTGGTTGGCTAATGTGGGAGGGGCTTCCATGCCCCGAGCATACTGAAGACAAAAACTGGCAGCATCGCGGCACGGAGGCCGTTCCCACTTAGGCAAAGCAGCCAAGCCAGATGGCTGCGCCGCCACAAGGCGGGACACACTGGCCAGCTTCCACATTGCAACGCTGTTCTGCCGTTCCCCTTTGGAAAAGGAGGTTGGGGGATTTTTCTGTGCTGCGGTCTTCATCATCTCAAATCCCTCTTGCCCTTCCTGCCACCGACGCACTGACGTACTGGACACCGACGCACCGCTGCAGCCGGCAGCAGCGCGGCCAGGCCGGCCACGGCCTTGACAAAAGGTTCCGCCGGCGCACTCAAGACGCCCGCGCCGACCTGTCCGATGCCCGGCTCTTTGTGGGCGACGCCGGTGTCAATAAATGGCAGAATGCCTTGCTCAACCACCTTGATGGCGTCAATGCCGGTTGGTGTGCCGCGAAAATCCAGAGACGGAATCTGATAGCCCTTGTTTTCCGCCGCGGTGATCTCATACATTTGCAGCGTGTAATTGAGCGCATCGCCGGCACGCCCGCCGACAAACTGGACAATCGCCGGCGCGGCCGCAATGGCAAAGCCGCCCAGTCCGTTGGTCTCTGTGATGGCACTGTCGCCGATGTCCGGATTTGCATCGGCCTTGCTGTAGCCCGGGAAGAAGAGCGCGTCCGGCACCGGCGCCGGCCCGGTGAACCACGCGTCACCGGTGCCCGCCAGTTGCACGCCGAAATCGGTGCCGTTGCGCGCCATGACCACGGCAATGCTGCTGCCCGCAATATTGCGCGCGGCATCCAGCGTCACCTTGCTCGCCGCCATCGACAAATTCAGGAAAAAATGATCGTTGCCATTGATGAACTCGAGCGCCTTGGCCGCCATTTCCGTGTCGGTGCAGGTGCGCACGATGGCCGGCGCAATGGCGCGATAGAAGAGCGACGTGCCCGCCCGATTGCGATTGTGCAGCTCGTCGCCCATGTGCAATGCTTGCGCGATGATCGCCTTGATGTCGATCCGCGTCAACTGCGCCAGCGCGTCGCGCAGCACCGGATACAGTCCCGTTTCCATCCAGCGCAGCCGCTGTAGCACATCCGCGCCGTACGCGCCGTAGCGCAGGACTTTGCCAAGCCCTTCATTCAAGGTGGCAAACGCCAAATTGCCGTACGCTTCATTTTTTAGAATAAAGACGGGCATCGAGGCCGAAACAATGCCGGCCATCGGCCCGACCGTCTGGTGCGCGTGGCACGGCGCAAAGTCAACGGCGCCGGACGCGGCCACGGCACTTGCCTCCTCGGGCGACTGTGCCAAGCCTTCGTACAACAGCGCGCCCATGACCGCGCCGCGCATCGGCCCGCACATGCGTTCCCACGTGACCGGCGGGCCGGCATGCAGAATCAGATTCTTGCGCATGCCGGGAATGACGTCGAGCGCGCGGCCAAGGCCGGTCAGCACGGGCGTGCCGTTGAGGATAATCTCGACTGCCGTGGCGTTGGCGGCGGCGATCACTTGCTGATTGGCATGCAAGCGTGCGCGCACGGCCGGCGTCATGTCCAGCGGCGGTTTCCACTCGACCTGCACGGCCGGCGCGCCGACCTGGTCAAACGTGTCCTTGAAGGAAGCCAGACCGATGTTGACGATCTTCAGATCCTGATTTAGCAGTGTGGCGTTGGTCATCAGTGGCAAAGTCGTTAGGATGTGAATCTATTATAGCAGAACCGCCGCCCAAGCGTTATTTCTTGACAGAATCAATCAGATGGCGCAGATGCACACCGATGAGCAATGGAGGGCCACGCTCCGTCGTGGCTGCGCAGGCGCACGCCGATGAGCAATAGAGGGCCACGCTCCGTCGTGGCCGCGCAGACACATACCGACGAGCAATGGAGGGCCACGCTCCGTCGTGGCCGCGCAGACACATACCGACGAGCAATGGAGGGCCACGCTCCGTCGTGGCCGCGCAGCGATTGTAACCGCCAAGACGCCAAGGAGCGGCTGGATACTTGATGCTCGATCCGCATCGCATACGCCTACATAGCATGCGATCAATACATCCACACCATAAATTCGTTGGCTGCCAACGAATTTCCTTAAGTGCAAAAACCGCGCCAGGCACCTACTCCATGGAGTCTGAGACACCATCCGCGTCCGCAGCCGCTACGCGGCCTTGGCGTCGCGTCACCGATTCTACGATTGCGACCGCGCCGCCCGGCGCAAATGCTGGATGGCAACAGGCACTACTTGAACTTTGAATACTTCAATTGATACACCGGATCATCCCCTTCTGTGGCAGTGTTTACCAACGTAAAAATGCCCTTTTTGTCTTTGTGTAGTTGCCATGCCAAGCGAGCTGTATTCGCCCCTTCTGCATCCAACCAGCCACCGAGCGTCGCAAGCGAGATAAGTTCCATGCCTTTCACATCAACAACCACAATGGAGCTTGGATCGCTGCCATGCATGTACGTTAGTTGCTTGCCGTCGCAGGATCTTATAGCGATTGCCGCATAATCCCCGTTGAACTCTTTCCGATAGATTGTCCGTTGCTTCTTATCAATCCAAAGAATCGTGAGTCCTGTGATGTCATTTGTGGATATGTAGAGCAACGCACAGCCACCTTTACCATCCGCGACAATCTGCGCACGTTCGTCATTTCCCATGTCCGTCAGAGTGATGTGCCATTGTTCAGTAACAGCAGCCACAAGGGTTGCAAAACCCAAGGTAAATACTGCAATCATTGCATGTTTTGAATTCATAATCTGTGTTCCTTCGGTTGGTTCAATATATTTCAGCAGATTTACTTAAACGTCGAATAAGTCAGTTTGTAAACAGGATCCTCTCCTTCTTCGGTATTGGCAACATTCACTATTGCAAATACCCCCTTCTTGTCTCTCGGCACCTGCCATTGCACTCGTGCTTTGTTAGCGCCTTCCGTGTCAACCCAGCCGCCAAGCGTCTGCAGTGCGCCAAGTTCTCTGCCTTTGTTATCAATAACTACCGTACTGCTTGGATCACTGCCATGCATGTAAGTTAGTTGCTTGCCATCGCAAGATCTAATCGCAATTGCCTGAAACATGTCAAAGTATTTGACATAGATTGTTCGCTGCTTTTTATCAACCCACAGGACCTTCCATCCATTTGTAGAGTCGTACAACAACGCACAGCCGCCTTTGCCATCCGCGACAATCTGCGCGCGCTCAGTACTTCCCATATCAAGCAAATCAAGATTCCAACGTCCTAACTGGTTGGATTTGCCCGTTTCAAACCATGTAGAGTCTGAATAGGCACTCCATGCACCACGAGCATCCTTGTAACGCACCCGCCAGTAATAGCGTGTTTCATGCGCCAATGCTCCCGCTGCAACAGATATTGATGTTTGCGCCAGATTGTCACCACTGTCCCAACTCAAAGAATTGAATCCTACCGCCATACTCACCTGCCATTGGCTCCCTGTTTGCGTATCGCCATCCGGATCGGAAAATGCCGACGCCGCCAGCTCAGGTGTCAGCGACTGAATCGTTGCGTGGTTTATTGGTTGTCCATTGGTCGGTGTAGCCGGAACACGATTTGTCGGTTGCGCGCCAGCATAGCCAGTATCACTGACGCTGTAGTCGCTCCAGCCCCCAGACCAGCCAGAACGAACCCAGTAATAGTATACTTGTCCAAGTGTCACAACGGTATCTTCACAGGTGTTGCCAGCAAGTTCACCGGATATGTTCACAGCAGCATTGGTTGAAGCTGAATCGCTACGATAGACCATGTATTTTGTTGCGCCATACATGTTGTTCCATGTGATCCGCACCTTGTCTGAATATGTTCCATCAGATGCACTTACCCCTGTAGGGGCAGCAACCTGCCTATAGCCTATGGCACTGGCGCTAAAGTCACTCCATGCAATCGCGCTGCCGGCTTTAACCCAGTAATAGTAAGTCTGCAGGTGCGTCCCGCTTGTGTCATCAAAGAAAGTTTCAGTAACGTCACCTGAAATCGGCGTGGCCGATGCGCTGTCATTGGCTGTGTTTCGATACACCATGTACCGCGTCGCGCCAAGTGCGGCAGTCCATGTGATGCGCACTTTGTCACTGTGCGTGCCGTCTGTCGCGGAAACGGCTGTTGGTACACTGAGTTTGTAGCCAGTATCCGAAGTACTAAATGCACTCCATGTTGCTTCCGAACCCGACTTCACCCAGTAGTAATACTGTTGTGCCGGGCTGGCTGATGTATCGTCAAATGCCGTGCTGGTTATTTCGCCCGAAATATCGGCAGCGCCGGCACTGCTGTCCACACTATTACGATAGACCTTGTACTTTGTTGCACCAGAGCTGGCATTCCACGTGACCGCCACTCGATCTGGATACACACCATCGCTGGCCGTGACGCCTGCCGGCACTGTCAATCCGCAGTAACCGGTGTCCATACTGCTGAAGTCAGTCCAACCACTGGCGTTTCCCGCCTTGACCCAGTAATAGTATGGTATGCCAGGGCTTGCAGATGTATCATTGAAAGAAGTGACGCTAAGCTCGCCCGACACATCCGTTGCTCCAATCGAATTATCACTAGTATTGCGATAAACGCGATATTTTGTTGCACCCGTGCTTGCGGCCCATGTGACGACGACGTGATCTGTGTAGGTACCGTCTGTAGCTGTAACACTTGCTGGTGCCATGAGTCTATATCCGGCATCTGACGTACCAAATGCACTCCAATATACACCATTGCCCGATTTCACCCAATAGTAGTATTGCTGACCCGAGCTTGCTGTGGTGTCATCAAATGCCGTGCCGCTTATTTCACCCGAAATGTCGACAGCGTCGGCACTGCTGTCCACACCATTACGATAGACCTTGTACTTTGTTGCACCTGCGCTGGCATTCCACATGACCGCCACTCGATCTGCATAAAGACCGTCGCTGGCCGTGACGCCCGCAGGCGCTGTCATTGCGCGGTAACCGATGTCCATTATGCTGAAGTCAGTCCAACCACTGGCGTTACCCGCCTTAATCCAGTAGTAGTAGGTTACGCCAGGAGTTGCAGATGTGTCATTGAATGATGTGCCGGTGATCTCGCTCGATACATCACTTGCGCCACTTGAAGCATTACTCGTATTGCGGTACACACGGTACTTCGTTGCATAAGCGCTTGCGCCCCATGTGACGAGGACGCGATCTGTGTAGGTACCGTCTGTCGCTGTAACGCTTGCTGGTGCCATGAGTCTATATCCGGCATCTGACGCACCAAATGCGCTCCAATAAACACCATTGCCCGATTTCACCCAATAGTAGTATTGCTGACCCGAGCTTGCTGTGGTGTCATCAAATGCCGCGCCGCTTATTTCGCCCGAAATGTCAGCAGCGCCAGTGCTATTGTTGACCGTGTTTCGATACACCACATATTTTGTTGCACCAGAGCTGGCACTCCATGTCACCGCCACACGATCTGCATACAGACCGTCGCTAGCCGTGACGCCCGCCGGCGCTGTCAATGCGCGGTAACCAGTGTCCGTTATGCTAAAACCGCTCCAATCACTGCCGTTCCCTGCTTTCAGCCAGTAGTAGTAGGTTATGCCAGGAGTTGCAGTGGAGTCATTGAACGAAGAGCCGGTGATCTCACCCGATACATCAATTGCTGTACTCGAAGTATCGCTCGTATTGCGGTATACGCGATACTTCGTCGCGCCCGTGGTTGCGCCCCATGTGACGATGACGCGATCTGTGTAGGTACCGTCTGTTGCCGCAACGCTAGTGGGTGGCTGTAATGCGACACGCACGACCTGAACGGTATCACCTGCATGTACTGAATAGATATTTGTTCCATCTACAGTGATGTTGTTTGTACCAATTGCCAATCCAATGCTGCTGATCGACCATGACTGTGATGCAGGGGAGTCTCCAGTCATGCCAGTTAGTAAGTTGCGCCAGCGCATTCCTCCAATGGCATTGGCATTATTGGTACCACCAATTGTCGCACTCGCCACATTGTATGAAACCGTGCGGTTGGCATTTGTTGCGTCTATAAATGGTTTTCCAGTGCCAGCCAATCCACGGGTGATCATCACATTGTCACTTGTGATGGTTCCGTATGCATTTGTGCCGTAGACAAATATGGTATTGACCCCAACTTGGAGTCCAACCGCCGGTGTAGCGAACGCCATCCCTATACGTGGGAAGCCAATAGCAACACCACCAGCTGTGGCGTTTGATGACCACATCCCGCCAACTACATTAAAGTTATTGGTGCCTGCAATGCTCCAACTGATTATGTCATAGCTTACACTTGCGGATGTACTCGTAACGTCAACGAATGGGATCCCAGTTCCCAGAATCTCACCGAATAGCTGAAAGCCCATACCCACATTGAAAGTATTTGTAGCCCAGATGCCGTCACCCAAAGAAAGCTCCAGTGGCATTCCTTGGCGTGGCGCGGGAGAGTTGACGACGCCCCACACACTCGTGCATACTGATTGTACCGCAAACCAATAGGTACTGCCTTTCTCGGCAAAGAAAGGCGCCTGCAGGTTGGCTTGATAATACCACAGTACATCGGTCGAGGACTCGCAGTTATAGCCCCAATGAAACTCCTCCTGCATGAGCGCCCCAGGATGTCCATAATCCGTCGGATTATCATTATAAATGCGCAACCAGAACCCGGTCTCATTACCGGCGCGGCCCGTGGGATAGTAACCGGTCCAACGCACGGCCCGCAGGAATAGGTTACTAGAAAAGGTGAAATCATCGGCGATGATGTTACTTATCATTGGCGGATTCACATAGGAAGAAAAATACCAGGCTGCGGGAGGAGCCAATGACTGCTGATAAAGGAGCGAGCCAGGCGGTGTCGGGCAGATCGCATCAACCTTGATCGCCTGCGGGCTGGAGAATCCGTTGGTGCTTCCGTCGAGGTCGGCGTACGTCCATGGCCCGCTGCTCCTGCAAAACCGCACGGCAAGATCCAGTTGACCAGCCATGGTTATTGGAATAGTGCGGGCGAACACGTCATTGCTTTGAACGGCACCAACATATGGCATGTCAAACCAGACCCAGGCTGTGCCTGGAGTTGAGTCACGAGGGCCATAGCCAACTTGGGCAGTGAAGTTCGACGCAGGCGTCTGACCGCCCGTTTCGCCAGCAGTGTAGAGCATGCCCGTAATGACAGGAGTGATTTGGTAGCTGGTCAGAGTAATCGGCGAAGGTCCAACCAACCAAGCGTTATCCACACCGGTCATGTTGGCGATGACCTTGACATTGTCTACGTACATGCGATGCGAATTGGTTCCGACGTAAAGAAAACCAATATACACAGTATTGCTGCCGCGATACTGCGAAAGGTCAGCTGTCACCGAATTTATGAAACCTGGAGCGCCTGAAACGCGAGCGATTTCAACGTATTGCTTGTCGGCTGGATGACGGCTGCCAGTGGAAATGAATGCACCGCTGTAGTAGTACGTTCGTGGAACGGTTACGAAGTAAATAAAGTCGCACGAAAACTGTATTTGGTTGACATTTGGCAAAGCGAATGCCGGTGTGACAATCCAATTGGAAACAACGCCAGAGACCGTTATGTCGCCATGGCGGAGTGCCGGCGGTGGATTGCCCGAGCCGCTTGACCAGAACCAGCCAAGTTGTTTAGCAGATAGAGAATAGCAAGCCCAATCGTTGGTAGACGTAGCATTATCGAAAGTCTCGTAGTAAATAGTTTCCGACGACATTAACTTGTCGCGGTAAGCCTCATGAGACTCAATTGAAATCGGATATTTAATAGAGTTCAGCGTCGCATTGGAAGCACGCGCTATCCTATCCCCTGTTGCCTGCATAGGCGCATGCGCCGGATTACCTGAGAGATGGTGAGTACCGGCACTAAGACTCAGACAGCACAATACAATACATCCAAAAATAAGGATATGTGAGTACATTGACATAGTTCAATCCATGAAGCACGTTGTTATAGCCAAGACGACTGATAGCAGACCAACAAGAAGAGATGCAAACGCAATTCTGTACGCGGCAGCCACTGTGGATTCGGGATGGTTCATGTAAAACAGCATGTGTCGTTGCCACAATGTTGCGCGTGCAAACTCAAGAGACGCGCGCACTTCACCCGAAACGGCTTTCCCGTCAGAAACAAGTTCCAAGATGCTATCATAGTCGAGGTGGCACGCTTCCCGTTTGATGTTTCGGCCATAAGTTATTTGCCGCAAGATTATGCTCTTGGGGCTCTTGATTCTTACAACCTCACGCCGACGAAACCTGTGATTCTCCACGCCCGAGGAGTAGACCCGACACCAGCCTAGTGGAAGGCGGGGATATAGTTCTGAGTCAGTGCCGGGCGCTATGAGTTGGTACTCGACCCCATTAGGCGGAACTTGCAATTCTTGCTGTTGTTCTGTCTCGTTCTTGTAATGAGTCTTCATGGTTATGCTTACCTCAGAGAATCAATAGAAATGTAAAAGAATATATCAAAAAGACATTAGGATTTAGTTTGCTGGTGTTATGAAATACATCTGCACTGCGCGAGATCCGCGTCGAGATTCAGCGGTAATCGACTCACAGAATGTAGACATGTTTTCCATTAATACACTCATCGACGTCTGAGTTGTTTTTGACCTTCTTTCTGCATCAAATCACCAAATTTGGTCCAGTTCATTTGATATCCGATTTCTCGGTCTCTCTGCACCCAAACCACGGTTCCTTTCGATACTTTTAGTGTTCCTAATACATTGCCATTGATTTTGACTTTGAACTCAAGGCTTGCTTTGCCAAGCTCCCTTTCGGGCATGCTGAATTTTACATTGTGTGCCATAACATGTCTCCATATGAGCGTTAAAATAAAAGAGGTGCAGAACATTGCACCTCGCGCTGAGCCCTACCACGGGCCTTGAAGGAAGTACACGTCTGCACCCCGATGTGGGGTGCGACCATGCACGGCTCCTTCATGCAAAAAAGTGGTAGTTTCAGCGCGAGCCGTACCGGCGTCACCGGTCTATGTCAGATCAGTTTTCGGTTTTCAGTTTTCGGTTTTCGGTGTCAGTTGGTGAAAAGTGTTTCATAGTATAGTTGGCGAGGCGGCTATGCCGCGTTGCGGCACGCCCCGCGCCCGTTTGCTTTCTGTGGTGCAGTTTTTCGCCACCAGCGGGCGATCTTGTCGTTCGAGCTGGCAAGCCAGCGCCGCACGGCCGCAGCTTCTTCTGCGCCAGTAATCCCTTTGCGTTCGTTACGCAGGCGCGCCTGGATCGCATCTTTCATCGCGACGCAGTCACATTTCTTCTTCATATCACTTCCTTCAACATATACGCGCAACTGCTTCATACTTTTCGTTCGTTGTCCTTATGCAAGTTTACTAACATGTGTTCCTACAATTATACTGTTCGTGGTCGCTGGTGTCGAATCAAGCCGTTATTGATGTGCCAAGCCCTACCACGAGCCATCAGAGAAGTACACGCCTGCACCCCGAGTTGGGGTGCGACCATGCACAGCTCTCTGATTCAGAAATGTCGTAGTTTCCTGTTGAGCCGTACCGGCGTCACCGGTATTTTTCAGTATTCAGTAATCAGTATTCGGTATTCACTGTTGCGTTGGTGAAAAACATTTCATAGTATAGTCGGCGAGGCGGCTATGCCGCGTTGCGGCACGCCCCGCGCCCGTTTGCTTTCTGTGGTGCTATTGTTCGCCACCAGAGCGAGATCCTATCGTTCATCAAATGTTTCATGGATCCGCGGGCAGCTACTGGCTGATGAAAACGGGTACATTTAGATGTTGCTCCGCGGTTTCCTTGTGCGCGAATGCTGTGTCAATCTGGCGCGACGCATCCGCATCAAGGTAGATCTCGCCGCATTGCTGGCATACCTCCGCCCGCAGGCTGCGCAAGAGCAGGAAGTTGCCCTGCTGCTGCGCCATGTAGTCTACGGGCCGGTGTGCCACCGTACCCTTGCAGAAAAAGCAGGTCTTCATATTCTAATTCTCCAGTCTTGGTGCCAACGCGTTTCGCTTGGGCGGTACACCGTGATGATTATCAATGTCTCCTCGTGGACAGCACAACATACATGAATTGGCTCCCGCACGCTCGTCCACGCAAGCACAAGTACCGAATGGCCACGTGGGTCATCTGGATAGTCCTCAATTATCGCGGACGACTGGCGCGCGATGGCGTCAAGCATGTCATCCGTGCGTATCCGGTCCGCGTCCATCTCGTGCCGGGCATGCAGCGTTATGCCAACTGCACGGGCGGCAGCCAGCCGCTTAATGCTATCTATGGTTGAACCGATCATCTGTGTCCCAACTATTACACATCATACCATTCGCAACTGCCGGTGTCAAACTGCGGCTGTTTTCGCAGCACGTCTCGTGCCGCGCTGCCCATCATGCAAGATCATGTCAATCCTGTCGAAGAATTCTTTGTCCCGCCCCGGCGTCACCGGAATTTTTCTACGTTTTACAAATTGGAACAGCGGATTGCTTGGTTGTTGGTTACGCGTTCGTCGCTTGCTTTGCGCCGCGGGTCTGCCGCTCGGATGAAATTCTTTGTCCCGCCAAGGCCTGGACAACGAATTTATAATCAAGAACGCGCAAGGGCGATCCCGGGTTCACCAAGCGGCGCGCGCCTTGCGGGGTTTGCTGATTGGTTTTTCATTCATGATGGTCATCTTCACTGTGATCTGTTGCCCGAGTCTCTTACATCATACCATTTCGTTATTTGTTGCCGAGGTGCTCCTTCGGCTCCGCAGGCAAGAAGGGATTGACAATCCGCAGTCGGCCATCGAGCACCATGCCGTGCTGCATGTCTTCCGAACAGAGGATTTCAGCGCGTGAGAACAGGGCGGCCGCCACAATCAGACTGTCCCAGAACGAAAATCCGTGTTGCCGCCGCAACGTCGAGGCACTCAAGAGAATCTTCATATCCGTCGGCACAACATGGCGGGTGCGGTACAGATCCTCGATGATGCCTGCTATGTCGTCCTCTGGCACACGCGCTTTACGCAGCAGGTTCACGCATAGTTCGTTGATCACTTGCACACTGATGACGACATCGGGCTTGCCAACAATCTCCTGCGCTATGCGCGTGCGATCCGCTTCGCGCGTCTCGATCAGCGCGTACAGCCACACGTTTGTATCAATAAAATAGCGCATCCTAGGCTCTGTCGTGAGCTTGCTCGCGCGTCAAAGGGTTGAAAGATCGCAGCTTCAGGGGATGGCGCAGGTAACGCGCAAGCACACTGGCACGCATACCCTTTGCACGCGGTGAGGCAGGTTGGGACGATGAAGCCTGTTCGATGTCATCCTTGACGATTGCCAGCCGGATACTTGCGCCGACAGGCATTGCCAGCGGCGGATGTACCCGCAGGTGCGTCTGATCAACCACGGTTGCATCAATATGTCGCATAACGACCTCTTTGTCTTTGAGATTATGGTTTGTCATTTGTCACGAGCGCGGCATCCGCAGAGCTTTGCGCAATTGAGGATCACGACGTTTCTCGTCCGGCGTGATTTCTGTGGCACCCGCGCTTTTCATGTAGGCGAGAGCCCGCTTCAACGAACATGTTTGCCTTTTCTTCTCGTGCTGCATTTGTGTTTTCTGTGTCATGTGACTCTCACGACGCTCATATCCTTAGGATCGCACGGTCATTAACCTCTTGCGTCACCTATGGAAGTTCAGCGTCTTGCATTATTATACTATGCGCGGCAACCGGTGTCAAACCGAATCGGTTCTCACCCTGAAAAGCCCTACCACCGGTATCTGCATTTGCGGTTTGACGGGTATGCCGTGTGCCTGCGAAGGGTGTCTGGCGCGTATTTTAAATGTAAGGTGCTATGGAGCCACAGGTGTCGTGTGCAGACGACAGTCAGTATGGTTTGTCTGACACACATGCCGGCGAGACGCCGGTGCCACCACAACGGCGGCCGGGGACTGCCCGCCCTACCTGCAATCCCGACATTCAATCAAGATGCCCCGCGCGGAGCGCGTGGCGTATCCACGCCGCTGGCGGGATCCGCGCCGCTGGCGGGACTAGGCTGGTGCCTTAGCTAGCCAAGTCAGCGCGCCTGTGTTTTTGTGAATTTTGTGTTTTTTTGTGGCAATAATCTGATGATCTGCGCGGCCAGGCGCGCGGCGGCCGCGTTCGACGGCATGACCAGCACGCCGGCTTGCTCAAGCCCTTTGACCACCGCGCGCCGGTTCTGCGGGTCGTTGTTCGTGCCGGTCACCGACGCGACCATGCGCAATTGCCGCTTGCCTTTGCGCGCCGTCGCGAAGGCGGCGGTCAATGCCGGCACAAGGTCGGCCAGCGGCTGTAGATTTGCGCCGTAGCCCAGCACGACATCCAACAGAATCACGGCCACGCGCGCATCCTTTGCCTCCGCAATAATGCGCTGGTTGCGCAGCGAGAAGTCAATCATTGGATGCGGCCGGCCAACCGTGAATTCGTCTTCACCCAAATCAATGATGGTGTTGGCGACACTCTCCAATGAATTCTTCAGTTTGAGTTCCGGCGTCAGTGGCACATTGGAATACACTTCACCAATAATGTTCTTGCAGATGAGCTGGGCTTCGGTGCAAAACGTTCCGCCGCTGAACAAGCCGCGCAGATAGGATTGCCCTTTCTTCAGCCGCGCGGCCGCGGTTTTTGCCAGCGCTTTTTCGGCGCGGTCAGACGACAGTGCCGGTCGTTTGCAGACCGCTGCGACGGCCGTTTGTGCGGCTTCTTCGAGCGTCGCGCAGGCTTTGACCTTGCTGCCTTTCAGCAGGCGCGCGTCGCCGCCCAGAAACACAGTGATGATCGGTTTGCGGATCGACTTGCAGGCGGTCATGATTTTCTTGAGCACGGTCGGATGCGGCGGCTTCGAGACCAGCACGATCACGCGCGTGGCCGGGTCGTGCGCAAGCAGTTTCAAGCCCTGCAAGAACGTAATGCCGCCGACATCCTGCTTGACATCGCGGCCGCCGGTGCCAATTGCCTGTGAAATGCCGGCGCCCATGTTTGAAATCAACGTGGACACCTCCTGCAAGCCCGTGCCGGCGGCGGCGACAATCCCGATCGGCCCGCGTTGCACGGCATTCGCGAAAGCCAATGGCACGCCGCTAATAATTGCCGTGCCGCAGTCCGGCCCCATCACCAGCAAGCCCTTTTTCTGCGCGAATTGTTTCAATTCAATTTCTGTTTCGAGCGGCACGTTGTCGGAGAAGAGCATGACGTGCAGCCCTTTTTCGAGGCATTCCTGGGCGACCGCGCCGGCAAAGCGGCCGGCGACGGAGATGACCGCGAGGTTTGCGCCGGGCAGCGTGGTGAGCGCGCCGGCAATGGTGCGCGGCCGCGTTTCCTGTTTTGTGACGGCTGTGTTGGTGTTGACCGCTAAATGTTGATCGAGATTATTGAAAAGCGCATCGGCGATTTTCTCGGTCTTGACTTTGACGACCACCAGCAGATCGGCATCGCGCGCGGCGGCAAACTCGTCCAGTAAGAGGCCGGCCGATTTCAAGATGCCTTTGTTTTCGGGTGTGCCCATGACAACGGCGGCATCCACGACGCCGTGCTGCGTGCGCAGGTTCTGCGCCACAGTCATGAGGGTGACGGAATCGAAATAGGCGCCGCTTTTGATGGTGCCGCGGATGGTCATGAAAGGCTCCCGGGTGAATAAGCGGATGAATGGATGAATGGATGGATGCGTGGGGCAGAGACTGCACTGGGAATGCGGGAACGGCTGTTACGACACGACTCCGTGCGCACCGCGCAGACAAAGCCGGTGGCAGTGTCGGCGCCGGAGGTGGCGCCGACAGCCAGCAGGCGCTCGGTGCAGGCGCGCACGGCTGCCGTATCGGGCCGGGCCAACGCGAGAATCAAATTGCGGGTGCACGCAAAAGGCCGGCCTTCCGCGGCGCAGTGCAAGAATACATTCGAGAGCAGATTGCCGCCGAGTGCATGCGCAAGAATAGTGCGGCGGCGTGCGGCCAAGTCAACGCCGCGCAGCTTTTCAACGATGCGGCAGCCGAGCAGAAAGCCGGCCAGAAAATCGTCGCCACTCGGCGTCAAGCCACAGCCAAGGCCTTTCAGCGTGTTAGCGCCCGCCGCAAATTCGCCGCGCTGCAATTGACGCATGCCGCGCCGCACGCGGGTGGCCAGGCATTGTGCGAAGCGCGACGTGGCCGGCGCTGCCACGAGATGCGGCAGGCTGTGCGGCGGCGCCTGTTGCCACAGCACATCTTCGCAATGCCGCAGGTTTTCCATGAACACTGGTGCAGCCGCCGGACCGACTTTCATGGCGGCGGAATACTTGTGCAGTAGCCGCTTTGGGTGCGCCACGCCATCCACAATAAAATGGGTGCGCGTGATCTTGAGTATGCTGGTGTCGGTCACGCCATCCAGCGTGCGCGCGACAATGTTGATCGGGCCGTCGCCCACGGCCGGCGTGACAAGTGCAACCAGCGCCGGGCCGTGCACAAAATTCACCGCGCGGGTGAAGCGCGCCTGCACGTGGTACACGCCGCAGCGAATTCTCATTCCGTAACTAATTAGTTGCAGTGCCATACTTATTGACGAAGAGGACAAGAGGGCAGAAACAGGTCAAGAGTCCCGAGAAAGTGATAAGACAGTGCTATCGGCAAAGTGGGAGCCGCACTCCGTGCGGCGATGCTGCTACTTGGGGAATCGCCACAAGGGACTGTGGCTCGCACATTCACAGCAGCAACGAAATACTCACAGCCCGCTTTCATCTCTTGTACTCTTTCTTGCTCTTTAGGCTCTTTGTTAAAACTGTCTCAGCAAAACTGTGCGCCCGGTTTTTTGTCATTGAAAAACGGGAAGCGCGTGCGCGTCGTGGTCACCAGATCTTTCTTGACATCAATCTCGGCGACAAACACGCCCTCGACCGACTTGCAGTCCAGCACTACTTTGCCCAGCGGGTCGAAGATCATTGAATTGCCGCTGTATTCGAGCGTGGGATCTTTGCCGGTGCGATTGACGCCGACAACATAGCATTGATTCTCGACCGCACGTGCGCGCAGCAAGGTCATCCAGTGTTCCGCGCGCCGCGCCGGCCAACTGGCGATCACGACAAACACGTCTGTGGCTTCCGCCTTATTCCAGAATAAATACGGGAAGCGCAGATCAAAGCAGACTGCCGGCGTCACGGCCAGATCGTCCAGTTGGAATGTCTCTTGCGTGCCGCCGCTGGTGTAGTGCGCGTTTTCACCGGCAAATGAATACAGATGAATCTTGGCATAGGCGGAGACGATCTCACCGGCAGGATTCAACGTGATCAATTTATTGAGTCCATCCACCACACCGCCGAACGAGACCCACAGGTTGTTTGTCCGCGCCATGGTTTTGAAAAAGGCAATATCGGCGGCAGTCAGCGTGGTGGCGCTGGTGCTCATCGAGAATCCACTCAACGTCATTTCCGGAAAGACCAGCCATTGGGCGGCGCTGATGTGTGGACAGGCCGCCAGCATTCCGCTGATTTTTCGCTGGTTGGCGGCGCGGTCTTCCCAAACTTGGTCAAACTGGCACAGGGCAATTTTCATACGGGGCTCCTTGCATTAGTACTAACTAAGAGCTCAAGAGAGCAGAAAGAGGCCAATCAGGCTTTGCGAGTGGGTGGCGGCGCACCCTCACTGGTGACCAAAGCCCGGCGGACCGCACCTATCGCGCGGCTCATCGTGCGGTAGCGCAGAATGCCCGCCACGCCGGTCACTAGGCCGGTCGGAATACAGGCAATGCCGACCACAAAGAACCAGCCCTGCTGTGAGAAATGGATGATCGTCACACCGGCGATGATCAAGGCCACGCCCGAGCGCAGATACGCCAGTAGCGTGCGTTCGTTGGCCAGCAAAGTGCGGTCAATGGCCAGCTCATCCCGCAAGATCAATTCAGTATTTTCAAAACGAGCGTAGGGCTCAGGCGCCATGGCATCAGCTCCTTGTGGTGAAGCGCGGTAGCGCGGCGTGATGATTATAGCATAAAAATCATTTGCGGCAAATGGTTTTGTAATTGCCCAGAGCCGGCGGTTGGTATGTGTTGTTGCTCCCCACCGAGCTTGCCTCGGTGGAAGCAGAGATTGAGAAAGGGACGCCGGCATGCGTTGCTCAATCTCATTCACCCACGACGCAAGGTCGTGGGGGTCTCAGCACACCCACCCGCCCAACCCGCGGGTGCGCTTGCGTTCGTCGTAATTCCAGGAGGGCAGCGCTGGAGGCTGAGCCTACAGCCACGTTAGCAGCACCCACACCACGTTGCGGGTTCTTCGCGGCGGGCGTTTCACTGTCAGAATCGGCGCACGGCGAGCGTCGTGCCAAGCGGGCGCCAGACCTGCGGATCGGTCGGCCCGAAAAACACGGTACCGCGCGCGCCGACAATGCCGGCCAAATGGCTGACGCCGGAGTCGTTACCGACATAGGCCTGGGCATGGTTCAAATACCACGCCAGCTCGGGAAGCGTTGGGTTGGTCACTACGGCGACGGGCCGGGAGAATTCCGCGCGAAAAGCACGGACTGCCTGCGCATCCGCCTCGCCGCCAACAAGCAACCATTGCCAATCCTGTTTGCCCTGCAGGTCGTGGCACGCCGCCGCCAGCAAAGTCGGCGCGGCGGTTTTGCGCGGCGCGCCGCTGCCGGGATGCACGACGGCAAAGGGCTGCGCCGCGGGTGATGATGGCGCGGTCGCGCATGGTTGTGGAATGCCAAACGGCAGGGCACAGCCCAGCGCGGCGCAGAGCCGGTCGTGCACAAACTGACTGTAATGCTGCGCCACACACAGCCGCGGTGTCACATCAATGGCATGCACGGTTAACTGCGGAATCTGACACAGGTTGCGCACCAGCGCCGATGCAGGCGGCGCAAACACAATCGCAGTGGCAATCTGGGCCGCGTGCAGCATCGCGGCTGCGTCCGGCCCGAACAGCGCCGCGGCGTGCGCACTGTCGATATCAATGAATGTGTCGGCGAGCTGTGGATAGAGCTGCGCCAGCGCGCGCGGCGCGACGAACTGCAACGCCGTGCCGGCGCAGACATGCCGAATGGCGGCCAGCGCCGGCGTGCTCAGCAGCAGATCACCGAGCGCGCCGGAAAGATAGACAAGAGTCGCGGACAATTAGGGTTCAGGGTTCAGGGTTCAGGGCTGCTTGGAGCTGCTTGGAGTCCCGCCATCGGCGCGGATCCCGCCAGCGGCGCGGATTCAGGAAAAATGGCTTTGCTGCAAAACCATTTTATGCAAAATGAATGGCGGCAATGCATTTTTATAGGAGAGCAATATCGAATAATGAACAAGAAATGATGAAGCCCGAAGGTTGGAACTTTACCGCGTCGCCACTTTCATACTTTGCCACTTTCACACTTGGTTACTTTGCAGATGGCCGCCAGCAACCGGGCCGGCTCATCCGTGCCGATGCAGAAATTTCGTTTGTTTTTTTGTTCTATCTCGATCGCGTCAAAACCAGACACATTGAACAGCCAGCCATGCGGCGTCAGATGAATGCCCCAACCATAGTACCACGGATTCCGGACGACCCGCGCGGCACGAATGTTCTCGACCCGAAAAGTTTTGCGGATGAGGCCCGGGCCGAACGCGGCGACGATCGTGTCCGTCGTCACCGTCACCGTCAGTGAATGAAAGAGCACCAGGCAAATCATCAAAATGGCCACAACGGTGCCGCCCGCGCCTAGGGGTGCGGGCACGCACAGCGCCAGTAGTGCAACCAGCGCTGTTACGGCGGCGAGCGACCACTGGATCAACGTTCCTGCTTGCTTGTGTTGGTAGATGGGCATGGGAAGCGTGTGGTTCATAAAAAAACAATTCACTGCCAACCATGATACAAATTTTGCGAATTACACGCAAGCCCCGCGCCCGATCCCCGTGCCGCCGCGAAGCTCAGCGCAGTATTTTCTCTCACAAAGGCACAAAGACACCAAGGCAGAACTGGCTGCCTGGAGCTGCTTGGAGTCCCGCCACCGGCGTGGATCCCGCCAGCGGCGTGGATGGTCGGTGCGTCGGTAAACCACGAGGACATCACTGCTTTGATGTGGCCTTGAGCCACTTTCTAAATTCTCGCGCCACGCGAGAATTTCCATGTTTCAATCGACATTTTTTGTCGTTTGTGAACAAAAGAAGCTGCTGTCTGCTCCTTGACTCTTTTACTCCTTGTCATAATGTTGCTCTGCCGCTGCGCACAGCAATGAACAAAGAGTAAAGGAGTAAAAGAGAGGCCACAATCGACATTTTTTGTCGTTTGTGAATGACAGGTGCATAATGCATAACTTTGCGCTGGTCGGCTGCCGCAGAATTGTCCGCAGATGCCGCAGTAAATTGCCATGAAGTTTTGTAGAGCCGCTTGCAGCGGCTATCTGCAAGGCAGTGCGCATGTTTGTCCGCACGCCACGCGCCGTGTCATCTGATGTTTTTTACCACGAAGAGCACGAAGGACACGAAGGTTCATGCATGATAATCAGTGCGTTGGCAAACCACGCGGACATCCCTGCTTTGATGTGGCCTTGGGCCATTTTCTAAAGTATCGCGCCACGCGAAAATTTATCGACATTTTGTGTCGTTTGTCCGCTGGCGGCTCACTGGCCGTGGCTTAGCGCCGAAATAGGTGGCTGAAAATTGCCCACAAGGCCACAAAACACGCCCCAAATCAGGCTCATCTTCATACGCCGTATTGATTTATCGTGGTCCGAGCAAGACTGGGAAGCGACTCCCAGGTACGCCACGCGCTCCGCGCGGGGCATGCAGCGACAGCCTTTTCTCTCACAAAGGCGCAAAGACACCAAGGGGGCAACGGTAGTCGCTAGTCGGCTGCTTGGAGTCCCGCCAGCGGCGGCAATCCCGCCGGTGGCGGGACTAGCCAAGCCAGCGCCAAGCAGCCAAATACCGAGCAAGGGAGCGGCCGCCGTGCCGCGAACGCTGTAGTGTTAGCCACGACTGCTGCCTTAACCGGCGTGGCACTGATCTGCCTGCACCAGTGTGGCAACGGATGGTGGCGCCGCCACCGCCAGCGCAGTAGCTGCAGCGAACTAACTGCCCGAGAAGCTCCCCACGCGCTCCAACCACATTTTTTGACACGCGACCAATATTATGGTAACATGAATCCAGTAGGCACCCATTTGCGTGACCGTGTTTGGATTAGTGCGGATGAAAGTGTTTCTGATTATACTAGTGATGGGCTTCGTCAGCGCCACGGCTTTTGCAGAATATCAAGTGCGCTGTACGATTGCCGTTGGCGATAGCGTGTCAACCTCGCACCATTATTATGCAACCGCCGAAAGCGGCGGCAACAGTTTCTCGCCCTTGTACGCGGTTGCGATTGACCTTGTCGCCGCGACCGACACCCAACCTGTGCCGGAAGCGTCGGTCCTATGCTGTGCTGCGGTCGTGTTGTTCTTGGTTGCGCGCGGTGGCGCGCGCGGCATGTCCCGTCGCCAAATGGGGAGTGCGTTATGACCACAAAAACGTTGGTGTGTTCTGCGCTGCTGCTGGTGTTGCTGCTGGCACATCCTGCGCGGCCGGCCAGCGTGCCGCCGCAATTGCCATTTAGTGCGGTGGTGCGCGTTGACGGTGCCGATTTCAGCGGGCCGGTTCAACTAAAATTCACGATTGTTGCCCAAACAGCCCCGGATAACAATCTCTGGGCGAACGACGGCACCGACATAGGCGAACCGGCGCAAGCCACAGCGGCGACCGCGTTGGATGGCGTCTGTCGTATTCATCTTGGCGATACCCATCTGCCGCACATGCGGGCGCTGCCGCCGGCGGTGTTTGCCAGCGCGGCGCCATTAGTGTTGCGCGTCTGGCTGCAAGCCGGCAATGGCCCACTCGAATTGCTCGATCCCGACACGCCATTGCTGCCGGCGCCGTTTGCCTTTAACAGCGCCCTGCTGGACGGCTATGCGCCGCAGGCCTTCGCCTCGACGGCCGCAACCTATCAGCTTGCCGCGGATCTCACCGTCGTGGCAGCATTGCTCCCGAACTTGTCCAATGATGTGCTGGCGGTGCGCTCTGCCCTTGCCGCCGAAGTCACCAATCGGGTGCACGCCAGCGCCGCGCTGTCCAATCTGATGGCGACGGCGCTGCTGGCGCACAGCGCCACTGCGGAATTCGCCCTGGCCGCCCTCGTGGTGCACATTAATGCGGTCTCAGATCAGTTCGTTTTGACAAGCGCCGCGCTCGCATCCAATCTCGTGGCTGAGACTGCGCTGCGTGCGGCCGCCGACACCAACCTCGCGGCGGACATCGCGGCATCTTTAAGCAATACCGCCGCATTGGTCGAACACACCCGCGCAGACCTCACGGCTTACACCGATGCCGCCACCAATGCCACGCTGGGCAGTGCGCTCGTCTGCGCGTATGCGGCCGCATCGAATCTCAATGCGGCCGGCGTGGCGAGCAATCAGCAGTGGGCTTTGGCCACGTTTCTTAACAAGCATGGCGACCGCATGTCCGGCCCGCTGCGCGTCGGGCAAATTCTCATGCTCAGCACGAATATGCCCGGCTACCTCGCCGCCGGCATTACGGCGCATCCCGAAGCCAACGGCTTCTACAACCAAAATGACCAGACCAACAATAGCGCGCCGGTGTTTAGCAACATCTCCGGCGTGCTGCTCTATAGATACATGGTTGATTCCGACGGCTTCTATGAATGGCGCATCGGCCCGAATCTGTCCGGCACGCCGTATTACGCCATGCAACCATATGTACAAGACACACTGCCACCCGTGACGCAGTGGAGTGGCGCCACGCTGTCTGCCGCCGTCTGGACAAATACCGCGCTGATCGATTTTGCGGGCGGCTTCGCGCGCAACCTCGCACCGGCGGCCGACGCCAGCGATGCCGTGATCCTCGGGCAGCTCACCACCGCCCATGATGAACTGGCAGGTACCATTACCATGGGCTTGGCGAATGTCGCCACCAACATTGCCGTGCTCGCCCACAACCTCACCACTGCCACCAATGCCGTCACCAGCCAGTTGCAGCGCCTGTTCGTGACGCACACCGCGCCCGGGGACATTATCATCACCAATGGCATGAGCCAGGCCGCCGCGCGCGCCACATTGTCTATCGGGCAATCGTTCGTGCCCACCTGCGACGGCACCTTGCGCGCCACGCGCTGCTGGCCGGCGGTGCCTGATGCCGTGTTGCGTGCGACGTTGTATGCCGGCGTTCCGTGGGATTTTGTGCACTATGTGGGGGTCAGCACCACCCGCACAACAGGGCCAGATGGCTCACTGCAGTTGGGCTTTGCGCCCGGTGCGGTTACCGTGAGCAGTGGACAAACGTATACGGTAGTGTTGAGTATTGAAGACCCTGTTTCGTTTAATGAATGTCCGGGAAACACCTATCCGCGCGGCGAACTCTGCGTTATGGATGTGATTCACGGCGGGTTGTGGCTACCCGATGTTGGCAAAGACCTTGGTCTGATGCTCAGTTTCGATCCAGTCGAGCGCACCCGCATCACCGCGGACGGCATCGCGCTGGCCAACGGCGCGACCGTCACGCTTAATGGCCAGAACATTGACGATCGTTTTCTCAATGCCGCCGGCGACACGCTGACGGGCGACTTGAATGCCAATGGCAAACGCATCACCAATCTGCCCGCGCCCGACGCGGCGGGCGATGCCGTCAGCAGGGGCTATCTGGACACTGCCACCAACGCCTTGCGCGGCGCGATCAATAATGAGCTGACCGCCACCTATGCCACCCATGGTTATGTTGACACTAAACAGTTTGGTCCGGCCAACATCGCCAATGGCGCCGTCTCGCTGGCCAAACTCAACACGGCCTCGGTGGACACGCGCTATATTGCGAACACAGGTGCGCAACAGTTGCAGGGACCGCTGGCGCTGGCCGGCGCGGGCGACTGGCAGGTCGGTTCAGCCGCTGCGCGTGCCGATATTGTGCTCAAGAACCCGGCCGCCCAGATTCGCAGCGCGAGCGGGGATCTCAGCTTCAGCGCGCCCGCTAATCAAGCTATCCGCTTGCAGTCGTTCACCCACTTCAGCGCGGAGCAGTTTGGCCGCGCAACCATTCCGGCCAACGACCAGGAAGTACACGTGACTGACAAGCCCGTCACCTCCTCGGCGGTGATTCTGCTGACGCCTTGCGGCGCGGTCCCCGGCGCGCCCTACGCGCAAATCGATGTCGACGGCACAACCTTCTGGATCAAACTGTCAGCGCCTGTCGCGCGGGACACAGTCATCAATTACCTGATTCTCGCCCGATGAACACAGCACGGCACAGAGTGGTCTTAATTGCCGCACTGCTCTCTGGCTGTCTTGCCGGTGTGCCCGCATTGGGCGTCAATGAGGCCTTCATGCCATATGATCTATTTACCGGCGACCCGCTCAACAGTTTGCGCTGGGAAATGCACACGTATGATCCACAGACAAGAAAGGTGGTGGCCACTGAGTCGGGCGACTTGCCGCCATCAGTCAGCTATCAAACCAGGGGCGGAGGCACTGATTACGGATCACATTGGAGCGGGACCTACTGTGGCGTAGCACTCAGCCCCGGCGCGGACACGTGGAGCCATACCGTGCTGGTCACCCATGAGTTCTGCATGTCCAATGTCTGGAGAAAAGCGACCAACGTCTACATTTCCAGCTTCCGCGTGGATGACTACGCCAACAGCCCGGACGACACGAATCACCTCGGCACACTGGTGGTGCAGACGGAATGGAGCCAGAACGGTGGCTACTGTTCAGCCTTCTTGTACCCCTTACAGGAATGGGCCGGCATTACATTTTCACCCGCGGATGTGGATGTCTTTCGCGTGGACACTATCGCGGGCGTGTACTGCATCGAGACAAGGCTGGCAGACGCTGGTGCACCCGCACTTGACCTTGCAGTTTTCAAGAAACACCGCGATAATGATGCTTGTGATGGTGACAAGATTGCATGGACCAATGCGGTTAACGTCTACCACGACAATGGCACGCTTGACACCTTACGCCAGCGGGTCTACTTCACGCTGGACAATGCCAACGGCGCCTATGTGCAAGTGACAGCAACTAATTATGCACCTGGTGCAACATACGGTTACAAGATTCGCATCTTCCGCGCCCGCCCGGTCATCCTGATACACGGAATCGAGAGTAATCCGAAAACTGCGACTGACCCGCTATCCACCATGGGACACTACAAGCTGGCCGCTCCCTATGATGCTGCTTTGATGCCCATCGTCATCAATGACTTCCCTTGGAATTCAGAAACTGAAGATATAGTAATCAATTCTGGTGAAGGGCTACCACTGAGGTTTATTCAATATGTGGACGCTGTCTATGTAAAGCAACATATGCCCGTCGTCTTGATTGGCCATAGTATGGGTGGATACTTGTGCCGGCATTATATTTCTGCTGGTGATCGAACACACTGGAGTTTGTGCTTTCTTCTTGGCTCTCCGCAGTACGGCAGCGACATTGCAAATTCTTCGACATTAAACATTATCAATTTTTATTTTGGTAATACATCGCTCTACAACATCGATGCGCTTAAGCGCGGTAGCATGCACACTTGGGAAATGCACCGACGGACTCCACACATTGATTCGCACATGGTGTGCGTAGCCGGCGATAGAAATACGGGGTATGAACTGGCGCAAAGCATTACTAGTTACAAACTCGGCCTTACATATAGTGATGGCATTGTGCCGGTGTCATCCGCAAACCTGCAGTCCATGTCAGATCAGGTACGCTTCCACATTGTACACATGAACCACCATCGCATTGGTGTGTTCACCGACAATGAGCAGAGCGACAATCCACGCAATTCGTTTTGTGATGCTGTGTATCAAGTCATTCACGCATATCTGGACTAATCCACCGGGAAACATACTGTGAAAAAACGCATCATAGTCTTGTTAAGCATCGCGCTTGCCTGCGGATTCATTGTAGGATTTGTTTTTTTACACCGAGCGACGCAGCCCATGCAAGGGCAGGCGCCACGCCAAGGTTCTCATAGACCGGTGCCCCTGCCGGTCAATAATGAACCCGTGCCGCAGCCAACAACCACGGCAATCGTGAATGCGCCGCAACTAGTCGGGTCCGCTATATTAAGAAAAGGCGTGTACGCCTACAACGGACCGTTTTCGGACGACATGCTATGTTACTATTTTACAAACATGGTGCCGGCAAGCCAATTGTTGGAGTACACACATAATGCGGAAAGCATCTCCAATTCTTTGTGGTACGGGCACACAATGGGCATCCGACCGCCGACAAATCTGATAGATTATGCTCGTTTTTGTATTGAGGCGGCTGCGATTTATACGGGATTCCCCTATGTACTAGGTATGCTGAAACATGAAGCCACCAATGACTGTTACCTGAATGCGTGGCGTGACGCGGTGCCGAAGTATTATGTGCCGGACTACGATCGCCATGGTTGGTCAACAACTGATGAAGTAATCAACGCATGCATGTGGCTTCTGCTACTAAACAATGCTGAACTCCAGCCCAATGGCTATGAACGGATATCGACATTCACAGCAGTTACAAATTATAATGACTTATACGAAACAATTATGCGGGGCAGAAAACCAGAAGTGACGCCGAGATTTGCATACCTTGATCCTGCTAGATATCCCCAAAAAGCACGCGACTGGGCCTTGCATTTTCCCAATCCCTACACACGCTATCAGCAGCAGAGTGCATGGAAAGGTCCGCGTGGCACGGGTCAGGTCGCCATTGTGGTCCTCCAAGAGATTCTGAAAAGCTGGGATAAAGATCCGCCGTATTTGTGGAAGAACAATCCTGCCTATCCGGTTCTTGATCGGCGGAATATGCGCAGGATTATTGAGGAAAAGAAACAATCTCTTGCAGGCGCACCTAAATGAGAATGATGCAGACGGGATTATGATGAGAACACTAATTCTAATTGCCGCGTGTTTCGGCGCGGCGGGTGTGATGGCCAATCCCTATGGCATGCTGTTCAAGGTCAATGTCAATGGAACACTGGTTGGGCACGGTGATTATTACAGAGATGTAGTCGTGTTGTCACGCACGCCAAATGCGCCATGGCAAAGCCAATTTCTAACACCACAAATGAATGACTTAAGTGGCTATTCATTCTATGATTATGATACAGCTCAATCATGGTATGCTGTTATTTTTGCGGTCGGGATACCGCCGGGCAGTTCCGTGCCTCGTCCGCCTCGTCGCATAAGTAACATTGTGACGTTGCCCACTATGGCACATTCGCAAACTGTAGTAGCCACTTTAACCTTGACTCGTGCCAATGACGCAGCAGACGAAGATGGTGACGGCCTATCTCTGAGCAATGAACTGTGTAATGGGACAGATCCGTATGATGCCGACAGCGATGATGATGGCTTGCCGGATGACAAGGATATAACTGGAGTATCCATTACTATATTTGTTGCAGGCCAACCACCAATGAATGTCAATAGCTACGGGACCAGCCCGCTGGATTCTGACAGCGACAATGATGGCGTGCTGGACGGCGTCGAGGTGTACGGCCTCGCGCCGTATGGCTTTGTCACGGATCCGAATAATCCTGACACGGATGGCGATGGCGTCATTGACGGCTTGGATCCGAATCCGCTCGGTGCCACCGACGCGAATAGTGATGGCATTGCGGATGAGTGGGTTTCGTTCTGGACAAATCAGGTCGCGTTGTGGGGCTATGACGCAAGCATGATCGCCGCGTTGCTCGACCCGGACGGCGATGCTGATGGCGATGGTATCAGCAATCGCGCAGAATACCAAAACGGGAGCGTGCCGATTGTCACCAACGGCCACTATGACGCGCGCGTCGTGCCATCGCCATTGGTCATCACCGCCGCGCCGAATGCCTTTGTCACGGCTGCATTTGATGTGGTTGACCTGTCGTGGCGGCCGAGCACGGGCACAATTATCCAATTGGCGCAGCCGTGGGCGGGAGTGCCAAATTTTCGATCTGCAAATTACAATTTGCAATTTGATGGGAACGAGCAACTGCATTTCTACTCACGGTTTGGCGTGCGGGTGCCGTGCCTCTTGCCAATCAACACGACCAACTTGTGTGCGGATACAGTCTACAGCGACACGCTGCGCGTCGTGGTCGGCGGGCGGACTAACACATGCGTGGTGCTGCTGTACATCAGTCCGGGCGCGAATCCGAATCGTGCGCCCGTAGGATGCACCTTGCTTGCACCGAGCGACGGCGCGCGGCTGGCCGGCGTGCTCGATCAACATCTGACGTGGTGTGCGGCGAGCGATGCAGACGGCGATGCCGTCACCTACGATGTGCATTGCGGCTGGGGGTATGGCAGCGACACGCCTGCGCTAATGCTGGCGAATCAGAGCGGCATCGACGCTGTCGCATTTGATGTTGAAGCGGGCCTCACGGCTGCACTGGTTTCGAATCGCGTGTACCGCTGGCAGGTGATTGCGAAAGACAGTCATGGCGCGCAGTGCTGGTCGCCGATCTGGGAGTTCACGACGCCGGTTGCGGATGCCGATAGCGATGGACTGCTGGATGATGACGAGACGGAGCTGGGCACTGATCCGCACAATCCCGATAGCGATGGCGATGGCGTGTGGGATGGCGAGGAATACTATCGCGGGGCGAATCCGCTCGATCGCTTTGACCGGCCGGTGCAGATTGTCGTGCGACCGCTGCCGGTGGCAACGGTGGGCTATCCGTACCACGGCGAGGTGCAGGCGGGGTATGGCGCGCCGAGTTATAGTTGGAGCATTCACCGCGGCTGGCTGCCGGCGGGCATGAGCTTGTCGGCGGCGGGCATCATCACGGGCATGCCGGTGCAGGCAGGTGTGCGCAGTTTCGGCGTGCAGGTGCGCGATCAGCGCGAGGACACAACCGTGACGAACCTGCAACTCGAGGTGCAGGCGCGCGGGACAGGGCCGGCGGGCACGGTCGGCCACGGCGTCCTCGGCCACGGCCGCATTGGCGAGTGACCGCACAGTATTTTTTTTCGCAACGAAATAGATTACTGATCATCCACGCCGCTGGCGGGATCTCCGCCGGTGGCGGGATCTCCGCCTTTGACGGGACTAGGCTGCTGCCTTAGCTGGCTGGTGTCTTACTAATGAGTGCGCGTTCTATTTTGCAGCATCCTTGTAGCCGCCCGCGCCGAGGGCGGCTTCTGCAGCCGCGGTCAACGCCCGCGGCCACAATTGGAATGCCAACAAGTAAGCGCACTCATTAGTAGCTGGTTGCCAGCGCGGGGGGCGCGCACACACTCCAGCAATTGTCATTGACAAACGACAAAAAATGTCGATTGTGGTTTCTCTTTTACTCTTTTACTCTTTGTTCATTTCTGTGCGCAGCGGCAGAGCAGCACTATAGAAAAGAGCAACTGAGCCAAGGAGCAGACCGCAGTTTCTTATTGTTTGCAAACGACAAAAAATGTCGATTGTGCATGTTGCTGCCGCATTCACCCCACCCATTGCAGTGCTTCTTCGTGTCCTTCGTGTCCTTCGTGGTGAGATGTGCTGCATCTGCGACAAGCCAACAAGCCGCGTCGGCTCGTCGACGACAGACGTGGGCGATTGTGCTATACTATCTGACACCATTGCGCCCTGCGGCGTGCTTTTTTTGTATCCCACGGGACTATTGCGATGAAGGTCATTGGCTTGCTGGGTGGCATGAGTTGGGAATCAACCGTGCCGTATTATCAAGTGATTAACGACACCGTCCGGCGGCGGCTCGGCGGTTTGCATTCCGCCAAGATTGTCTTGTACAGTGTTGACTTTTTTGAGATCGCAGAATTGCAGCGCGCCGGCAATTGGGACGGCGCCGGCCAGGTCATGATTGCCGCCGCACGCGCCCTTGAGCACGCCGGCGCTGAAGGCCTGGCGATCTGCACGAATACCATGCACAAACTCGTGCCGGTCATCGAACCGGCGATCGGCATTCCCGTGTTGCACATCGTGGATGCGGCCGCCGTTGCGGTCAAGGCCCAGAAGATTCAGACCATTGGCTTGCTTGGCACGCAATTCACCATGGAACAGGAATTCTACCGCGACCGGCTGCGCGAGCGCCATGGCTTGACGGTCGTGATTCCGGATGACGACGACCGGGCCCAGATTCACCGTATTATTTTTGACGAGCTGTGCGTCGGCATTGTCCGCGATGAGTCGCGCGCGGCGTATCGCCGCATCATGGCGCAGCTCGTCCAGCGTGGCGCGCAGGGCATCGTCCTGGGCTGCACCGAGCAAGCCATGCTTGTCACACCCGCGGACGTGCCGGTGCCGCTGTTTGACACGACCCGCTTGCATGCGTTGTACGCGGCCGAGTGGTCCCTCGAAGAACAACGCAAGTAAAGACGTTTGCCACGAAGTGCACGAAGGCAGCGCAGAGGCAGGCAATGGATGTGGTGTTTTTTTCGCAATGAAGCGAGTTATTGATGCATGCGCTTACTTGGTGTCATGCCCATTGTGGCCGCGGGCGCCCGCTTGGAGCTGGCCTGGATAGCTAAGGCAGCAGCCTAGTCCCGCCAACGGCGGCGATCCCGCCAGCGGCGTGGAGCGCGGATGACCGCGGCTGCAGAAGCCGCCCTCAGCGCGGGCGGCTACAAGGACGCTGCAAAGTAGAAAGCGCTCTCGTTGGTAAGGTGCCACGTAGTTTTTTTGCAACAAGACAAACTTAAGATGCGGCGCCGGTCTTCTTCGTGGCCTTCGTGGCCTTCGTGGTGAGACCTGCTGCGACTGCGGCGCGGCGAAATTAGAGAAAATATTGCATGTCGAAGTGCTGCCTGATTAGCTTAATTCTTCGTCAGGCCTTGTTCGTCATGCGATTTTCTCATTGGCCGTACTGGCGGCGTACGCGCGCAATCGTCTCCGCGTGCGGTGCGAACGGAATCTCGGGCAGGGTCGGCAACGCCACGCAGCGCGCCGCGGCCAGCGGTGTTTGGCGGACATTCATGTTGTAGGCCATCGCCAGCAAGGTCGCCAGATTGACGGTGTCGGCCATGTTGTACGCCAAGAGCGTCTCCAGCGCGGCCGGATTGTTGTGCTGGATGAAGTCGCGCCAGAGCAGCACCGCGAAATACCCGTCCACGCCGTCCAGCTCGCCGCGCGCAATCCCCAGTTGCCGCTCGCACCCTTTTAGCCCGCCTTTATAGCCCAGCCGGTGCAGCACGAAGCGCAAGTCAATCTGGGCCTGCGGCAGCTTGATGCGGAAGTAGCGCTCCAAGTAAGGAATGTCGAATTGGCGGCCGTTGTAGGTGACCAACACTTTATACTGGTGGATGTCGTCAACAAAGCGGTCGAGATTCAGACCCTTGACGTAATAATGCAGCGCGCGCCCGTCAAACAGCGAGACGGTCGTCAGGTAATCATGCGTGCCGGTCAGGCCGGTGGTTTCAATATCAAGGAAGGCGGTGGCGTGCGCGAATTCGGGGTACAGTCGCCACTGCAGTTGGGCCGGCAGGGCATCCGCGAAAAAGCGCGCATCATTATCGGCCAGCGCCGCGCGGGATGCCTCAAGATGCTGCTGGAAATGCGGGGTGTGCCGTGCCAGTCGTTCCACATCGGCATGGGTGTGGGTGTCATCCCAGGAATGAATACCGTGCGCCCATAATTGCGCCTCGACGTGTTGGCCCACTCGCGGAATATGACAAAAGGTGCTGGTCAGCATGCCTGCCAGTATAGCATACTCGGCCTAGATTTTCACGCGCGTTCCACAACTTATCCACAATCTGCAAAATTGTTTATCTTATTGCGGAGCAATTGGTTATGCTGTTCATTAGAGGGTAGGCGAAGAGGTTATCCACAAAAACTTCACGGCCGTGTCCGGGCGCATGCGCGGTGTCGCTGCCATAACTGGTTCCAGCGACCGTGCACGGAGCACAGCGGTGGCAAGCCGCTCATTACCTCCCCGCCGGTCCGCCGACGGCGGGACCGTGGGGGGTTCTGTACAGATGTAGCCGCGGAACGGCGTTCCGCGAGTTGTGCTTCCTTGAATACGCCGCACGCCGTGCGGCGGCTACGGGCAGAAACGCACGCCGCGAAAGGAACGTCGATCATCCCGCCGCTGGCGGGACTGAACGCAGGTGCGCTCTCCAGATCGCCTCTGTTGTCGCGTGAGCGGGATATGGAAATCCCGCCTATCCACGCCGCTGGCGGGACGGCACCGGCGTGCCACGCTCCCCTTGGCAAGGCCGGCGTGTTCGTATTTACTCTCATGCCGGCCTATTGCGCATTTGCTGTTTTTTTTGTAAAATATGAATGTTAGTTCAGTTTTTGCGTCTTGTTAATGAACGCTCAATGGTTTCGGGCGTTCAGAACCCCAGCCTCACCCGAGGTGCCCTATGAAAACGCGGTTTGCAGTCCCGACGATGTTGGCGCTGACCACAGCGCTGTTGATGAACGTAGCCACGCCCACGGTCCGTGCGGATGCCAGTCTCAGCATGGGCATGTCACTCAACTTCGACAACTGCTATGGCGAGTTGAGTCCCTATGGCACGTGGTATGAATCTGCTGAATTCGGCTGGGTGTGGGTGCCGGGCGGGGTTGCCGCCGGCTGGGGCCCGTATGTCAACGGTAGTTGGGCCTGCACCTCGAGCGGCTGGATGTGGCAGAGCAGTTATCCGTGGGGTTGGATGTGCTACCACTACGGGCGCTGGGCGCGCCATCCGGCGCTGGGCTGGTGCTGGGTGCCGGGCTATGAATGGGCGCCGTCGTGGGTGACGTGGTACACCTACAACAATTATGTCGGCTGGGCGCCGATTGCGCCGTGCGGCTTTGGCGTCTCCTACACGGTCTACCCGAGCGATTGGTGCTTTGTCAGCTTCAACTATTTTCTCAGCCCGATGGTGTGGTCGTACTATATTGGCGCGGCATTTATCTGCCCGGCAATCTGCTCGCCGTATGTGGTGCTGAACAACTATTATTTCTTCGGCAACCAATATTACTATGCCGGCGGTCGGCCGTGCGGTTGGTATGGCCCGTCGGTGCCGATGGTCGAGCGGTATGTCAATCGCCGGATCAGGCCCTATGTCCTTTCGACGACGGCGGATCGCAGCCGCAATGGCACGATTGCCCGCAATCAGCTCGAAGTGTATCGCCCAGGCATGCGCGAGAGCGGCGCACTGGCGCGGTCTGACCGGCCCTTGCTGGCTGAGCGCGTCGAGAAGCAGAGCCCGCCTGGCTCGGAGGCGCGAGTTGAGCGTTCGGGCAACACCGCCGGCAGTCCCGGCTCGGAGGCGCGAGTTGAGCGTTCGGGCAACACCGCCGGCAGTCCCGGCTCGGAGGCGCGAGTTGAACGTTCGGGCAACACCGCCGGCAGTCCCGGCTCGGTGGTACGGGTCGAGCGTTCGGGCAACACCGCCGGCAGTCCCGGCTCGGCGGCGCGGGTTGAACAGCCCAAGCCGATCGAACGCCCGCGCGTCGAACAGCCCAAGCCGATCGAACGCCCGCGCGTCGAACAGCCTCGGCCCGGTCTGGCGCCCCGCCCCATTCAAGTGCCGCGTGCAGATCAACTGCGCAGCGGATTCAGCCAGCTGGCCCGTGCCCCAAATGTGAATGAGCGGCCGAATTTTACGTCGTCGCAGGGTGCAGCCGCCCGGTCAATCAATCCGTCGTACCAGTCCACCGCGCCACGCGCCGAAATGTCGCGCATCAACCAGGCGCGCGTACCGAACACGCCCAACATGCCGTCCGCGCCGCGTGTCAGTCAGCCGAACATGCCGTCCGCGCCGCGTGTCTCCCAGCCCAGCATGCCGTCGGCCCCGCGCATGAACGCGCCGAGTATGCCGTCGGCCCCGCGCATGAGCGCGCCAAGCATGCCGAGTGCGCCGAGTATGCCGTCGGCCCCGCGCATGAGCGCGCCGAGTATGCCGAGTATGCCCAGCATGTCTGCACCGCGCTCGATGCCCGCCCCGTCCATGCCGTCTGGCGGTGGCCAGATGCCGATGGAAATGGGTGGTGGACGGAGACGCTGACGTAACGCCCTTGTTGGCCGCTCGCTGAACACCTTCATGCGCTCATCATTCTTGACATATTTCCTGTTGGCCGGTGCGGCGCTCATGAGCGCCGCACCCGTCCCGCCGCAGTCTCTGTTGGTCCGCACAGCGCGTTCGTCCGTCATGGCGCCGCAGGAAAGCAGTGTTGGCCAGCAGGCCGCGCGGCCCACGCTGCGAACGCCCCGCCTGGAACAGGCTCGAATTCGCGAGCATAGCGGCAGTGTGGCCGCACCTGTCGCCGCCCGCGGCGCCATCACTCCACCACTCCGCCACTCCTTCATCTGCCATATCAGCGCCGCCCGCGAACGCGTCAGCCCGCTTGCCCGTCCGCAGCTCGTGCTCGCCAGCGGCCAGCCGCTGGCGCCAAACCGCGCGCGGACGCAGATCACCACCACGCCCGGCCTGCCGACCGTCGTCCTTGCCACCAATGTCACGCGCCACGCCAGCGCGCCGCCCGCGCTGTCGCGCGCACGTGGCGGGAATCTCACACGCCCTGCTGCGGGCTCGATGCCGGCTCTGTCTGATGGCGCGACCGCATCCGGGCTGATGCAGGCCAGCGCCGGCCGATGGTGGTCGTATCTCTTCGATAATTTCGACGGCATCTTTCCCGGCTACTGGCTGCGCGAAGGCTCGCCCACGTGGGGCCGCACCAGCTACCGCGCCGTCAGCACGCCGTACTCGATCTGGTGCCTCGGTTCGGCCTACACCGCGCCGCACGGCTACTTCAATAATATGAACGCATGGATTTTCGACGGCCCGTTCGATATGCGCAACACCACCGCCCTCGAAGTCTATTTCGACTATTGGCTCGATACGGAAGTGGCCTATGATTCCGTCTTTGTCGGCGTCTCGACCGACGGCATCAATTACACCGGCGATGCGCTCAGCGGCTACAGCGCCGGCTGGGTGCTCAATCGCAAAGTCGTGCTGAATGCCTACGCCGGTGTGCCGCGCCTGTATGTCGGCGTGCAATTCCTCTCGGATAATGTCAATGCCGGCTTCGAAGGCGCCTACATTGACAACCTCGAGCTCGACGCCTACATTCCCAGCGACGCGACGGTTGATCTCGTCGTCGCCAATCCGCATGTGCTCAGCACGATTGACGAGACCTTTACCTTTGACATCGCCAATTATGGCCCTGGCTCACTGGCGGCCAACAGCTACGCGGTCAATGTGTTTGTTGATGGCGTGCTCGATTCCAGCGCGCGCAACCTCTCGCCGCTGGCATCCGGCGAGGCAATCACCTGGGAATGGCAACTGACCTATGTGTACCCGCAAGGCCCGCACACCATTCGGATCGAGGCCTTTGCCGATGGCGGCGACATTGCGCCACCCGACAATATCCTGACCTTCATTCTCGATGTCGGGCCGCGCATCCCCGTCAATCTCGCGATTACGGCCGTCCGCAACATTGATGGCGGCCCCGAAACCTTTGATCTCGACATCGCCAATTTTGGTCCCGGCATCGCGCGCGCCTACAGCTATCGCATCCTCGTTGCGGTGGACAGTCTGCCCGATTCCGATGCGCGCAATACGCTTGATTTGCCTGCCCATACGACCGTCACCTGGCAATGGCAATTGGCCTATCAATACCCGCCCGGCGACCATCTCGTGCGCGCCACCGTCATTTCGGATGGCCCCGAAATCACGATGACCAATAACATGCGCGAGTTCATCATGACCGTGCCGGTCCCGCCGCTGATCACGGACTTGCGCATCGACAAACCGGTCGTCACGGATGCCGTCAACGACATCATCTGGTTCCGCGTGCGCAACAATGGCCCCGATATGTGCGATGCCAATCAGTACCTGGTCAGTATTTTTGTGGATGGCCTGCTCGACAGCCAAGCCTACAACCAAAACCCACTGATACCCAAAGGCCGCGCCGACTGGAACTGGCAATTGGCGTACCTTTACCCCGCCGGCCTGCATGTCGTCACCATTGAAGCCAAGCCGCTCGGCACCGAACTTACCCCGCTCAACAATGTCGCCAGTATCAATTTGTTGAAGAACGGCCCGGCCCTGCAAATCATCACGCCTGTTGCGCTGACCGGCGTGGTCGGCCAGGCCATGGCGCTGCTGCTGCAAGCCAACGGCGGCGCACCGCCCTACACGTGGCGCGTGGCCGGCGGCACCATGCCGGTCGGTGTTGCGCTTGCCGGCGATGGCGTTGTGCGCGGCGGGCCGACCACAGCGGGCGCCAGCGCGCTTACCTTCGAAACTCGCGACGCCGCCGGCTTGCTGGCCTATGCCGCCGCCACCCTCGTCATCCTGCCCAATGCCACCGGCCTTGCGCCGCAATTGTTCGAGCAACTGGCGCCGGTTGGTTTTGTCAATACCGTGTATGCCGCCCAATTGAATGCGGTTGGTGGCACTGCGCCGCACACGTGGACCGCGTTGAGTGGCACGCCCGCCGGCCTGGCGCTGTCTTCGGCCGGCCTGTGTGCCGGCACACCGCTCGTCGCCGGCCATTACACTATGAATGTCGCGCTGGCTGACGCCGTCGCCGTACCGGGCAATGGCGCGGTGCGCGTGCAGATCCGCCCGGCCGATGAGTTCCTCAACGGCAATTTCACCCAAATCGCCCTAACCATCCCTTGGAACAGGCACGAGCAAGGCAAGCCCGACAGCGACGCGCTGAAAATCAAAGCAAGCTTTAGTGTGCCACCACGCTTTGTGCTGGACAATTTCACACGCGGCGTCTTGTATATCGGCGAGTATCCGATCAACTATAATGTCGCCAAGAAAGCCCGCTGGCACACCACGGCGATCTTCACGCCCGTGCGCGGTAGTCTGCCGGCCGCCTACGCCACGATCCGCTGGAACAAGAACAATCAATTGACTGTTGCCATGACGGTGCGCAAAGCCGCGTTGGCGCCCATGCTCGCCCGCTATGGCATCACGCGCAACGGCGCAACCTCCGCACTGATTCCGGTGCGCCTGGTGCTCAATGATGCCGACACCGGCGCGCGACCGCTGCTGTTTTCCTATCGCCTGAACGGCAATACCGGCGCCCTGCGCCTGCAGTAAACTATGGGTACGTTGGTGCGCCGGTGGTCGGTGCGTCAGTGGGTATTGGTGAAATTATACATTCGTTCGCCGCGAATGAATTTTCTCCTTTTGGTAGACAGCCGCGCGCAATCCCAAGGTGCGTCAGCCGCCAAGTAAACACGGTGCCGGCGCGCAACGGCGATTGCGCCAACAGCCGCGCCAGTTCCGTCTTGGTGTAGGCCGCGCGCAGCGAGTCTTTATACGATTGCAGCATCTGGCCGCGATAGTGCCGGCCAAACCAGCGCCACCATAACGGCAACAGCCAGCCCGCCGGCCGCCGAATATCACGCACTAGCAGCACACCATCCGGTTTCACCACCCGCGCAATTTCACGCAAGTACGCCGCTGGATCCGACAGGTGATGCAGCACGGAATTTGAAATGACCGCGTCGAAACTCGCGTCAGCATACGGCAAGCGTTTCGCATCCGCTTTCTCAATCTGGACCGCCGCGCCGCAGGGATGTGCAGCGGCATTCTGCCGTGCCAGCGCCAGCATTGCGTCGGAAAGATCGGTGACCACAAACCGCAGCGTCGGGCAGTGCTCCAAAATCTTGAGCGGAATCAAACCAGGCCCGGTGCCAATGTCGAGCACCGTGCCGCGCGTCAGGCCCAGGCGCAAAAACTGCGCGACAAAGCTGGCATCAATGTTTCCAAGATAGCCCAGCGCGGCGGCGCTGGCATAACTGGCGGCTTCATTATCGCCCGCCATGATTTCTGGTTCGGGAACGCGGTGCATTGGAGAATTATACCATTTCAATGCACCGGCGTGCCGGCGCATTGGTGTGCCAGCACGTAGCCGCGGAACGGCGTTCCGCGTTGGTAGGGCGGTCAGGCCCTGACCGCCGTTGCAGCAGCAGTTTAGCCACAGATGCACACAGATACACACTGATTGAAGAAGCTGTGCGCCGGTGCGCCGCCGCCGTTCTTTTCTTTTATGCTATACTTTCAATGATGCTTGAATAAGCGTGCTGATATTGAGATCCGTCTTGAGCCCCGCATGATGATTACGTCATCCAATCTGGAAGCACTTGGCGACAAGCTCGGTCTGACCGCCACGCCCCGGGACTATCCCGGAACCAACCAAGCGCCAACGGCGCGTTGTTATCCCAGCCTGGGGCATCGCCCCAGGAATGCGCCAATCAAAGAACCAGCCAAGCGCCAACGGCGCGTTTTTTGTCCCAGCCTGGGGCATCGCCCCAGGAATGCGCCAATCAAAGAACCAGCCAAGCGCCAACGGCGCGTTGTTATCCCAGCCTGGGGCATCGCCCCAGAATGCGCCAATCAAAGAACCAGCCAAGCGCCAACGGCGCGTTGTTATCCCAGCCTGGGGCATCGCCCCAGGATTGCGCCAGTCAAAGAACCAGCCAAGCGCCAACGGCGCGTTGTTATCCCAGCCTGGGGCATCGCCCCAGGAATGTAATGCGCCAGCCAATGAGGGCTGAAGGCCCGTTCCATTGAGTATGCCACAATCCCTATCATTTCTTCTCATTCATGTGGTCTTCAGCACCAAAGGCCGCGCACCCATACTCGGCGCGACGATCCGACCTGCCCTGCATGCCTACCTCGCCACCGTGGCCCGAAATGCCGACTGTGAGTGCTATCGCGTCGGAGGGGTGGCCGATCACGTCCATCTCGCCGTCCGCTTCTCACGAACGATCACTGCGGCGGACCTCGTCGAGCAATTGAAAACAGCTTCATCAAAATGGCTCAAGATGCAAGCCCCCGATTTGGCCGGATTCTCATGGCAACGCGGGTACGGTGCTTTCTCCGTAGAACCCGCTAACCTTGACGACTTACGTCGCTATATTGACCAGCAGGAGGAACACCATCGTGTTCACACCTTTCAAGAAGAGTATCTGGCCTTTCTCACCAAATATGGAATCCAATATGAGGAACGATATGTCTGGGATTAACCAATGAAACGGGCTTTCAGCCCTTGTGCGTGTTATGACCTTACCCTGGGGCTATGCCCCAGGCTGGGATAAAAACGGGCCTTTGGTCCTCAAACCGTTTCAGGCACTGTAAACTGCCGTGAAGATATTGGTAATCATCTTGGCGTTGTTGGAACTGTTCTTGGCTTTGGGTTCGATCAGCTCGATTCTCGTGGATCGCCACGACTTGGCACGGGCCGTTTATAATTACAGCCAAGAGCGGACGGAAGAGAACAAGAAGAAAATGGAGACTGAGCAAGACATTACGGCACGAATCAGCTCGCACATCCGAATGGTGATTGTGGGCTTGTTTGCTGCAAATACTTGCGGATTGATTGTTGTCTACCGCAGACTAAGTCGTGAGCCGAAAACCACCGCCATTCCGGCTATCAAGGACTATGTTTGACTGAACCAGTTTGCCGCACAACCATGAGCACAGAACCACTCATCCTGACGCACGGCGGCTACCGGAAACTAAAAAGCTTTCAGGTGTCACAGTTGCTATATGATGTGACAATATGTTTTTGCGACTGCTACATCAACAAGCGCAGTCGTACCCACGACCAGATGGTACAGGCGGCGCGGTCAGGGGTGCAAAACATCGCGGAAGGGAGCCAAGCTTCGGGAACGTCGAAGAAAACCGAAATCAAACTCACCAGCGTGGCGCGGGCCAGCCTGGAAGAACTGCGGCTTGACTTCGAGGATTTCCTGCGCCAGCACGGCCTGCCGATCTGGGATCGTGACGACCCCCGCCGGCAGGAACTGATCGACCGGCGCTGCACCACTGCCGATGACGTGGCGCAGTGGGTGCGGGAAGTGCATCATCGTGGACGGTGTGGACAGAGTGGACCTTCTGGGCAAAATCTGTCCACCCCGTCCACTCCGTCCACCTACCCCGAAATCGCCGCCAACGCCGCACTGGTACTGCTGGCGGTAGCTTGCAGCTTGCTCGACCACCAACTCGCCGCACAGGCGAAAGCGTTCGAGACCGAGGGCGGCTTCACCGAGCGCCTGTACCGCGTGCGCTCAGAAAAACGCGCCTCGCCGTCCACCCAGTCCACCTCGTCCACCACTAGTGTTTAAACGACAAGGAACCCATGCACGAAGAAATCTGGGGGCTGGAAGCGGCCTATTTCGCAAATCTCTACAAAGCGAATTACGCGGCGGTGCTTGCCCTGATCCATAGTCAATTCCTCGGGTGGCCGGACGGGGTGCCGCGCCCGCTTGATAAGGAAGGCAGCGCGCGCTTCATGCAGCAATTGATCTCCAAGCCCACGGCCTGTACCTTCACGATTGAACGCGGAGATATGCGCGTGCTGGGAGACGTTGCGTTGACGCAGTACACCATTAAAGTCCATTGCAGTGATCCCGCCGGTGTTACGCACACACACGCATCGCGCATAACCCATACGTGGGTCAAAGAGGGCGAGCGCTGGAAATTGCTGGGTGGCATGAGCTGCGATCAATCGAGGTCGATCTAGGAAAACCGCGTGCGTACCATGCCGTTCAGTTCATTTTAGCCATTGTGTCCGATGCCTGTTAATCGGCACGCCACTTGACATTACGCACCACATTGAGTATAATTACTCAATACGATGAGTAAAATGTCTTATCAACGAGCGTACGCCGCCCTTCTCGCCACGCGGCTTGACGAGCCGCGCCGCCACATCCAGATTGTGGCGGGCGCGCGGCAAGTGGGCAAGACAACACTGGTCAGCCATGTGCTGGAGACGTGCGGCCGACCGTACGTGTTCGTGTCCGCCGACGAGCCGGCGCTGCGCGATGCCGCATGGCTGGCCGCGCAGTGGGAGCGGGCACGCTTCACCGCTGCCGACGCCGGCAAGCACGGCGCCGTGCTCGCGCTGGACGAAGTGCAGAAAATCGCGGGGTGGTCGGAAACGGTGAAACGCTTGTGGGACGAGGACACCCGCGGTCGCCGGGCGCTGAAGGTGGTCCTGCTCGGCTCGTCCCAACTTCTCGTGCAACAAGGACTGAGCGAGAGTCTCGCGGGGCGTTTCGAGATTCTGCACCTGCCGCACTGGTCGCTGAGCGAAATGCAGGCTGCCTTTGATTTCACTCTCGAGCAATACTTGTATTTCGGTGGGTATCCTGGCGCGGCCCCGCTGGTGGACGATGCCATGCGGTGGCGGCGCTACGTGCTGGATGCGCTGGTCGAAACCACGCTGGCGCGCGATGTGCTGTTGATGACGCGGGTGGACAAGCCCGCGTTGCTGCGCCGGCTTTTCCACGTGGCCTGCAGTTATTCCGGGCAGGTGCTTTCCTATACGAAGATGTTGGGGCAGCTGCAAGATGCCGGCAACGCCACGACGCTTGCGCATTATCTCGACTTGCTGGCCGGCGCCGGCATGGTCGTCGGTCTACAGAAGTGTGCCGGCAACGTCGTGCGCCAGCGCGGCTCGAGCCCGAAGCTGCAGGTCATGAATACGGCTCTGATGACCGCACTGGTGGGGTTGTCCTTTGCCGACGCGCGCGCCGACCGCGACTATTGGGGTCGCCTGACCGAGTCGGCTGTCGGCGCGCATCTGGTCAACGCAGCCGCATGCGGGCTGTGCGAGGTGTTCTACTGGCTGGACCGCGGCCGTGAGGTAGACTTCGTAGTGCGCGCTGGCCGCAAGCTTGTTGCCATCGAAGTCAAAAGCGGGCGCGCGCCGGCAAGGTTGCCGGGCCTCGCCGCGTTTGCAGAAACCCATCCCTCGGCCCGCCCCCTGCTGGTGGGTGGCGACGGGATCCCCCTCGCCGACTTTCTGTCGAAACCTGTGAAACACTGGCTGGCCGTTTGACGCTGCGCCATGAGGCCACAAATTCTCGCGCCGCGCGATAATGCAGCGGTTTTCAGTTTTCAGTTTCCAGCTTCCATCCCTTCATCCACCCTTCCATTCTTCCGCCCTTCCAAATCTGCGTAGCCCTGAAGCTGTGGCAAAAAGCGGGCCAAAATGGTATACTCATCTGGCGGGCACGCGATGTGCCTTTGGTTTTCACGCGGTTTGCAATGAATCGAATTGATGCACAATTTTCCCAAGTGCGCGCGGCGGGGCGGAAAGCATTTGTGCCGTTTATCACGGCCGGTGACCCGACGTTGGCGCGCACACGACAGCTGATCCTGGCACTGGCGGACGCCGGCGCGGATGTGATTGAGCTGGGTATCCCCTTTTCCGACCCGCTGGCGGACGGCAAGGCCAACCAAGAGGCGGCCGAGCGGGCCTTGCGCAATCACGTGACGCTGGCGCAGATCATCGCGCTGGTGGCCGAGGTGCGGCGTGAAATCCAGACGCCGATTATTTTCTATAGCTATCTCAATCTTATTTTCCAATACGGCTTTGCGCGCTTTGCCCACGACGCGGCGGCCGCCGGCGTGGACGGCGTGCTGGTGCTCGACATGCCGCCGGAAGAGGCCGGCGAACTGCACGCCGCCTTGCACGCCGCGGATGTCCGCATGATCTTTCTGATCGCGCCGACCAGCACGCCGGTGCGCGTCCGCATGATCGCGGCCCAGGCCAGCGGCTTCGTGTATTATGTGTCGCGCACCGGCGTGACCGGCGAGCGCACGGACGTAGCCGACGACATGTCCGCACAGATTGCGCAGATCCGCGCCTGCACCACACTGCCGATCATGGTCGGTTTTGGCGTCTCGACGCCGGCGCAGGCAGCCGAGATTGCGCAGGTGGCGGACGGCGTCGTGGTCGGCAGCGCGATTGTGCGCCGGATCGGCGCCGGCGGCGACAGCGACGCCATGGTGGCCGAGGTCATCACCTTTGTGCGCAGTTTGCGCGCTGCCTTGACCCCGGGACCACCATGAGCAACGACAGCATCCATGTTTGCATCATGGCAGGCGGCAAAGGCGAACGCTTTTGGCCGGTCAGCCGCGCAGCGCATCCGAAGCAATTAATGAACATTGTCGGCACGCGCAGCATGATTGCGGAAACCGTCGTGCGCAATCAACACGTGACGTCGTTGGCGCAGGTGTATGTGGTGACGACCCAAGCACAGGCCGAGGCGGTAGCGCTGGCAGCCCCGGAACTGGCGCGGGCAAATATTATTGGCGAGCCCTGTGGCAAGAACACCGCGCCGTGCATCGGCCTGATCTGCGCCTTGCTGGCGGCGCGCGACGCGGAGGCCGTGCTGGCAGTCGTGCCGGCCGACCACTGCATTCCGGACACGGCCCTGTACGCGCAGACCCTGCGCGATGCGGCCGCCCTGGCACGGCGCGAGCGGGCCTTGCTGACGATTGGGATTCAGCCGACGTTTGCGGAGACGGGCTATGGCTACATTCTGGCCGACGCGGCCGTCCCGTTTGACGGGGCAACCCGTTTTTCGCGCGTGGCGCAGTTCATTGAAAAGCCGCCGCGAGCGCGGGCGGAAGAATTGATCGCGACCGGCCGCGCCTTTTGGAACGCCGGCATGTTTGTCTTCCGCGTCGGCGACATGTTGGCGGCATTGACAACGCATGTGCCGGCGATGGCCGCGGGCCTCGCGGGCGTGACGGCGGCCGCGCGCACGGGCAACGAGCGCGAGGTGGCGGCGGCCATGGCGGCCTTGTACGCCGCGACACCGGCGATTTCGATTGACTATGCCGTGATGGAAAAGGCGACCAATGCGATCGTCGCGCACGGCGCATTTGTTTGGGACGATGTCGGCAGTTGGCTGGCGGTGGCGGCGCATTGGCCGCAGGACGCGCACGGCAACGCGACGCGCGGCGACGTGCTGGCGCTGGATGCGCGTGGCTGCGTGTTGCGCAATGACGCGCCCGGAATTGTCGCCGTGCTGGGCCTGCAGGATGTCGTGGTGGTGCGGACGGCCGACGCCGTCCTGGTCTGCCCGAAAGACCGCGCCCAGGATGTGAAAAAGATCGTGCAGGCGTTGCAGGCTGCGCCGGCAACCCGCGGCTTGGTGGAGTAACGGACGATGCGGGTCTTGGCCGTTGATTTGGGCACGGTGCGGATGGGGTTTGCGATTTCCGACCCGCTCGGCTTTACCGCGCAGCCGCTCGAGACGCGCCCGGGCGGCGCGGTGCGCCAGATGTGCCGCACCATTCTGGACGAGGTCTTTGAGTATGAACATGCCAGCGAAGCGAACCGGGTCGGCACGGTTATCATTGGCAACGCGATTCATCTGAATGGCCAGCCGAGTGAAATGAGCAAATGCGCGCAGGAGTGTGTGCGCCTGCTGCGCATTTACGTGCGGCAGCATATCCCCCGGCAGATTGCCGTCCTGTTGTGGGATGAACGCCTGACCTCCGTCCAGGCGGAAAATATCATGATTGAGGGCGGCGCGTCGCGACGGACGCGGCAGTTCAAGAAAGACCAAGTCGCGGCGCAACTCATTTTGGAAGGATACCTCGATGCGCAACGTTAGAGAACTTCAGCCGCGCTGGATGCGCGCTCTGGCGACGTGTGGCGCGCTGGCCTGGCTGGTCTGCGCCGGCTGCACCTATCTGGCCTACATTCCCTTGCTGATTTTTGCGCCGTTCATTCCGCTGATCCAATTAGCCATCAAAGTGGCCGCGCGCTACGGCCCGCTGTTGCTGATGCTGGCGGAAGTGGATCCGGCGATGACGCCCGGCGCGCCCTGCATGATCGCGGCCGAGCCGCGTGCACTGACCAGCGACATGGTGCTGCCGGAGCTGGAGACCGTGTTGCAGCGCGAGGCCGCGCAGAACGACGCCTTGCGCGCCGTGACCCTGGTGGACATTGCGCGACTGACGCCGGAATGGATCGAGGCCGAAGTGCAGCGCGCGCAACGGCGCGGCTGGCGCGTGCGGGCCATCTTTGTCGACAGTCGGGCGGCGGCGGGCGGCGCCGGCTTGACGCCGGAAACTATTGCGGCGCTGACCGCGCGCGGAGTGCAGGTGCGCGCCGGTGGCGCCGTCGCCGCGCGCGTGGCGGGCGCGCCGGCCCAGGTCGTCTCGATGAATCCGCCGGTACCGGAACACATCAGCACGGGTGAAGCCGCCTTGTTGGGCGCGCTGGCCGGGCCGCCCAGTGCGGCGGCGCAGGGGTCGTGAGTTTTATGTCGTGGCGCGGGACAGGCGGCCTTGCGCTGCTGCTGGCGACCAGCGCCGCAACGTTGCTGGCCATTACCATCACGTTCCGCAACGGCACGACGCAGACGGGCGAGATCGTCCGCATGGATGACACCAATCTAACATTGAAAACCAGTCTGGGCGAGAAAACCTATTTATGGCGCGCATTGAAGAATAAAAGCATTCAAGACGCGCATCCGGCGTTGTACGCCCGGCTGCTCGCGGCGGCCCAGGCGCGGCAACAAGCGCCGGCCAACGCGCCAACCAATCAGCCTGTGTTGGTCGCGGTCGCGGCGCGTGGCGATGCGTCCACGGCCAGCGCGCCGGAGGATTTGCGCACGGTCAGTCTGGGCGTGGACACAGATTTGAAAAAACAAGGCTACAGGCGCGCGCCGGTCAGCAAGGGCATGAGAAAACGCGGCTGGGACATGGTCAGCAGACGCACGTGTCATGGCACCCTCGTGCTGCAATTGCGCGGCCTGAATGCAACCAAAATGTACGGTGTGCGCACCACGTTTGCCGTCCATTTGAAGGGTGAACTCAAAGGCGGCCTGGCGAAACCAACGGACGCGCCGACACAGATTGCGCCCGGTAGCGCCACGCTGACGTTGACCAATCAGGCCAGTGCGCGGCTGGATTTCTTGACCCAGTCTTACACCGAGGAAAAGCGGCGCGCGGTTAAATCTGACTACACCAGCACGGCCACGACAACGTTTGATGCCGATTATTGGGACATCAAGATTTGGATCAATGAGACGCTGGTCTACACCGAAGAGAACGACAAGAAGCCCGAATATTTCCACGTGCAGAAACTGTAACGCCGAACAAAGGATCGCATGAGAACCATGGTATGTCTGCTGGTGGTCAGTGGCGCGCTGTTGTGCAGCGCGGTGACAATCACGTATCGCGACGGGCATGCGATGGTGTGCGATGTGTTGTCAAAAGATGACACCAATCTGATTGTGCGTACGATTAAGGGCGTGCAAACGAACACCTGGCGGGAGCTTACCACCGCGTCGTTCAAAGCCGTGCACCCGGAGCTGTTTGCGCGGCTGACGCAGCAGATGCTCGAACGCAAGAAACAGTACAACGACGAGATGAAAGCCAAGGGTCTGATCCAAGTCGGTGGCAAATGGGTGGACAAGAAGGACTATGAGCTGAAAGCGCTGGCGCGCGTCAAGCTGAATGTGGTGACGACCGAAAGCGTCGGCAAATACAGTGAAGTGGAACGCATTGAAGGCGGTTCCAAATCAAAGCGGACCAAGTGCGGCGTGCTGAAAATCAAATTAGATTCGCTGGACAACACCCGCAGTTACACCGTGCGCGTGCAGTACACCCTGTACATCAGCCAAGCAGAGACCAAGGACGTTCAGGAAGTGGACAAAGACGCGGTGAAGCAAGAGACGATCCGCAAAGAGTATGCGCACGCCATGAAAATTCGCACCACGCCCGTGGACGAGTACAAGGAGGTGCTGCGCGGCGTGCGGGGCATCTCGGCCACAGAGCGCAAGATCGGCGTTCAAGGATGGGACGTCAAAATCTGGCTGAACAAGACCTTGGTTTATGAGCAGACGCGCGACAGCAAGCCGGTCTATCACTCCGTCACGAAATGGTAATTGGCGCGGTCATTGCATGACCGGCGCATAGCCGTGAGACAACCATGAAGATGACCATGGCAGGGATGGCAGTCCTCGCTGCCGTGCTGATGTGCAGCGCGGTGACGATCACGTATCGCGACGGGCATGCGCTGGTGTGCGATGTGCTGGCAAAAGATGATACCAACCTGATCGTGCGCACGGTCAAGGGTGTGCAAACCAACAGTTGGCGGCAGCTGGCGCCGGCGTCGATTAAGGCCGTGCATCCGGCGCTGTTTGCGCGGCTGATGCAGCAGGCGCTCGCGCGCAAGCAACAGCAGGCCGACGAGATGAAGGCCAAGGGCATGATCCTGGTCGGCGGCAAATGGATCAGTAAGAAGGAGGACGATGCAAAAGCGCTGGCGCGCGTGTGCGTGAATGTTGTCACGACAGAAAAGGTGGGGGTTTTCAAGCAGAAGCAGGCCCAAGATGACACGGGAACTCGGCAATACAGCCGCCAGAGTTGCGGGCTGGTCAAAATCACCTTGGACAGCTTGGACGCTGCGCGCACATATGTGTTGCGCGTGCAGTATGCATGTTGCGCGGTATATGATGCGAAGCAGCGGCAACAAAGTAAAGAAATAGTAAAGGAAGAGACCATCAGCAGGCAAAGAGGCGCCACCTATGAATTCTGTTCAGAGCCCTACAATGAATACAAGATAACCACCCGCGGTGGCATCAGCGTTTCAGGTGAAGATGGCAAAAACAGAAGGAATATTATCCATGATGTGAAAGTGGAAAACTGGCAGGTGAAATTGTGGCTGGATGACACGCTGGTGTACGAAACAACCCGCGACGGCCAAGAGCACTATTATCTAGTAACAAAGCAATAACCCCGACAGATACAAGGCTTGTATGGCACGACCCAAAGTAGTTCTGGCGTATTCCGGCGGACTGGACACGTCGGTGATTTTAAAATGGCTGATCGAAAAAGGCTATGACGTCATCGCCTACGCCGCGGATCTCGGGCAGGGCAAGGAGCTGGCGCCGGTGCGCGCCAAGGCGCTCAAGACCGGCGCGTCAAAAGTCTACATCGAAGACCTGCGCAGCGAGTTTGTGCGCGATTATGTCTGGTGGATGGTCAAATGGAATGCCTGTTATGAAGGCCTGTACATGCTTGGCACCAGCATTGCCCGGCCGCTGATCGCCAAACGCCAGATTGAGATCGCGCGCAAAGAGAACGCCGCCTCTATCGCGCACGGCGCCACCGGCAAAGGCAACGACCAAGTTCGCTTTGAATTAACCTGCTATGCGCTCGAGCCGGACATCAACGTGATTGCGCCGTGGCGCGACCCGTCCTGGACGCTCAATTCGCGCAGCAAGATGATTGCTTACGCCAAGAAGCACGGCATTCCCGTGCCGGTCTCGAACGCGAAGCCGTACAGCTCCGACCGCAATCTGCTGCACATCAGTTTCGAGAGCGGCATCCTCGAGGACCCGTGGCGCGAGCCGCCGGCCGACATGTTTCAAATGAGCGTCGCGCCCGAACGGGCGCCGAACAAGCCCCAGTACATCGAAGTGGGCTTTGAAAAGGGCGCGCCGGTGGCGTTGAACGGCAAACGCCTTGCGCCGGTGCCCTTGCTTGAAACGCTCAACAAGCTGGGTGGCACGCATGGCATTGGCCGGGTGGACCTGGTCGAGAATCGTTTTGTCGGCATGAAATCGCGCGGCGTGTACGAGACGCCCGGCGGCACGATTCTGTACGCGGCGCATCGCGCGGTCGAATCGTTGACGATGGATCGCGAAGTGATGTTGCAGCGCGACGCGTTGATGCCGAAGTTCGCGCAGTTGGTGTACAACGGCTTCTGGTTCTCGCCGGAAATGGAGGCGCTCAAGGCCTTCATCATCGCGGCGCAGAAGAACGTGACCGGCGTGGCACGGCTCAAATTGTACAAAGGCAATTGCATTGTGGCAGGCCGCAAATCGCCCTGCTCGCTGTATGATCCCCGCCTCGCGACATTTGAGGAAGACCGTGTCTACAATCAGGCCGACGCGACCGGCTTCATCCGCCTGAACGCCTTGCGCCTGCGCATTGGCGCACGCGTGCGCCGCAAACGCAAATAGCCGTTGCCGCCAAAGGCACGCCGACACGAAGCTTGTTCAATGGTAGATCTTGGCAATGCAAAGCGGGAGGCGGTTGAGTTGGCGATTTTCTCCTGCCGCCGACGCGCCGCCTGCCGGCTCTGCGCGCGCTCCGCGCCTGCGCGTGAGAAAATGTCTGGCTGCTGCTGAACTTCAACGTTGCCCCTTCAACCTGCTATGACACAAAAGTCGGTGGGATTACGCGGATGGTGCAACAGGATGGTGCATACCATTGCTTATGCGACCGGGCAATGGTATACTATTTGTATTGATCTGTGTGGGAGTGCCCAGCGAAAATGGGATAAGACGCACACACAGATAAAGCGGAACGCGGTGCGGCTGGCCGGCGCGCACTTCATCACCGATTTCATCGCAGAAATCTCGCCACGCCATACACCGGGAGAATGCTCATGAAGCTCCAGCCGCTATTCCGCCACCTCACACTGCTTGCGGTAGTTGCCGCACTGACGTTCACCCTTGGATGTTCCCCGGAAAAATCCGCTTCGTTGCGCGTGGGGATCAGTGCCTGGCCCGGCTATGAGTTCCTCTATCTGGCTCAGGAAATGGGCTTTTACCGCGCGGAAGGGCTGGCGGTGCGCCTGGTGGAGTTCAGCTCGCTCCCCGATGCCCGGCGCGCTTACGAACGCGGCCAAATCAACGCGCTCGGCACGACGGTGATCGAGGTCCTTCAAATCCGTGACAACTCCCCGCGCTCGCCCCAGATTGTGCAGGTCATGGATTACTCCAACGGCGCGGATGTAATCCTCACCCGCCCTGGCATCACCAACATCGCCGGCATGCGCGGCGCACGCGTCGGCATAGAGCTGGCGTCGCTGGGGGTGTACGTCCTTGCCCGCGGCCTCGAGCAAAACGGACTGGATCTCGCCGACGTCACGCTGGTGTCCATGGACCAATTCTCGATGGCGGACGCCTTCCGCAAGGGGGAATTGGACGCCATTGTCACCTATCCGCCCACTTCCACCATGCTGCTGCGCGACACCAAGGCCAATACGGTCTTTTCCAGCGCACAGATTCCGGGCGAAGTCCTCGACGTCATCGCGGTCGAGGCGGAGGTTGTCTCCCGGTGTTTCGGGGACGTCGGCAAACTCTTGCGCGCCTATCGCCGGGCCATCGTCTATACGCAGCAGAATCCGACGAACGCCTACCGCATCATGGCGGAGCGCGAAGGCATCACGCCCGAAGAGTTTCGCGCCGCCTTGGACAAAGACATTTGCCTCATCTCCGAGGCTGATCAGGCCGGGTATCTTCGAGCGGGCGGAAAGCTTGTCACCGTGATTGACGCCGCAGCTCGAGTTCTCCGTCAGAGCGGACAAATCAAAGGGCCGGATCGCCGTGCCAACGCCTTCACCGCGGCCTTTGCTGCAAAGGGAGCATCGCAATGAGCGCCGCTGCTGCGTCCACTAATCGCTCGCTGAAGTCCAAGTTGCTGCTGCCCCTGCTGCTGATCGGCGTGGCACTCACCGCGGTCACTGTCTGGGGCGTGTATGCGGAGTCCCAGAGGCATCTGGTCGGGAGACTGCGCCTGCGTGCCGAACTGATTGCCAACTTGGTGAACTACGCCGCAGAAAATACTTCGCATGCCGGCGAATTGCAGCGCATCGTCGCCGCCATCGGCGCCGAGGAGGATGTCAGCTTCATCGTCGTGGTCGGCGGTCATCCGGCCCGCGTCCTGGCCTCGACCCGCAATGCCTGGCTCGGCCACGCTTTGGCCGCACTGCCCGCACAGGAGGTGGTCGAGGATATCACGAATGCCATCCAGACCCGGCAGAGCCAGACCCACCTCGACCGTGAGACGGACCAGCTCGCTTTCACCACGCCACTCCTGCTGAGCCAAGCGGAACTGGCCGACCGGGCGCTCTCCGATGGCGCGGTCATGGTTCATCTCGATATGCGTGCCACCCAAGCCGCGATTTGGCAAGTGACCCGCGAGGTATCGCTCGCCTTACTCGTGGTGCTGGCAATCCTCGGCGCACTCGGCTATAGACTGGTCCAACGCCTCGTCTTGCGCCCGATCTTCAGGATTGGAACTATGGTCGCGCAGCACCGGAAAGGCGCCGACGAAAACTTGGTTGCGACCGCCGACCGCGACGAACTCGGCGCGCTCAGCCATGCGCTCAACGACGCTCTTGCACGCAACGCCGCCGTGCTCCGCGAGTTGAACGAGCAAAAGACCGTGTTGCAGGAAGAGCGCGAACGCCTGGCCGGCATCATCAAAGGAACCCATGCCGGGACATGGGAATGGAATATCCAGACCGGGGAAACCATCATCAATGATCGCTGGGCTGAAATCATCGGCTACACTCTGGCTGAAATTTCCCCCATGTCGGTGGAAACCTGTGTGGAATATGTCCATCCGGAGGATCTTAAGGCCCGTGACGAGTTGCTTGAAAAGCATTTTCAGGGCGCGCTTGACCACTATGAGATCGAACTGCGCATGCAACATAAAGACGGGAGCTGGGTCTGGGTTGTGAGCAGAGGCAAAGTTATCTCCTGGTCGGAAGAAGGGAAGCCATTGATGATGCGGGGAACGCTTCAGGACATCACCAAACGAAAGCGGGCTGCGGAGGCACTGCGGCAGGAGCAGATCTTGATGCTGGCCCTGATGGACAACCTGCCGGATCACATCTACTTCAAGGACACGGCCAGCCGTTTCCTGCGCGTCAATCCGGCGCTGGCCACTTCATTTGGTGTGCGTGACCCGGCGGACGTGGTCGGCAAATCGGATGCCGATTTTTTCTCCGCAAAACACGCCCAAGAGGCCTTGGTTGACGAGCAGACCATCATGCGCACCGGCCAGCCGATACTGCACATCGAAGAAAAGGAAACGTGGCCCGACGGCCATGAAAGTTTGGTGCTGTCGTCTAAATTGCCGTTACGCGACCCGGCTGGGAACATCATCGGCACCTGTGGCATCTCCAGCGATATCTCCGCACGCAAGCAGGCGGAGAAGGCGCTACGGGCGAGCGACGAGAAACTCAGCCTCGCGCTGCGGGCAGCGCATATGGGCGTGTGGCAGTGGGATATTGTCGCCGACAAACGCAGTTTTGACGATCAGGTGTGTTATCTGCTCGGTTTGAATCCGGCGACATTCCGTGGCACGGCCACCGAGTTTCTCGCCGTGGTACACCCCGACGACCGCGAAAAGGTTGCGGCTGCCTTTGCCAAAATTGTGGCGCAGGGTGGGGCGTACACCCCGGAGTACCGCGTGGTCTGGCCGGACGGGAGCCTCCATTATATTGGAGCCCGCGGTCGACTGGTCCGTGACGAAGCGGGTCAGCCGCTCCTTCTTAGCGGCATTATCCAGGACATCAGCGAGCGCAAGCAGGCGGAGGAGGAGAAGGAAAAACTGGAGGCCCAAAACCGGCAACTTCAGAAGGCCGAAAGCCTGAACTGCATGGCCGGCGCCATCGCTCACCACTTCAACAATCAGTTGACGGCGGTGATGGGCAACCTGGAACTGGCCATGGAAGATCTGCCCCAGAATGCGGAACCGTTCACAACCTTGGATGCCGCCATGCAGGCGGGCCGCCGCGCGGCGGAAGTGAGCAGCTTGATGTTGACCTACCTCGGGCAAGTCAATGCCAAGCGTGAAGCGCTGGACCTCACCGATGCGTGCCTGCGGAGCCTGCCCTTGCTGCGTGCCGGCATGCCGCACAGCGTGGTTTTGGAGACCGAGTTGCCCGCGCCCGGTCCGGCCATCTGCGCCAATGCGAGCCAGATACAGCAGGTGCTGACCAACCTGGTCACCAATGCCTGGGAGGCCAGCGGGTCCGGTGACGGTACCGTCCGCCTGACCGTCACCACGGTTGCCGCCGCGGCCATCCCCACCGTCAACCGTTTCCCGATCGGCTGCCAACCACAAGATTGTGGTTATGCCTGCTTGGCGGTGGCAGACACGGGCGGCGGGATCGCGGATCAGGATATTGAAAAGCTCTTCGACCCGTTTTTTTCCAGTAAGTTTACCGGCCGAGGCCTGGGCTTGGCTGTGGTTCTGGGGATTGTGCGGTCCCACGAAGGCATCATCACGGTTGAGAGCCAACGGGGCCACGGCAGCACCTTTCGGGTCTTCTTGCCGTTGTCCAGGCCGCAACAGGCCGACACGGCGATCCCGGCCACGCAAGGTGAGGAGGGCGGCCCGGCGGCGTGCCACGCAACGGCAGGCGCGGTGCTGCTGGTTGAAGACGAGGAAGCGGTGCGCAAAGTGGCCGCGAGCATGCTCGCGCGACTGGGTTTTACGGTGCTGGTCGCGCAGGATGGCAGCGAGGCGCTGACGCTGTTCCAGCAGCGCCACGCCGATATCCAGTGCGTGCTGTGCGACCTGACCATGCCACACATGGATGGCTGGGCGACGCTGACGGCCATGCGCAAACTCGCGCCCGGCCTGCCGGTGATCCTGGCCAGCGGCTACGACGAGGTTCAGGTCATGGCCGGTGATCATCCCGAACGGCCCCAGGCGTTTCTGGGCAAGCCGTACCAGATGCAGTCGCTGCGCGCGGCCATTGAGAAGGCCATTGGAAAATGATGAATGATGAATGCAGAACAAGAAAAATAGCACGTGCTGAAAGCTGCGCTGACACTCATCATTCATCACTCATCACTCATCACTTCTCCTGAACCCTGACGATGAAGAGAACTGTTGGCTTTCTGATTGGGATTGCGCTGGTCGCGCTGGTGGGTGTGCGGCTGTACCAGAAGACCATTGGTAAAAAGGGACAGCCCATCCGTACAGATACGCGTGCCGCCGTGGCCGTGGTGCTCGCGCCGGTGCGCACCGAGGGCATCCGGGATACGCGCGTGTTCACCGGCACCGTGCTGCCGCGCGAGCAGTTCGTCGTCGCGCCCAAGATCGCCGGCCGCTTGGACAAGCTGTTCGTCAACATCGGCGCGGTGGTGACCAATGGCCAGTTGATCGCCATCCTGGACGACGAGGAGTTTCGTCAGCAGGTTGAGCAGATGCAGGCCGAGCTCGAAGTCGCCCGATCGGCCGTGCTGGAGACGAGCAGTGCGCTGGAGGTCGCCCAGCGCCAGCTTGAGCGGGCGCAGGAGCTGATCAATAAACGCGTCACGTCCGAGGCGGAGGTGGATCAGGTAGACGCGCGCTATAAGGCGGCCAAGGTGCGGCACGCGGTGACTATGGCAATCATCCGGCAGAAGGAAGCGGCGTTGCGGGTCGAGGATGCGCGGCTGGCTTACACAAAGATTAGCGTGTCATGGGCGGACGGCGCCGGCGCGCGCGTGGTCGGCGAGCGCTTTGTGGACGAGGGCACGATGCTGAAGGCGAACGAGCCGATCGTCTCGATTCTCGACGTATCCACGGTGCTGGTGACGATGTTTGTGATCGAGCGCGACTATCCGCAGGTGCTGACCGGCCAGCACGCGACGGTCAGCACGGATGCGTTCCCGGACCGGACGTTTGCGGGGCAGGTGATGCGCAAGGCGCCGCTGCTGAAGGAGTCGTCGCGCCAGGCGCGCGTCGAGATCGAGGTGGCCAATCCCGAGCGGCTGCTTGCGCCCGGCATGTTTGTCCGCGCGGAACTGCAGTTCGCCGCGCATGCGGCGGCAACCGTGGTGCCCGTGGCCGCGCTGGCGCGGCGCGCGGGGCGGAGCGGCGTCTTTCTGGCCGACACCGCGGCGATGACCGTGCGGTTCGTGCCCGTCACAGTGGGCATTGTGAGCGGCGAGCGGATGGAGATCCGCGCGCCGCGGCTCGCGGGATCCGTGGTCGTGCTGGGTCAGCACCTGCTCGAGGACGGCGCGGCCATTGTGTTGCCCGTGACCAACAGCGCGCCTGCCGCACGCCGATGAACATCGCCCATTCCTCTGTTCGCCGGCCCATCTTCACCATGATGGTGACACTGATGGTCATCATCATCGGCGGCGTGTCGCTGTACCGGATGCCGATCGACCTGATGCCGGACGTGACCTATCCGACGCTGAGCGTGTCCACCAAATACGAGAATGCGAGTCCGCCCGAGGTCGAGGAGTTGATCACACGGCCGATCGAGGAGGCGATGAGCGCGGTCCCCGGCGTCGAGGAAGTCACGTCCGCGTCGACCGAGGGCAACAGCGACGTGCGCGTGACGTTCTCGTGGGGCACCGACTTGGATGCCGCCGCCAACGACATCCGCGACCGGCTTGACCGCGTGCTGGAGAAGCTGCCCGAGGAGGCCGAGCGGCCCACGCTGCGCAAGTTCGACCTTGCCAGCTTTCCCATTTTGGTGCTGGGTGCGTCAAGCAAGCTGGATCCGGTGCAGATGCGCAAGATCATAGACGACCAGGTGAAGTACCGGATCGAGCGCGTGTCCGGCGTCGCCGCGCTCGATGTCCGCGGCGGCCAGGAGCGCGAGATTCACATCCTGCTCGATCCCGACAAGATCAAGGCGCTGGGCATTCCGCTCGACCAGCTGGTGGCGCGCGTGCACACGGCCAACGTCACGCTGCCGGCCGGCACGCTCGAGAGCGGCAACTACGAAATCACCATTCGCACGCCGGGCGAATATACCAGCCTTGACGAGCTGCGCGAGACGACGGTCGCGCTGCGCGAGGGCGTGCCCGTGCACCTGCGCGAAGTGGCGGAGGTCGAGGATTCGTGGCTGAAGGTGACCAGTATCGTGCGCGTCAACGGCGTCAACGGCGTGCGCCTGACGGTGAACAAGCAGGCCGGCAGGAATACGGTCGAGGTCGCCCAGCAAGTGCTTGCAGAGATCGAGCGCATTAACCGGGACATTCCCCAGATCGCCATCACGCCCATCATGGACACGTCGGACTACATCCGCCGCTCCATCACCAATGTGGGGCAGTCGGCCTTGTACGGCGGCCTCTACGCCGTGCTGGTGCTGCTGGTTTTTCTGCGCAACATCCGCAGCACCGTCATCATTGCCGTTGCCATCCCCATTTCGATCATCGCCACGTTCATGATGATCTATTTCGGCGGCTTTACGTTGAACCTGATGACCTTGGGTGGTTTGGCTCTGGGCGTCGGCATGCTGGTGGACAACTCGATCGTCGTGCTCGAAAACATCTATCGGCGCCGCGAGGCGGAACCGGGTCTCGACGCCACCCGCGCCGCCGTGCTCGGCACCGAGGAGGTGACCGCGGCCATCATCTCCAGCACGCTGACGACGTTGGTGGTGTTCCTGCCGCTGATCTTTGTGCGCGGCATGGCGGGCGTGATGTTCCAGCAGCTGGCCTGCGTCGTCAGCTTCTCGCTGCTGTGCTCGCTGGTGGTGTCGCTGACCCTGGTGCCCATGCTGGCCGCACGGTTCTTGCATCCGGGCTCGCTCGCTGCCGTGGCCCACGAGACCTTGGCGCACCGATTGTATCGTGTGACGGGCAGGTTGCTTGACGCGCTCGAGCGCCACTACCTGCAGCTCCTGCGCCACGCGCTGGACCATCGCCTGCTGGTCGCGAGCCTGACGGCGCTGACCTGTGCCGCGACCATCGCGCTGATTCCCCTGATTGGCACGGAGCTGATGCCCGCCAGCGACGAAAGCGAAGTGCGGGTGAACGTCGAGATGGAGGTGGGCACGAAGCTCTCGCTGCTCGAGCAGACGATGGTTCCCATCGAGGCCATTGTCCGCCGCGAGGTGCCTGAAGCGAAGAGCATCGTGGCCAGCTTGGGCGGTACGGGTTGGCATGCCGAGGGAACACATATCGGCGAGCTGCGTATCCCCCTCAAGCCACTGGCGCAGCGCCGCCGCTCAAGCGAGGAGGTCGCCACCGCCCTGCGCCGCGCGTTGGCCAACATTCCGGGCACCACCATCCGCACCCGCGCGGGCCAGGGGCTCTTCTTGCTGCGCATGGTCAGCGGTAGCGCGACCGAGGTGCCCGTCGAAGTGCGTGGTTACGACATCGAAACCGCCGATGCGTTGGCACAACAAGTGAAGAATGTGGTCGAGCGTGTGCCCGGCGTTACGGACGCCAAGATAAGCCGCGAGTCCGGCAAGCCTGAGCAACTGGTCGTGGTCGACCGTGCCAAGGCTGAGGCCATGAACGTGAGCGTCGCGCAGGTTGCCAACATGCTGCAGACGGTGCTGGGCGGCACCCGCGCAAGCTACTACCGCGAAGCCGGCGACGAGTATACGATCCTGGTAAAACTGAAAAATGCCGAGCTGCATTCACTCCAGGACATTCTTGACCTGACGCTGACCAGTGGCGACGGCACGCCCGTGGTGCTCCGCAACATCGTGGACATCAAGCCGCAGAGCGGGCCCGTCCGCATCGAGCGCAAGGACCAGGAGCGCATCGTCACCGTTACGGCCAACCTGCGCGGGCGCGCCATGGGCTTCGTCGTCGCGGACATTCGCGCTGCGCTGCGCGGCCTGCCTATCCCGCGCAACTTCAGTATCGGGTTCGGGGGCGACTACGAAGAGCAGCAGAAGGCCTTCGGTGATCTCGGCCTCGGGCTCGTCCTGTCGCTCATCCTGGTCTACATGGTCATGGCTTGCCAATATGAGTCGCTCAAGGATCCGCTGGTCGTCATGTTCTCCGTGCCTGTCTCGATAATCGGCGTAGCCCTAATGCTGCTGCTCACCAACACGACCTTCAACGTCCAGTCGTACATTGGTTGCATCATGCTGGGCGGCATCGTGGTGAACAACGCGATCCTGCTGGTCGACCACGTCAACCTGCTGCGCCGGCGCGACGGCATGGAAGTGCGCGCGGCGATCGAGGAAGCGGGCCGCCGCCGCCTCCGCCCCATCCTGATGACGGCACTGACCACGATCCTGGGTCTGATCCCCCTGGCGCTCGGGTTGGGCGAGGGCGGTGAGACTCAGGCGCCCCTGGCACGCGCAGTTGTCGGCGGGCTCACCAGCTCAACGTTGATCACCCTGGTTATCATCCCTGTCGTTTACTCGTTGTTTGAGGAAGGCCGGCGCCGCCGGCGCGCAACATGCCAGCCCGCTGCACACGCCATGTCACCCGGCTGACCGGCGATTCTGTTGAAAGTGGTTTTGCATCCGGGAGCGGCTGCCATGCCGCGATTCTGCCGCATCTGCTCTTCCGCCGACGTACCGCCGCGCCGACCACCGCCGCACCTCTGCAAAGTGGGAGCGGCCTCCGTGCCGCGATTCTACAGCAGCATTGCCGGAATGAGAACTTGCCGTCCCTACTCTTTATCACTCCTGCAGAGACGCCCGCGACCTAGCGTCGTGGGTGAATGAGATTGAATGAGAAACCGCTGCCCGCCCTTCTTCCCATCTCTGCTTTCATCCCGCCGTGGGCGGACTCCAAGCAGTTACTAATGAATGCGCTTACTTGGTGTCATGCCAATTGTAGCCGCGGGCGCTGACCGCGGCTGCAGAAGCCGCCCTCGCCGCGGGCGGCTACAAGGACACTGCAACGTAGAAAGCACTCTCATTAGTAGTGCGTTGTGCATGGACGTTCTGCGCCTTGCAGTTCGCAATCCGCTGTCCGCGTTCCGATGTTCGTCTTCTGACATGCATGCATAGAACCTAAAACCTAAAACTTTAAACTCGGCTCCGCCGCCGCACCGCTGCTTTCGTGGTGACTTTGCTGCGCCGCGGCGGGCCGCCTTGACAAACGCGGCGGCCCGTGCTATACTATTTGGTAATATGACCAACTTACCTGCCATACCTGCCGAACAGCTCACCCGCCGCGTGCGCGTCATCAAGGCCCTGGCCCATCCCAGCCGCTTGCGCATCGTGCTCGCGCTCGAACGCGGCGAGCGCTGCGTCTGCGAACTGCGCCAACTCGTCAAAGCCGATGTCTCGACCGTCTCCAAGCATCTGGCGCTGATGAAGCGCGCCGGCCTGCTGGACGAGCGCAAGGCCGGTCTGTACGTCTACTACCGCCTGCGCGTGCCGTGCATTCTGCGCTTTCTCGATTGCGTCGATGCCGTGCTCGAACACGCGCGGCCGGCCACCCGCCCGCGCCAGTATGTGAAGAAAACGCCAATTATTGTTTAAACCACCCCCCCCGTTGACAATGTTTAAGGACTGGAAAATCTTTGCCTGGTTGCTGGGCATCTTTTTGCTCGCGTTTTTTCTGCCGCTCGATAATCTCAAAATACAAGCGGCGATTTTTGAGGCGTTCCGCCTCTTGCAGTGGTACGCCCGCCAGCATGTCCTCGGCTGTGTCGTGCCGGCCATGTTCATCGCCGGCGCGATTGCGACCTTTCTGTCGCACGCCTCGGTCATGCGCTATCTCGGCCCGCGCGCCAACCGGCCGCTGGCCTATGCGGTCGCGTCGGTCTCGGGCTGCGTCCTGGCCGTTTGCTCGTGCAGCGTGCTGCCAATGTTCGCCGGCATTTACACGATGGGCGCCGGGCTTGGGCCGGCCAGCGCGTTTCTCTATTCCGGGCCAGCGATCAACGTCATGGCAATTTTTCTGTCGGCGCGCGTGCTGGGGTTTGATATCGGCGTGGCGCGCGTGATCGGCGCGGTCAGTTTTGCGGTTGTGATCGGCCTGTGCATGAGCGTCCTGTTCCGGCGCAGCGAGGCCCAGCGTACGCGCATCAGCATGGCCATGCCCGCGCCGCCTGTCTCGCCGCGCTCGTTGTGGCAGACGGTTGCATTCTTTGCCGCCATGATTCTCTTCCTGGTCTTCAGCGATTGGTACAACACCAATGATGTGACGCTGCACTTGCGTGATGGCCGCACGCTGACCGCCAATGTGCGCTACACCACGCGCGACGCGCTGGATTATCAAGTCTACGACGCAACCCTGAAACTGCTGCCGGACGTGCAGCGCGTCAACAAAGCCGAGATTGTCACCATGACGCCGGTGCCCAGCACGGTCATGACGATTTATGGCATCAAATGGTATCTGGCGGGCGTGTTCGGCGTGCTGATCGTATGGATGACCTTCGGCTGGTTCTCGCGCGAGGAGCGCGGCCAGTGGATGAGCGCGACCTGGGATTTCGCGAAGATGATCATCCCACTGTTGTTTGGCGGCGTGTTTGTGACCGGCTTTGTCGGCGCACTGATTCCCGAGAGCTATGTGGCCGGGCTGGTCGGCGGCAATACCTGGAGTTCGAATTTTTTTGCGTCGGTGATTGGCGCAATGTGGTACTTCGCGACCCTGACTGAAATCCCGATCACCGAGACGCTGATGAAATTGGGTATGGGGCGCGGGCCGGCGCTGGCATTGCTGCTGGCCGGGCCGGCGCTGTCAGTGCCAAGCATCCTGGTGATTTATAAGGTCATCGGCTTCAAGCGCACGGCCGCATTTGTCGGCCTGGTGGTCGTCTTCTCGACCGTGCTGGGCTGGGTGTTTGGGGCGGTGGTGAGATGAAGTGCAAACCGTGCGTCAGTGGTCAGTGCGTTGGTGCGTCGGTGGGAATCTGCCATGCGCTCCCTGAAACTGGAAACTGAAAACCGAAAACTGAAAACAGGATGCCATATATGAAGACAATCCAGATCCTCGGCACCGGCTGCCCCAAATGCAAACAACTGGCGGAGAACGCCGCGTTGGCAATCACTGCTGCCGGCGTTGACGGTCACATCGAAAAAGTCACCCAGATCACGGAGATCATGAAATTCGGCGTGATGCTGACACCGGCCCTGGCGATCGACGGCGTGGTCAAGTGCATGGGCAAAGTACTCACGGTTGATGAAATCAAAAGGTTACTGCAATGAACATGCAAATCAAACTGCTGATTGTTGTCTTACTCTGCAGTGCGGTGGTGGGTGTGCTGGTGCTGAAGGCGCGTCGCGCGCCGGTCGGGCCGGCAACGGCAGCCGCACCACAAGCAGCGCCTGCGGCGGCGACGGCCGCGGCACAATCCGCGCCAACCGCCGCGCTCCCGCGCCTGGTTGATCTGGGCGCCGACAAATGCATTCCCTGCAAGATGATGGCGCCGATTCTGAAAGACTTGAAAACATCGCTGGTGGAGCGGCTGACGGTCGAGTTTATTGATGTCTGGCAGAATCCGGACGCGGGCACGCCGTATAAAATCAAACTGATTCCAACCCAGATTTTCTTCGCCGCGGATGGCCGCGAACTCTTCCGCCACGAAGGCTTTTTCTCGAAAAAAGATATTCTGTTACAATGGGAACAGCTTGGCTATTCGTTAAGCCCTTGACCCCTACGGAGACGTATGACACGTTTACTTCCCATCCTGCGCCACTCGGCCAAATGGCTGGCGCTCGCTGTTCTTGTAATGGTGCTCGTGTATCGGATGAACTTCGCGCCGGTGGCGGTGCTGGGCCACACGGTGTGTGCGGGCCCGCTTATTGCCGAGGTGCTAGGCACGGGCACGCTCGAGGCGCGGGTGAAAACGACGATCACACCGCGCATTCAGGAGCGGCTCGCCGCCGCCATGGTGGATCAAGGCGACATGGTCACGCAAGGGCAGGTCTTGGCCCAACTCGATGACGGAGAATCGCAGCGATTGGTGGACGTGGCGCAAGCAACGCTGGCGGCTGCCAGTGCCACGGCCGCGCGTGTGCAGGTGGATGAGGCGCGCGCGCAGGCGGTCGAGCGGCAGGCGCGGCGCGATCACGAACGCATCGCAAATCTGCTCAGCACAAAAGTCAGTTCGCAAGCTGATTTTGACAAATCGCGCGAGCAATTGGATCTGGCGGAAGTGGACTTGAAGCGCGTGCGGGCAGCCACAATCGAGGCGCAGCGCCAAGTCACCCTGGCCGAGAAGAATCTGGCGCACCAACAGGAACGGCTTACCTTCACACGCATTGTGAGTCCGTACGATGGCTTGATCGTGCGGCGCGATCGCGACCCCGGCGGCGTGGTGGTGCCGGGCAGCTCATTGCTGCAGCTTGTTGCCACAAACGAATTATGGATCGCGGCGTGGGTGGATGAAACGAGCATCGCCGCGCTCGCCACCGGCCAGCCGGCGCGGGTGGTGTTTCGCTCCGATCCGGCCGTGACCTATCCCGGCCGTGTTGCGCGGTTGGGTCGCGAGACCGACCGGGAAACGCGCGAATTCGTCGTGGATGTCCGGCTCGCGCGGCTACCCAAGAATTGGATGGTGGGCCAGCGCGCGGAAGCGTACATCGAGACCGGCCGCGCGTCCACGGCGCTGGTGGTGCCGCAGCGCTTTGTACAGTGGCACGGCGACGCGCCGGGGGTGTTCATCAACCAGCGCGGCCGGGCAGTGTGGCGCGCCATCACGCTCGGACTGCGCGGCCGGGATGCGGTCGAAGCCACCCACGGGCTGGCCGCCGGCACGCAGATCGTGCTGCCGCGCGACCCAAAACAGGAACTCACGGACGGCCAACGCATCACCGTGCAATGAACCTTGCTCTCAAAGACATCCGCCATAATATCGGCCGTTTTGTCCTGACGACCATGGGCATCAGCCTGCTCCTGATGATCGTTATGGGCATGGGCGGCATTTATCGTGGTCTAATCCGCGAGGCGACCCTGTTGGTGGCCACAATCGGCGCCGACTTGTGGGTGGTGCAAGGCAGCACGCGCGGGCCGTTCGCCGAACTCTCGCGCATGCCCGCCAGTCTCGAAGACCGCGTGCGGGCCGTCACCGGCGTGGCACACGCCCACCGCTTTGTCTCGCATACGATTCAGCGCGCCTGGCGCGGCCAGCCGCTGCGCATGGTAGTGCAAGGCCTGGCCTGGCCGGATGACCGCGGCGATTGGATTCCGTTGGTGGCCGGGCGCGCGCTGCGCCAGGCCCATTTTGAGATGATTGCCGACCGGTCGCTGGGACTGCAATTGGGCGAAAAACTGCGCTTGGGCAAGGATGTCTACACCGTCGTGGGCCTGACCAAAGGCGTGACCGGCACGAGCGGCGACGGCCTGGCCTTTTTCAGTGTCAGTGACGCGCAGGCGATTCAATTTGATCTGCCGGGCGACGCCATTCGGCTCGAACGTCAGGCGCGCCGCGCCCGCGCCGAGGCCTCCGACATGGGCCGCATCCAGCCGACGATTCTCGAGCGCAGTGCCGGGCCGTCGCGCGGCCTGCCCGCGCTGCCGCCGCCGCAAATCAGCGCCGTGATGATCCGCCTCGCGCCCGGCGTCAATGCCGCGCAAGTGATGGCAACCATTGCGGGCTGGCCGGATGTCACCGTCTACTCGCGAGCGCAGCAGGAGGAATTTCTTCTGGGCGGCATGGTCAGCCGCTCGCGCCGGCAGCTCGGCCTGTTTCGCATCCTGCTCATCATTGTCTCGACCATCATCATGGCCTTGATCATCTACACGCTGACCCTGGACAAAATCCACGACATTGCCATGCTCAAATTGATGGGCGCACGCAATGGTGTCATCACCGGGTTGATTCTGCAACAAGCGCTGCTGATTGGCGCGCTCGGATATGGTTTGGCCTACTGGCTGGGCACGTTTGCCTTTCCCTGTTTTCCACGGCAGGTCGTCATTACGCGCCCAGACTTGCTGCTGTTGGCCGCCATCGTGCTGGGTATCTCGGTGCTGGCCAGTCTGCTGGGCATCTGGAAAGCGATGCAGGTCGCGCCCAACAAGGTGCTGGCATGAACAGTGCAGCCACACCGGCCATGCCCGCCGTCGAGACCTTCGGCCTGACCAAAGTGTATGGCGCGGGCAACACGGAAGTGGTGGCGCTGAAAGACGTGACGTTGCGCGTGGCGCGCGGTGAAGTGGTCGCGCTGCTTGGTCCGAGCGGCGCCGGCAAATCTACGTTGCTGAGCGCCATTGGGTTGATCAATCCGCCCACGGCCGGTCGCATTGTGCTGGGCGGCCAGCTCGTGCTGGACGGCGCGCGCGCCTTGGTGAACCTGCGGGCGTATCGCCGCACACAGATCGGCTTTGTTTTTCACAAGGCGAATTTGATCCCCTTTCTGACCGCGCTCGAGAATGTCCAGATCGCAATGGAGATTAATGACCTGGCCGCCCGCCCTGCACGTCGGCGGGCGATGGCATTGCTGGACTACCTGGGCGTCAGCGACCGGGCCGCGCATTACCCCGACGCGCTGTCCGGCGGCCAGCAGCAGCGCGTCGCCGTGGCACGCGCACTGGCCAATGAACCACGCCTGATCCTGGCCGATGAACCCACCGCCGCACTCGACAGCCACCGCGGCCGGCAGGTCATGGAGTTGTTCCGCAAAGTCGCGCACGAACGCCAAGCCGCTGTCATCGTCGTGACGCACGACCACCGTGCCCTCGATGTGTTTGACCGAACGTATGAAATGGAAGACGGGCAGTTGCGCCCCGCGCCGGCGCCGCCACAGTGATCATCATAGCAGCACCCCTGGATAGCAAACATGTTGGAACAACTTTTTGCAGCGTTGACGCATGCCGTCGAAGGCGCGCCCCACATTGCGCTGACGGCGGCGCTGTTGTGGGGCGTCTTGAGCATTATCCTCAGCCCGTGTCATCTGGCCAGCATTCCGCTGATTGTCGGTTTCATTGACGAGCAGGGCCGCATCTCGACGCGGCGTGCGTTCTGGATCGCCCTGCTGTTCAGCGCGGGCATTCTCATCACCATCGCGGTCATTGGCGCAATCACAGCTGCGGCCGGCCGCATGCTGGGCGATGTGGGCCGTTACGGCAACTATTTTGTCGCGGTCGTTTTCTTTGTGGTCGGTCTGCATCTGCTGGGTGTGATTCCCCTGCCGTGGTCGGGGCCGGGCAACGTCGGCATCAAGCGCAAGGGCGCGCTGGCGGCGTTTATTCTCGGCCTGGTGTTCGGCATTGCGCTCGGGCCGTGTACCTTTGCCTATATGGCGCCGATGCTGGCAATCACCTTCAAGCTGGCGGCGACGAACGTTTTGTACGGCATCGCGTTGCTGCTGGCCTACGGCATTGGCCACTGCAGTGTGATTGTCCTGGCCGGCACGTTCACCGAAGTACTTCAGCACTATCTGAATTGGAATGAGCGCTCGCACGGCGCGCTGTTGCTCAAGTACGCCTGCGGCGTGCTGGTGATTGCCGGCGGCGTGTGGCTGGTGTATACGGCGCCGTGACAGGCAGAAATGGAACGATGGATGAATGGAAGCGTGGATGCATGGGCATTCGAGACACAACCTGCGTGGCTTTTCTTGCGCACCGGCACCGCGCGCCACAGCCAGATGGCCGCGGGCTGGCCGCGCTAGCGGGCTTGACAACGCCGCATGGACATGCTATAATACTTCGACACTTGGCGAAGTATAATAGTAATGGAATGCTCTTATGAACCCCAAACCGACGCTGCAAGAATTGCTGTTGATCACCAATGCGCTGGCGGACGCCAACCGCGTCCGTCTGCTACTGGCATTGCGCACCGGCGAATTGTGCCTGTGCCAGTTGTTGGGCCTGCTGAAGCTGGCGCCGTCGACCGTCTCAAAGCACATGTCGATCCTACACCAGGCCGGCGTGGTCGCGGCCAGCAAGCGCGGCAAATGGGTGTACTATGCGCTGGCCGGCCGCAGTGCCAGCCCGGTCGCACGCAAGGCCGTGGCATGGCTGATCGCCGCCGCCGCAGGCACACGCGAGATCGAAGCGGATGCCCGGCGTTTGAAAACAGTGAGCCAGACATCGCGCGATACACTCTGCCAATGCTATCGGTAAAAATGTTGTGGTTGAAACTAACCCTCAAAACAAAGAGAACCAATGAAGACAGCAAGTACAAACAAAACGGATAGCACAAGCATCCAGGACGCGAGCTGCGGACCCGGCTGCTGCTGCACCAGCGGTGGATCGTTCAGCCGCATGCGCATGATTATTTGCGCACTCATTCTGGTGGCCGCGACCGTGCTGGTGGCGCGGGCCATCATCAAGAACCGTAGTGCGGCAACGCCCGTGCCGGCGGCCAGCTTTACCGCGCCGACCGTGGCACAGCCAGCCGCGACTGCGGGCAGCCTGGCCCCGCCGGCCGCCATTGCTGCCACACCGGCCGAGCGCGTGGCGACGGAGATTGCGACGCTGGCCGAATTGAACACGGCCGCCGCCAAAACCGATGCGGTCTTTGTCTTTCTGCCGGGCAAGCGCGGCACGCCACCGCTGGCGCAGATGCAGGCCGCCGTCAAGACCATTGCCGCGCAAGGCAAAACAATCGGGATCTTCACCTTGAAGACGACGGCACCGGAATACCAAAGCATTGCAGCCCAGGTGCCGGTCCCGTGTGTGCTGGCGATGGTGAAAGGCCGCGGCGCGGCGCCGGTCTCCGGTGACATTACCGAGGCAAAATTAGTGCAGGGCTTTGTCGCCGCATCGAGTGGCGGCGGCTGCGGCCCGGCCAGCAGTGGCTGCGGTCCGGCCGGCTGCAACTAACGGAGACGGGCATGCTTGCAACCATTACCCAAACGCTGCAAGAGGCCAGCACAAGCCCAGTGGCGCTGCCACTGGCATTCTTGCTGGGGCTGGTCAGCGCGGTCGCCAGCGCGTGCTGCACCTTGCCGGCGATGGGCATGTTGATTGCCTACTCGGGCACGCGCCAAGACAGTTCGCGGCGCGCGGCCGTTGTCTCGGCGCTGGCGTTCATGATCGGCACCAGTGTGGCACTGATTATCCTTGGCTTTATCGCCGGGTTTGTGGGGCAGGCCGCGCAAGCGCTGCTCGGCCGATACTGGAAGCTGTTTGCAGGTGTGATCGCCGTCGTGCTGGGCCTCGCGGCGCTCAAGCTGTTGCCGGCAAAAGTACCGCAGTTCACCCGCCAGACGGCGGTGCGTTCGGCCGGCCACGGCATGCTGGGCACGGTGATCGTTGGGTTGCTGATGGGCGGCGGCGTGGCGGCTTCGTCTCTACCGTGCAATCCCGGCATCTTCATTGTGATTGGCGCCAGTATTTTGATGGGCCAGATTCTCTGGGGCATGCTGCTCATGGCGGCGTTTGGCGTCGGATTCAGTTTGCCGCTTGGCGCCATCCTGTTTGGCATCTCGTTCGGCAAAACGGCGCTCAAGGCGCAGAAGGTGGAGGCCGTCATCCGCAGCATCGCCGGCATCTTGCTGATTGGCGCCGGGCTGTATCTGTTAGCGACATTTTAGCAAGGTCTTAAACCGCGTTACTTATGAACGAAGAGAACAAGAGGGCAGAAAGAGTTTATGAAAAACACGCATGCATGCCGGTGTACCCAGATCCGGCGTTTGGCATGTGTTGTTGCTCCCCACCGAGCTTGCCTCGGTGGAAGCAGAGATTGAGAAAGACCGCCAGCGCGCCTTTTCACTTAATCTCATTCACCCACGGCGCAAGGCCGTGGGGGTCTCAGCACACCCACCCGCAGCACACGTGCATGTATCTATCTGCCAAGTATTGCAATGTTGCCGCAATCTCTTTAGGCTCTTCGTTAAACAATTTATGTGCTGATTAGTAAGACCAACCATACCAAGGCAGAAACTATGAAAGAAGAACCGAAGAAAAAAGGATTGCTGGCGGCAATCTGGGAATCCATGACCAAGACGGGCGGCTGCTGTGGCGGTGGCGGCGACTGCTGCGGCGCGCCCAGCACGACGGGCAGCAAAGAGGAAGCAAGCCAGAAAGATGCCGGCGCGGCTGCGGCGCGCACATAATCGCGCGGACAACCATCACGACCACAAGTGCTTTATGAGCAGCAACGCACAGCACCGCAGTTCCAACTATAGAGACATCGCCGTTTTGGCGCTCGTCCCGGTGATTGTCGCGGGATTGATCGTCGTGAGCTGGGCGCTGGCGCACTGGAAGATTGGCCCAACGTTCATCAATGCGGCGTTGGCGATTATCGCGACAGTGTTCGGCGGCTTTCAACGCTTTATTGCCGGCTTCAAGGACATTGCCAAGCGCAAGATCACGGTTAATGTCTTTGTCGCCGTGGCGCTGATTGCCACGCTGGCGGTGGGCGAATTCAGGCCGGCCGCAATCATCGTCGTGATCATGGCGGTGGCCGGTGCGCTTGAATCGTACACCTTGGACAAGACGCGCAAGAGCATTCGCGACTTGCTCGATTTCAGCCCGAAGATGGCAACGGTGCGCCGGCAGGGACACGACGTGGAGATCGCGGTGGCCGCGTTGCAGGTGGGCGATGTGGTGCTGGTCAAGCCCGGGGCGCGCATTCCGGTGGACGGCGTCGTGACGGCCGGGGCCAGCAGTGTCAACCAGGCGCCGATCACGGGTGAATCCATGCCTGTGGAGAAAGGCGTGGGGAGCAATGTCTTCAGCGGAACGCTTAATGAATCCGGCCGACTTGAAATCCGGACAGAGAACATCGGCGAGAATACGACACTGGCAAGAATTGTGCATTTGGTACAGGAGGCGCAAGGCACCCGCGCGCCCATTCAAAATCTGGCCGACCGGTTCACCACCTGGTTTCTGCCCGCGGTGGTCGTGCTCGCATTGCTCGCGTTTGCTTTGTCCGGCGATGTGAAAACGGCCGTGTCGGTCTTGCTGGTGGCGTGTCCGTGCGCCTTTGCCATTGCGACGCCGACGGCGGTGACGGCCGGTGTGTCGAACATGGCGCGCCGCGCGGTTTTGATCAAAGGCGGCAGTTTTCTTGAACTGGCGCACAAGATCAATCATTTGTTGGTGGACAAGACCGGCACGTTCACCTTTGGCAAGCCGGCATTGGTGGAGATCGTCTCGCTCAACGGCTTTTGCAGCGACGACATTTTGCGGCTGGCCGCCATTGCCGAAAAGCATTCCGAGCACCCACTCGGCCGGTCAATTCTGGCGGCTGGTCGCGCGCGCAATCTAGACATACCAGATCCTGCACATTTCAACAGTGCGACCGGCATGGGTGTCGAGGCGCAGTGGAACGCGGACAAGATTCTGGTCGGCAAACCGGCCTTCCTGCGCGACGCCGGCGTGACGCTGGCCGCGCCGGTTGAGGAGGCGCTGCGCCAGCAATCAGCGCAAGGACGCACGGCCGTGCTGGTCGCGCACAACGGACAAACGATCGGCGTGCTGGCGATTGCCGATCAAATCCGCCCCGAAATTCCCGCAACAATTCGCGCGCTCAAGCGTATGGGCATCAAACGCATCACGATGCTGACGGGCGATCATCCGCAGGTCGCCGCGGCGGTCGCCCAAGCCATTGGCGTTGATGATTTCCAGGCCGGGATGCTGCCGGAAGACAAGCAAGCCTTTGTCAAGCAATTGCAGGCGGACGGCCAGATCGTCGGCATGATTGGCGACGGTATCAACGACGCGCCTGCCCTGGCGCAAGCCGATGTCGGTATTGCCATGGGCGCGGCCGGCACGGATGTGGCGATTGAGACAGCCGATGTGACCTTGATGACGGATGATATTTCACGCGTGGTTGATTTCATGTGGATGTCAGCCACGGTGCTACGGCGTATCAAACTCAACATTTTCTTTTCCATGATTTATAATGTCATTGGCCTGACGCTGGGTGTTATGGGCATGATGACGCCGATTATCGCTGTGCTGTTTCAGGAAGCGGGCTGCGTCACGGTCGTGTTCAGTTCGACCATGCTGCTGTGGGCAAAAATGAAAAGGATGCCCGCATGAAGAAACCGCTGCGGGTTCTGTTCTTGTGCACAGGCAATGCGTGCCGCAGCCAGATGGCCGAGGGCTGGGCGCGGCATTTGAAAAGCGCCGTGATCGAGGCTTATTCGGCCGGCATCGAAACGCACGGGCTCAATCCCCGTGCGGTGAAGGTCATGGCCGAGGCCGGCGTGGATATCTCAGGCCACCGATCAAAGCATGTCACTGAGCTCAAGGACATCGCGTTTGATTATGTCGTCGCGGTCTGTGGTCACGCGCACGAGCACTGCCCTTTTTTCGCAGGCAATGCGAAAAAAATACATGTTGGTTTTGGCGACCCGCCAATCCTGGCCCGGAATGCCACAACTGAAGAAGAGGCGCTGGCGCACTACCGCCGTGTGCGTGATGAGATTCGGACATTTATCGAAACACTGCCCGAGGCATTGGACCATCTTCAAAAGCAAGGAGCATGATCGTGCGCAACACAACAAACGTCGCCAATGAGCGCAAACTGACGAATGTGTTTGAGCGCTATCTGACCGTCTGGGTGGCGCTGTGCATCGTGGCCGGCATTGTGCTCGGTAAAATTGCGCCGCAGTTCGCGAAGACACTGGACGGCCTGGCGATCAGCGTCAATGGCGCGCCAGTCGTGTCGATTCCGATCGCCATCTGCCTGTTCTGCATGATGTATCCGATCATGGTCAAGATTGATTTCGCCTCGGTCGTGAAAGCCGGCAAGAGCGGCAAATCGGTGGGGCTGACGCTCTTGGTGAATTGGGCGATCAAACCCTTCACGATGTACGCCATTGCCCTGCTATTCCTCGGCGTGCTGTTTCGTGGATTTATCGGCGCCGAGGCGGTTGATCTGGTGAAACTGCCGTTTGGCCTCGACCTGCCGGTGGGCGCGACGCATGGCGCGGGTACGGTCGTGCTGCAAGAGGGGGTCAAGATGCTGCACGTGCCGCTCTGGCGCAGTTATTTTGCCGGCTGCATTCTGCTGGGGATTGCGCCGTGCACGGCGATGGTGCTGGTCTGGGGCTATCTGGCGCGCGGCAATGACGGCCTGACCCTGATCATGGTGGCGATCAATTCTCTGTCCATGCTGCTGCTGTACGGCCCACTGGGCGGATTTTTGCTGGGCGTGGGACGCTTGCCGGTGCCGTGGCAGGCATTGGTGCTGAGCATTGCGATTTATGTGGCGCTGCCGCTGGTGGCGGGCTATTTCTCGCGGCGCTGGATTTTGAAGGTCAAGGGCGAGGCCTGGTTCAAAAGCAAGTTTCTGCCGGTGCTGACGCCGATCACGATCATTGCCCTGCTGACCACGCTGGTGCTGTTGTTCAGTTTCAAGGGCGCGACGATTCTGGCCAATCCGCTGACGATTGTGTGGATCGCCATTCCGCTGTTCCTCCAAACCATGCTCATCTTCTGGCTGGGCTACTGGTGGGCCAAACTGCTGAAGTTGCCGTATAGGGACGCCGCGCCGGCAGCCATGATCGGGGCTTCAAACCACTTTGAGGTGGCGATTGCGACGGCGACAATGCTCTTCGGCCTGTCCTCTGGCGCAGCGCTGGCGACGGTCGTCGGGGTCTTGATCGAAGTGCCGGTGATGTTATGGTTGGTGCGGATCTGCCTGCGCACGCAGGGCTGGTTCGGCACAACCGATCGCCAAGTGCCGGATGTGTTGAATGCAAGCGCCTGAGTGTTCATCGTGCTGCGCAGCCGCGCCGCGCACGGCAGGCTACGGTATGACTGCGGTCACCGTCACCAGCGCATGGTCGTGGCGCGACTGGCTGGGCGCGGTGCGCGTGCGGCTAAACATTGGGCGGATGCGCTATGCCGTGGCGCCGGGATTGTATGCTATGGGCCGGCCAACGGCGGACGCGCCGGTGTTGGTTACGGCTAACTACAAACTCACGTTCGATATTCTGCGGCGCGCCGTGCACGGCACGGATAGTTGGATTCTGGTCCTCGATACCAAGGGCATCAACGTCTGGTGCGCCGCCGGCAAAGGCACGTTCGGCACGGATGAACTCGTCCGCGCCGTTGCCGCAACCGGCCTGGCGCAAGTGGTCACGCACCGAACCCTGATCGTGCCGCAACTTGGCGCGCCGGGCGTCGCCGCACATCTGGTGCAGCAACAGACAGACTTTCGCGTCGTGTACGGGCCGGTGTCCGCACATGACATTCCCGCTTTTCTGAATGCCGGCCTGCATGCAACGCCGGCCATGCGCCGCGTGACCTTCGGCCTGCTGGAGCGGCTGCTGGTCGTGCCGGTTGAACTTGCAATGTGGATCAAATATGCAGTGCTGCTGGCCTTGCTGCTAGCGTTGTTGAGCGGTGTGCACGGACTCGGTTACGATCTGGCATGGGTGTGCAGTCGCGGGCTGCGCGCGGCCGGCCTTGTGCTGTTGGGCTTCGTGGTTGGCGGGGCCGTGACGCCCGCGCTGCTACCGTGGCTACCCGGCCGGGCCTTTGCCGTGAAAGGTGCGCTCACTGGCGGTGCTGTGGCGTTGCTGTGTTGGGCGCTTGGCCTTGTACAGACAGGGTATGAAGTGCTTGCCGCAGTGCTGCTGCTCGGCGCCATCGCCTCGTTCATGGGCCTGCAATTCACTGGTGCCAGCACGTTTACCTCCCTGTCCGGCGTGCGAAAAGAAACACGCATCGCCCTGCCGTTGCAGAGCGCGGCTTTGTTGGCCGGCGTCATCATCTGGCTCGTGGCGTGATGAGATATTTATCCAACACCGTCACTTTGGCACTTGACGATGCCCGCTGCATTGGCTGTGGGCGGTGTGCCGAGGTGTGTCCGCACGCGGTCTTCAGCGTTGTGGAAAAACACGCCCGCATTGCCGAGCGAGATGCCTGCATGGAGTGCGGCGCCTGCGCGCGCAATTGCCCAGTGGATGCGATCCGTGTCCGCGCCGGTGTCGGCTGTGCCACGGCGGTCATTTACGGCCTGCTGACCGGCAAAGAAAGCTGCGACTGCGGCGAGCAGTGCTGCAAATGATTTTGAACAGGCACAAACGACATTTTCTGTCGTTTGTGCACGTCCGCTTGATCTACTTGCAGCGCTGCAGGGATGAACAGCATCGCCGCACGGAGGCGGCTCCCCCTTTACCAAACAAAACGCCGCAGGTGATGATTAGTCACCCGTGGCGCCTTGCTTGAATTGTCAGACCAAGGCCGGGCTTGGTCAACTTTTTCGTGTGCTCGTCTGAATTAGAGACTGGCGACAAACACGGCATTCGTGTCTTTTTCACAGCCGCCGCAGCCAGCGAACAGCACGGCATTCGTGTCCTTTTCGCAGCCGCCGCACTTGGCAAAGAAGGCCTCGTTGGTCTCTTCTTCGACAGCAAAGAAGGTCGCGTTCGTGTCCTTCTCGCAGCCGCCGCCAACAAAAAACACGGCGTTCGTGTCTTTTTCGCAGCTGCCGCACTTGGCGAAGAAGGTCTCGTTGGTCTCTTCTTCGACAGCAAAGAAGGTCTCGTTGGTCTCCTCTTCGACAGCAAAGAAGGTCTCGTTGGTCTCCTCTTCGACAGCAAAGAAGGTCTCGTTGGTCTCTTCTTCGACAGCAAAGAAGGTCTCATTGGTCTCTTCTTCGACAGCAAAGAAGGTTGCGTTGGTGTCCTTCTCGCAACCACCACCGCCCGCGAAGATCATCGCGTTGGTGTCCTTCTCGCAGCCACCACAACCCGCGAAGACCATCGCGTTGGTGTCTTTGCCGCAACCTTCGCCCGCAAACGCGGCAACGGCCAAGCCGAACATCAAGCAAGCAACTGCAACTACTAGACTTACGTGTTTCATCAAAGTACCCTCAGGGTTATTTGTTGGTTGGCTCTCGTGGGCCACCGTGGCACACAAGAGATAGCTGTACTCAGAGTTTGAGAGATTGTGCATGGTTGTGTTGCTACCTTTGTTATTATGGTGTAGCACGAGGTTTGACGGCTATTTCTTTGGTCTATTCACCATTCCTGATTTAACGCATCCACTGCCGGTGCCGCAATTTATGTGCTATGCGAAAACTGGTTGACTTGCCGCGCGGTTTGTGTTACTATCCTGACGTGAATGAACAGCGCTTGCCATTGATTTCGGCCATTATCACGACCCGGAACGAGGAACGCAACATTGCGGCGTGCCTGCGGGCCGTGTGTGCGCAATCCATTGCGCGCGATGCTCTTGAGATCATTGTGGTGGACAACAACTCGACCGATCGGACCATTGAAATCGCTCGACCGCTGCTCGACCAATTGGTCGTCTGCGGGCCGGAACGCTCGGCCCAGCGCAACGAGGGTGTGCGCATTGCGCGCGCGCCGGTCGTCATGTATCTCGACGCGGACATGCGCTTATCACCCACGGTGGTTGAAGAATGTCTCGCGGTGCTGGATGCACAGCCGGAGGTGGTGGCGCTGTACATCCCCGAAATTGTGATTGGCCGCGGCTATTGGATCCGCGTCCGCAATTTCGAGCGCGGTTTTTACGATGCCACGGTGATTGATGCAGTGCGGGTCGTGCGCCGCGACATTTTTCTGGCGACGGGTGGTTTTGATTTGTCCCTGTGCGGCCCGGAAGACTGGGATTTGGATCGCCGCTTGATGCAGCGCGGGGCGCTGCGCCTGATTCACGCCCCGCTCCAGCACGACGAAGGCGTGTTCAACCTGCGCCGCTATGTGCGCAAGAAACTGTACTACGCGCGCTCGTTCGCGGCCTATGCCGCCAAATGGAACCATGATGCCATTGTGCGCAAGCAGTTGGGCGCGTGGTACCGTTTCGTTGGTGTGTTCATCGAGGATGGCAAGTGGCGGCGGCTAGTACGCCATCCGCTGCTGACCGCCGGCATGTATTTTTTGCGGGCGCTGGTCGGCGGCGCCTTTCTCTGGACGCGCCTGCGCGGCGCGCAGCATTTACAGAAATGAACGAAGAGAACAAGAGTGCAGCAAGAGTTCAAGAGACAAGAGCATCTGCCGGTTCTTGCGCTCTTTATCCTCCGTCAATTCTCTTTTCCTCTTCGTTAAAAAGTATGCTGATTGCCATCATAACCAAAGTGGAAGTTTAGCCATGCCCCATCTTACTGCACTGGAACAACAAGACCCGGCCGTGGCCGGACTGATTACGGCCGAAGAGCAGTATCAGCAAGAGACCATTCGTCTGATCGCCTCCGAAAATTACGTTTCGCACGCGGTGCTCGCAGCAGCCGGCTCGGTTTTTACCAACAAATATTCCGAGGGCTATCCCGGCAAGCGCTACTATCAAGGCCAGCAATACTGTGATGCCGTCGAGCTGCTGGCGATGGCGCGCGCCAAGGAGTTGTTCGGCGCGGAGCATGTCAATGTGCAGCCGTATTCCGGCTCGCCGGCGAATCTCGAAACATACTATGCGCTGGCCGAGCCGGGCGATCTGATCATGGGCATGAGTTTGCCGCACGGCGGGCATCTGACGCATGGCTGGAAGGTGAATTTCAGCGCGCGCTTCTATCGGGCGCTGCAGTATCCGGTGGACGAAAAGACCTGTCTGCTGGACTACGCCGCGATTATGGCACTGGCGCGCGAACACAAGCCGAAGATTCTGGTCTGCGGCGCCAGCGCTTATACGCGCGTGATTGATTTCGCGCGTTTCGCCGAGATCGCGCGCGCGGTCGGCGCGTTCCTGGTCGCCGATATGGCCCACATTGCCGGGCTGGTCGCCGCCGGCGTGCATCCCTCGCCAATCCCGTATGCCGATGTCGTCACGACCACGACGCACAAGTCGCTGCGCGGGCCGCGCGGCGCCATGATCCTGTGCAAGCAGCACTACGCCAAGGCGATTGACAGCGCCGTCTTCCCCGCGCTGCAAGGCGGCCCGCACAATCACACCACGGCCGCCATGGCGGTTGCCTTTGGCGAAGCGCTGACCCCGGCGTTCAAGCAGTATGGCCTGCGCGTCGTGACCAACGCACGCGCACTGGCGGACGCACTGCTGAAAGAAGGGTTCGCGCTGGTGACCGGCGGCACTGACAATCACATCGTCCTGATGGACCTACGCGAGAAGGGCTATGGCGGCAAACCGTTGGCCCAGGCGCTCGACCGCGCCGGCATCATCGGCAACTGCAATTCCGTCCCGTTTGACCCGCGCAAGCCGTTTGACCCGAGCGGCGTGCGACTCGGCACCTGCGCCGTCAGCACGCGCGGCTTCGATGCCGACGACATGTGCCGGCTGGCCGGCTGGATTGCGCGCGTCGCGCAGAACCTCGCCGACGAGCAGGTCATCGAGACGGTGCGTAATGAAGTCCTTGAACTGTGCGCCGCCAAACCGGTGCCGTCAACCTTTGTGTAAATTCTCGCGCGGCGCGATACTTTGTAATTTGGCACCGCATAAGAGGCACTCCGTATGCCCGTGCCAGCAACCTCAATACCCACATGAGAACAACGTTGTTTTTTGTCTGCCTGTTTGTGACGCTTGCTGGCGCCGCGGCCGCGCCGCCCGCCGAGCCGCGGCCGTTGATTCAGTATGACCAGCGCTATCAACTGGTCGGCATTGATGCGACGACCCTGGCAATTTTTGATTCCGCCACCGGCATCATCTGGCTCGGGCAGCAGGCCAAGTATTCCTTCGACACCTGGCGTCGTTACGAGTTGACAAAAATAGCCGACCAGCGCAAACTGCCCGCGCCGGTGGTGTCAACGGCATTTAGCAACACCCTAGTCTACGGGCGCTACACCGTGCATGCGCAAAACGGTGCGCTGGTGTTTCTGGACACGTTGAGCGGCCGGGTCTGGAGCTGCCGGCATTCGAAAGGCTTGCTGGATGTCTGGAAATGTTTTGACGCGGCCAGCCTGAAAGCTGACAGCAGCGGCGCCGACGACGAAGACTGAGCAGAAGGCTGGGGGGTTGGAAGATTGGATGGTTGGAAGAATGCTGCTGGTTATTGAACCCTGAATCCCGCCGCTGGCGGGATCCGCGCCGCTGGCGGGACTCCAAGCAGCTCCAAGCAACCCTGAATCCCGCCGCTGGCGCATGCGCGTCAACTTACTAATGAGAGCGCTTTCTAAGTTGCAGTGTACTTGTAGCCGCCCGCGGTGAGGGCGGCTTCTACAGCCGCGGTCATCCGCGCCGTTGACGGGATCCACGCCGATGACGGGACTCCAAGCAGCTCCAAGCAGGCGCCCGCGGCTACAATTGGCATGACACCAAGTAAGCGCATTCATTAGTAAGCGGCTGCAAGCCGCATCTACAACAGATGTTCCTGAAATTCCGCTAGAGGGGAAAATGCGAATCTGAGGTGACCAAATCTGTTGGGGGTCCTGCGCGTGCGTGGCCGGAGGGTGAGGTAGGGCGGTCAGGCCCTGACCGCCGTTGCTGCATGCGCGCCCACGCCGGTGCTACAATGGCGCAACGACGACCGCGGCGGTCAAGGGCCTAACCGCCCTACCTGTCTGCGCGCTCTACGCCGGCGGCTCCCGTTCTTATAGCGGAATTTCAGGACAGATGTTGTTGTTAGGTTGACGCGCATGCGCCGCTGGCGGGATCCGCGCCGATGGCGGGACTCCAAGCAGCTCCAAGCAGCCCTGAACCCTGAACTTCGCGGCGAAAGAATTACCCACGAACAGGTGCTGCTACGTCAGGTCGCGCAGATGCCGGCGCAGCACGCGCTGGATAAGCGCCAACGCGATGACGCCCGCCATGAACATCACGCCACGCGGCAGCGACAGGCCGGCGGACAGCGCGCCCATGGCGGTGCCGGCGGCCGGCGGGTGCTCCGTGTCGGTAACCACCATCACGAGCGTGCTGAGCGCGACCGCGCCGGCATACACGCTCAAGATTGCCAGTGGCGTCGTGTGCGGCACCGCCGCCAGTGCGCTGCCCACCAGCACGCCCACCAAGTGCCCCCCGATTACGTTGCGCGGCTGGGCGCTGATTGAGTGCGGCATGGCGAACAAAATGAATGCCGTGGCGCCGATCGATGCCAGGATGAATTCGTTGCGCATGACCAGCAACACCATGAAGATAACCGCGCCGGCGGCCAAGCTTTGCAGCAGGTAGCGCCACCAGTACATGCGCAATTCGCGCAGCGCGCGCTGCGCGTCGCGAATGACGAATTCCCGCACTCTGTGCCAAAACGTGTGTAGCATAGGGCAAATACTATTGTACTTTTTATCCGTGCCACCGGCGCGCCCAGCATGCGGCCGCGCCCAGCAACGCCAGCAGCGGCGCGACCGGCTCGGGCGTCACGCGCAGTTCGCCCGACGTGTACAGGCCCGTCGTTGTCCAGACCAGCGTGCCGCCGAGCGACGGAAGCTGCAGCGTGTCGAAGACGCCCGCCGCGCCACCACCCCAGTCGAAGATGTCAAAGGTGTCGCCGTAAGCCGGCGTGTAGCCGTCAAGGGTGACACACAGTGTACCGGCCAGCGCGCTGTGGCCGGTCACGCTCAGATGATCGTGTTGGACGGGGCTGGTGCCGCTGAGTTCCATGTAGATCGTGCTGTCGGTCTTCAGGTTCAATGCGCCCTCGACGGTCATCGTCCCCACACTTGAGCCCGGGCGGATCTGGCCGTAACTTGTGACTGCGCCGGCCAGCGTGCCGCCGTGGCCGGTGAGCGTCCCGTTGAGACCGATGACTGTCCCCTCGTGCGCCTCAACGCGCCCGCCATTGGCGATCGTTACAATGCCGGTCGCGTACTGGTTGTACGTGCTGCCGATGGCAAGGCTGCCGCTCGCGACCCAAGTGGAACCTGCACCGCTCACCGTGACGTTGCCGCCGCTGCCGTCGTAGCTGCCGAGCTCGCTGTAGCCGCTGCTGTGCAGCACGCCGCCATTCGTAATCACGACTATGCCCAGGCCATACCGCCCGACCTGAAACTCCAAGCCAATCACCTCGGCCCCGCCGCCGTTCCAATAGCTGCCCGGCCCGCTGACGGTGACCGAGCCGACGCCGCCCGGAAACTCGCCCAGCTTGCTGTAGGCCCACAGCGTCGTTGCCCCGTCAAGCACGTGCAGTGTGGCCATGCCTTCATAGCCAAACCAGACGTCGTCGTTTATGTGCCAAAGCGAGCCGGGGCCGGTCACCGTTACATCGGCCCGGCCGCCCGGCGCGCTACCGCAGCGCGTATGCTCTGTCCACACAGCCGAGGCGCCATGCGACACGACCAGCGTGCCGTGTCCGCCTTCACCGAAGTAGGTGGTATGCGGATTCGAATCCGGCTCGACTTTGAGTTGCGCACCGGCGCCGGTCACGGTGACGTGGGCCTCCGAGCCGCCATGCTGCGCGAAATGTGTGTCCTGACTCTGGCCCCAGAACTCGATCACGCCGCCGTTCGTGGCCACGATGGTGGCAACGCCGTACTCGCCTGCGTGCGTCTCCCAGTAACTGCCCCAGTTCGCGCCGCTGACGACCAGTGTGCCGGTCGAGCCCGCATACTGCGCAATGTGTACTGCCTGGCAATTCAGCACGTTGCCGTGGTCGTTGATCGTCAGCGTGCCGGCGCCGCTGCCGCCGAGAATGAACGTATCCGGCTGCCACTCCGCATAGCCCGTGACCAGTGCATCTGCGCGCGCGCCGCTGCCGCCGGCGAGCGTGCCATTGCCCTGCAGACGCGTATTGCCGGTGAGGGTCAGGCTCGCCCGCCGATTCACGCTGGTGGCGAGCACCATCGCATAATCCAGGCCGGGGAAATAAAAGCCATCGAGCACCAGCTGGGGCAGATGCGCCGGCGTGTCGCCCTCATACACCACATTGTACTGACCCCAGACAAAGTCGGCGCCGTTGACGGCCAGGGTGCCGTCGTAGAAGTGAAACGTGCTGGCGGCCGTGCGCTGCAGCCCGTCGCAACTGATCGTGCCGCCGTTCAGCGTGAGCACGCCGCTGTCCTCGATCCACGGCTCGGCGGCGATGATGCTCGTGCTGGCGACCTCCAGTGTCTGGCCTGCGACAATCGTCCATGCCTGCAGCGACGCGCCCTGCTCGATATACACATCGTCCGTCAACTGCAGCGTTCCGTAATGCCAGATCAGCGTGCCGGTGCCAAACTGCAACCCGCTGGCCTTGAAGATGCCGCCGTCAATGCAAGCCGCGCCGCCATTGGTGGCAAAGGCGGTGCCGCCGATGTCAAACACCCCGGCGTTGGAGCGCAACTCCGCGCCCGCACCGGTAGCGTGCGCGTCGGTCACGACCCGCAGCGTATGCGCCGCATTGTTGACCACGACATACGCGCCGTTGGACGCGATCAGCGTATGGCACGCGCCATCAACATTCAGGATCACCACCATGGCGTTGGTGACGACTGCTGTGTCATTGGTGGTTGGCGCGCCGGTTGGCGACCAGTTCGCATCGGTGTCCCAGAGGCCCGACGGCCCCCCGTTCCACATCTTGAGCACCGCGTTCGCACTCCCGACAACAGCACAAAGCAGTAGCAGCGCCGACCACACTTTCAGACTTGCCTTCATGATTTTCCTGGTGCACAAGATGAGGCGGCGGGGGGAATGCTGTCGAGCCCGCCGTATCGCAGTGGTCAAGTGTAGCATTTCCGCGCCAAAGAGACAAGACCGGCGATCATGGCCTGACGGCCCTGCCCATTCTGTGCGTAATCGGTATTCGGTATCCAGTGTTCAGTGGCAGTAAGCAATTCTGGAGAGTGGGAGCGGCTGGGGCGTTCCAATTCTTCCGCTGGCCCTTGGCCAGTCCCGCCATCGGCGGTGATCCCGCCATCGGCGTGGACCGCGATGCTGCCCAGATCGCCAGCTGAACTGGCTCCCATCCCGCCACCGGCGGGACCGGAAGAACTGGCCGGCAGTCAGTATCTGATTTCAGCGCTGCCCAGCTCGCCAGTTGAACTGGCTCTCATCCCGCCACCGGCGGGACCGGAAGAACTGGCCGGCAGTCAGTATCTGATTTCAGCGAACAAATACTAGATTTAGTTCGCTGTGACTTGCTGAGTCGCCGGAACTGCGGTCATGGCCTGACGGCCCTGCCCCTTCTGTGGGTAATCGGTATTCGGTATCCGGTGTTCAGTGGCAGCAAGCAATTCTGGAGAGTGGGAGCCAGTTCAGCTGGCGATCTGTTCATGCCGTCACGGCTCGTGGCCGGCCTCCAAGCAGCCGGCTCCTACTCTCCAGAAAGTGGGAGCGACCTCCGCGCTGGCAACCAACTAAGGCACCAGCTAGCTAAGGCACCAGCCAGTCCCGCCAACGGCGGCGATCCCGCCATCGGCGTGGACCGCGGATCTGCCGCATCTGCTCTTCCACCGAATATCCCGCCGATGGCGGGACTCCAAGCAGCCGATTACTGATCACTGCCCCGCGTCGCGATTCTGCCGCAATTGCTGCCACCGAACACCGCTCACTGATCACCGAATACCGGCGGCGCGTACGCCACGCGCTCCGCGCGCGGCATGCCCCAGCAGCGATTCTCTCACAAAGGCACAAAGACACGAAGGCTGGTCAACGGTATTCGGTATTCAGTAATCAGTATTCGGTGATCGGAAGGGGCCACAACGGCTGCTGGATACTGCAAACTGAAAACCGAAAACTGAAAACTGCGCCCCGCTGGCTTGGCTAGCCCCGCCACCGGCGGGATATTCAGTGGCAGCAAGCAATTCTCGAGAGTGGGAGCCAGTTCAGCTGGCGATCTGCCCAGGCCGTCAGGTGTGGCATCTCCACCGTGGCTCGTTTCGACCCAAATCACTCCCAATGCAAGCGAGGTGAAATGCCCAACCATAAATTTGTTCGTCGCGAACAAATTTCCTTGTCAAGATTGACTTGGGTGCCGGATAATGGTATGATCTCAACGTTGATCTGGGCTCCTGTGCTTGTGGAGCCGTGCAAAATTTGTGCAGAACAGTAACGACGAGATTTTATGCGACGACAGGCGTAACAACTTATTCAATATTCTTATACGACTTGGCAGGCGTTTGGAGCCCCATAAGCAGCGCCAAATTGTTCCAATATCCTTTGAAACACACGGCACAACCAGCAGAAACAGAATAAATGCCTCTTCCGGAATTTCCGTGGGAAAAATCACTGACTTCCCAAGAAGTGAAAAGCGCAATGCGCCTACTGGTAGGGAAAAGACGCAGATTGGGCGTGTGGTGTGGCAGCCGGAGTGCGCGAAATCCCCCGGCGCCGCTGCGCCCGCCCCTCCCGCCGTTGGCGGGAAAAGGGGGACCAGAGCGCCGCACGAGTGCCAGACCCCTATTGGCGCGCCTTTTGTGCTACTGGTCGGGTGGCGCATTTGGAGTGGGGTTTTGGGTTCGCTCTGCGCAAAGCGGCTATTTTTCTCCACGGAAATCCCGGAAGAACCGAATAAATAGTGCATAGGTATAACGACTAGTTAGCCGCAGAAAATGAACTCTACTTCAGCATCGTGGGATAAGTTCTTAAACCCCGACGTTCTCAAACAGAACTTTGTCCAGGCCGGACTTTTTCTCGCGGCTTTCGAGATGCTGAAACAATCTTTGATCGGAAAACCTCGGGATTTCTTTTGGAACGGGTTCAAGGATGGAAAACACATAGTAAGTCCAGACTACCAAGAGAAGGTGTTATCCTTATCGAAACATAAGTATGAGGCATCTGTTCGCTGGTGGCAGCAGCAAGGAGCCATCGATGATGGGGATGCCACTCGACTTGCGGAGATCCGGGAGCATCGCGACATGATCGCACATGAGATGCCAAAGTTGATCGGCACCGTAGAGCACTCGATTCGATTGGACTTACTTTACGGCATTTCTGAGTTGCTTGCCAAAATAGACAACTGGTGGATCGTGAATGTTGAGATTGCAATCGACGCGGATGTCCCAGATTACACGGACGAACAATTGAAAGAGGCCAACAGCATGAATGCCATTTTTATAGAAATGATTCTTCCAATCGCTGAAGGAGATGATAGTAAGATGCGCTCGCTTTACCAAATGTGGATCGAACATCAAAATAAAAACGAAGGCTAACGAGCCACTCGACCTAATCCCTGTCCCTTCGGGACTTTCGGCATGCCTCCTGCTGATTCCTCTTCGCGGGCAGGAGGCATGCCGAAAGCAAGCAGGGATAGGTCACCGGGGACGCTGAAAGCAGAAACATGGGTGTCCCGGGTTCTGTCTGCCCTGCGCCTGTCTGAACCGCTCGGATTTGCTAGACCAGTGCGACTGACGAAGCTTCTGAAGATTGTATAGTGCGTAGTCGCCGGGCGGATGCCTTTGCGTTTGTGTGCGGGAAACGGTATACTTTGGCAGTTTGGAAATTGTTCGCGTGCGGCGGTTGGCCGCTCTTGTTTACGGAGTATTTTGCATGAGTAAGACCGTGTATGGGCCTGATAATCCCCATCCGCTCTCGACGCTCAAGACCGAGCTGGTCTGGGAGGGCAAGTATGATGAGTTCGGCAATCGGCGCTGTTGACTGATTGCGTTGCTCTATTTGGCTGATTTTCGTATAATAGCTAACATTAAGAGCAACGAATGTGCGGCGTGCCCCGGTGATTATACCCGGTGCGGCGTCTGCGTAACAAAACAGAAATGTGGTACAGGTAGGAGCAACATGCGTGCCGGTTTGAGAGATATAGCAAAACGGCCACATAGTTACACAGGATCTATTCATAAGTGCAAATTTGTCCAGTGTGCCAAGTTGTGCCAGCCGCTTGACTACATGATGTGTTTTGCCAATAAAGAACTTTTTCGTTTGGCAGGATTTTCTGTCGGAGAACACATGAGGATTCAAAGTCCAAGCTACCAGAGAGCTGACAGATGAGATCGAAGAAGACTCTGGAAGTCAGTCAGAAACAATGCGCCGCCTTTATTGCAGCAGTCAGAAACAGCAAACGCATTGATGGCTTGACACACGGATTCTATCGCTACCCAGCTCGGTTTTCACCGCAATTCGCTGCCGCAGCCATTAGATGTTTCACAAAGCCGGGAGATGTTGTCCTTGACCCTTATATGGGAGGAGGCACAACCATTGTGGAAGCTCTGGCGTCAGGCCGCCGCGCAATCGGCAATGATCTAAATGCACTTGCAGTATTTGTGGCGCGAGTGAAGACATGTATGTTAAATCACACAGATATTGATGCGTTGCGTTCGTGGGGTCTATGCATCCCGCCCAAAATCAACTTTCGGCATTTTGTCCGACCTAATGTAATCCCTTCAGATGAGCGGATAATTCGAAACCTTGGACTCTACCGCTCACGATATTTGAAAAAGGGCATTGCGCTTGCTCTAGGAACCATTGAGGAACTACCAACAAAGAAATGCCGTGATTTTGCCAGATGTGCAATCCTTCACGTCGCTCAATTAGCGTTAGACGGTAAGCGAACTCGCACATCGCTGATTGAGTTTCGATCTATGCTTTCCTTGCGCACTGAGAATATGCTTAACGAGTCCATGAATTTCTCGCAGGCAACACTAGATTTAGCGCAATTTGATTCTCCCTGTCATCTCTATGAAGGCGATGCGCAAAAACTTCCCCTTAGGCCAGTCTTCTCGGAACAAGGCCAGAAGGCGGACGTTGTCATAACAAGTCCACCATACCCAGGCGTCCACATTCTCTATCACCGTTGGCAGGTAGACGGGCGCAAGGAAACAGCAGCACCATATTGGATTGCGGCGTGTCAGGACGGCGAAGGTGCCGCTTACTACAACTTTGGAGAGCGCAAGCAATCAGGACTCCGGACTTACTTTGATACTGCAACGAAAACGTTTCGTGCAGTGAGAACAGTTATGAAAGAAGGTGCCTGTCTCATCCAACTTGTAGCTTTCAGTGACCCAGATACGCAGTTGCCACAGTATCTCGACACACTAGAGCAGGCCAACTTAGAAGAAGTTTTTCTTGACCATCAAACTGGCGAACGACACGAGAAGCGCATTTGGCGCGATGTGCCGAACCGCAAGTGGCATGCTATTTCCAAAGGGGTTACTTCTGGTGCACGAGAAGTGGTCCTGATCCACAGGGCAGTATAGTCAATCCTGATCTCCGACTTCGCCAAACGAAGCAACGTCGTCACTTGTCAGTGCGCCCAGACTGTCAATCATCGGTACCAGAAAAGGCGCAAGAGCTCGGCTCGTACTTGCTATTTTCTCGTAGATGTCGATCTCGACATCCCCGTTTGCTTCGTTCTCTTTGTCCGCTTCGGGACGCCGGCGCTTTCGCTCCTCATAGTCTCGAATGAGCGCTAAGCCAAGCAGGACATTTCCATAAACAAATTTCGCTTCCACTAGCGAAGCGTCTGTTTTAGAATCTTTCATTTCTGCCTTTAGGTATCTATTGTCAACATTTATAACAAAAGTGTAGACAGTCTTATCTTGCCCGTCTTCGCTATCTATGTCGGCGGTTACCTTTGTCGAAGAGAAAGCATCAAAGCCTTCACTATGCCACTCCGGTTCACGAACTCTCTTGATGTCAGGCAATTGAATTCCAAAAGGCTCCTCGTCGCCTGTCTCGCCTCCTCCAGCTGTGCGGTTATGACGCTTTCCTTCTCCGTGCCCATTGGAACACTGCTGCACGACATTTAAGGTGAGGATGTTAGTGAACCCATCGGGATTCACGTCATCGGTCACGAGACATTCCAGCGTCAGCTTGGTGCCGACAGCCACATCGTCAGGAATTTCAATACTCCAGTTTCCAAATCCGTTGTGCAGAATCAAATTGCCTTGAAGAATAAGACTTTCTTGGTCCATTCCTAGGAGGCGGCAGCGATATCGCCCAGGCATGGAGGACCTTTGGAAATAGTCATTGACTACGTCCGTGTCGAACTTGACTCTACAACGCCGACCTATTTCGGCTTCGCGTTCAAGCGGCTCTCCTTGCTTCTTTCTGTGAAACTTGAAAAACGTTGGATGTGGCTTGCCGTGGTAGAGGGCATCCCCGTGCTCGCTGCCGTCCTTTCCTTCCGTTAAACCACCGCGCCTCTTGAACGGGTTGCTCAGTCGATGACCTTTTAGAAAGAGCGCCGCAAGAGACGGAGAGGATTTGAGAATTGAACTCAGCACTTCTTCCAACGGCTTGGAGTCTTCAAGACGGTCTGCGATCTCGGCCTGTCTCCTTTGTTCCCTGAGTTCCTTTAGAGCTGGATGGCTGGCAAGAAGGTCCTCCATTTCTCGCTCAATTGCCTTGCGCAGATGGCCAGAGCTCAGCCGGTCTCGACTGTTCATGAACAAGTCTTCGCGCGCTTCCACCGAGATACCGGAGCAGTCCACCATGACAAGCAAAGAATCCGCAAGGCGGTGCATTTTGACCCGATCGCGTCCAAATATGCTTTTCGGAATCGCACCGTGAGTTTGGCCGTTTATGGCAAAGACAACGCCCTCGTTTGTCCTATAGGTTTCTGCCTTGCCCTTCTGGAACGCGTAGATGTGGGCGACCATATCATGTCCCTCAACCTGAAGTGGCACTGCCCTTGGGAACCCTTCCTCTAAATTGCCGCCGCGGCCATCTTCAAGACGAGTGACGAGTCCGCTCAGTGGCGTAGCAAAACTGGCCTCTGTCTTTCCTTTGAAGTCTCTGCATTCGTGGAGACGGACCGGCAAGGCGATCTCTGGCAACAGGATTTCAAGGCGAAATAGCAGGCCATCCTTCATTAGGATGTGACTCGTGAACCCTTTCATGTCATAGTTGTAGAGTTTGAGAGCAGAACCCCATTCGACGAGCCGCGCATAAGGTCGATTATGCTCTGGCATGAGCGGTAGCGAATCGGCCAAAAATCTTAGAACACCACGTTCACCGGACCCTTCATTTGACATGACAGGGGCAAGATATTTATAGACAGAGTTACGAACAGCTCCTGCCTCTGTGCTGGGAAGCTCCCGGCGGACAATCGTAAAGCCCCACTGATCGGCCGAGGGATCAGATTCCTTTATGGTGACAACTATGGCTGGATTACGTCGCGAAATCACAAGCTGAAATCGGTGGCGGCCACAGAACTTAAGGGCTCCGGTACCACCCATGTTAAATTTCCCCTGAACAAAGGGGATACGCAGCTTATTTTCCCTGTCAATGGAAAGAAATGTATACGGAATCCGGTTGGGTGTCTGTCCCTCCCCTATATCAGCAATAGTCAAACAGGGATTGCGACGGGTTCCGGTTGCTGCCAAAGTTATGTGTCGTGATTCATCGGTGCGCTTGCCCTGTGCCCAGTCGCGTATTGTACCACCACTGTCTGCAACGATCTCACGCTTCTCAAAAAACCTTGCCACAGCATGCCGAATTGAAGAGGGGGCCTCGGCTGACATGGGATCAATAGCTCTGATAAGGCATTCATTCATGAGACGCGCATCAACAGCGTTGATTATTTTCTCCACAAGCGCCGCTTCTGGCCGACTCTGCTGGTTCCCAATTGTGGAGAAGTTACCAGACCTGTCCCCATATTCCCGCCACACGTCAGGCTGTTCCCAATAACCATTTGCCTTCAGTATAGAAATGACGGAGTCCTCATCATCCGCATGAAGCAATTCCAAGCAGAATCTACGGACCTCGGCGTTGTCCATCCTGTAATCCTCTGTCATGGCTTTTCTCCGCTAAATGTTTCCATATTCGCTCAACAGCCGCATTGAGAAACCCTAACAGTTTATTCCGTAGTGAGCTGGATCGCGCGGCATAGAAAGCCGACGCGACGGACAGCGCACTGCGAGATGTCTTCTCAGAGTAGGAGAAACTATGAACAGTGATGCGCCCAGCGCCTTGACACTCCTGTCACCGTCACTATAGTGTACAAAACATAATGGCCAACGTCAAGCGCGTGCTTATTCCCACTGCGATACACCAAGTGCCTACATGAGCGTAGACTCAGAAATTGTAGACTCTTGCTCGAACCACGATAAGTCAATGCGGCGGATGCAGATGACTATGATGTAAGGCGTGTTTTGTGGCCTTGCAGGCGATTTTCAGCCACCTATTTCGGCGCCAAGCCACAGCGCTGATCGGTATTCGGCTGCTTGGAGTCCCGCCGGCGGCGGGATATTCAGTGCAGAACCAGATGAAACATTCGCGCCGCGGTGGTCGCTCCCATCCCGCCAGCGGCGGGACTGGCCCAGGCCAGCAGTTGCGAAATACTTGCAACAGAGTCGCCGCATCTGATCTGAGAACAATAGGTTGACTTTTGGAATATATAATGCTATAGTAATTCCATAAAGGAATATTGATGAGCGAGGAACAGCCCAACTGGAGCGTTGACATTGGCTACGCTAGTCAAGCCGAATTGCGCAAGTACCAAGCCAAGCACGCGCGCGAATACGAGGCGTGCTTTGCCAACCTGGAGAAACTCCTGAAGCTCCTGAAGCGCGGCATGGATATGCGTTCGTTTCAGCTCGGTTTTCTAAGGAATGAGCAAGGCGATCTCTACCGGATCAGCCAGTCTGGCGTGGCACATGCAGCCGAAACTCGACTGTATCTGTATCCAGCGTATCCTCTATCTGCTTGGCATTGGAGGAAAAAAGCGTCAGCCAGAAGACATTCTGAAGTTTATGAAACAGATACAACGGATCAAGGAGCAAAGATGAAAACACGGTTTAGCACTGCGGCCGAGGCCGCGGCGGCATTGGCCGGAAAGCCGGCCGTCGCGCGTCGCGTGCGCAAGCGGGTCGAGGCCGCGCGCATTGTCACGGAACTACTGGCGCTGCGCACCGAGCGTGGGATGATGCAAGCAGAGGTCGCCAAACGCATGGGCTGCGGCCAGGCGAAAATCTCAAAACTTGAAGCGGGGACCGATGCACAACTTTCGGTCAGCGAACTGTGCGCCTATCTCAAGGCCCTCGGCATCAGTGCCCGGCTGGTGATCGACAACCGCCACTTGCCTGTGGCACAGCGCATCAAGCAACATGTCTTTGCGCTGCACGCACTACTCGAAGAACTTGCCAAACTTGCGCAGCAAGTTTCGGACGACACCGAAATAGTGGCGAGAATTCACACGTTCTATGGCGAAGTGCTGTTCAATTTCGTGGTGCGTTTTGGCGAAAGCTATGAGAAAGTGCGATCGTTAATCGCACTCCAACCACCCCAGCAGGCCGGCTGCGACGACACAAGCGCAAGCCAAGACATGCCTGTGCAGAGCGCCACACGCATCAGCCGCAACAGCGCAGCAATATCCACAAACTGAAAGCAGTTGGGCTCTTAAGGCTCTTGCTCGAACCACGCTAAGTCAATGCGGCAGATGCAGATGAGTATGATGTAAGGCGTGTTTTGTGGCCTTGCCGGCGATTTTCAGCCACCTATTTCGGCGCTAAGCCACAGCGAATCAGCAGCTGATCCGTAATCGGTATTCACTATTCGGTGCAGAACCAGATGAAGCATTCGTGGTCCACGCCGATGGCGGGATCCACGCCTTTGACGGGACTAGGCTGGTGCCTTAGCTGGCTGGTGCCTTAGCTGGCGTAACGCCAGCAACTGTCATTCACAAACGACAAAAAATGTCGATTGTGGCCTCTCTTTTACTCTTTGTTCATTTCTGTGCGCAGCGGCAGAGCAGCATTATACTAATGAGAGCGCTTTCTTGGTGTCACACCAATTGTGGCCGCGGGCGCTGACCGCGGCTGCAGAAGCCGCCCTCACCGCGGGCGGCTACAAGGACACTGCAAAGTAGAAAGCGCTCTCATTAGTAACAAGGAGTAAAAGAGTCAAGCAGCAGACGGCAGTGGTTTTTTTCGCAGCGAAACAAATTCAGGTGCTGTGCTGCAGCATTTGTTGTCTGCACCGTCCCGGCTGTTCTCGCACCCAATATTGTTGAACACCCTTCGTGTCCTTCGTGTCCTTCGTGGTGAGATGCTTTAAGGTGTCGCGCCGGGCGGCGCAGCCACCACGCGCGGAACGCGGCAGATTCGCGACGCGGAGGTCGCTCCCACACTATAGAGAGAATGTTGATTGCAGACTACCGTGCATGTCAATTGTTCGACAGGACAGGCTGTTCCGGCTGCCCTGGCGCGACCGGCGGCGCCGGCCCTACTGTTCGCAGTGCTTGATGCGCGCGATCAAGGCCGTGGTTGAAAGGCCTTCAACTTTGGGCACTAACACGATCTGCCCGCCGTTCTTGCGCACGGTTGCGGCCTCGATGCATTCGGTGCCGTATTCTGCGCCGTTGACATGCACCTGTGGCTTGACCATCTCAAGGAACGGCATCGGCACCAGTTCGGGGAAAATATAAACGTAATCCACCACGGCCAGCGCCGCCAGCAGCCGCGCGCGCTGCTGTTCTGGCACGATTGGCCGATGGGCGCTCTTGTACTGCTTGACCGAGCGGTCGGCATTGACGCCGACAATCAAGACATCGCCCTGCGCCCGCGCACATTCCAGAAAATGCAAATGCCCGTAATGGAACAGGTCAAAGCTGCCGTTGCAGGTGACAATGCGCTTGCCCATCGCATGCAGGTGGGCGCTGACGGCCGTCAATCGGGCCGCATCAACAATCTTCTCCTGGGTGTCTGTCATCGGCGCATCCTTAAATGCGACGAGCGCAGCCCGTGTGCTGCGCTCGTCAAAAATGCATGGTGCCCGTGGCGTGCCGTCACGCCTTCCACAAACCATGCAGATTGCAATACTCGCGCGCGCTGACCGTCGCGGCCGCTGTCACCGCAAAAAACGCTTCCGGCTTGTCGCCCGGCTTCAGCATCTTGCGATACACCACGCCGGCGGCGGTCAACTCGACCCACTCGATGTAGTGCTTCTCTTCCATCGGATGGGGTATGCTGCCGACTTTCACCAGATAGCCCGTGGCCTGCTTCTCGATCACCGGCACATGCTTCTCTTTCGAGGCATCCACCGTGTTTTCTTTGATCAGCGTCATCGGCTGGCCGCAGCAGACCAAGGCGCCTTCGCCGGCATGCAGCACTTCCACAATATTGCCACACAATTCACACTTGTACACTTGCAGCACTTGCGTCATAGTTGCTCCTTGCATTCACGCGGCCGGCACGCGCCGCAGGTTAGCACAGCACGCTCAACCAAAGCACGGCATAGTATAATCAACTACGCGGATTATGTCAACTGGCGCGGGCTGATTTCGACCGGCGGCAGCGCGTCCAGGTCGGCTGCCGTGCCGGTTGCCTCAAGCTCCTCGAAGCGGCGCGCGCTCACCAGCACGCGCGTCTCAAACGAACCGAGCGCTTGGTTGTATTTCTCAACCGCGCGCTGCAGCGCCGCGCCGACCGCGCCCAAGTGCTCGCGCATTGTGCCGAGCCGGGTGTAGAGTTCCTTGCCCAAGTCGCTGATTTTCTGGGCATTGTCTGCCAGCGCCTCCTGGCGCCAGCCATACGCGACGGCCTTCAGCAGCGCAATAAGGGTGGTCGGCGTGGCGATGATGACGCGTTGCTCGACGCTATTTTCGATCAGGGCGGGGTCCTGTTCGAGCGCCGCATTGAAGAACGTCTCGCCCGGCAAGAAGAGAATGACAAATTCCGGCGCCGGCTGGAACTGCTCCCAGTAGGATTTCTGGCTCAAGGCCTTGACGTGGTCGCGCAACTGGCGCGCATGATCCCGCAATTTCTCGGCGCGCGCGACATCGTCCTTGGCTTCGAGCGCCTCGAGCAGCGCGGCCAGCGGGGCTTTCGCGTCAATCACAATCGTCTTGCCGCCCGGCAGGCGCACCAGCATGTCGGGGCGCAGGCGACCCTCATCCGTGCTGCTGCTGGTCTGTTCGTAGAAATCGCAATAGTTCAGCATGCCGGCCAGCTCGACCACGCGCCGCAATTGGATTTCACCCCAGCGTCCGCGCACGTGCGGCGTGCCCAGCGCGCGCACTAGATTGTCCGTCCGGTCGCGCAATTGTAGTTGGGTCTCCTTCAGCATTTGCACTTGTTCGAGCAAGCCGTGGTACGCGCCGACCCGCTGTTTTTCGAGTTCCTGCACTTTGCCGTCAAATTGCAGGAGCGACTCGCGCATGGGCTTGACCAATTGCTCAATGGCCTGCTGGCGCTGCTGCAAATCGCCCTTGGCCGCTTCCTGGTAGCGCAGCAAGGTCTCGTTGGCTAGTTTCAGAAAATCACTGCTGTTCTGGGTCAACGCCTGCTTGGACAGAGAATTGAAGGCCTCGGTCAATTGCTGTTGGGCATTGGTCAGCAACTGCAGTTTTTCCTGGGCGGCTTCGCGCTCTTTGGTCAGTTGCATTTCAAGTTCCGCGCGCGTGGCGCGCAAGGCCGACACCTGTTCGCGTTGCGCTGCAAGCTCCTGCTCGCGCGCCGCCAGGGTGGTTTGCAGCTCATTCAGGCGCCGGGTCTGCTCTTCTTCGCGCACCCGCGCCGCCGCCGCCCGCGCGCGCAAAAGTAGCCAGACCACGCCCGCGCCCGCCAGCGCGGCCACCAGCGCAACTCCCAGATGGTTCAGCAAGGAAATGTCATGCATAGTGTTTATTATACTGAATCGGACACTATAAATGGCAAATAGCCATGCAAATCAAAAATGTGATATTCGAACCGTTTGCCTCAGCGCTCACGCGCTGGCTCGAGGCACAGGCGCAGGTCGCCGCCCTCGAGCCGCAGCGTGCGTGCATCGAGCGGCACGGGCGTGCGATGAAAGCCGCGCGCGTCGGCCAGCTCCTGCCACTCGCCCGCTGGCAGGGTGAACTCTGCCGCCGTCGCGCCCGGATTCAGCAGCACCAGAAAACGCGGCTCGGCGGGATAGCGGCGATTTGCATTGATGACATAGCCCAGCGCACTTGAATTGCCGGGGCGCAACCAGAGGTAATATGATTCATTCTCATGCCGCGGCGAACGCAACGCGCAATACTGTTTGCGCAACGCAATGAGTTGCCGTGCGAAGACAGCCGTCGGCGCGTTGGCTTGCACCTCATCCCAGTTGACCACATTGCCCGCATAACTGTGCACCTGGCCGGGATTGCTGCGCAGCCATTCCTGGCCTTCCCACAGCATCGGCACGCCTTGCGATGTCAGCAGCAGCACCAGCCCCATGCGCGCGCGCGCCTCGATCGCCGCGCCCTGCCAGCCCGCGCCCGCAAGGCGATGCGCCAGCGTTTCCTCATCATGGCTGTCGGTGTAGTTCACTGTTTCGAGCGGCGTGGCGTAGGCGTTGCGGTCGCGGCTGGACATAATGCGTTGCGGCATGCTGTCGCGTCGCTCGCCGCGCGCGAGATACTGTTTGACATCCTCGCGAAACCAGTCGTTCCATTGGGCCGCGCCGCGGCCTTTCAGGTCCGCGCGGTCCCCTGACCAGTTCTCGACAATCCAGAGCACGTTGCCGCGCGTCGGCTTGACGGCCTGCACGCTCTGCATATTCGCCGGCGTCAGCAAGCCGACCGCATCCACCAAGTGCGCCAGGTCGAAGCGGAAGCCATCTACATGATACTCCGCGACCAAATGCCGCAGACTGTCGAGGATCAATTTGCGCGCCATCGGTCGCGACGCGTCCACCGTGTTGCCACAGCCGGAATCGTTGCGTCCGGTGAAATAGTAATCGTCGTCAATCGTTGCCAGAAAATTATCGCTGTTGACCGTGTGATTGTAGACCACATCCACGATGACGGCCAAGCCGTGCGCGTGCAACGCATTGACCATCGCCTTGAATTCGCTGACCTGGCGGCGCGCGGCGGGATCGGTCGAGAACGAACTCTCCGGCGCGAAAAACAGCGCGGTCATGTAGCCCCAGCTGTAATGCGCCGGCACGTCAAGCGAGTTGCCATTCTCGAATTCATGCAACGGCAGAAACTCGATGGCGTTAATGCCGAGGCGCTCGAGATAGCGCAGGGGGCTGCCGGGCGCGTCAACGGTCATTGCCAGGAAGCGACACGCAAGATTGCTGACGGCGCGATTGCGCCCGGTCAGATTTGCCAAGTGCGTTTCATAGACGACCAGTTCGTCGATCGGCGGCGTGGTAAAGGCGGCGTCAGTCCAGCCGGCGAACGGCGGCTCGACCACGCCGGGCCAGATCACAATGCTCTTGCCGGCCGAATGCACCACGGCCTTGGCATACGGATCGCTGATGATGGAGCGCACGCCGCCGCGCGTCACGGCGAAGTGGTAGAAACGCCCGTGCGGCGCGAGATTGCTGGCCAGCGTCGCGGACCAGATGAACTCGGCGTCGCGCTGCAGCGGCAGGATCAGTGCCGGCGCCGTGTCCTCGGCGCGGTCATACAGCAGCAGCTCGGCCGCGTGCAGGCGCGGCCCAAAGACGCGAAACTGCGCGTTGCTGCCCGCGAGCGTAAAGCCCAGTGCTTGCGTGCTGGCTGGCAGCGTGTCGAAAAAGCGCTGCACCAGCGCGCCGTCAACTGCGACCGGAATGCGGACCGGCTGGATCATGCAGACACCACTGGTGTCGCAGAGGTTCCGCACCAGCAGCGGCGCGCTGATCTGATAGTCATGCGCCGGCAGGTCGAACGGCGCGATGGCAAGTTGGATTGTGTCGTGCCGGGGCGTTGCGTGCGCGCTCTGAATATCCAGTGCGGCCGACTGGAAATTGCGCGCGTCCGCGCCATGTGCATCCACGGGCTCGGTCATCTGCACGGTCACGCTGGTCGGGCTGGTCAGCGTCGCGCGCAGCGGGCGCGGCGGGGTGATGTCGCCATGCACATCCAGATTGACCCACAAATTGTCGTTGCGCAGGTACGTCCCGTCAATGCCGGCAAGCGAGAGCCAGACATTGCTGTGCGTCGCAAACTTGAACTCGGGATAGCCACTGACGCCAGGCTGCAGCACGGCGGCTGTGTTGGTCGTCAGGGTCAGCAGGGTGCCGTCGGCATTCGGCGCCAGTGCCCAGGCCGGATTGCCTCGCGCACCAGCCCAGTCATTGAAAGTGCCAACCACATAGACCGGGTCGTGCGTTGCCAGGATCACGCCCAGCATGACCGGATTCAGGACAAACGTGACGTTGCTGCGATCGCGCGACAGTTCATAGCCCATGCGCTCCGCCACGGGGCGAAAGGCGTGGCTGTTCAGCCACAGATTGTTATTGCGCTGATAGCGTGCCGGCACGTGCTGCGGTTCCTGCCATGCGCCGGCCGCCGTGATGAATTTGAACTCGGGCGGTTGGCGGTCGGAATGCGCAACGAGCCAGGCCAGCGGCACCTCCAAGGTCTGCGTGCCGGATGCCTGCGGGCGCAAGCGCCAAGCGTGATTCGTGCGCGCGGCGGCCCAACCATTGAACGAGCCGGCGACATACATTTCGGGCGGCGCGGTCATGCCATAGGTGGCCGGCGCGTAGATAAAGCGCACCGTCTGGAGCGCATTAATGATTTCATAGCCGCCGAGTTGTGGCTCGAACTCTTCGGCAGCGCAGGCGAGGGTTGCCAGCGCGAGCCACGCGGCGGCGCAGCGGCGCCCATTGCGGTGTGCCATCACGGTCATAAGGACTCCTGTGTGCAGATTCGTAACGTTACGATACTCTACACTATCCGCCCGCGGGTGTCAACCGGCGATTCTGCACGATAGAGGCGGCCTATGTGTGTTTGTTGCAGATTTGCTGTAGAGTGGGAGCGGCCTCCGTGCCGCGAATCGTTTTGTAAAGCCGCGGGCGTGTTGGGTGTGCCGCACAGTATGCCGCAGTGTGGCAAGAGGGCAAACGACATTGTTTGTCGTTTGCAGCCGGCGGCGTATGCCGTGATTACGCCATACTTCAATCCACGCGCCCCGCGCGGGGCGCGACCCAAAGCAGCCGGAATGACCTGCGCAATCTGTCGTTTCAATCCACGCGGCCCGCGCGGGGCGCGACCTAATGTCGCCGTGCCATTGCGCTCCAGCTTGTCGTTTCAATCCACGCGCCCCGCGCGGGGCGCGACTTACTTGCGCTATCAGTTCATCCAACTGTACCGAGTTTCAATCCACGCGCCCCGCGCGGGGCGCGACCACCTCGTCAAAGATAATCACGCCCGCAATGCCGTTTCAATCCACGCGCCCCGCGCGGGGCGCGACTTTATTGACGGCGGCGGCGGCTGTTCGTATTCCCAGTTTCAATCCACGCGCCCCGCGCGGGGCGCGACGTTGTAGGGCGCCACGCAGACAGGTCGGCTGTGTTGTTTCAATCCACGCGCCCCGCGCGGGGCGCGACGGCGCGGGCTTTAATAAGTGGTCAGACGTGATAATGTTTCAATCCACGCGCCCATCACAACGGCGGGGTGCGGCAAGTTGTTTCAATCCACGCGCCCCGCGCGGGGCGCGACCTTGTTGTTCGGGCGCAGATGCTGCGGCTGCATAAGTTTCAATCCACGCGCCCCGCGCGGGGCGCGACCGACATTGGCCCGCGAACACGTCCACGTCAGCATGTTTCAATCCACGCGCCCCGCGCGGGGCGCGACCAGCTCGGCATTCGTGAGGGTGACATGACAAGAGTTTCAATCCACGCGCCCCGCGCGGGGCGCGACGTGGCCAAGGCGGCGCGCAGGCCGGCGTAGAACGAGTTTCAATCCACGCGCCCCGCGCGGGGCGCGACTGATGATCCACGCAAAGCAACTGGTGTGATTTGGTTTCAATCCACGCGCCCCGCGCGGGGCGCGACCTGGATCCAATACTGCTACAGCAACTCGGTTGGTTTCAATCCACGCGCCCCGCGCGGGGCGCGACTGCCGCTGGCCGTGTTTATCTACTTGCGCGACTTTGTTTCAATCCACGCGCCCCGCGCGGGGCGCGACCCCACATTGCCCGCAAGGCCTGCGGCGCTCCCTCAGTTTCAATCCACGCGCCCCGCGCGGGGCGCGACCGCGACGGGGCGCGGGCTTGACGTGATCGACCGAGTTTCAATCCACGCGCCCCGCGCGGGGCGCGACTTTAGCGGCGGCTCACGACAGCGCACGCGAGCTGTTTCAATCCACGCGCCCCGCGCGGGGCGCGACTTTATGCGTGTATGGTTGCGACTGTCTGCGTAAGTTTCAATCCACGCGCCCCGCGCGGGGCGCGACCATACTACTATCTTGACATCGTGGCCACTATAACAGTTTCAATCCACGCGCCCCGCGCGGGGCGCGACATATTGCGTAACGCACAAACCGGATTGACAAAATGTTTCAATCCACGCGCCCCGCGCGGGGCGCGACTGTCACTGCTCGGCATCGTCCCCCCGGCAAACTTGTTTCAATCCACGCGCCCCGCGCGGGGCGCGACACGCCGGGAGCCATCAGCCAGCCAGCACCCGTGCTGTTTCAATCCACGCGCCCCGCGCGGGGCGCGACAGAGGCGACCGTATACATAGCAGAGCACTACCGAGTTTCAATCCACGCGCCCCGCGCGGGGCGCGACGAGGACTTGCCGCCCATGCCGGCCGAAGTGGCAGGTTTCAATCCACGCGCCCCGCGCGGGGCGCGACGAAAGTTGACGAGGACGACATTCAGTTCTGACGTTTCAATCCACGCGCCCCGCGCGGGGCGCGACGTGCCCGACATTGTGGATGATGGCCGCCACGAGGTTTCAATCCACGCGCCCCGCGCGGGGCGCGACCCCACTCACGCCGGATGGACGCCCAGCCCTTTCCGTTTCAATCCACGCGCCCCGCGCGGGGCGCGACCCGGCGGGAATATACAACGGTGCTGCTACCGGATGTTTCAATCCACGCGCCCCGCGCGGGGCGCGACCAGCACAAGCCGCTTCCCCTTCTCAATTTTCGTGTTTCAATCCACGCGCCCCGCGCGGGGCGCGACGGCATACGTGCCGCCCGGGCCGAACTCAATATACGTTTCAATCCACGCGCCCCGCGCGGGGCGCGACGCGCCAGAAATACAAGTCGCTTGCAATCTTTACGTTTCAATCCACGCGCCCCGCGCGGGGCG
>Ga0268280_1000025_pt1 | contig 155423 bp, 103 predicted proteins | sample saktaG_9_FD_190139 | JGI IMG/M metagenome (GOLD analysis project Ga0268280, IMG submission 190139) | Saline water microbial communities from Sakinaw Lake, British Columbia, Canada - sak_2011_5_24_40m | ecosystem: Environmental > Aquatic > Non-marine Saline and Alkaline > Saline ...
GATAAGCCTTTCAGCGTTTGAAAGAACACCGATCAAAAAACTCTTTTTAAACGAAGAAAATCAAGATATCAAAGAACAAATTTATAATCAACTGAAAATGTTCTAACTAAGACGCAACGCTAGTGATTTCAAATATAAAATTCACGGTCAATTTTTGATCAGCGGGATTATATTTAATCGGATAAATTATAAGTTCAAGATATTTTTGAGATCTAAAATAGCCAGTTGATTTAATTTTATAATCTAAAGCAAGCATATTACAATTTAAGGAATAAATTGAGTCATTTTTTGTAAAAATATCCTCAAAATGGTATAATCCATTTGTATCCTCTATTACTTGATTTGTCGGACGGGGAAAAAGTAAAATATCATTATAAATATAAGAATCGATAGTATTGTAATTGATAGATAAGCTGTCATATTCAGGAATGGCAATCATTTTACAAATGAAAGGGATTTGGGGAAATCCTTCATCCATTTCAAAATCTGCCATTCCAGGTATTTGTAATTTTTTATAAAGTAATCCCCCAACCACAGTATCCTCTTCAAGCATTCCAGGGACATCGACAGCAAATGAAATAGAAAGATTGTCCGAACGGATTAAGTTAAAATTTATATTCTTCGGTGCAGGGGAAGAAAAAGGAATCCAAGTTCCTTGTCCAAAAAATAAATTAGGTAATAAAATACCAAATAACATAAACAGTCTGAGTTTCATTTTAATTAGGTTTTTGGTTAATTAATTTTATAATTAATCTTGATTAAGCTACAAAGAACGCCAGAATAAAATTGCAACGACATTATTCATCAATGCATGATTGACGTGACACTAGTAAGATTGAAGAATAAATAGACTTGTATTTTTTGACTTTGGTTTTGAAGCTAAAGATATAAAAATTATAAAGATTTGTCAAGTATTTTAATAAAATAAATATTACTTTTCACAGATGTCCGGTAAGAATTTAAAAGAAGCCGAACCATAAGCCCGACTCTGCTAACGGTGAATAACACTGCGGGATTTCAGCATTTAAAAATGTGCGATTCCGAAAAAAATAGACCGGCTGACAATTCAGCCGGTCCTCGCTCTCGGGATGACCTTCGTTAGAAAGGCAGGTCTTCACCAACGGTTTCAGGAACAAGAGCCTGGTCGGTTTCTGTTTTATCCGTTGCAGGTTCTTAGAAGTTGCGAACTGTTCTTTCGACCTGGGTATTATTAAAAACAAACAGGATCTGGAAGTAAGAATAGGTCTCGCCTGTTTCCTTATTCGTTGATTCCTGTTTCTTTCCCCATATCATCTGAGCAGTTTCGCCCTTGCGTACTGAGTAACCTGCAGTTTGCCAAAGTTCCAGTGTGAGCCACACCTGGTTCTTTTTTTTGCCGTTGTAAGATTCCAGCAGGGCATAATTCAAGTTTGTAGCTTTGATTTTACCGGCTTCCATAAGTTCTTTCACAGTGTTGGAGGTCTGCTTTAAGTTTTCTCTCCGTTCGGTCATTTTATCAATAATAGAAAATCGCGGAATAAATTCAGTAGACTTTTTAATTGGTCTTGCTGGCACTGGTTTATAAACTTTTTTAATAGGTTTTGTTGGAGATGGTTCAGGAAATTTATCATCCTTTTTTAAAGTATTCAAATCGAGAATACTATTAGAGGATAATGAAGAAAGAAGAAGATAATCAATTTGTTCAATCGCAGTCATTGCTTCATTAGTCCTGGATTTAGCTTCTTCCATTTTGAATATCCCCTATGTGAATTAGTTCTATCATCATATTAACTTTTAATAAAAAGAAACAATGATTTTCTATTCCTAGTCTGAAACTTATGTAAATAATATCTTGGAAAGATACAAAGAATTATATTAAGAAACACCAAATGAACCAGTTTGGAATAAGTATCGATACAAAATTAAGAAATGTGTATTTTTATTTTTTATTTAAAATGAAGAGGCACTTTGGGTTACTTAACGAAAAAATGAATCATGCCCAATAATGTTTTGTATATTATTATAGCAATATTAGGTATGAGCTTAATATTCATAATGACCCATTTAAAGCCTTTAACAGATCGTCAACTTGAAAAATTAGCCAGTAAAAGGAGAAAAAGAGCAATCAGGAAATACTTTAGGTTCCATGGTTTGGAATATTTGCCAGACCTAGATTTTAAGAAAGCCATGAGCGTTCAAGGTAATTATTACAGAGTTCATTATCATCTTTATGACACCCCGAGTAGAATCGCAGCGTTGTTAAAATATAAAAAGCATGAGTGGATAGTTGTTGCTTTTGAAAAGAACAAGATAGTAGAAATGTTGTGGTTAAACAAAGGTTTTAATAGGATGTCTGTTTCTTTATCAATTTCATTAGACTTGTTATCAAGCACTGCTCTAAAGAATAAATATTCTTCAGTCATTATTTTTCATAATCATCCAAACCCAAACCCAAGAATATATTCAAACATTATTCCTAGTAAAGTGGACAAAGAATCTGCTAGGGTATGGGCTAACTTTTTTAATCTTAAAAGAATTAACCTTATTGAATACATATGCGAAAGAGGGAAACCTATAGGTATTTTAAAAGCACATCTGAGAGGTTTTTACCTGTTAAAGAATTTCTGAATAAAATTCTTAAGATAAATGGGAAATCAAGATTGATTAATCTTCGATTACATTTCGAAAGAGTCTTTTCATTTTGAAGATTAGCGAAATTCGAATTACTTGGCCTCAATGCCTGCTTTAATTAATGTGACTAAACCTTTACTAAGACAAATGAAATTAAGTTTCAGGATATTTAAAGTTTGCTACATGTTTGTATACATCTTGTATAACCCCAAAATAAAAAAGGCTTGTATCTTATTGGAATACAAGCCTTTGTGTTTAAACTTTGTGGGCCCACCTGGGCAGAGGAATAACACGGTTGTCAATTCGGCAATGTCGATTGTCGGTTTCATTTGATCAATAAAATATCTCATGGTACATCAGAAATAGCATTGACAATTGAAAATGCCGAATTGAAAACAGACAATGAATAAGAGGCTGCTCAGACTCTTGAGACAGCCTCTTTTTGTGGGCCCACCTGGGCAGAGGAATTACGCGATTGTCAATTCGGCATTCAGCATTGTCGATGTAATATTCGAAGTTAGATTTAACATGTCATTTTCCAAATCAAATTGAAAATTGACAGTCGAAAATTGACAACCGTGTAATGAAAAAAATCCATGCGACCGGGTATATTTTAGTCAGTTTGCCGATAAACAGATAAAAAGCTATTATGAGAAAAGAACTGGAAAACCGATTGGTATCATTATCGCTCAACATTGAAAGACTTTGTAAAGGACTCAAAGCCGGATTCATGGCTGAGCATTTATCGAAACAAATCATCAGATCTTCATCAAGTGCAGCATTGAATTATGGTGAGGCGCAAGCGGCAGAATCAAAGAATGATTTCATTCACAAGATCAGTATCGTTCTAAAGGAATTGCGGGAAACGCAGATCTGTTTGAACCTACTAACAGGCTCAATATCTGAAAACCAGGCAGTCCAAATGCAAGCCTGTCAGAAAGAGTGCGACGAGTTAGTTGCAATCTTCCATAAGACAGTCATGACGGCGAAATCAAAAGTCTGAGGAATTGCACGGTTGTCAATTCGGCAATGTCGATTGTCGGTTTCATTTGATCAATAAAATATCTCATGGTACATCAGAAATAGCATTGACAATTGAAAATGCCGAATTGAAAACAGACAATGAATAAGAGGCTGCTCAGACTCTTGAGACAGCCTCTTTTTGTGGGCCCACCTGGGCTCGAACCAGGGACCTACTGATTATGAGTCAGTTGCTCTAACCAGCTGAGCTATAGGCCCGAAAAGGGTGTGGGTGTGGGTGTGCAGGTGAAGTGTGGGTGTGAATGTATGCTGGACAATTTAAGGGTGCAAAAGTAAGAAATTCTCCCGAAAAAAACGCTGATCAAGCTGATTTTTATCTTTTGATTTCGAACCATTAAAATCATAAAAATTCTGTATTATTGGAAAATGGAAAGTTCTTATACACCAGAACCTTTTTAATGGATATATAAAAACAATTATTAATTCCATTCAAAGATGAGGGCATTCATAGCAATTGTGTTCCTTTTCTCATTGCTTCCGTCCTTACAGGCCCAAGATCCGCAGACTCAATGGGAGCAAGAGATCAGGACTCTTTTTGAGCAGAAAAAGTACTACCAGGTCCTTGCTGCTCAGGATTCTTATTACAGAAAGTACCCGGATAACCCGCTGATGCAGATGATCCGCGTCTATTCCTGGTTACATTTGAATGATATGGAAAATTTCCGGAAAGACCTGACGAAGATCATTGAGACCAATTCTTTCATTGCTGACCAGATAAACTTGAGGATCTTCATAGATAAAAAATATCTCGCTGAACTTGTAACGGAAGAATATCTTTCCGGTGCTGTATTGGATCCTAAGCGGGGTTACCGGCCGCTGCTGACAGTCTGTGACACTGTCCGTGGTGCCCTTGGCCCAACACGAAGCTGTTACGATGTGGGTTTTTATGCTCTGAGTTTATCCGTGTTTCCCGATAGTACGCAAATTGAGGGGAAAAACAAGATCTTTTTCACGATAACTGAACCCACAAATGTCATTCAGGTTGACCTTTCTGATAATTACCGTATCCATTCAATCAGGATGAATGGCGTTGAATTAAACTATACCAGGACTTGCCAGGCAATTTTTATTCAATTAAACAGGGAAATGCTCCCCGGGGAAAAATCTTCCCTCGAAGTTGAATATTCGGGTATTCCACGGGAGGCGACCAACCCGCCCTGGAACGGGGGTTTTGTATGGAAGAAAAACAAAGGCAGGCATTGGGTGGGAGTGGCATGCGAACATCTCGGTGCCAGCTCATGGTGGCCGGTCAAAGACCACCTTTCCGACAAGCCTGATTCCATGCGGATCACGCTGAGGGTTCCCTCCGGCTACCAGGCCATTTCCAACGGGAACCTCCGCTCCGTTCAAAAACACAACGATAAAACTGCATCCTTTGAATGGTTTGTGAGCTACCCCATCAATTCTTATAATGTTACTTTTTATATGGGCGATTTCGTGAATTTCAATGAAATCTACAGTGATGAAATAGGATCATACCGGGTAGATTATTATGTTCTTAAGAATCACCTTAAAAAGGCCAGGAAATATTATTCCCAGACAAGAGAGATTCTGCAGGCATTCAGTGAGCTTTTCGGGGAATACCCGTTTCCGGATGACGGTGCAGGGTTTGTAGAGGCCCCTTTTACCGGGATGGAGCATCAGGGCGCTATTGCAATAGGGGATGAATATGGAGACAGCTACCTCAATTATAATATTGATCCGGAACACGATTACCTTCTGGTGCATGAGACCGCCCACGAATGGTGGGGCAACGCAGTGGCTGTAGGAGACATGGCTGATGCCTGGATTAACGAAGGCTTTGCCACTTATGCCGAATATCTGTTTCTTGAGAAAGTAAATGGTTATCAAGGGTATCTGAATGCTTTCGGAAATCGTTCTCAAATTATTTTCAACGCCTGGCCGATGGTCGGGGCCCGGGATGTGAATGATAACACCTTCATCGGTAGTGATATATACACTAAAGGAGCGGCCATGCTGAACAACCTGCGTTGCATTATCAACGATGACAGCCTATTCTTTGGAATTATCAAAGGATTTTATGAAGAATATAAGATGAAGATCACGAAAACAGATGATTTCATTGCTTTTGTCAGGAAGCATTACCCCGCTGATCTGACTGCATTTTTTGAGGTATTCCTGTATAACGATGATCCGCCGGTCATGGAATACTCTTTCGCTCTTGCAGCAGGAACCCTTTTATTCAATTACCACTGGACGGGCGCCGGAAAAGATTTTACCATGCCTTTTGCCATCGTCATCAACGACACAACATGCGTGCGACTGATCGGAACAACGGCAGTTCAACGTCTCACATTCAAAGGAGTAGGTTCATTTTACATCCCCAATCCATTTAATTTCGATGAAGACATCCTTAAGCCGAATTCCTTCACGTACTTTCATACTTATTGGAATAGGGATTAAATGAACTCTTAAAGGTGTATCATAAGTTATGTTTTTTATCCATTTGAGTGTTTTATTAACTATTTTAGATCTTGAAGTATTTTTCCATTAAAACCGCGGAGACGCGGAGAAAGTCCAAATTTCAAATTTCTAATTTCCAATTTCTATTTGTACCCGAACAGCATCGAGTAGATGATCAGCACCACAAGGATGAGACCGATGGTCAGCATGGTAAATCCAAAAATCCTGATGGCCTTATCCCATGCGCTTTTCTCTTCCCTCTTCACTACTACTTTCTTTAATCTTCCTGAATTCTTCAGCTCTTCAAATTCCCTCGGACGGTCATGCTTGTATTCTTCAAAAGGAACAGTCCCGGTAAAGATGACGGTGTCCATCGGAAATGCATCCGGACGGAGGTGGGTGTTAAAGAAATGGATCGTGAAGATAAAACCCACGGCCAACAATGCCTCATCGCTATGGATGATCATGGCAACATTGATCAGCCAGCCAGGAAATATATTGGTGAAGTACTCGGGAAACCAGAGGATCAGTCCGGAAAAACCGATTATGGCAACCCCCCAGAACACGGCAAAATAGTCAAACTTTTCCCAGTATGTCCAGCGGCCGTAATCCGGGCGCGGACCACGGTTCAGGAACCATTTAATAGTACCCCAGAAATCTTTCACGTCCTGTTTATTGAACATCAGTGAGTTTTTGCCGAAGATAAAGCTGCCCCATGCAGAATGACGCTTGATCTTCATGCGGATAAGTGAACCAACATGAAAAGCAAAATAACCGAAAGTGATAACAGCGGCAAAGCGATGGATGTTTCCGGCAGCATGGACCCCTCCCAGGAATTTTGCAAGTTGGTTTGCCCAGGGCATACTGGCAAACTTTAGGGTCATGCCGGTCAGCGCCAGCATGATAAAGCTCAGAATCACAAATAAGTGGGTGATTCGCTGACTTGGTGTAAACCGGCGAATATAGTATTTGTTGCTCAAGGCCTCGCGGTGTACCTTTTTTTTCCTGATGCCCTGGAATGACCTGGGGAGCCATAACAGCAGATGCAGCCCGAAAAAGCCAAATACACCGATGAGCAGGGACGTCATTCCCCAAAAGGTGAAATACAATGCCGGATACTTGTTTTTATTGTGATGGGTGGCATGGGTGAGGTATCCAGTGAACCGCATGTTTGCATCAGGATGACATTTTTTGCAGGTAGAGACGATATTCCTGCTGCTGACAGATGACAGGGGATTATTAGAATTATAAATCAAGTGCGCGCCATGGCAGTCCGAACATCTGGCCGGCTTTTGGTATCCAAGCTGATATGCTTTGCCATGATAGGTGTCCATATATGTTTCCGCCAGGTCCTCATGACATTTACCGCATTGAAGCGTCACCTGGTTCATGAATTTATCCTGGGTGATATCAGAGATTCCATGGGCAGTATGGCAATCAGCGCAGGTTGGGAATTTATGTTTCTTATCGTCACGCGTAATGGCGTGATCGCTCCTGATATATTCATCGTAGATTCCTTTATGGCAGGCTGCACAGGTGGCTGGAATATTCTTTGGATTTACTGAAGATCTCTCATCAGATTCCTTCAACACATAGTGAGTGGTATGACAGTCGGTACAAACCGCACTTGGAAGCAGCCCTTTCTCCGTAAGTCCTTTTCCGTGAACACTTAAAGAATAATCAAAAAAGGCGTTAACTTCTTTCAGTTGCACCGTCCCAACGGCTTTTCCACCCTTCCGGTGGCACTGGCCGCAGAGGGTAGGAATTGAAGCCCGGTAAGTGGGAGAGGTGTCGTCGTATCGTGATTTTACGACATGGGTGCCATGACAGGTCGTGCAATAGGGCGCCTCTTCACGTTTTTCAGCAAATGCCATTCCATGACCGCTGGCGGCATATACATTCGATACCTCTGCATGACAATTTGAACAATCAACTCTTCCGGCAGTCGTGCATGGCCTGGCCATCTGTGTTGACACATCCGAATGGCACTTGACGCACGTGATAGTCCGATGAACCGAATTTGAGATATCGGCTTTGTCGACCTTTAATGATACAATGGAGTCATCGGCCATCTTATGGACACCCTCCGCTTCGTGACATTTCAGACAGGAATTGTCGGACATTGTGTTGACAGTATTCTGGACATTCACTTTATGAGGAGGGTGGCAGTCGGTACAGGCTGGTATGGCACCTGGCTCCTTTTCCCACAGCTCTTCCTTGATGATTTTGGTGTGGACCTTTTCAATTTCCGCATGGCACTTCATGCAGGTCCTTGCAATGTTATTTGCCGCAATCGTGGAATTGGGACTTGTATGAGGAAGCACAAGGTGGTTCCCATGGCAATCGTTACAAGTGGCAGTGACGACCAGGCCTTTTTTGAACAAGCCCTCCCCATGGATGCTCTCGGAGTAATTTTCCAGGATGTTGTGTTCGCTGATATTATATGTTCTTGCAACAGGTGCGCCTTCCCGGTGGCATTTCCCGCATAACATAGGTATATTCATCTTGTATGTCAGCGAGTTTGGATTTGATGAGAGCAAAATATCATGCCCTCCGTGACATTCCTCGCAATTGGGAGCATATAATGCTTTCAGTTTCAATGCCTGGCCATGGATACCCTTATCAAACTCCTTCATGGCATCATCATGGCAAAATCCGCAATCGACAGGTGCCAGGTCCTCAGGGTGAGGGAATTCCTCAACTGCTGCATCGGGATGGCAGGAGGCACATTCAATGTCCTTGTGTACGGAATTCTTTAACGTTTTATTGTTTACAAACAATGAAATTGTCTTACCCTGACGGATAACAGACATGCCAGGATCCTCGTGGCACATCAGGCAATCATCGTCTCCCTGCCCTGATGCGATATTTGAAAGAAAAACCGGAGGCAGAAAAAGCAGGAAAATCCATCTGAGGTTATATGAAAGAATCCTTTTTCCCATTTAATAAATAATGGGCACGAAAATATTGAAATATATATGAATGTACAAATTTACATGTCTATTTAAAAAGAGTCTAATAACAAATTATTGTTCTTCACATCTGTAAATCAATTTAGACGATTTTACATGGCAAATAAATATTTAAAATTTTACTTTTACAGCCATGAAACCGGCTGTTAAAAATATCATCTTCGATTTCGGAGGAGTTATCATCCCTATAGATCCGATGGCTTTTGCCGGAGGATTGATGCAACTGGGGTGCACTGATGTATTGAGTCTGCATGAATTCTTCCTTGAGGAAAAGGTGTATTCCCGCTTTGAAAAGGGTGAAATTAGCCCGGAAGAATTCAGGATGCAGATGAGATCCGGATTAAACGATCACGTGACGGACGAGCAGATCGATCAGGTCTGGAACCTTATCCTCGGTGAAATTCCTCCGCACCGCGTTGCCCTCCTGGAAAAACTTAAGCCAAACTACCGGACTTTCCTGTTAAGCAATACCAACAAGATCCATTACGACCACTACCAGGAACAATTCCGGAAATCATTCGGTTATCCTGCGCTTGACAGCCTTTTCGAGAAAGCCTACTATTCTTTTCAGCTCAAACTTTATAAACCGGATCCGGCAATTTTTGAATATGTCATTAACGACAGCGGGCTAACCCCTGCAGAAACCATTTTTATCGATGATTTCCATTCAAATGTTGAAGCAGCTAAACGATGCGGAATGCAGGGCATACATCTGACAGACGGGATCGAACTATCCGACATCATTCACAGACATTTTTAAAACCAAAATCCAAGGTTGAGGAACAACATCGGCATGCTGTTAATGTTTGAACCCATAAAAGTTAATTCCAGGGGACCGATAAAACTATCGTAACTAACGGTACCGCCATATCCGATAAGAAAATTTTCCGGCACATAAACATGCTTAAAGTCATCATCTATGGACCCGGCATCTAAAAGAAAGGTCAGGTAGAGTTTTTTATAGAAATTGTATTGCAATTTCATCCTTATAATGGCAGCATGATAACCAAACCTTTGAATAAACTGCAGCCCGGTAAATGGAACGAAAGTGCTAATATACTGACTTGGATTTAAACCGCCAAAACCGAATGCATGTTGGCGAGGCGGCAGGTCTTCAGCCGACATCGTGCTGCCTATAAAAAGTCCCGGACGAAGCACAAATTTTGGCGATATAGGATAATTGAGCTCATACTTCCAGTAAAGGATAAATGAACTGGTAAATAAATCCCTGCTCCAGTTTTTTGAGAGAGGCATGATATATTCAAGGTGCAATTCTGATTTGGACCCTGAAGTCGGGAAATAGGCGCGGTTCCGTGAATCGGCGCTGATTGTCACAAAAAAAGTACCGTAGCTGCTGAAGCTATTGTATGCTTCCAACGAGGAATCTGTAATAGGCTCATCCTGTTTATAACGGAAATACTCATAATCAAAGCCCCCTCTGAAATTTAATAAATTCTTAAGGCTGTAGTTGATTAAAGTTGAAACCTTATAATTAGTGAAAATGAATTTATTGATTTTCGTTTCCCCTTCATACTGGTTAAATCTAAAGGAATAATATTCAGCTTTCGCACCAATGCCTGGTTGTGCACCGTTATCCAACATATAGAATGCCCTGATTCGGGGGTTCTCGCCAAGAACCAGGTCGGTGAACAGTTTGGTCCGCTTACCCAGGACATTGCGGAATGATCCGGTAAGCAGCAAACTTCCGCCATAACTACCGTCATAATGGACTCCTGCCGAGATATAGCCCGGATCAGCTTCCTTCACGCGGATGATCAGATCATTTCTCTTTCCGTTTGATTTAACCTCGTAATTTACCTGTTCAAAAAACCGCGTTCCGTACATCTGCCTGATACTCCTTTCAATCCCATCCAGAGTGAAAATAGTATCTTCATCAACATTGAAATAATTCTTAAAATAAGATCCGGCAAATTTGCGGTAGCCACTGATCTGAACAGAATTTATTAGGATCTTGTCGACCGGATGGGCATTGTAAGTCTTTAACGGCTTGTATTCAATGTCATTCAGCGAATCGGCCAGGGCTTTTAACCTGTTGAAATAAGGCCTTGATACCCGCTCACCAAATGCAATAATGGAATCATACTCGGTAAAATCCATGATACCATATTTCATAGCAAGCGGGACATACACATCTGTCAGCTCATAACCGATCTGGTTGGCCTCTCCGCGGTTAAACGTGATGATCTGGTCGAGAACATCTGCAAGGGAAGTGAATTCATCCCGGTTGCTCCTGAGTGGTGGCTGCACATCTCCCGAAATAATAATATCGGCGCCCTTTTCTTTAATGTTTTTCACCGGGAAATTATTCACTACTCCCCCATCGACCAGGAAGTGACCCCCGTAGTCGATCGGAGAGAAATAGCCGGGAATCGACATACTGGCCCTAACGGCCATTGGAAGGTAGCCTGAATCAAGAACGATCTCGTTGCCGGTCAATAAATCGGTGCCCATACATAGAAAAGGCGTTTGCAGTTTGTCGAAATCATGGATTTTAAAAGCCGGCGAGAAATAATGATTCAGCAACAGGTTGATTTCCTGTCCCTGATACAGGGAAGAACTGAATGTCAGACTATTATTAGAGATGGGCAAGGTGATGATAAACTTTTCCCCGAATTCTTTTTCCTCGTAAGCAATATATTTTCTATCAATTTTATCGGTTATCAAAGCATCCCAGTCAATCGACCTGACCATTTTGGCTATGGAATCGGGGTGGTACCCGATCGCATAAAGTCCCCCTATGACGCTTCCGATGCTGGTTCCGCCAATGTAATCGATCGGTAGTCCGGCTTCCTGGATCACTTTCAGGAGGCCGATATAAGCAAAACCCTTGGCACCGCCACCGCTAAGGACTAATCCTACTGTCGGGCGTTTGCCCTGTGCAATGGTGTCGCCTTCCTGTGCAAACATTTGACCGGTTAAAATGCTAAATACCAGGCTAATAAAAAGAAAGCCCAGGATCTTCTTCCATCTTTTAATCCAAAGTATTTTCACGGATTTGGTTATTATTTGCAGCGGTGTAAATTTACAAAAATCATCAAAGCGAATGGCAGTTAGGATACACAAAACACGATGGGAGACGGGAGAAATTTACAAAAACATCAGCACCACACCTGCGACGCTGATAAAGGCCCCGACGATTTCCAGCCAGGTGAACCGTTGCTTAAAAAGTACGATAGACGGAGGAATGATGAGGATCGGCACAATGGCCATGATTGTGGCTGCAATCCCGGTTTCGGTATACTTTACGGCGAGTAATGAAAAGGAGATGCCCAGGAAAGGGCCAAAGACCGATCCCAGGGCGATGGCACGCATGCCTTTTCGGTCATTGACAGCATTTCGGATCAAAGATCCTTTTTTAAGCAGGATGATGATCAGGGCATAGCCGATCACGGCGGCGATGATTCGGATATGGGAAGCGGCAAATGCGTTATAATCGCCCATCCCGTACTTGCTGAGCACAAGTCCGCCGGCCTGTCCTGCCGCCCCGATCAGGGCAAATAATATTCCTTTCATCGGATAGGTGAGCCGGATCCTCTTACCATTTTCCGGCCTGGAGAAAATGGCGAGGAATATCCCTCCTACCGTCAGGAACATCCCAAAGATGTGCAAAAGTGTCATTTTCTCACCGAGCAATAGCCAGCCAATGAGGGCCGTCATGGGCGGAACGGTTGTCATGAACAACATAGCAATCCTGGAAGAAATAATGGCATAGGCTTTAAAGAGGAAGTAATCGCCCAGTACGAGCCCTATAAGGCCTGACAAACCCAGCCAAAACCAGGCGAAAGGGGTTGCATCGAGCGGGAGGAACATCCCACGGGAAATAAAAGTGAAAAGAGCCAATAACACTAACGCCAGCGAGAGCCTGATCATGTTGACGGCAAGAGAGCCGACCCGTTTACTGGCAAATTCGAAAGACAGGGCTGTGACAGTCCAGAAGAAAGCTGTGGCCAGGGCGGCCAGTTCACCATAATGAGTTTCCAGGCTCATGAAACAAAATTCAGGCAAAGCTCGTGAAATAAATGGCTGTCCTAACCGATCGACATATCCGAATCCCACTTCATCGCGGGAGGTTGTGCTCCCTTGTGGATCCCTTCAATAAAATGATCGACACACTCTTTGACATCCTGATGGTATCCACCTTCCAGCACGGCGAAGATATTGGAAAAGGCCCTGCGAAGCCTGAATGCGCACTCGTAAAAAGCCCGCTGTGAAACCTGCAGGCCCAGTAATTTATCTTTATAATATGAATCAAAACCTGCAGAAACAGCGACAATATCCGGGTTGAACTTCTTGGCTACAATTATGGCTTTATCAACCACGATAAGGAATTCCTTATCGCCGCTGCCCGAAATCAGTGGAAAATTGAATGTAAATCCTGTTCCTGCACCTGATCCGGTTTCATCGGGAAAGCCTGTAAAAGGATAGGCATAATGCTGGTGAATGGAACAATACAAGACTTTGTCGGTATCATAGAAGATCGACTGGGTGCCGTTGCCATGATGCCCGTCAATGTCGAAAATAAAGACCTTCTTACCTTCATTTACCAGCTTTTGGGTGGCAATAGCGATATTGTTAAAAAAACAGAACCCTGCAGCATTTTCCCGTCCTGCATGATGCCCGGGAGGACGGACCACCGCAAAATCGCCCTGTTCGGATGCCCTGATGGTCATGCCTACTGCCAAACAAGCTGCTTCGTAACTTGCAGGGTTTAATGACACCTCGGCCACATAATCTCCATGCTCACAGGCATCCCTGATATATTCGATATAACGCTCCGAGTGAACCAGGTTTAGGTAAGGCTCTCCTGCTACCTTCGGAGCTTCGTAAGTATCCATAAAACTCAACAAGCGATAAGCACCTTCGCTTTCACTATCGATGTTATGTTCAAGAAATTTCTTGTGAAATAATACTTTCATGGATCGCTTCCAACATCATCAACATAGCAAAAGTAAGAATTCATAATGAATCAACAAAGTATAAAATAGCGGATCTCTGTTTCAAGTCAGTTTTTCATAGTTTTGCAGTCCATTTTAAAAACAATGAAAAAAATAACCCTGATCATCTTCATCATAACACTTTCCTGGGCCTGCCAAACCGGCATTCAACCAGGCAAGGAAACCTCCGGAAAATTTATAGTCTTACCAGATACATTACGCTATCCCCAGGAGAAACACCTTGCAAATATGCGCCAGTTGACCTTTGGCGGCGATAACGCTGAAGCTTATTTCAGTTTTGACAATGCCATGATTACTTTCCAGTCCAACAACCCGGCGTGGAACCTGGAATGCGACCAGATCTTTTACACCCGTCTTGCACAGAGCGATATGGGCAACAAGCTGCCACAGCGGATCAGCACCGGGATGGGCCGCACGACCTGTTCCTATTTCATGCCCGGCGACTCTACCATCCTGTTCGCATCCACCCATGCCGGGGATCAGGCCTGCCCTCCTGTTCCGCCTCCGCGCGAAGACCATAAATACGTCTGGCCGATCTATGAGGATTATGATATCTATGTTGCTGATCTTGAGGGCAACATCATCGATACCCTTATCAGGAATCCCGGATATGATGCTGAAGCAACTGTGTCACCCAAAGGAGACAGGATTGTTTTTACTTCCCTTCGCAGCGGTGACCTGGAGCTATACACGATGAATATTGATGGAAGCGACATCAGGCAGATCACCGATGAACTTGGCTATGACGGCGGGGCTTTTTTCTCCCAGGATGGGAACATGCTCGTTTTCAGGGCATCAAGGCCAAAAACCGAAGAAGAGGTTAGGGTTTACAAGGAGTTGCTGGTGCAAGGGCTGGTTATGCCGTCCAATATGGAAATTTTTATTTGTAATGCCGATGGATCCGGGCTAAAGCAGGTTACAAAGCTGGGTAAAGCCAATTGGGCGCCATATTTCGATCCTTCTATGAAGAAGATTATATTCAGCTCCAATTACGCTTCGTCAAGGGGATACCAGTTCAACCTCTACATGATAAACCTGGATGGGACCGGCCTCGAGCAAATCACATATGATGGCGTTTTCGACGCCTTCCCGATGTTTTCCTTCGACGGAAAAAAGCTGATCTTCTCCTCAAATCGCAACAATGGAGGCACACAAGCAACGAATCTGTTTATTTCAGATTGGGTGGAATAGGATGGGAAGTTCTGAGTTCTAACCGGCAACCGCCGACCGCCGACTGCCGACTGCCGACCGCCGACTGTTGACCGTTATAGCTCCTCCAATTCCCTGTCGGGCATTATCTCGCCAAGCTGGCGCAAAGCTTCAAGTGACTCCATGGCATCCTCTTCATTCAATAGCGTCAGGGCAGTTCCAACGTGGGCTAAAACATAATCGCCCACTTTGGCTTCGGGTAAAAATTCCAGGCAGATGTCGGTGACGACACCGTCAAAATCAACTCTACCCATTTTCATCTGAGCTGATTCATCAATCGAAAGTAGTTTTCCCGGAATTGCTAAGCACATTTTTTTCCTTCTTTTAAATATAACCTGCCTGGAGGCATAAAATTATGCATAATAAAAGTCAAGTTTCACACATAAGTTTTCTGTATGTTGAATTTATTACGAATCTAAATTAAGTTCGCAGTTCCCGGTTCGCAGTTCGCAGTCAGAAATAAGCCATGAGAATTCTGGTCATTCTAAGCGGAACTCTGCGTGTCCTTTGTGGAACTCTGTGTAACAATTTTTCCATATTTTTGCCCCATGCACGAACTATCCATCGCACTGAGCATTGTTGAACTCGCCGAACAAGAGGCCAGGAAGGCTGATGCAATAAGTATTTCAAAAGTTGAACTGGAAATCGGCACGATGGCCGGAATAGAAACTGACGCACTTCTTTTTGCCTGGGATTCAGTGGTTCAGGGCACTATGGCGCAGCAGTCACAACTTGTTATTCACACCGTTGAGGCCGAAGCTCATTGCCTGGAATGCGGGAAAGATTTCCCGGCTGAGCATTTTTTCGTACAATGTCCCCATTGCAATAGTTTCCGTTACCAGATCACTAAAGGGAAAGAGTTGAGGATCAGCTCACTTTTGGTGGATTGATGTACCGATCTTCATGATCAATCCGGCTTTGTCCTGTAAAAGAAAGCCAGGAAGTACTTTAAATTTGACGGAAGGTCAGGTAAAGGATTTCACGGCATTATTTCCCGATAAAAACTTTTCCCTTCCAGGTATTTTCGCCGTCGGTAATTTGCAGGATCAATATGCCTGTGGAATTATGTCCCGCGTTCACAGTTTCGCGGACCTTCCCGTCGACCTTCAGATTATTCTTCTGGTAGATGACTTCTCCCAGTGCATTGGTCAACCGGATATCGAGGGATTTCATGGATAAGGTGGAGATTTCCAGGTTAAAGGTACCCTTGTTCGGGTTGGGATAAATCCGGATATCACCGATAGCATTTTCATCCACACCTTGAGAAGAGTAAACCTGTAATTCGAAGGACCCGGAGACTTCGCCGGTGTCGCAGTCATTGATACCGTAAAGCGTGATCATTGCGATCCCGGCATAACCGGCTAGCCAGTTTACGTCGGCGGTCAGGCCTGTTCCAGATATTGTCCCTGCTCCGGCAGGTTCAAGCATCCACTGGTAAGTATTGGCGTTTTCTGCGCCAGTAGATGTATACTGAGAGGAGGCAGTCAAATAGTTGTCGATGATGGCCGGGCCATTCGGTGTTGCCGAAACCCCGGTAAGCGGAAGAACAGTAACCCCGACAGTATCAGAATCAACACATCCAAATTCATTGGTGACAACCACCCAGTATTCTCCGACTTCAGTGACGGTAATACTTTGATCGGTAGCGCCATTGCTCCAGGTATAAGAAGCCATCCCTGTTCCTGCATCCAGTACCCTGGAAGTCCCTTCGCAGATATCGGAATCGGCTCCCAGATCAACCGAAGGAAGAGCATTTACAGTGATCTGCTGAACGGCGGTGCTGGTACATGCATTCGTATCCGTGTAGGTATAGACAATATCGAAAGTCCCTATTCCTGAAACCATTGGATCGAAAATGGCAGTGTCCACACCTGTACCGGAATATTCACCACCTTCGGGCATTCCCCCTGTAACTTCAAAAGGATCGGCATCCTGGCAGATTGCGGCAAAGGGTTCGAGTGTTACTTCCGGCAAGGCATTGATCGTGAGCGTGATCATAGTTGACTGGCTTTCACAATCTCCCAAAATCTGGGTAGCATAGAAAGAATAAACTCCCGGGTCGGTCAGTCCGGTTGCATAGCTGTTGCCTGTATCTACCAGGATTGTCAGTTCCGGGTCAGAATACCATTGCACGTTATCACCTTCAGCATACAGGTCGGGGATATTTCCGGCCTGGCAGACTGTGTCGCCGGCACCGACCGGAGCGGAAGGCACTTCATACACGGTGATGAAATCTGTCTTGGTAATGCTGTTGCTGCCTCCGACATTGGTAGCAGTCAGGCTTACGCTATATTGACCGGGGGTGTTATAAACAATCCCTGTCGGGTTTTGAAGGGTTGAACTATCCGGAGTGCCACCTTGAAAACTCCACTCCCATGAGGAGGGAAAATTTACAGAAAGGTCTGAGAAATTCACTGCGAGCCCGGCACAAAATTCGGTGGTATCAGCAGTGAAATCTGCAACCGGTGGCCCAAGAGGCTGGATATCGACGATAGCGGTGCGTTTATGGATTGGGGTGCCGTTTGGTCCTTTGGCACTGATCTGCATCAGGTATGGACCGGCAGGTACTTCATAGCTGGCCGTCACTATAATCGGGACCTCACCAGGAAGGCTATTCAGGATGGATCCGTTGGGATAGTTTAAAGTGATGGTTCCTGTTTCAGGATTCTGAACCTGTGCCGAAACGATGACCGATCCGGCATATAGCTTAACTTCCGGAAACTGGGCATACAAGGTGTCGCTGCCGGATACAGGAAGTGTATCAGGGCTCACGAACATGGAATAATCCGGGAAATAAGACACAAAGCTGTCGAACTTTCCGTCGCGATAGTCGGCCCAGGTTGCCATTGAAACATTGGAGTTGGAAACGATTCCATTGTAGTCACCCTGGTATCTTGGGTTACCGCCACCACCGCAGGTGGTGCAGTTTATAATCATTGATTCATTTGAGATGGCTTGATTAGGCGCAAAACTTACACCCCCATTATCAGAATAAGTAGCATAGATCAGGGCGCTTGTACTGGAGGGATCATCACGGGTATCTATCCATTGGATATAAAACCTGCCGGTATTCTTATCACACCAGATAGCCGGCATGAATTGATGGTTATTCTGTGGTATGAGGTCGTCATTCACTCTCACGGCATCGCTCCATGTATCACCTCCATCATCGGAATAACGGGAGAAAATATCAGGCTTATTGCCGTTGCCGGGAGGATCGTTGGTTGCATATACGCAATACAATCTTCCACGATGCGGGCCCCAGCTGTTATCGGCCGCGATAAAGGGGTAAGGCCTTGTACGCATGCCGTTCACAGAATGCCTGCTATTCACAAATGTCCCGACATAACCGGCCCAGTTCTGGGACGACATGTTGGTAAAGCTCGTCCCTCCGTTGGTTGACCTGTAAAATGTATAAGTTGAGTTAGTTGACGAACCACCGTTTGTGACAACATACACTGCACCTCCCTGGATGTCACCGAAAGCGCCGACACAGGGCATCATGCCCGGAATGTCCTGTGTAGCCATTGTCGCTGTATTTTGAAAGGTAAGTCCAAGATCCGTACTCCTGGCAAAATTACCACCGCTGTTTGCGGTCATTGTCGTATAGACATTATTCGAATAAGGTCCACCGGTCTGGTCGGCACAAATCCAGTTCTTGTCACCACCCGAAATGGCTGTTACTACAGAGGTCCAATTCTGGCCGTTATTACTTGAGGTGGCCACCTTGCAGCCCTGGACACCTCCTGCCCCGTACATATTCTCGAAATAAAGGTTTCCCAGGCTGTCATACGCTGAGACCGGGTCACCCCACATGGATGCGCCCCAGGTAACAGTGGTGTTGTTGAAATTTAAACCGTCGTTGGTATAATGTGCGGCAGTTGTATTAAAGCAGGTAAAATACTTGTTAGCTTGCTTTGGATTCTCTGTAATGTGCCCCTCCGCAAAGTCAAGTCCGATTTTAAAATTGTCCCACCCATCGATCGTGATAACAGTTGTGGCAAGCGGTTCCCTGTTTTGCAAAGAATCATAGACCCATTGAGGGACCTGGTCGAACCTGGGATCATCATAACCGGTCTGTGCTGTCAAAAGGAAAGAGGAAAAAAGGAAGGCGGCTGAAAACATGTAAGCTGCCCATACCTTCCGGAACGTAAACTTCTTCATTGTTCTGCTTTTGAGATATGTAGTGATTTTTAAAATATTCGATAAAAAAAGGATAGATTGTAAAAGTAATAATAATCCTTCATAGTTACCATATATCATTTGTAATCCTTCAATTATGTCTGATTATTATTAAGAAATAAAAAAAATTTCATTTCGACCGGGTATATTTTCAAAAAAACCGGATAAACATATAAAAAAGATTATGAAACAAAATAGATTGAAAAAGAGGATGGTCTTGGTGCTCATTCTTTTTGTGGGGTGGCATATTACGGCCAGGCCGGAAATCATTATTACCGGTATTTTGCATGGAACGCTGACGGGTGGTTCACCGAAGGCTATTGAACTTTTTATCACCGGAACTGAAAATCTCAATAACTACGAAGTCTGGAGATCGCTCAACGGGGCGCCATTTGGATCCGGCACCGGGTCAATCAGCTCGATGAGCGGTGTTTTTACAAACACCTTCGTTTACCTGGTCAAACCTGATCATGTCAATGCATTCCATGATGTGTTCGGGAACGAGGGAATCTTCGCCAATGTTGTTCCAATGGGTATCATCAACGGTAATGGCAATGACGGGTTCCAGGTAAGGTTGAAAGTCGGCTCTGTTGTGGTTGACCAGGTTTGGCAGGAAGATGCGACAGATTCGTACCGCGATAGTTATTGGTATCGAAAGCATGGGACCGGGCCTGATGGCGGATGGTTACCATCTGCCTGGGAAACGCCTGGGAATGATGCTTTGGACGGGTTGGATGAGGCCGGACTCCAGGCCGCGGTCCCTTTCGGTACTTATGCTGTAATGTGGCAAGGGCTAACTGACGACTGGAACAATAACGGCAACTGGTCGACAGGGATTGCACCTTCATTTCAGACAAATGTGCAGATACCGGAAACGGCAGCCAATTTCCCAGTAATCGATAATCTGCCGGAAAACCCTGCCGTTTGCATGAACCTGACCGTTGCAGATACGGCAAGGCTCACCGTTAGCACTGGAAAAGCGCTGACAGTGCATGGAAATCTAATCCTGGAAAACCAGAGTCCTGGGGAATCAGATCAGGGACTGATCTTAAAATCTGACAACAGCCAGGTTCCGGCCGGTTCCCTGGTCCTCACGGGAAACCCTTCCGGTACGGCCATATTAGAAAGATATATAGCCAAAGATAATGGCTGGCATTTCTTATCATCTCCGGTGGATGAGCAAACTTTTCAGCCTGAATTCGTCCCCGATCCAATGGATCAGAGCTTCGACCTTTATTACTGGGAAGAAAATGGCCCCCCGTCTGTAGGATGGATCAACATCAGGGATGATAACGGTCAATGGAACCCGCAATTCGGGGATGCTTTTATTCCGGGAAAAGGCTATCTTGTTGCTTATTCTGCAGCAAATAGCGGAGAATTGACCAGGATATTCAGCGGTTTGCTGAACTATGGCAACCAGGACATCCTGCTGGGCCATTCCGGGAATTACTGGAACCTGCTGGGAAATCCATATTCCTGTGCGCTGGACTGGTCTTCCGGAGGAATAGATAAGGCGGCCGTTGCGGCCAGTACTATGTATATCTGGGACCCGGCATTAAATGAAAACCTGGGAGGATACCGTGCTCATAACGGGACGACAGGTGTTCCGGCCGGAACGACCTCCATCATTCCAGCCATGCAGGGTTTCTTCGTTCAGTCAATGGAGGCAGGAAATTTATCAATTGATATTTTAAATGATCAACCGTTGGTACATGCCGGCCAACCATTCTATAAAAGCAGAAAGGAACCGTCTGTAGAGCAAATCCGTCTGAAAATCAGTAAAAACCGATGTTCAGATGAAACATTGATCTACTTTGATCCGGCTGCGACCAATCAGTTTGACGCTGGATTTGATGCGGAGAAATTGTTCAATGGTCATGTGGACTGCCCGGAAATATTTTCAATGGCGGATGATCATCAGCTATGTATCAATATCCTGGCCGATGATCCTGCCTCTGTTGCATTGGAAGTCTCTTATAATCAAGAAGATACACTGACCCTGACGGCTTTTGATTTTGAAGGAATACCGCAGGAAATCGGGATCTTTCTTGAAGATAACCTGCAAAGCACATGGCTTGACATGAGGGAACAGCCGGAATACCGTTTTAATCATATGCTTTTCCAACCTGAGATCCGGTTTACGCTTCATTTTATGAATGTTGCCCGGCTGACTGAACCCGTTTTTAAGGATGAACCGGATTTCTGGTGCTTCGAAAACCGGATTTATGTGTCAAATCCAAGGAATATAACAGGGGATCTTCTTCTATATTCCCTGGAAGGAAGATGCCTGGAAAGTTTTAGAGCCACAGGAAGGAATCAAGTCATCCAATCTTCCTTACCAACAGGGTTATATGTGTTACGCTTCGTCTCGCAACAGTTTAATTCAGGACGGAAGATCTTTATTTACTAATTATCAAAATTGATATACCCATGAAAAAAACAAATATCACCATGTTTCTAATGCTGGTTGTGATCCTTTTTTTATCTGTAAATTCTGTTGTACAAGGCCAACCGCCTGATCCTCCGGGTGGACATGGCTTGAACGGCAATCATGGCGGAGCTGCGCCACTGGATGGGGGTAGCTTGTTTTTACTTTTGGGAGGAACTGTTTATGGCGCCTTTAAGTTGATTCGTGCTAATCATAGAAAGAAAGAAAGATGATATTTGGCCACATCAACAGCACTAATTGTAAATCAGCTTTAATACTTCCGAATTATTTGCAGTGACAGCCCTCAGGAGATAGATCCCAGGGCTCAGGCCGGCTTCTCTGCCTGACCATCCGAACTGATGGGAGCCGCTTTGCAGGCGTCCATTGCAAATTTCATCCACTTTCCTTCCGGATAAGTCAAAAATCTCGAGAGTCAATAGGGAAGGCTTTTCAAGTTCAATTTGAATGGAAAAATCATCAGACGGATTAGGGAAGACACGCATAAGACGGCTCTTTTCAATATCTTCTGCCAGACCGGTATGGATCTGGGGTGTTTCCAGCTGGACATCGGTGTACATCTTATATTCGCCTGCTTCCAACGACATGAGCTCAGCCAGGTCGGTCACTTCAAAAGGCTGGCCGGTGAAATATTCGTACCATGCCCCTAGATGAGCAAATCCCGGCAGGATGGTCCCGGCATTTACATCAAAATTTCCCAGGATCACCACGTTCATGTCTGAGTGGGCCAGGACGATTTTCTTGAGAGCTGCTCCTACATATAAGGTAAACGTTGCTGTTTCAAAAGCAGGATGTTCCGTACGCAGTTTGATCAGGGCGCCATAAAAATCGTAAAGGTATTTCCGGCGGAAATCGTTCAGGTAGTCCCACCTGACAGGTTTTTCTCCGAGCCGTCCGTTATATTCTATCGAGTAATCATAGCCCATCTCTCCAAATTGCCAGATCATTTTAGGGCCCGGTACAGTGAAAAAGAACAGGGCATTCATAGCCAGGCGCCTGAAGGCCGTAGTGGTATCCTTGATATTGTAATCCGCCGTGGAATTTCCGTAAGTAACACATTTAAAAGCAAGTCGTTCTTCATCGTGGCTTTCCATATAACCTACCACATGAGGGTCATTCCAGGTCCTCTTTTTATAATTGATCCAGGAGAAATCGGATTTTCCTCCGTCATGGTAAGCCATGGCAGCTTCACCATAATTATAATTCGCATTACCCCAAAGCAGGATACCATAATCAGCAAGTTCCTTTTCTTCGGTATTGTCGGCAAGGTGCTCAAATATAACAATGGCCTGAGGATTTCTCAACCAGATTTCATCTGCCATCCGTTTCAGCAACCTGATCCTGTCAGCATCATAAATACTGCCCCAGGGGTCATTTGAGCCTTTTATATTATTACCGAATCCTTTCGTAAAGTCAAACCGGAATCCGTCTATTTTATATTCCGACATCCAGTAACTGTTGATACTATCGACAAGTTCCTGCGTGTAAAGGCTTTCATGATTGAAGTCATTTCCCCACTGGGCATCCGGGTTGGTGAAGTTAGAATTAACATTATACCAGGGATTCTCCGCTGACGGATTGTTTCCGTCGAAGTACATCTGCACCAGGGGGCTCTGGTCATAGGAATGATTAAGCACCAGGTCGATAAACACAGCTATTCCTATTTTATGACATTCATCAACAAATCGTTTCAAGTCATTCTTTGGTCCATAATATTTATCCGGAGCAAAATAGAATGAAGGATTATAACCCCAGCTGCTGTTACCCTCAAATTCATTGACAGGCATAAGTTCTATAGCATTGATGCCCAGGTTAAATAGGTAATCCAGCGAATCGATAAGGCCATCATAGGAATGTTTTGATGTAAAATCCCTGACCAGCAATTCATAGATCACCAGGTCAGTTTCGCCTGCAGTGGTGAAGTTATCCACCTCCCAATTGTAGAAAACCTGGTTAGTCTGGAGCACTGTGGCTATGCCTGTGGTTTTCCCGGCCGGATACTGAATAAGATTTGGGTAAGTGATATCTGAGATGTAAGCATCATTCCAGGGATCGCTGACCTTATCGGCATAAGGATCGCCAACCTTGATCTGGCCATCGATATAGTATTGGAAGACATATTCCTTGCCTGGTACCAGGCCGTTTATCTCCACCCAGTAACGGAGGCTATCGGGAGTAAGTTTCATGTAATAATCCTGGCTGATATCCCAATCGTTAAAATCTCCAATGACGTAGATATAGTCTTTATAAGGTGCAAAGAGGCTCATTACAACTGACTGGCTCCCGGTATAATTAATCCCGTCGCGGATACCGGCAGGCAGGGCTTCAACAGTGACATCAGGTCTGACATGATAGTAAAAAGAATCGGCTACAACTCCGGTTTGGTTTTTTGCCATGGTCTTTACCAGGAATTTACCAAAATCCGTCGCGGTAATAGTATCAATCAGGTAATTACCAGTGTCTGCTTTGAGCAAATTTCCATCCATGAACAGGAAAACAGAATCGGCTTCATTGGCGTTGACCTCCGTGATAAATGATTCATTAAGTTGAATAATGACAGGGAATTGCTGGGGTTGACCAAAAGAGACCGACAGGCCGGCTTCGTAAACATCAATAAATATATCCCCGTCGGTTTCAGTTTTACCTTCGAGCCAGTTGCCACCTACCTGGATACCACTACGAAACACAAAAGCCATTTGCAGGATTTTCTCATTGGCAGGAACTCCGTAATAATCTTGAATATTGGGTGTGACCTGGAGGGAATATAAATCCTGCCCGATCCGCTGCAATTTAGTATCCGGGGTATTTTGTCCCCAGCTTGTTTTGACGTACTTCCAATCGAAACCGCCGGAGCTTAATTGAGTTATCACCCCGGTATGGGCATATACATCCCCGGTGTATCCGGCCAATCCAGCGGAACCTTGCGTGGCATCGAAGGTAATCGTCACAGGTTCTGTACTTATTGGCATGAGCGGGTCGGTCACCACAAGCTGGCCAAAAAAGTAAAATGGGATAATAAGCAGTTGAAGAGATAAAATGAATTTCTTCATGATAAAATCTGATTGAATGATGTTGTAAAATTACTAAAAAGCAGGCTTACAGCTTTTGAAAAATTCTCCCACACTTAAAATTAAAGATGTTGTTCAGTCTGTTGGGCAATTTATCAAGATTACTGCTGCAAAGTATCACGATAAAAATTTTCTGAAATAACTTTTGTGATAAACAAAATCAAACTTTAGTGCGATAAATATGTTTTTAAATAATTATTTTTATTATCTTTGGATATTAAAATTATTCTTATTCACTTAAAATTTAAAACTATGAAAAGAAATTTACTTGTTTTCATGATCTTAGTGGCAATATCTGGTTTTTCGCAAGCCCAGGTCGTGGCAGACTTCGAAGCCATCCCAATGAATGTGATGTTTGGAGGGGCAGAAGATCTAAGTACGATGACTGTCGTTCCTAACCCTGATATGTCCGGCATTAATACCAGTTATTACGTTGTTAAATTTGTGCGTGATAAGGATGGCGTGCCCTGGGGAGGGTTCTGGTCAGCTTTACCCACACCGGTCGACGTGACCGTTAACAAGTACGTTCATGTAAAAGTTTGGAAACCCCGGATCAGCCCTCTAAAATTTAAACTGGAAGGAGGCTCTACCGGCACCCTCGAAACTCCGTCAATGTCTCCACAAACCAGCACCGGTGTGTGGGAAGACATAGTATTTGATTTCACCACATTAACCGGGCCCTATCCTACCATAGTATTTATGCCCGACTTTGAAGATCCGCTCACCCTTACTGAAGATATCGTCATTTATTTCGATGACATTATGGTAAACAACGATCCGACGCCAAACACTGCAGCTGGTTATGTCATTGAAGATTATGAAACCATTCCTTTGAATATGATGTTGGGAGGGACAGAGGATCTAAGCACCATGACAGTCGTTCCTAACCCTGATCCGTCTGGTATTAATGCCAGCAGTTACGTTGTTGAATTTTTGCGTGATAAAGATGGCGTGCCCTGGGGAGGATTCTGGTCATACCTGCCTACACCGGTCGACGTGACCGATAACAAGTACGTTCATGTAAAAGTTTGGAAACCCCGGATCAGCCCTATAAAATTTAAACTGGAAGGGGGCGATGCCGGCACCCTGGAAGCTCCGTCAATATCTCCGCAAACCAGCACCGGTGTGTGGGAAGACATGGTATTTGATTTCTCATCTAAAACCGGGACCTATCCTATCATAGCATTAATGCCCGACTTTGAGGATCCGCTTACCCTTACTGAAGATATTATCATTTACTTCGACGACATTTTAGTAAACAACGATCCCAATCCTATTGTTGTCGCTCCCACAATGGAAGTCATAATGAATGTTGATATGCATGGCTCCGGGCTCACTTCCGGACAGCCTGTTTATTTTTCAGGTGATTTCGGTGGAATCTATGGAAGCTGGAATGAACCGGGAACAAATGTACTCAATGAGCTTACCGATCCCGATAATGATTCTGTCTATTCTCGCACGATGGAGTTGCTGGAAGGCAGTTATCAATTTAAGTTCTTTAAAGGCGCTGGCTGGGTTGGCGGCGAATGGGACGGGGATCCTAACCGTAGGGTCACAATCATTGGTGATGTCACCCTTACCTACAAATGGGGTGTCAAACCTGCCGTGGCCACCTTTAAAGTCGATATGAAAGGTTCCGGATTGACAGACGGCCCTGTTTCTATCGTGGGGAATTTCGGAGGCATTTACGGGACATGGAGTGAGCCGGGATTTAATCCTTATGATGCTATGGCACCTGATGGGACAATCGAAGACTCCATCTATTCAATTACTATGACCCTTGATGCCGTGGGTACCTACCAGTTTAAATTTTTCAAAGGCCTTGGCTGGATTACCGGTGAATGGGATGGTGATCCGAACAGATCAGTCGATATTACAAGTGACACCACTTTTGCTACTTTTCTCTGGGGTGTAAGGCCGGATGCTGGTTTTAGTGAAAACGAATTGGCAGGCAAAGTCACCGTTTACCCGGTCCCTTTTAACAATTACTTGAATGTGAAAACCCTTGTTGACCTAAAATCCATTTGCATTTTTTCGGCCATGGGCCAGCAATTCGTTAAAATGGAAAACCTGGGTATAGGAACAACCACCGTTAACACATCAAAATTGTCCACCGGGTTGTATTTCGTGACCTTCTATCCAAAATCGGGTATCCCATATACCTTGAAAACAATGAAATATTAAACTGAAAATTATTCCAATAAAAGAGGCCGTCCCAAAAAGGCGGCTTCTTTATAAAAAAAAAGCTGCCCGGAAAAACCAGGGCAGCTTTTTATATTTGAGAGATTAATGTTGTTTACTGAACGATGAGCTTTTTAACAGCCCTTGAACCATTATTACCATAGATATTTACAAAGTAGATACCGGGGGTGAGCTGGTTAACATTCAGAAGGATCTGGTCGCCTGTGCTTTGGAAGTTCAGGCGGTTGCTCTGTACTACCCTGCCGGCTATATCGGTCACATAGGCGTTAACGTTCCTGTTGAAGACATCGTCTGCCAGGTTCAGGTAAACATTGCTATTGGAGGGGTTCGGGTATAGCGCCACGAAGGAGCTGTAATCCTCAAATTCATCCAAACCGGTAAAGTCTGCAAAATTAAGGGTCCCGAAGGATGAAGTTACTTCATAATTTTCCAGGCCACCTACCCAGGACATCATGTATTCCACTTCTGTACCTGAGTCGCTATCTCCGAAAATAATATCAAAACCGATTTGTGCTTCAGTAGTTGGTGTAATTCCAAAATCTGCCAATGGAATACTAAGTTCAGCCGAATAACCGTTAGCTGTAAGTGCAAAACCAAATGAAGTTTTTAATGTCGGAGGGCCCTGTACAATTGTAACCACCGGACCGTTAAACCTCAGGTGCAGGTCATATGCATCATAAGGACCGCCCGAATTATCTCCATCGATAAAGATTTCTCCCATATCATAAAATGTTGGGAAAGCATCTTTAACGCTTAATCCAATATACAGACTATCATCATCAAAGGCAACTCCGAAATGAACCTCATTAGGGTCTGCCGTAACAGTTCCGCTGATGACCTTGCTTACGGTCCTGTTGAGATCCCACTCGGGTTCATCCAGAACTCCATCGATAGTCATCGCGTAAGCCCTGACAGCGGTAACGGAAACGTTCGCGAAATTATATTCTCCTGTGCTGCAGTTAAATGTTACGAAATAGTCAGTACTGACTGCATTGGTGTCGATAGGGACGGGGATATTCGGCCCATCTTGTACACCGATCCCCATCGGGAATGATTCTGCTCCCCAGTTCACCGTCCATGCTGTGTCTGCGCGGAATTTCATGACGATTATATCAGCAGCGCCTTCATTGTTCATGCCCTTGTTCAGTGAAATAACAGTGGTCCATATATCTTGATTTATCGGATCCTGGGTCATCCAATAATCATCGCCCCAGATGTTGAATTCGCCGATCAGGCTGATTTGGCCGCACTGGCTGATAGCCTCATTTGAAACAAATGAAACAAACAAGAGAAATAATAGTAATGCTTTCTTCATTTTTTGATTGTTTTAAATTAGTAATACTTATTTGCACACAAATTTAGGTATTAAATTAGCAAAAATCATTCCAGTGTGTATTTTTATAGCTTTGCTAGTTCTGTCTTTACTTTCCAACATAAACCTTATACTCCCACGGTTTCAACCTGACTGTTGCCCCTTTCTCGAAAGTGGCTTCCTCTTCGGCAAACCATTCTTTGTATTTTCCGGTAAAAGAAGTTCCCTTTAGTTTACATTCCTGCACATGGCCAGTTAGATTGGCCAAAACGAAAACCCTGTCACCTTCTTTCTCGCGCATGAATGCAAAAACCGATGAGTCAGCAGTGGTTGAAATCCGTTCCATCCTTCCCCCCCACGATCCGTTCCATAATGGCTGATAGGCATGCTTTAAAGCAAAAAGTTTTCTATAAAATGGTTCAAGCCGGTAATCTTTCCAGTCGATAGTATCTTTTTCAAAAAACCGCAACCGCTTATTAAAAGCTGACTCCTGGCCGTTGTAAACCAACGGCATCCCGGGAAGGGTGGCAGTCAGCACTGCCATACAGATCGAACCTTCTCCCATCCTTTCAAACTCGGTGCCTTTCCAGGAGTTTTCGTCATGGTTGGATGTAAAAAGCATGCGGTAGGCATCCGCGGGATACAGCGTATCTTGCTTATTATAGTAAGTCTCCAGCGCCATGGCATTCATTTCTCCTTTGGCGATGGAATTCAGGATGTGATGGAGTTCCCATGCATATGACATGTCGAAGGCACGGGTATGATGTGGTTGCTCTTCGGCTTCGGCAAGCATGAAAACGGGTTTAATTTTATCGAGTTCGGCACGGGCAGTGTCCCAGAATTCTAAGGGTACCATGCCGGCTACATCACAACGATAGCCATCGATGTCAGTTTCTTCCACCCAGTATTTCAAGGCGTCAAGCATTCCGGTCCATAGCTCCTTGTTGTCGTAATTCAGATCAGCCACATCGCTCCAGTCGAAAGGGGAAACCATATTGTCCAGCGAGTCTTTCGTATACCAATCATGGTGTTCCGTGATCCAGGAATTGTCCCACGAAGTGTGATTGGCCACCCAGTCGATGATCACCTTCATCCCTTCCTGGTGGGCCTTTTCGACCACTTTTTTAAAATCATCCAGCGTGCCAAACTCCGGGTTTACACCTTTGTAATCCCTGATGGAGTAATAACTTCCCAGAGTTCCTTTCCGGTTTTTTTCACCAATGGGATTGATGGGCATCAGCCAAAGGATATCAATCCCCATCTTTTTCAGCCGGGGTATGTGTTCCAGAAAAGCCTCAAAGGTTCCCTCCGGGGTATATTGCCTGATGTTTACTTCATAAATGGTGGCGTTGCGGCTCCATTCCGGGTGGGCCACGAAACTCTGCGGCGCTTTTTTCACCGGGGTTTCCTTTTGGGGACCGGAGCATGCGACTAAAATGATTAAAACAAGAATTGGTAAGATTATCAGAAGTTCAATTAAAATCATATTTAAACCTTTTTTTCTCATAACATTCGCTTATTAAGTATTTAAGTGAATTCATTATTTCTTAACTAAAATGCACTTCATATCATCGGTAACAGTTATCCTGTCAAAAAAATCTATGAAGTCCGGATATGAAGCGGCTGGATATACACCTTTATTGATTTGGAAATTTCGTACATAAATCAGTTGGTTCTCCTGAAGTTCAATGTTTGCCCGGTACTCACCATAAGGTGTAACGATATGAACCGGGTTAGGAACACTTTCCACCTTAATTGTCCCGGATAACTCATAAATAATCGTATCAATATCCTGAAAAGGATGCCTGACCACTACTTCTGTTTTCCTGTTCCGGACATTAGGAGGGGAATTAGCAATTTTTTTGGTGCAGTTTAATGGCATCAGATACTTGGAATTCAGAATGGTAAGATAATTCTCAAAATTAATTATTAATGATTCTTCTATGGATGGAATGATCTCCCTGTTCTCTTTGTAATTAAAACTAATAACCTGAAATCCGGGGAATTTCAGTTTATCGGATATCATCTTTTTTTTATCAATATCATCAGCCAGGAAGGCAGATAGTATTTCATCATATTTTAAGCCTTTGTAAACCGAATTAATCTCCAAAGTACCTTTTCCGGTTTCATCAATCCGGACATGTGATATGCTGGTTTCCAGGTTATCTTTAAGCCTGTATTTCCTGGTGCGGACAATTTTACTCTTCGCTTTGTCAATCAGCAACACATCCCGGTTATCAGTAAAACTGCTTAAATAACCACATGGCAATCGCTGGCTGGTACATTCAAGCCAAAGGGTATCCTGGCCGACAGGAATGCATAGGAATGCATGGTTAAACTGTGAGGATGGGAAAGATGTGATCAGTGAGGCTGCTGATTCTCCGGCGGACACAAGGCAATAATAGGAATTAATACTAACTGCTTTAAGCATGGATTGCATATAGTTTGTCAATGCCTTGCAATCTCCATAACAGAGTCTTTGGACTGTTAAGGCATCTATGGGCTGCCAGCCTCCGATCCCGGTTTTAACATTGACATACCTTACCCTTCCTTGCATGTAGTCATATATCTTCCTGATTTTACCGTAATCATCGCCGGAGTCTTTTGTCAGCTCTTTTAAAAATGAAACCGTCTCCTCAGGTAAAACATCCCTCCCTTCATTTATGGAATAAATCCAATCGCCTAAACCGGTCCAGGAATTGGCATTTCCTTCGAAACCCCCTATTTCAAATGCTGAAGGAGCCATAAGAACCACTGGAAATATCTCCTCGGAAGGTAAACTGTAAGGTTCACGTTCAATAGCCTTCAGGTTAGAAGCTTCCCAATAATATATTTTATTCTTTTCATCTGAAGTAAATTTAACCGATGAAGGAATGCTTCTCTCCAGATAACGAAAATCCTGGTTTTCAGGAATTAATGCCTTAAATGAACTTTTTTCAACTGCAAGATTATAAGCGGGCTGAGGGACCCAAGACGGATATTGAAAAAGTCCGTTAAACGTCACTTCATAGGAATATTCAACCGTAAATGGAACATTACGGATCTTTGGGTCGATAAATTTTACCCTGCTGTCCTCGAAAACAGAGAAACCTGAAATCGCACTGAAATCCTGGATATCTTCGGACGGAATTCTTTTGATCTGTTCCCCGTATTCATCAAAGACACGGCCTTTTATGGCTGAAATTGTCCGGAATTTATCATAAAACTCTGTAAAATTTGCATCATCAAGTCCGTTTTTGTTTAGAACCGTTATAGCATAAGTGACTTTCAATGTCCCTTTGCTGATTGATGTTACTTCAAAAATCTTTTCCTCATTTCTGATCACTGCCCGGGCCTTTTCTTTAAGTTCTTTGGGGATATCAGCTACCTTATACAACAATTCACCTGCGTTCAGGTAAGATAAAGGGACCAGGCAAAAACCAAAAATAATAAATCTGATCACCTTCATAATCAAAGAGTTTTAATAACAATTGGTTCAGAATGCTTTTTCACCAGCTCAGAGAAAAATGTTCGTAAATCAGCATACTCTTCTACAGAGAAAAAAGGTTTTGTCAGATTAAACTTGTAAGTAAGATACACAATATTTCCGACCGCGCTGATCTGGTACTGTATGCTTACGCTGTTATCAGGCAATTTCATAACCATCACTTTTGGTAATTCCACTATTTGTAAGCCTTCAGGTATGGTAATCTTGGAAATAAAAGTCATTTCAGAAGGAGTTATAAAATCTACCGGATAATTCCGTTCTTCTGATTTAAATGGATTCTCGGTGATCTGTTCGAACAGGAGAGGGTAAACATACAGCATATTTCCGGCACTTGTCACACGGTTCTTTATCCTGACGTCATAGTCTTCCTGGACAGGAAGGTAAATACTATCCAGGCTCGAAATACGGGAATTAATAATGCTTAATCCAAGGTTGTCGTTTTCCATATCTCTCAAAAACTCTTCTTCGGAATTAAATCTGGCGTATTCATTACGGAAATCCAAAGCAGCATAATCATAACTCTTGCGGGTTATTTTTCCGGTTATTAAAAGATCAGGACTTATAACCAGATCTTGCTGAATCATAATTTTATCTTTTGTCACCGGAATAAGATCCACCCAGTCAGACTTCATCTCGTCGATAATTCTGCCTTGCAGGTTAATACACCGTTCCGGAAGCATACCAACCGGGAGGTACTCTTCCGTTGCATCAACAAAATAGGGCTTATTATCAATCACCACGTAGGCAACAACATAATTAAGTTTATCAAGTGAAGGAAACAAAGGAGAAAGAAAACCGTTGCTCCTGGTACTTAATGCAACCGGAGTAACATTTAAATCAAGCTTTTTCAGGAGTTGTATCAGGATAAGGTTCACATCCGAAGAATTCCCGATTTTTTTGTTAAACGGGGTTGCAAGGTCTTCGGACGAAATATAAAGCGCTTCCAGCTCGTTCCATTTGACTGCATGTTTTACGTACTCATGGGCAGCTATAAGTTTTTCCATTGGGGTAGTACATGTCTGCTCAATTTCTTTCACTTTATTATTCAGAAAAACACAACCTCTTATAGCCATACCGAAATGACCACTCTGCATCAACCGGGCATTCACTGCTGCCCATGTGGTAGAATACTCCTTGTAAAATCCCCGATAGTTGTCGCTGATCGGAATGGAAATTCTGAGAATTTCGATCTCGAATTTGGTCATGTAATTGGTCGCATTCGCCATGTAAGGCTCTTCCTTGAATGCAGGCATATCTTTTGCAACAGAACGGATAGAAGAGCTTTCAGATAATGGAAGAAAGCCAAAATAATTCTTCCTGAATTCTATATATTTCGAATCTTCAATGAGCAATTCGCTCCATCGTACGGGAATGACATCCTGAAATCTCCATTCGCCAGGCAACCACGGATGCCGGAATTCAAGGTCTAATACTGAACCTTCCCTGACATTTGGCATCGCCACTCTCGTCCTGTATATATCCTCAGATACCCGTTCAAGGAAAATGGATTCAGATTTCAGTTTTGTCTCGACGATCTCCCCATTTTCAAGATTATAGGTAATCCCTCTAATAGCTGTTTTATCAGATGTGGGAAAAATCCTGTTCCCCCAGGTGGTCCCCTCTTTTTTAAATATCTTTATTCTTAAGATCCTCACAAAATCATAAGTGTGCGAATTAAAATACCCGTAGTTGCAAAGAATTGCCGCAACTGCACTTGTGTCCAAAGGATAGGCAGTCATTTCGAGATCGGCTTTGGTTACGGTCCCATATTTTATAGGGGCTTTCTGCGCAAAAGACGGAATACTGATGACTGCCAATAAGGCAAAAGCAGAGATGATTTTCTTCAATAATTTGGTTTTCATAATCAGAATTTATTAGAGGAAGCAAGGTATGAATAATAACTTAGCATTCAATCAACATTTCCGGTCATTATTTCAAATGACCAGGGCGCCAGGGTGATGAATAGTTTTCTTTCGTCCAGGTGGAAATTATTCCCGAAATTTGATTTAAACTGCGGATTTTCCATCCAATCCGGGAGGGTGATCTCAAGATTTGCAGGTTTATTGTCTTTATTGAAAATCACGACTGAAATGTTATCAAAGTACTGCCTGGCATAAGCATAGGTTTTATCATCCACCCTGAGGGTGGTAAAATTCCCGTAAATCAGCGACAGGTTTTCCTTCCTGATTTTAGCCAGCTTTGTTGCAGTTGCCTTTGTGGAGGATTCATGGGGATTGAGGCCATCAAACTTCATCATCCTCCTCGAATCCGGATCATTCCCGCCCGGCAGCCCGATTTCGTCACCGTAATAGATCACCGGAAGCCCGGGTATGGTCATATTGAAAGCTGTCAGCATCGATAGTTTACGGTAACCCAATGTATCCCCTACCTCTATATCCCTCGTCCAGCCGGCTGCTTTAGCATTTTCGCCGAATTTAAGGTCGCCGCCGGCATAGGAAACGAATCGCCCTCTGTCCTGGTTGCCCGTGATGTAGCCCATCAGGTTCTGATTGCCGTAAAAATCAAAGCTGGTCTGAAGCGTATTGTCGAGGTTGGTGAAAGGATCTGCTTCCCGGGCAAAAACGCCGATCGCCGCATCATACACATTGAAATCAAACTGCCCGTCGAGCATACCGGTATTTACATAGCTGGAAATCAATTCGGGCCCGCCATAGGTTTCTCCTATCTGGTAAATTTCCCTTCCTTCAGCCTGGACTACTTGTTGTTTCAGCTTTTTCGTCAGCGTCCGCCAGAAAATTTCCGGCACATGCTTGGTCGCATCATGGCGAAAACCATCCAGCTCGTATTTTTTGATCCACCAGATAGCCGAATCGGAAAGCATTTCCGTCACCTCAGGCTGCTGCAGGTCGAGCGTGGGAAGGAAAACATCAAACCAGGTCGTAAGCCGGTACTCATCCCATTTTTCCGTGTTCATAGTGCCGTCAGGGAGATAAAGACTGGTAGTCCAGTTAGGGTGTTCGATATAATAAGGATGCAGAACATGAACATGATGGGCGACAAAATCCAGCAGGACATTTATCCCCCTGGCGTGAGCTTCCCGGACCAATTCCTTAAGGTCTGCCGGCGTTCCCATCCTTGGATCAATCAGCGTAAATGAAATGGGCCAGTAACCATGATAGGCAGAGAATTTTGTCTTCGGATCGTTCCATTGGCCATAAGCCCCTTTGGGGTTTAGTACGACAGGTGAAATCCATATTGTATTTACCCCCAGATCGTTAAAATATCCTTCTTTAACTTTTACCGTGATACCGGCAATATCACCACCAAAATAATCTGCCTTGGGAAGAACAAGTGCAGGATTATTGATGGGCTCGTCATTAGCAGGATTTCCATCATAAAACCGATCGACAAAAACATTATAAATGATTTGTGCTTCTTTGTCTGATCTTTTCACAAGGTTTGCTTCCATAACCACATTCCTGTTCTGCAAAGGGATGAGCAATTCATTCGAAACACCATTGTAATTGAGAGAATAAACACGGATATATGACCGCTCAAAGCCGGCAGCTTCCTTTGGAATTGAAATTCCCAGCTCATCTTTTTCTATTTCCAGGTAACTTTTATCCAGGAGAATATTCTGCCAGAAGACAAAGAAATCCGAAGGCAATCGGGTCCATTTAACATTTATTTCATTTTCGGATTTATCATATTCAACCGTATATAAAAAAGGTATATTGGATTTATCCATCAGTCCGACTTTCATCACCGAATTAAAACCGCCGGCATTATTATCCACCGAATCGGGATTAGCGGGATCGAGCCTCCAGTGGTCATCAGTCACAACCTGATACTGGTATCTTCCCGGATTCAGGGGAAACGTCCCGGTCCAATTTCCATTTTCCAATTTCAATTGAGTTCTGGTAGGTGTCCATCCATTAAACTCCGCCGCTAACTGGACACTTTTATACACCTTGTTACCGGGGTCAAATGAATAGAGGAAATCCACCTTACGGCTTTTCATCACCAGCACTGACTGATAGCTGCCTTTACTCCATATCCTCATCTCCATAAGTTGTTTGGCTTCCGGCGGAATTTTATATGCGATTGTATTTTTATCAGCTTCCATGTCGACTGCCTTTCCATCGATAAGGACCGAATCGATCAGTGTCACATACGGGACAAAGTCGGTAAGAATGATCTCTGACTGGTCTTTATCCAGGCGCAACGGAAAGGCCAGGCCCGGGACGAAGTGGTCTTGTGGAAGATGCTTCCGTTCCGTGCTGCAGGCAACAGCGACAATGATGAGAGAAAAGAGAATGATTTTTTTCATGGAAAGAGGTTTTTGGAAATGCAAATATCGGAAAGAAAATACTTGGTTTGCATTAGGTCATTGTAGAGACGTCACTACATGTGCAATGTCTCTACGATAACTTATCCTAAGAATTTGTAATTTTGCCCGGTATACGAAACCAATTTAATCCAAACAGACCAATTTCCGATTATCATGAATGTCGCATCACTGAATAAGATTGCCCTGCCGGGAAATCCAATCATTTATGAGATTAATACGTGGATCTGGCTCCACGAGCTCAACCTGAAATATCGCAAGGAAATTACCCTCGCCAATATCCCTGCCAGGGAATGGGATGAATTGGCCAGCCTGGGCTTTAATGTCATCTGGCTCATGGGTGTCTGGGAACGCAGCCCGGCCGGGTTAATTATTGCCAAACAACATACGGGCATTATGAAAGACCTACGGGAAGCGTTGCCGGATCTGAAAGAAGAAGATATAGTCAGTTCGCCTTACTGCATCAAAGGTTACCATGTTGATTACCATATCGGCGGGTCTGAAGGACTGGCCATCGCCCGGCAGGAGCTGGCAAGTCGCGGCTTGCGGTTGATCCTTGATTTTGTACCCAACCATGTTGCACCCGACCATCCGTGGACGATTTCAAACCCCGGATTTTTCATCAGCGGGACAGAGGAGCAAATGAGCAACCATCCGGACGATTGGTACCGTGCCGGGAAAAATATTTATGCAAAGGCCCATGATCCTTTTTATCCACCCTGGCCGGATGTGCTTCAGCTTAATATTTTTGACGAAGGTCTGCGCAGAACGATGGTGGAAACGCTTAAAATCATTGCAGCACAATGCGACGGGATCCGCTGTGATATGGCTATGCTTGTCATGAATGATATTTTTTCTAAAACCTGGTCAGAGAAGGCGGAGCAGAAACCGGAACTTGATTTCTGGGCCTCCGTTATCCCGGAGGTCAAGCTACAATACCCCGGTTTTACATTTATTGCCGAATCATACTGGGATACAGAACCGGCTCTGTTAAATCAGGGCTTTGATTTTTGTTATGATAAGCGATACTATGATTACCTGATAGAAGGTGCGGAAAAATCAAGGCAACATCTTATAGAGATGATGCCTGTACAAGAAAAATTATTGCGCTTCCTTGAAAATCACGATGAGCCGAGAGCCTCACGTCTTTTTTCCATCGGTAGGCATAAAGCAATTGCTTTGGCTTCACTTACCCAACCCGGAGCAAGGCTTCTGCATGACGGCCAGCTCGAAGGAAGAATGGTCAGGGTACCGGTATTTCTTTCCAGAAGGCAAAATGAGCCGGAAAATCCGGATCTGAAGATGTTTTACAGACAACTGCTGAAAATACTGCAATTTGATGCGATCCGCATTGGAAGATGGGCTTTAGTTAAGGTTTCGGGATGGCCGGATAATCTCTCCTATCTTAATTTACTGGCATGGGAATGGCTTGGTAACCATGAAAACCTTTTGTTTGTAATTAATCTTAGCGATCAGCCTGCCCAGGGGCTTGTTGAATCAAGCCATTCGTATCTTCCAGGCAGAACTTATCAACTATTTGATGTTATTTCCGGGCAATTATTTGACCGGGACGGAGAAAATATGAATTACCCGGGGCTTTTTGTAGGATTGCAACCTTGGGGAGCTCATACATTTTTCATTGAGCATTGAGCATTGAGCAATTTAACACCTTGTCTTCTGACTTCTGTCTTCTGACTTCTGTCTTCTGTCTTCTGTCTTCTGTCTTCTGTCTTCTGTCTTCTGACTTCTGTCTTCTACCCTAACTCCAGTACAAGCGCCGTCTTACCCGGAACATCGATCCCTTCTTCCAAAAGAAAAACCTTTTTGGTCACAACATTCTTCCCTCTCCGGTAATCTTTTAAAACTTCCTGAAAACGTGTAAGATCCAGTTTCCGGTTTTCTTTGTTTTTATTGATCACCACCATCACTGCATCCTCTTCATCATACCTGAAAAAAACGTAAATCCCATCTTGCGGAATAAACTGCTTTAACTTTCCATGATGGATAACCTCTGAACCCTTCCGCCACTTCAATAAGGTTTTCAAATACTGCAACGCTTCTTCCTGCCTACTGTCAACTGTCAACTGTCTGCTGCCTACTGTCAACTGCTTACTGCCAACTGCCAACTGCCACTCGCCCAGCGGAAAATCCTGCCTGATAAAGCCATCACCATTTGACTTTTCACCCGTCATCAGAAGTTCTGTTCCATAATAGATCACCGGAATTCCCCTTGTAGTCAGGAGAACCGCCATGGCCATCTTAAATTTGTTCAGATCTTCGCCTATGCTGGTGTAAAACCGCGTCAGGTCATGGTTATCGGCGAAAATAGTGTTGCAGAAAGGATCAGAATAAATGAAATCCTGGGCCAGCACATAATAAAGCCTGGCCAGGCCGTTGGTCCAACCTTCCTGCTCGTTAAAGGCATCCTTCAGGGCATACTGCAAAGGGAAATCAGTAACCGAAGGCAGGTAGGAAGAATAGTCACCGCTAACCGGTGAACCTGCCTGCCAGTAAGCAGTGTGAGTTTCCTTCTGCTGCCAGGTCTCCCCTACCACCCTGAAATAGGGATATTCCTTCAGCACCCGTTGCATCCACTTCGTCATGAAATCTTTATAAGAATAAGGATAAGTATCCATCCGGATGCCATCCAGCCCGGCAAATTCGAGCCACCAGATGCTATTCTGCACCAAGTAGTTAGCGAGGATTTTATTATGTTGGTTCAGGTCGGGCATCGTCTTGTCAAACCAGCCCGTCTGCATTTTCTCCCGGTCAAAATCAGAAGCGTAAGGATCCATTGCTGTTTCAGCACGATAGTTGGAACGGGTGAATCCAGGGAATTGATGGATCCAGCTTTCCATGGGCATATCCTGTAACCACCAATGGTTGCTTCCGCAATGATTGAATACCATGTCCATGATGACTTTCAACCCTTTCTTGTGGCAATTATCTACCAGCGATTTATATTGATCGTTATCACCAAATCGTGGATCGACGCAGTAAAAATCCGTGATCGCGTAACCATGATAGGAATAGGCCGGCATATTATTTTCCAGGACCGGGTTAAGCCAGATGGCAGTAACGCCAAGGTCAGCGATATAATCCAGCTTATCGCTGATCCCTTTGATGTCTCCCCCATGACGGCCATTCGGATCAGACCGCCTGGCTGCTTCAAGCATACCTGCAACCGAGTCATTTCCCTTATCACCATTCGAGTAGCGGTCGGGCATGATGAGATAAATTACATCATCTTTTCCAAATCCTTGTCTTTCGCGGGAGCCTTCATACCTGCTTTTAAGCTCATAATCAATCGAAAAAACTATTTCACGCTTATATTCAAAAACCAAAGGAATATTACCCGGCCGGGCATCTTTGGTGATTTCCAGGTCAAGTATAAGATAATCGGGATTTTCGAGCCTGATCGTTTTTCTCAGGATAACTCCGGGATAATCGGCTATAACATTCGATTGGGCAATTTTATTCCCGTAAACCATCAACTGAAGTGATGAATCCTGCATACCTGCCCACCAAAACGGAGGCTCAACACGTTGAAAGGAAATCTGAGACAAGAGGATCAAGGACTGTAGAAAGATTGCGAAAAAAAGCAAGGTTTTCAGGAGGTATTTCATAACTGTTAATTTTGCTGGAAAAGGTTGCTAAAAGTAATGAAAATGACTTGTGAACATCTTCCATTTAATAAAATTTATAAGTCCTTCTAATAATCCTCCTCTTTTTACCGTAAACTTACACCGGAATTTGAAATGGCCATTATCGTTCCAAGTCCGGGTTGCTGTTAGAGTCAGATCATAATAGCCGAGAAACTTCCCGTTCTGAAAAAAAGCCCTGTACGAAAGTGAAGGGCTTTTTTATTCTCAGACTTCTTACGGATTTAGCCATTGAAACAGATTAATTCATACTTTTGCTGCAGGAAATAAACCATTTACTTCACATTTAAACTAATTGGTTGCCAGCAATTTAGGAGAACACTTTTTCATGAAAGATAAGTATTCTGATCTTTTCCAGGTCTGGGAGGAACTTTATCCTGAACAGCCGTCCGATATGCTGAAAGTTTTTACTGCCGAAATCGACCGGTTCATGACAGCTAAAACTCTTCCTCCATTAGAAAAGGAGTGGTATAAGGACGCTGTCGTTTATTCCCTTTATGTCGATCTTTTTAATAAGGATTTTGTCGGGCTTACCGCGCGCCTTGATTATTTGCAGAGCCTTGGCGTCAATTGCCTGTGGCTACTGCCTATCCTTGAGTCACCCATGCGTGATGCTGGTTTTGATATCAGCGATTACCGGAGGATCAGGAAAGAGCTTGCAGGCCTGGGTGAAAATGCCACGGATGACCAGATGCGTAAATTGTTCGGGAACTTCCTGAAGGAGGCACACAGCCGTGGATTACGGGTAATTTTTGATATCGCGACAAATCATATTTCCGAACATCATGCCTGGTTTAAAGAGGCCAGGAAATCAAAGGATAGCCCTTTTCGTAATTTCTTTATATGGAGCAAGGATGGCAAAGAATATGCCGATGCCCGGATCATCTTCTATGGCATTGAGGAAAGCAATTGGAAGAAAGAAGGTGATGAGTATTATTTTCACCGCTTCTTCGATTTTCAGCCCGACCTGAATTACCGGAACCCTCAGGTTCTCATCGAAATGTCGCGTAACCTCCTCTTTTGGATGGAACGGGGCGTGGATGGTTTCAGGGCTGATGCGATCCCTTATATCTGGAAAGAAGAAGGCACTGCCTGCGAAAATCTTCCAAAAACCCACGCTATTGTCAGGTTTTTCCGGACAGTGATCGACCTGGTCAGGCCTAATACGCTTTTACTGGCTGAAGCCTGTCAGAAACCACATGAGGTTGTGAAATATTTTGGCAATGGAGATGAATGCAATGCCGGGTATCATTTTCCGCTGATGCCTCAGATCTTTAAATCGGTGGCCATGGCAAACCGCACACCTGTAGTAGAAACCCTCAGCCTGGCAGTGACGCCGGAAATACCTGCCGGTGCCCAATGGTTTACCTTCCTGCGATGTCATGATGAGTTGAGCCTGGAATTGGTTTATGTCACCGAAGAGGACCGGAAATACATCCATGAGCATTATTGCCGTAAGCCTGAGTGGGACTTCCGACTAGGACAGGGGATTTCGGCCCGACTAGCAGAGCTGATGGAACGTGATCCCGCCCGAATCGGGCTGATCTATTCCATCATGCTTTCACTTCCCGGAACGCCGGTGATTTATTATGGCGATGAATTCGGAAAGTTCAATGATGAGGCTTATTACCAGGAAATGAAGACGACAGTGGGCAAAGATGATACCCGCTTCCTGGTCAGGGGAAAAATAGACTGGAACAATGTCAAATCGGCACTTGCCCGGCCCGGCTCTTTCGAATCCCTTGTTTTTATCCAGGTAAAGACGATGCTCCATGCACGCAATGCTTACCCGGTTTTCGGCAGGGGAAAACTTTCCTGGGTGGACCTTCAGAAACCTGATGGCCGGCAAGCTGGTGAAATCATGGCTTATTACAGGAGGTTTGATAATATTGATATCCTGGTCGTTCAGAATCTCTCCGCTGATGAAATCAGCCTGAAATGGGATATTTCCTTCAGAAAAAGCCTGCTGGGTAAAGTTCCGGAAATCGGGAACGGCCGGATAAAGTTGCAAGGATTTGAATATTTTTGGTTGTTGGTTTAATTGGATGACAGATGCTGTCTCAAAAGTCTTAGAAAATGGAATTGCACGCATTTGATGCTGTTATTTTTGACCTCGACGGGGTGATCACGAAAACTGCCCTGGTACACAGTGCTGCCTGGAAAAAAATGTTCGACGGTTACCTCAGGGAGAGGGAAATGAAGTACGGTGAGCCTTTCAGGGAATTTACCCTCAAGGATGATTATCTTCCTTTTGTTGATGGAAAACCTAGGTATAAAGGCGTAGAATCATTCCTCGAATCAAGAGGGATCAGCATCCCTTATGGTAATCCTTCAGATGACACTAAAATGGAGACAGTCTGCGGGATTGGCAACAGGAAAAACATCGCTTTTAATGAAGCCTTGAAAACGGATGGCGTCCAGGTTTATGAATCAACCGTAGCCCTGATCCACCGGTTAAAAGAAGAAGGTATCCGCGTAGGTGTGGCTTCTTCCAGCAAGAACTGCAGGCAGGTACTTGAAACAGCCGGCCTGCTTGATCTTTTCGAAACCCGTGTCGATGGCGAAGTGAGCGCCGAATTAGGTTTAAAAGGTAAACCTCAACCTGATATTTTTACCGTGGCAGCTGATAATCTCGGTGTTACCTATGACCGTGCGGTAGTGGTCGAAGATGCCGTTTCAGGTGTGGAAGCAGGGCGAAAAGGTAATTTTGGGCTGGTCCTGGGCATCGCCCGCGAAGAAAACGAAAAGGAGCTGTATGCCAATGGCGCCGATATTGTTGTGAAAGACATGGCGGACTTCGGTTTTGAAAGCATCAGCCAATGGTTTAAACAAGGCTTTTTCTTCGATAATTGGTCGATTACCTATCACGATTATGTCCCCGGGAAGGAAAAAACCAGGGAGGCCCTGCTGACTGTCGGAAATGGTTATTTTGGGACACGTGGGGCAATGACTGAAGCGGAAGTGGGGCAGTTTAATTATCCGGGGACTTACATGGCCGGGGTTTTTAACCGCCTTATCTCAAAAGTAAGCGGCCATGATACTGAAAATGAAGATTTTGTCAATGTTATCAATTGGTTGCCAATTTCATTCAGGATTAATGATGATGAATTTTTCGACATTAACAAGGCTGAAATCCTTGAAGTCAGACGGGTACTCCGGTTCAACAACGGCGTCCTTTATCGCAGGCTCGTGGTCAGGGATGAAAAAGGAAGGGAAACCCTGATCGGCACCCGTCGCATGGCCAGCATGGACAATCCTAACCTGGCCGCCCAGGAATATACCATCACACCCCTGAATTATTCCGGGAAGATCACAGTGAGGTCAGGACTCCACGGCGACCATATCAATGCCGGGGTAGAAAGGTACGGCCAGCTTAATCAAAAACACATTGAACCGGTTTTGCTTGGTTCTGAAGAGAACATCCAATTCATCGTGGTTAAAACCACCCAATCGCACACGGTTATCGCTGCAGCAGCCCAGGTGACTGTTTTTGAAGGTAAAGACCGTGAATATGTTCACTTCTATAAGAGCCATACCGCGGGCAGATCACAGATTGAATTCACCCAACGGGTTCAGCAAGGTGAATTTCTGCGGGTACAGAAAATTGTCGCCCTTTACCATAATACCGGGCAACAAGAGGTTGACCCGCTGGAAAAAGCCCTCGAAATCTGTAAACAGTATAAAACCTTCGATGACGTCCTCGAAAAATCAGCATTAAGATGGGAAGAGATCTGGGATTGCATTGATATACGGATTGCCGGTGACCGCCTGGCCCAAAAACTGCTGCGTTTGCATCTCTACCACATGATGGTGACCACTTCCCCGCTGAATGCATCGATTGACGCGGGTATCCCTGCCAGGGGACTGCATGGGGAAGCCTACCGCGGGCATATCTTCTGGGATGAATTATTTATTCTCCCGTTCTACAACCTCCATTTTAAAGAAGTTGCGCGTTCAATTCTTATGTACCGCTATCGCAGGCTGGAAGAGGCACGTAAATATGCCCGCGAATACGGTTACCAGGGTGCTATGTTCCCCTGGCAAAGCGGCAGCAATGGCCGGGAAGAAACTCAGGTCATCCACCTTAATCCCAATTCAGGTGTATGGGGTGCCGATCATAGCTCTTTGCAACGGCATGTTTCACTGGCGATCGCCTATAACATCTGGCAGTATTATCATGTTACCGGCGATATGCAATTCATGGAAGAATATGGAGCGGAGCTTTTATTTGAGATTTGTTGCTTCTGGGCAAGTAAAAGTAAACTCAACCGGGTAACGGGAAGATACGAGATCATCAAGGTGATGGGTCCGGATGAATTTCATGAGAAATACCAGGATACGGACGAAGGTGGACTCAAAGACAACGCATATACCAACCTGATGGTTGCCTGGATGTTTGAAAAAGCAGGCGAATTGCTTGCATCAATGGATGAGGAGAAGAAAGATGCCCTGCTGGAGCGGCTCAGGCTCACCAGCGGTGAAACGGAACGATGGAACGATATTGCTTCACGGATCAACCTTGTCATTTCCGGTGATGGCATCATCGCCCAGTATGATGGCTATTTCGACCTGAAAGAACTTGATTTTGAAGAATACCGGAGAAAATACAACAATATTTACCGGATGGACCGTATCCTGAAGGCAGAGGGTAAAATGCCTGATGAGTATAAAGTGGCCAAGCAGGCCGATACCCTCATGACATTTTACAACCTCAGCAAAGAAGAAGTCGACCGGATCCTGGACCGGTTGGATTACCGCCTTCCGGAGGATTACCTGATGAAGAACCTGAAGTATTACCTGGCCCGGACGTCGCATGGCTCCACCCTCAGCCGTGTCGTGCATGCCCAGCTGGCAAACCTGACGGGTGATCATCAATTGAGCTGGGAACTTTATTTCGATGCCCTGACCAGCGATTATAACGATATCCAGGGAGGCACAACCGCCGAAGGCATCCATGCGGGAGTCATGGCAGGGACCGTTTGGGTGGCCCTTGCATCTTTTGCCGGTCTGGATCTTCATGGAGATTTTCCCCGTTTTAATCCTAATCTACCGGAACATTGGAGAAAGATCAGCTTTTCCTTCAATTTCCGGGGAGATGAATATGAGTGTGAAGTAACCCGTGAAACCCTCCGCATCAGGGTGGACAGTGATAAAGCCGACAGCCTGAAAATAGGAATCATGGATCAGGTTTTTGATCTTGAAAGCTGGGAATGGATGGAATTTGAAATTTGAAATAAAAAAATACAGGTCATGCTTGGAGACATATTACTTATTGAAGATAAACACCGGAATGCCGGGGAGGCAATTATTCAGAAAATCCTCGAGAGGAATAAGGATAAATTCATAATTGCCATATCAGGCGAATCCGGCTCGGGGAAGTCCGAACTGGCCCATGTCATTGCCAAGGGGCTCCGGAAGCACGGCATCATGGCCAAACCCATTCACATCGATAATTATTACCGCATTCATCCGCTGGAACGCACCGAATGGCGTAAGAAACACGGCATCGAAAATGTCGTTGGCTATGGGGAATACGACTGGGACGCCATCTATCGCAACATCGATGATTTCAAAAATAACCGCAAATCGACCATGCCTTGCGTTGATCTGGTCACCGAACAGATTGACCAACTAACAACCGATTTCAATGGGATCGGTATGCTGGTCATCGATGGTCTGTATGCAATTAAAACTGATGGGGCCGACCTCAGGGTGTTTCTCGAACTGACTTACCATGAAACCAAGAAAGCACAGGTTGTCAGGGGAAAGGAACCTCAGAATGAATACCGCATGGCCGTTCTCGAGCAGGAACACAGAATGGTACAGGCATTAAAACCTAAGGCCGACATCTTCATATCCAAAGAATATAAGGTTTTGTCCTGATACATTGAATTCTATTTAGATTGTATTCTTTTAATAAAAAGGAACGATGGGCGCTGATCGGACTGCTATTTCTGCTGATCCCGGCGCTATTGATTAACCTGGGTATCGTTCCGCTTTATGCGGAAGAGCCCAGGCGCGCCGTGATTGCCCTCGAAATGCTTATTCGCGGCAACTGGCTGGTTCCTACAATCAATGGTGAATATTATTATCTCAAACCCCCAGTCTTTAATTGGATCCTTGCCTCTTTATACGACCTTACGGGTGGTCCTTCGGAATTCATTTCCCGCTTTACGACCGTAGTTTCCCTTTTTATATTCGGCCTGATCATTTTTTGGGCCGGGAAAAAATATGTAAGCCTGAGTTTTGGGGCATTATCAGCTTTTCTTTTTGTGACAGCAGCCGGAAATCTTTTTTTCAATTCCCTGCTGGCGGAAATTGACATTTTTTACAGCATGGTTACCTATGCGAGCCTCATCAGCATGTTTCATTTTCAGCAGCAGAAAAAGTATTTCCTTCTTTTTCTGATGGTTTATTTCCTTGGAGCCATCGGAACCCTGACCAAAGGCCTCCCTTCCATGTTATATACCGGACTGTCGCTTCTGGTTTTCTTTATAGTAAATAAAGAATTTAAAAAACTGTTCAGCCTGCCCCACCTCGCTGGTATTTTACTTTACCTGATCATCACAGGCGGATACTTCCTGGCATACAACCAACAGGGAGATGCTATCCGTTACCTTCTCAGCCTTTCAGTTGAATCCGGCAAAAGATTTTCAGGCGATACCTTTTGGGATTATCTTCAGCATATGGCCTTGTATCCCCTGGATACGCTGATGAACCTCCTCCCGGCATCGGTACTGATCATTTTTACTTTTCGTAAGTCATTCATCAAGGTTATCAGGAGTAATTCCCTTATGAAATTCGCCCTGCTTATGCTGATCGTCCATTTCCCCGTGTACTGGCTCCCCCCGGGTGGCAAGCAACGGTACATCATCATGCTTTATCCTTTTATTGTCCAGATCCTTACTTATTTCTATCTTAATATTTTTACAAAAGAAGACGGGAAATTCAGGGTCTTCAATATAATAATCAGTACAGCACTTGCTTTTGGAGCTATTGCCTGCCTCGTTCCTTTATTTGTCGGGCAAATGAACTTTATTCCAAACCTGTTGCTGATTTGCCTGTCTTCATTTTTATTGATGGCAGTAATTTTTATTTTTCAACTTAAAAAACCGCTCTATTCCATCTTCTCCTTATTATTTGCGATGGTGGTACTTCGGTTTTTATTCGGTTTTACTGTTTTGCCTGTCCGTGCGACTGAAGGGGTCGCCCCGGAAAACAGGCAGGCCGCATTAGACATAGCTGGGATTATCCAAGGACAGCAAGTGTGCATATTGCGGCCAACCTATTTTCCCATGCAATCTGTTTTTTACCTGGAAAGGGAACGGAATGAAGTGGTGCCAATCAAGGACCAGGTAGTTCCGGGCGAATTTTATATTGTGGAAAAGATCATCCTTCAGGATTATTCTGTCCGGCGTGAAACGGGAAACCTGGCGATATATCCTTTTCACCCGTTTTCCGACCTTTTTAGCGGAGGCGACAAGGCCAGTTTATCCGGATATACCTATAAAACCATTCTTGAGTTTGAATTACAACGACGCAAGTACCTTTTATTAGTTCCTACTCATCTTCATCCCTGACAAATAAGACCAGTACTGCGGCTATTACCATCGAAATCCCGCCCAGGATAAGGGCATATATCGCCTCCCCATCGGCAAATGATTTGACGAAGAAGCCCAGTATACTGGCAGCCAGGATCTGAGGGATCACAATAAAAAAGTTGAAGATCCCCATATAGGTCCCCAGTTTGTGCTGAGGTAACGATCCTGTGAGAATCGCATAGGGCATGGCCAGGATACTGGCCCAGGCAAGACCGATCCCGAGTTCGGAAATGATCAGCATATTTGGATTTTGAATAAGGAAGAAAGAAGCCAGGCTGATGCCGCCCACTAAAAGGCTGATGGCATGTGCCCTTTTCCTTCCGATCACATTGGCTAACCCGATGATCAAAAAAGCCATAATGGCAGCAAACCCATTATAAACGGCCATCAGGACCCCAACCCAATCGGCACCCTTGTTGTATTCTTTATTGACATGCTGCAGGCGATCAATGATCTTTGGGTCCAGCTTGAGGAATTCATTCCTTTTTGAATCCGTAAAAAATTGAACGAGCTTCATGGAAATGGCAACTTCCTTGCCTTTTTCAAACCGGTTGCCCAAACGGGCAAGTTCCTTCCTGATCCCCTGAATTTCATCCTGAAAGTCGGCCGTATTTTCACCGGCTGGTTGATCAATAGCCATAACTAATTGCTGAAAAGTATCTTTATCCAGCTTCATGTCGTATTTTGAGCTGGTCACCGCAGCAGTGGTATAGATCCACATGGCGAACAAAGCAAACCAGGAAAAAAATTGCACAATGGCAAGCTGTTTCATCGTTGTGGGCATCTTAAAAAGGTCGTTGATGACCACCACGAAACCATTCCGGTCATTTCCATTACGAATGAGAAGGCCGGTTATCAGTTGAATAAATCCAAAAACAAGCAGGCCGAATGAAAGAATGAATAATTCCGCCTGCAATTTGTACCAGTATATCAGAACAGATATGAGAACACCCGCCAGGATCCAGTAATAACTTTTATTCATAAAGCGTTGTGCCGGTAAAATTTCATCCCTTTCTTCCCTGGTTTCAGCCTTGTTCTGCTGATCAGTCTTGTTAAACTCTTTCATCTCTTCCGGGGAGTATTCCTTCGTTCTAAATACGGTATATAGCACTGCCAGGAAAAATACTGCCGCACCGATATAAAAAGAAAACTTAACCGAAGGTGGGATCTGACCTTCAGGTGCAGTATTCTCAATACCAAAGAAATTGGTCATGATGTAGGGCAATGCCGAAGCCACCACGGCGCCGGTGCCGATAAAGAAACTCTGCATAGCGAAACCCATGGTCCTCTGGCGGGCAGGCAGCATATCACCAACGAAAGCCCTGAAGGGTTCCATGGAAATATTAATAGAGGCGTCCATGATCCAAAGCATTCCGGCAGCAACCCATAAAGCAGGTGAATTGGGCATGACAAGCAATGCCAGGGAAGCCAGGATAGCACCCGCAAGGAAATAAGGACGCCGACGTCCAAGCCGCGTCCACGTGTTGTCGCTCATATGCCCGATGATGGGCTGAATGATCAGTCCTGTGACCGGGGCGGCAATCCATAAGATGGGAATATCTTCAACTTTGGCCCCAAGGGTTTCAAAGATTCGGCTCACATTGGCATTTTGCAAAGCAAAGCCAAACTGAATGCCCAGGAAGCCAAAACTCATGTTCCATATTTGCCAGAACGATAATTGTGGTTTTTGTTTCATCGGGGTAGATGTTAATTAATAAGCAATTATAAGGATAATTTCTATGTGATGAGATGGCATCTCAAACTTAATAGCAGATTGAGATGTCATCTCAATTAATATATATTTATCGTATATTTGAACTTCTAAATCAAGACAGACAATTCTCTTATGGCTAAAATATTTAAACAAAGCGATTGTAATCAATGTAAAAAGCGGATCGAGGTATTTAAAGTTTTACGCGAAGAGGATTTTAAAATTATTGATGAAAAACGCTATGAGGTTTTATACCATTCCGGAGAGACTATCTTCAAGCAAGGGACATCATTCACCCATACAATCTGCATACTCGAAGGGCTCATTAAGGTTTACCTCGAAACAAGGAAAAGAAAAAACTTCATCCTTTCATTGATTGGCCCTGGTGAAATGATTGGCAGCCCAGGAATGTTTACCGATAACATGCATCATTTCTCGGTCGTCGCTGTGGAAGACACGCTTGCCTGTCATGTGGAAAGGCAGGCAATTGAAGAGCTTATCCGCACCAATGCACTTTTCGCCATTGAGATGCAAAAAAGGTCCAATTTGCGCGATATCCGCCATTACAGGAAATTCAGGACACTTGCACAAAAACAAATGCCAGGCAGGGTGGCTGAAGTTATCCTTTACCTTTATAATAGTATTTATAAATCCAATCCATACACCCTGACCATCACACGCCAGGATATAGCTGATCTGGCGTCTATCACAAAGGAAGGCACCATCCGGGTCCTGAAAGACTTTAAAGATGCAGAACTGATCTCGTTGAATGGTAACGAGTTGAAAATTCTCAATGAAAAGGCCCTGTTTAATATCTCTGAAAACGGCTAACCCTTTCTGACCTGAAATTTATATTCATTCTAAATAAAAATTCAATCAGCATTTGAATTTTCCTACCAGATTTCAATGCATTGATCTTCTGTTTTTTACATTATATTATTTACTTTTTTTTAATTTCTAATTGATATATATCAATATATTATTGTTTTATTATATATTTCTTTTTGGATAAATATCACCACTCAAATACACATAAACATTAATGAATGTGAGTAATATTGCCTCACTATTTTTTAAAATTCTAAAACAACGCGCAATATGAAAAAATTCAAGTTACTATCAATGCTTTTTTCAGTGGCCATTGTGGTGTCACTGATCGTAATTAGTGCCTGTACCAAGGAAGGCCCTGCCGGCCCTGCCGGTAAAGACGGTACAAACGGAGAAGACGGGATTAATGGAACCGATGGCACTGCAACCTGCGCAGTTTGCCACGATAACTCCGAAGGAGTTGAAACTACAATCGGCCAATGGGGAAATTCTCTTCATGCTACCGGTGGCCATAATTTTGAAAACGGAACCACCTGTGCCCCCTGCCACACCAGCCAGGGCTTTAAAGAAGTACTCCTCACTGACAGTACAGGAGTAGTTGCATCCCCTGAGAATCCGTCAAATATTAACTGTTACACCTGCCACAAGATTCACGATACCTATACCGGAGCCGACTGGGCACTCAGGAAAACCGAAGCATCCCCTTCCTGGCTGGCACAAAATACTTTTGACTTTGGCAAAGGCAATCTTTGTGCTCAGTGTCATCAGCCGAGAACCTCATACCAGGTTCCTGATGTAAACAACCCGCTTGATAGCTTTACTGTAACTTCCACGAGGTTTGCCCCCCATTATGGAGGACAAAGTTCAACACTGACGGGAACTGCGTATTACCTCGTCGGAACCGGATATAACAACAGTTCGCACATCAATATCGAGAATACCTGCGTTACCTGCCATATGGCATCAGCTATGGGTTATGATGCAGGTGGTCATACATTCCGTATTTACAATGAACGTGAAGAAACTATTAATACCGCAGGTTGTGCACCTTGTCACACCGAAGAAGAAGCAGTGGATAACACTGAAGAGTTACAGGCAAATGTTACATTACTCCTTGAAGAGCTTGGAACCCTACTGGAAGCCGAGGGAATTTATAACCCTAATGGAACATCAGGAACCGCCGTTAAGGGCAAATACACTAATAAGGTCGCCGGCGCTTACTGGAACTTTGTCAGCGTAGAATATGACTTGAGCCTTGGCGTTCATAACCCGAAATTTGTAGAGAAAGTTCTTGAAAACTCAATTGCAGACCTCCAATAGACTTGGCATTTAATTGATAAAAAAGGCTTCAGTCTAATGAAGCCTTTTTTTATTTAAATTTGAAAAAACAATCGATATGAAAAAGTTTATCTTACTGATTATTGCCCTGATAGGGATCATGGCCTGGCAATCATGCCAGTATGAATGGCTCGATCCTGTTGATTATGTTCCTCCGCCACCTGGCGATACTACCAGTTTCTCTCTGGAAGTCGTTCCTGTCTTTACAGAGAGTTGCACCAGCTGCCATTCAACCGGCGGTATACCCCCTGATCTGACCCCAGCCAATGCTTATGCTGATCTTTTTGCTGAAAACCTGATCGACGTGGCTACCCCTGTGAACAGTATACTCTACAAGAAATGCGCAACAGGCGGCAGCATGAACAAGCACACCCAACCCGGTGATCCCGAGATCATCCTCAAGTGGATCCAGGAAGGTGCACTGAATAATTAACGGGATATTCAATTTCTTAATTCAATAAGGATCATGAAAAAAATTATAATTGTCCTATTCCTGGCATGGTTCGGCACCAGCTCTATCCTTGCCCAGGATACTCAGGAAGCAAAACCTGCTGTCAATGCCAACAAAAGTCTTTTGGGATATTTCATTGTCAAGGAGGGAAAACCGGTCAGAACTCCCTATGATGGCGGAATGCTGATCGATAACCAGACCAATGTCATGCCATCGGCTAAATCACTTGAATTTACGATGCAGCACCGGTTTGGCAGTATGGAAAACGGATTGTCGGATTTTATCGGTATATATGGGGCCGCCAATATCCGACTAGCCCTTAATTATTCCATTACCGACTGGGCCCAGATCGGGATTGGCACCACTAAGAATTACAAACTTCAGGATCTCAGCCTTAAAGTCAACATCCTGAAACAAAGCCGCGACAATAAATCGCCGGTGGATGTCACTTATTATGGAAATTTTTCGATTGACGCACGCGACGAGGCGTACTTCGGGGAACAATACAAGTTTGGAAACCGTGCTGCCTACTTTAATGAGCTGATGGTTACCCGTCAATTCTGCAAGTGGTTCACCATGACCGTTGGCGGGAGCTTCATCCACTTCAACCAGGTGGATTCCCTATATGATCATGATAAGATTGCCTTGCACGTACTGGGAAGGATTAAATTCAGCCCGCAGTCGTCTATTATTATCAACTGCGACCTGCCCCTGAAAATTGATGGCATCAAGGAATGGCTCGAAATCAAAGATCAGCCCAAATATAATTTCGGGATCGGTTACGAAGTTGCCACAGCCACGCATACCTTCCAGGTTTTTGCAGGATCAGCAAACTATCTGGTACCCCAGTACAACGTAATGAAAAACCAGAATGAGTTCTTCAAAGGCACCAGGAACATCTTTATTGGTTTTAATATTACCCGTCAGTGGAATTTTTAAAAAATAGTCAATGATTACTGATTTATAAGGGTGCATTTTCCCATTTTAAGATGGCGAGATGCACCCTTTAATTTTAATCTATTTCTATTCTCATCATTATTACTCATAAATAATTGTGTTTCGAATGTGGAAATCATTTACTGTTTTACTGTTAGTCATCCTGAATGTCGGATTAACAGCTCAGGATACGGCGCCTGGTTCACCTGAATCCAGGGATTCCAATCACAAATGCCTGAAATGCCACGGCGAAAAATATTTCTCCTATTATAACGAATCGGTTGGAAGTGATGTGAAAGAAAGGATGAATCCTTATTACATCATTGACTCAGGCGCTTTCTATAAATCAAACCACAGAAGCTTCAGTTGCACAGACTGCCATTCCTCTGAATATGCCTCCAGCTTTCCACACCCTAATGAACTCAGGTTTGAGCCCCAGCTTATTTGCCTGGATTGCCACGGAGGAGATGATAATTTCGCTCAATATCATTTTGAAACCATTAACGAGGAATTCCTTGCCAGTGTTCATTCAGAAAAGCACAGTGAGCAATTTACCTGCTGGATGTGTCACAATCCCCACTCCTATCATATCAGTGCAAGAAATAATGAAAACCTGGCGGAAACAATCCGTTACGACAATGCAATCTGCCTGGGTTGCCATTCAGATGAAAGCCGTTTTGGCCTTCTTTCAGACCGGGATATATTTAACATGCTCGACAGGCACGAATGGCTGCCAAATCATTTGGCACATTTTAAAAGCGTTCGATGTGTTGAATGCCATGCCGAAGTCAATGAAAATATCCTGGTCGCACATAAAATATTATCTAAGGAAAAAGCCGTTAAAAAATGTGTTGAATGTCATTCAAAGAATTCATTGCTGCTTGCTTCTTTGTATAAATTCCAGACCAAGGAAAAAAGGGGGAAACAGGGGTTCCTTAATGCTGCCATCCTGACCGAAACCTATGTTATCGGTGCAAACAGGAACTATTTGCTGAATATCACCAGCCTGGGGATCTTCGGCCTGGTCATCATTGGAATATTAATTCATGCAGTGATGAGAAAATTACATTCAAAAAATTAAAGTGATTATGGCAACTGTTTACTTATACCCTATCTGGATACGACTCTGGCATTTATTCAATGGTCTCCTCTATTTAGTGCTGATCCTTACCGGCCTGAGCATGCAATATTCCAATCCGGAATTTCCCATGCTGAGATTTGACCTGGCTGTTTCGATCCATAATATCAGCGGCATTCTTCTTTCCCTTAATTACCTGCTTATTATTATTGGAAATATTGTTACCACGAACGGCAGGTTTTACAAGATGAAAAGAAATGGATTCACAGAAGAGCTTATGCGCCAGGCCCGTTATTATCTGTTAGGCATTTTTAAAGGGGAAAAAGCCCCTTACCCGATCAATGGCGAAAGAAAATTCAATCCTTTGCAGAAAATCAGTTATGCAGCGGTATTATATTTCCTGATGCCCCTGGCAATTATCACCGGATGGGCAATGATCTTTCCTGAAATAATCATTTCTGACAAAATCTTCGGCACCAGTGGTTTGCATTTTACAGACCTTGTGCATATTCTGATGGGATTTATATTATCAATATTCATGGTTGTGCATATTTACCTTTGCACAATCGGTAAACCGGCCGGAACGCATTTCAGGGCGATGATGAGCGGTTGGCACCATTCTGAATAAAAAATAGTATCTTTAAATCCTGGAGAAAAATACTCTAATTATGAAATTAAATGATTTAAAGCTTCCAAAAACCGTTTATAACTGGACTTCCATTATCGGTGCCACTATCGCACTGATCAGCCTGTTCATGATCGTTTTTCTTTTCGTGATCACTTCACTTTTCAACCAGGGGGGCTCCTATATAGGGATAGTCATTTATATCGCCTTACCTACTTTGTTGGTAATAGGATTAATCATGATCCCAATTGGGATGATTATCAAATTTAAAATACTGGCGAAAGAAAAGGAAACAATGGCCACACCCTGGCCTTCTATCGACTTTAATGAACCCAGGCACAGGAATGCTTTTATGATATTTTCGGTGGGTTCGACCATTTTCCTTCTCCTGTCAGCCGTCGGAAGTTATGAAGCCTTTCACTATACAGAGTCGGTTGAATTCTGCGGTACATTATGCCATGCAGTTATGAAACCTGAATATGTAGCATACCAGAATTCACCGCATGCCAAAGTCGCCTGCGTAGAATGCCACGTGGGATCCGGAGCTGATTGGTATGTCAGGTCGAAGCTTGCTGGACTTTACCAGGTATATGCCGTAACCACGAACAGTTTCCCCAGACCTATTCCGGTTCCGATCAGGAACCTGCGCCCGGCCAGGGAAACCTGCGAAGAATGCCACTGGCCTGAAAAGTTCTATGCAAGGCAGCTCCGGATCCAGCGGCATTATTTGCCAGATGCTGAAAATACAGAATGGGATATCCATCTCCAGATGAAAATCGGCCCAAACCTTAGTGCACTTGGTTTGCAGGAAGGCATCCACTGGCATATAAATTCCGATGTCAGGATCGAATACATCTCGACTTCTCCCGACAGAGAGATCATTCCCTGGGTTCGTTATACCAATTTGAAAACCGGTGAGGTTTTAGAATACGAGGATCCTGAAAACGCCTTGCTTCCTGGACAAATTGACTCACTCGAAACCAGGCAGATGGATTGCATGGATTGTCATAACCGCCCTTCACATAATTATCAGACACCAATTTTTTCGATTAATACCGCTATCACGGCAGGTTTGATCCCTAAAGAACTCCCGGATGTTAAAAGCATGGCCTTGCAAGTAATGAACACAGAATATCCCACGACCGATTCCGCCATGTTGGGTATTGAAAAGGGAATGAATGAATATTATTCTTCGACTTACGAAGAATTATACAAAAATAAACCCGAACTCATCCAACAAGCCATTAAAGGCATCCAGGATACTTATCAAAAAAATATATTCCCTGAAATGAAAGTTAACTGGGATGCATACCCTAATCACATCGGGCATCTTGAGTTTAACGGCTGTTTTCGTTGTCATAACGACCGACATACCACATCGTCCGGCAGGAAAATATCGCAGGACTGCAATCTTTGTCATTCCATTGTTGCACAGGGAACCCCGGGCAATATGCAGGTTATTCCTGGCATCGATCAATCGCTTGAATTCTATCACCAGGATGATCCGGATCAGGCATGGAAAGGCAATTTATGCTCCGATTGCCACCGCGATCTTTATTAGTCACAGGCATCTTCCGATACTAAATTCAGGGCTCTGTCGTTTTATATTTTATCTTTGTTCAGGATATATTTAATGAAAAAGGCCCACCATGAAAAAGATCATTTTTTCCCTCATTTGTTTTCTTCCCCTGCTTGCTTTCTCACAGGAAAAGAGCAAGATTATCGGGGAAACTACCGTCAGACGCGTCAGCGTTGGCGTTGAACTTTACCAGGATTTCTGGATGAACTGGCCTAAAGGGATGAACGTCCGTGCGATCAACCAGGGCGGTGGTGGTTTTGTCATGTATAATATCCCATTCGGGGATAGCCCGGTTAGCTTCGCAATCGGGGCAGGATTGGGTTTTCATAATCTTTATAGTAATACCACTATCGAAAATATTAAGGCCGATACGATCAGTTTTACTGTTATTCCCGATTCCATCAGTTATAAAAAAAGTAAACTGGGACTGACTTACCTGGATATTCCGCTGGAACTGAGGCTGGTTACAAAAAGCAAGTTCAGGGTATCAGTGGGTGTCAAATTAGGATACCTGCTCGACGCAAAAACCAAATACAAAGGAGATGACCTCGCCGGTATCGCCAGTGGCCAGATCATCCAAAAAAATAAAAAGGTAGATAATGTCGACAAGTTCCGTTTTGGTCCTACTATCAGGATTGGATACAACTGGTTCCAGGTTGTGGGCTATTTCTCGGTCACGAAAATCTTTGATAAAGGCCTGGGGCCCGACCTTTATCCGATCTCTGTCGGGATCACCTTTATGCCCTTCTGAGCATTTCCGACCCTGTTCAGGTTTTATAAAGGAACAGGGCGACGATCGTAAAAAATCCTAAAATAAATCCGGCGTAGATTTGGGCAGGAGTATGAGCCTGTAGCTTCAGTCGTGCAAACCCGATAAGTCCTGACACAAGGATGGTTACAGCGATAAGGCCGAAATAGGAAGTTCCAAGAAAATAAGATAAGCCGGCCATCATTCCGGCCAATGCGCCGATTGAGGCCATGTGACTGCTGATCTTCCACAAAAAGTTAATGCCCATGACCAATATATTCAGCAACGTAGCCCCGATCACGAAATAATAATAGACCGGGGAAATCTGCAGACGTTTGAGCATATAATAAGTCAGGTAAAAGAAAATAATGCTTACGATATAAGGCAGCGTCCTGTCTTCCCGTTTAGAGAGATAGGTCGTATTTACTATACCGCTTTTAATCATTACGATAAAGAAAAGCGTCGGTAAGATACAAGTAGTGAAAAAAACCAGCCCTAATACCAGCCATTTTGCTGATGTGGGCATCAGGGCTGAAAAATAGGCAGGCATGGTCAGCAGAATGGCGAATGCGTAGGTAGGTACAAACAGCGGGTAAAACACAACGGATATAACCCGGGCAATTCGCTTTTCCATCAGGATTGTATTATACTGTAAAAGTAAGTGTTTTTGCTCAGAGTTCTTTCCTCAGCCTGGCGACCGGGATATTGAGCTGCTCACGGTATTTGGCCACAGTCCTGCGTGCGATATTATAACCTTTGTCTTTCAGTATCTCTGTGAGCTGTTCATCGGTAAGGGGTTTACTTTTATCTTCCGCTTCAATGAAATTTGACAGGATCTTTTTGATCTCACGGGTGGAAACTTCCTCACCGGAATCCTTCTGCATCGATTCGGAAAAAAAGGTTTTCAGCAGGAAAGTCCCGAAAGGAGCCTGTACATACTTGCTGTTTGCCACGCGTGAGATGGTGGAAATATCGAGGTTGACTTTCTGGGCTATATCTTTCAGGATCATTGGCTTAAGCCTGGTTTCATCCCCGGTACGAAAGTAATCATCCTGGTAGTCCATGATCGCCCGCATAGTCAGGTAAAGGGTATTCTGGCGTTGCTTGATCGCATCGATAAACCATTTGGCCGAATCGATCTTTTGTTTGACAAATTGCATGGCTTCCCTGCCTTTAGTGTGTTTGTTATCCGAGTAGGTTTCCATCATGTCAATATAAGACCGGTTGATGCGAAGTTCCGGTGCATTGCGCGAATTCAGGGTAAGCTCAAGCTCTCCGTTAATATTGCGGACGGAAAAATCGGGGATGACATAATTATTCAGCCGGGTTGTTTCGCTGACTGAATCGCCCGGTTTGGGGTTTAGTTTGAGGATTTCCTGGATTGCTCCTTTCAGATCCTCTTCGGTGATCCGGGCTTTTTTAATGATCTTGTCATAGTGTTTCCTGGTGAATTCATCGAAATGCCTTTCAAGGATCATTTCGGCCATCTCCGCTTCGCGGCTCCGGTTTTCCTGGCGCCTGAGCTGGATGAGCAGGGTTTCCTGCAGATTCCTGGCGCCGATGCCGGGCGGATCGAGGTTCTGTATGACTTTCAGCACTTCGAGGATTTCATCCTTGGTGGCATGCAGGTTTTGTGAAAAAACAAGGTCGTCCGTCATAGCATCGGGATCACGCTGGAGATAACCGGCATCATCAAGGTTGCCAATGATCGTAAGGCCGATCTGGTATTGCTTTTCTGTCAACTCCCTGAGTCCAAGCTGTGAGATCAGGTATTCCTGGAAACTGGTGCCTGCTGCGAAGGGCACATCACGCTGGTCATCATCAGGGCTCTGGTTATTGGCTGCCATCCTGTAGGCCGGGATCTCATCTTCATCGAGATAATCGTTGAAGTCGAATTCATCTTCCGGGTTGCTTTCCTTGAAATCATCCGTTTCAGGTTCATCTTCCGTGCCCGCCGGCGTATCATCCATTTCTTCGAATTTCTCTTCTTCCTGGTTATCAGTAGAGTCTTCGGGCATTTCGAGGGCAGGGTTTTCTTCAATCTCCTGCTTGATCCGCTGCTCCAGGGCCATGGATGGGATTTGCAACAGCTTCATCAGCAGTATCTGCTGTGGAGACAGCTTTTGAAGTAACTTCTGCTGAAGCCGCTGGTTTAACATAACAGGGATGCTGCTTTAAAATTCTATTTAAAGATACAAAATTATCAATTACATGGGAAACTTTAGACGGTTTAATAAATTTTGGATAGGGAGAAATGGTTGGAATTGGCAATACGGTTCGATTGTTCGATTGTTCTATTGTTAAATTGCTTCTATGTTGAAAAATTGTTTTACAATCTCAAATCGATAAATCGATAAATCCACCATTCGAAAGTCGGCAAAACGGCAAATCGGCAAATCATTTAATAAAAACACCTTTTTACCTGACTTATATGATATTTTGTTGTATATTTAAGCGCCATTTCGTATTAACCAAGATCCAATTCATTTGAATGATGTTTGTCAATATCACCAAATTCCTCAATTTCATAGAGAGAGAGAGAGAGCAATGCACAAATTCTCTTTCTTCCTGAAAAAATATACCCTCCTTAAGCATTAATTATTCCACCTCAAGTCGTAATTAATCCGATTATTCATTTTAATTTTATTAACCAATGAAAACCTATAGTAAAGTACATTTCAGAATGTCAGTTATTTTAATCACGCTTTTTATCTTTTTGTGTTTACCAGTGGTCAAACTGTATTCACAGGAATTTTCTTTAATAAAAAATATTAAGTTGCCATCAGGCGCCAATCTGGGTGCTAATCTGGGCGCTCCTGTGGGTGATATGATCAGCGCTGATGGAAAGATATTCCTTTATAGCCCGGAAGGTTTAATAATCTATGATCCTTCTTCTAATCAGCCATTTAGCTCAGTTGATTTCCCGGGGCATTATGGAAAATTTAATCCGGTTTATTTTAGTTATAATGGTAATAGCGATGCAAACCTCATGACATTAAACGAGGAAGATAATCTTCTATATGTTGTAACTTCTGATTTACGCATCATGAAGGTCGATATAGATACTTATATTGCTGATTTAATTTTGGAAGTGACCCCGGAAGATATAGCCCATTTCAAGACCCTGCATGGTTACAATATCATTAAATTTGACGCAGTTCATGATCGACTATATTGGTTGGTAGAAGGAAGGAATGTTGAAAATGAAATAGGCAATTTTCATCACCGGGATACTTATCTTGCTGTTTATTCTGTTAGTCCGGATGGCAGTGCTCTTAGTTTAATAAATGCTCTATTTACCAATGGACAGGATAATTACTACGAAACCATTTATGATATTGAATTTAATGATACAAATGATTATTTTTATGTTGCCAAGAAAAAGCACCTGGAGATTTGGGAGGTGGTTGGAACAAACACTCTATCGCTAAGATACACAAGACCTACCCTTGCAGGAAAGTGCGGGAAACTACTTTATATACATAATAACCAGATCCATAAAATTCTTGCCCTGCCTTACAGGCTCCCTTTTACTGGAAATAACTATGCATATGAACCGCCAATGGAGGCTAATATTAAATTTTATGTTATTGATGGTGATGAAAATGATCCATTTGTAGTTGACTCCGTTTCTGCACCGAGTAAAAGAATAATGGATGGTGTGTTTTTAACAGGGGCTAATGATCTTATCCTATGCTATTCACCTGATTATTATATTCAAGATTATTATCCGGTGGACCCCGAAAGTGATGTCGCTTTCTATCATTTTAACGGAGAGTATTTCAATTATCAAGGATGGTTAAAAACCAATGGTTTTCCTCAATATAACAGTTCAGTACAAATGATGAACCGCCCTCTGAAAATGTTTATTAACAATTCTAATAGTTTAATAATAGGAAAAACCCATGAGGTTGTAAGGTTGATTAAAAATGATACGTATACTTCTTCGCAATTACTCAATGGTGAAAGCAATTATTTTGGTAAAGCAGTCAAAATTGGGTCAAAAGATTATATATTGAATCCCACCTTGAATGGTTTGGCAGTATATAATGAAATTAATTCAACCGACAGTTATATCAGAACCGCATACCCTGTTTATAACATCTGCGCCAACCCGGTGAATGGCAACCTGTACTTTTCCAACCGCTTGTCTTCGGAAAACTCCGGTTTCTATGTTTACAATCCGGGAACAGGGCTTTCGTTTAATATTAATGAATATGGATCGAATTCTTTTACCAAGGCCATCGGCGATTTGATCTACAACCACTTTACCGGGCATTACCTGGTCAGTGAAAACACACCGGCCGAAACGAATAACCAGGCTCATGTTAAAGTATACGATGGAAATACGAACAACTTGCTTAATCCACAACCAATCGCTATTAACGGCACTCAATATATCAAAGAGATGTTCATCTCGCCTGAAGGCTGGCTGTATATCATGGTTAATATGCATGAGGGATTAGAGCCGAAAATCGTCATTTGCAAGGCCGAAAATTATTCAGAGCAAACTGTAGTAGACCTCTCCCAGATTCTACCAGGATATCCAGACCCGTTTTTTTATTATGTCGCCAATTTCCTTTATAATCCGCGCGACAGAATGGTTTATATCACCCTTTCCCCAAACGATACAATCATGGGACCTTACAACGATGTCTCTAACAGCATGTGCGATTATCAACCCGGTTTTCATACCCAAAACGGATTGCTGATGAAATTCAGCGGTAATCAATTAGTTGATTCAAAGAATTTGCATTTCCCTGGTGAAATCATATGCCCTGATGCCGAAGCACCTGATATGATATCTGATTATGATAGTTTGATGTTTATCAAAACAAATCGACTGGCGATTTATAATTATAAAAAGGGCTCATTACCGCAAACTATTGAACAAAAATTCAATGATATTACCTATAGCGCCTATTATGACAAGATATACGGCCTAAGAGATGAAGCCAGTCAAATTTCAGGAGACAGCACCGACAGGGAGATTAATATTTACCAGATTAATCCTGACGGAAGCACTGATTTAAAATTCAAACACAAAGGCCAGGCTGCCGCATTTTTCAGCAATCCATACGATACCATGCTATATCTTATCGTCAAAATCGACAATATCAAACTTGGAGATACTCTTTCCTGCCTTTTGCAACTTAATCCGGGTGGAGAAGAATTCCTGGAAGATACAGTTCAGCTCTTAAATACCGACTTTTATGTGGATCTTGACCATAATGGAAATTATCGTTTCTATTTTTATAACATCATAACCCCTTTCATTGACCGCTATTCTAACCAGATATATCTCCCCAACGGCGGGCACAGCAATGTAAGCGTGGTAAGTTTCAAGGCCGAAGAACCTCTGTTTTTAGACAAGGGCTGGAACTGGATCTCCTTCCCACGCCTCGACCGGGTGGGTAACGAAGCCGTCCCATCACAGCCTTTACTTGAAAGTATCATCCCTTTCCCCAGCTATCTTCAAATGAAACACCTGGATCCGGAAACTCAACAACTATTGGATAAATCTTATGAAATTCCAGACTGGTCAGGAATTTTGGATGAAGTTAAAAGCTCGCTGGGATATAAGCTTGAAACCGATAATCCAGAAGTTTCTGTGCTGCCCATGTCGGGATCAATTCTCTCTCCGGAAACCACTTTTCCATTATTTGGTTTAAAATCCAACTGGACGGGCTATTACCTTACCAGAACGCAAAGCCCGTTTGATGCCATCGCTCCGGAATTCCTGGATAAAATCGACGGAATGCAAGGGCATTACTGGTATTGCCATAAGGAAATCAACCACACTAAAAATTCAGGATACTGGTGGAGGTGTGCCTGTTCACAAGGGAGTATTGAGCTCAAATATGCGGATATGATCGTCATTTATCCATCGGAAAATATCGGGGACTTTCATTGGCAATATGCTGGCCAGCCATCGCTGGAGGATCCCAAAGATCCTTCTTTATCCTTTCAGTACCAAGAACAGGCTGAATACGATGCTCTTATCATCGAACTCGATACGATGAACAGGCCAGAAGAGATAGGCGCATTTGCAGGTGATTCATGCATCGGCGCTACCACTGTTCTTCCAGCCGACACTACAGTGCTGATTTGTGCCTATACTCAAGGGTTCGAAGGCCAGGAAATAACTTTCGATCTGCTATATCCAACCAAATCTTCCAGGCCGAGATGCGATGACTATCTTGTACTAAATACCAATACAGGCATCCATGAGCAAAGGCGAATCGTGGCCGGTGAAAAGCAGCCTTATTTCCTGGTTTCATTAAAGCCGAGCCTTGGACAACTGCCGCTTGCGGGATCTTCGTGGTTGCAGTGCCAGCCAAACCCGGCAGGTAATGAAGTGACTGTTTCATACTTCCTCGACAAGGAGGCCAACGTCAGCTTACAGCTTACCAACGCTTTGGGTTCAATGGTCATGTCATGGCAAAGAGGTTTGCAAAGCGCGGGAAGTTACGATTTCAGATTCAGTACAGCCAACCTGACGGCAGGGTGTTACCAGCTCAGAATGAGCGCCGGAAACAGCAATAATATGCAAAAACTACTTATCATTCATTAGCAAAATCCAACGGGGGTGCCGGCAACCGGATTTCCGTCACCCCCGTTCATTAATTCTTCAGGTAAATGAAATTATTAAATACAAGCCCTGTTAAGTTTAGCACTAAGTCCATACAGTTTCTGCTGTGTTTGGGATATTGGATCTTGCTGCCGGACAATGCATTCACCCAAACCATCACGGTAAAACAGGACGGGACAGGCGACTACACAGTCATCCAGGATGCGGTCGATGCTGCAGTCGACGGTGATACCATATTGGTTTTCCCGGGAATTTATTTTGAAAATGTCGACATGACCGGCAAGGGCATTGTTCTGGCAGGTACCTGGATTAATTCTCAGCATGATTCACTGGTCAGCCAGACCATTATCGACGGCAACCATCAGGGAAGTTGCATCAAATCTGTTTCAGGAAGTTCCCTGGCAGAAGTAATCGGACTTACTTTGCAACATGGAACCGGAACCAATTACTTAGAATCAATGTTCCCCTGGTTATACGGCATTGGCGGGGGAATATATATAAATGAATCCAAATTTAAGGTGTCCAGGTGTTTTATTACTGATAATTTCGGAAGGCGTGGCGCCGGTATTTGTTCCTTTAATTCTTCCATCGAATTGTATATTAATTTAATTACTGCCAATTGGTCCGTCGGAGGAGGCGGTGGCATTTTAACCGCTGGTTCAAATGTCTTATTTGATAGTACTTTTCTAAATAACATCTATTTAAATTATGCTTCTTATGGATCTGATATTGCGGTATATTTCAGTGATACAATTTCAAAAATCTGGCTGGATACTTGCACGGTTCTAGATCCTGATCAATATTACATCGGTAAATTCAGTGATCATGCCGTTCATGTCGAACGGCCTCCAATTTCTGTTTTACATGGAAAAATCGATCAAATCAACGCTGAGCTTTATGTTAGCTCTTCGGGTGATGATGCCAATACCGGCCTGACGCCTGCCGACCCGCTTAAAACCATCTCCTTCGCTCTTTTAAAGATCGCTTCCGACAGCATTAATACTAAAACCGTGCATGTTGCCGATGGAATATATTCAAATTCATTGACCGGGGAGCATGTGCCCATTCAGCTCAAAAATTATGTTAACCTGGTCGGTCAGAGCCGGGACAATACTATTATCGACTGTGAAAATAAATATGAAGGCGCACGCTTTGCCTTTGGCCAGGACTTCAGTCTTGTAAGGAATATATCATTTTACAATGGAAACGGTTACCCGACTAAGTTAAACGGGGGCATTTCCACGGGATACTCAAAAAAGCTAGTCCTAGATAGTATCGGATTGTTCAATACTACCGGTGACCTGACGGTTTGTATCTATTCCGATTCTGATGACTCCCTGATCATTAGCAATAGCATCATAAATAATTGTGCCGGTTATAATAGCGTTGTGATATTTAACAAGTATTATTTGCCACCCAGGTACGTTGAATTTATTTCCGATCAATTTTCCTGGAATCATCCGGATACATCTAATTACAAAAAACAATTAACTTTATTTTTATACGGATCTTTAAGCACTCCCGGCCAGATTTACGCAAAAATCATCAATTGCCTGTTCGATAACAATTCAGACAGCGTGCCATTGGTGCCTGTTCCTGTCGGTATAGCTGTTTGCGCTAGTAACCAGGTCTTTGTGTCAGTTGCCAACTGTACATTTGCCGATAATACCACGACGAACATATTAGGTGGTCCTTTACAACTCGGCAGATCGCATGCAGAGTTGTATAATTGCATATTCTATGGCAATGTTCCCAACCAAATTGTAATGGCCAATACTCCTGAAGAGCCCAGTACGCTGGATATTTATAACTGCCTTATCCAAGACGGTCAGGCAGGAGTTATAAATTTTGGAGGTTCCAATATAGTGGACTGGGGCGAAGGCAATCTTGATGAAGATCCAATATTTCTCGGATCAGAACAATTCCCTTATGCGATTGATGCCGGCTCCCCCTGCATCGATGCCGGAACGCTCGATCTTCCCCCATGGATCACGCTCCCTGAATACGATATTGCTGGTAATCCAAGGGTTTACGGCGAAAGCATAGACATGGGTGCATACGAATACGGTCCATGGGTTTCAATAAAAGAAAACCCGAATTCAAAATTCAAAATTCAAAATTCAAAATTAATTGAGGTTTCCCCAAATCCATTCTCGTATGGGACTTATGTAAGCTATGAATTGAAGGAAAATGGCAGGCTGAATATCAGTGTTTACAGTATTGCCGGCATGAAGGTCAGAACACTGGTCAATAATACCGGTTCAGTTGGCGATAAAGGAAGCTTTTATTGGGATGGAAGAGATCAGAATGGCCTGGCGCTTCCGGCAGGAGTTTATTTCATCCGAATGACGATGGATGGGAAAGAGGTGGAGACGGTGAAGGTGGTCAGAAAGTAGTCATTAAGTGGTCGTTAGGTGGTCTGGTTTCTGGTTTCAGATGACTGCCGACCGCCGACTGCCGACTTAACTCAGAACTCAGCACTCTGCGGTGTACGGGGGAAAGGAATGACATCGCGGATATTACCCATGCCGGTGATGAAGAGCATGAGTCGTTCGAAACCGAGCCCGAAACCACTGTGCGGCACCGTACCAAACTTCCTGGTCTCTAAATACCACCAAAGCGTTTCCTCCGGGATATGCAGCTCCCGGAAGCGTTCCTGCAATTTTTCCATGTTTTCTTCGCGTTGTGAGCCGCCTATGATCTCCCCGATCTGAGGGAACAGCACATCCATGGCCCTCACCGTCTTGCCGTCATCACTCTGCTTCATGTAAAATGCCTTGATCTCCCTTGGGTAATCAGTGATAATCACCGGCTTGTTAAAGTGCTTTTCCACCAGGTAGCGTTCATGCTCTGATTGTAAATCAGTGCCCCATTTCTCTATCACATACTGAAATTTCTTTTGTTTATTAGGTTTGGAATTAATCAGTACATCTATGGCCTCGGTGTATGTGATGCGCTCAAATTCATTTTCCAGGACGAATTCCAGTTTTTCGATAAGACCCATCGCGGAGCGCTCTTCCTGTTTTTTGTTCTTTTCTTCGTCTTCCAACCGTTTAGCGAGGAAATCCAGGTCTTCCCGGCAATTTTCCAGAGCGTAGATCACAAGGTATTTCAGCATTTCCTCAGCCAGGTCCATGTTGTCGTTGATGTCATAAAAGGCCATTTCCGGCTCTATCATCCAGAATTCGGCCAGGTGGCGGCTGGTGTTGGAATTTTCCGCACGGAAGGTTGGGCCGAACGTGTAAACGTCTGATAAAGCCAGGGCTGCCAGCTCTGCTTCGAGCTGCCCCGATACCGTCAGGTTGGTCTGTTTACCAAAAAAATCCTGCTTATAATCCACTTCTCCCGTTTCCGTAAGGGGTGGTTTGATGGGATCCAGAATAGTAACCCGGAACATCTCCCCGGCCCCTTCGGCATCGGAACCTGTGATGATAGGCGTGTGAATGTTATAAAACCCTTTATCGGTAAAGAATTTATGGATAGCGAAGATCATGGCGTGGCGGACGCGGGTGACCGCCGCGAATGTGTTGGTCCTGAAGCGCAAATGGGCTTTTTCACGGAGGAATTCGAGGGAATGTCTTTTAGGCTGAAGGGGGAATTCATCGGGATTGGCTTCGCCGTATAAAATAATATCTTTTGCCAGAAGCTCAACGCGCTGGCCTGCGCCCGGGGATTCAATAAGCGTACCTTTGACCGATAGGCCAGCACCTGTATTTATCCGCTCGATTATATTCTGATCAATAGTATCAGGTTGCACCACCATCTGTAGGTTTTGAATCGTCGATCCATCGTTGAGCGTGATGAAAGTGACATTCTTGCTCTCCCGTTTAGTCCTTACCCAGCCCTTGGCTACGACTTCCTTGTCGACTTCACCAGATTGCAGCAGCTCCTTGATTTTTGTCCGTTTAATCCCGTGATCCAGCATAATACATTTTAATTTAAAGTGCAAAAATAAGAAAATGATTGGAAGGTGGAACGATAAGACGGTAGGACGGTAGGACGGTAAGAGGGAACTGCCGGCGAAATAATATATATCTTTGCATCATGCCTACCATTATAGAAAATATTCTTCCTTTGAAGGATTATCTGCCTGTAAAGGACAATCCTTTGATCATCGCGGGCCCATGCAGTGCTGAGACAGAAGAGCAAGTTTTGGAAACAGCTCACGGGTTGGCTGCAATACCTCAGATAGCTGCGTTCCGTTGCGGGCTCTGGAAACCCCGGACACGTCCGGGTGACTTCGAGGGAGTGGGTGATAAAGGATTGCCCTGGCTAAAGCGTGTCAGGCAGGAAACCGGGCTCAGGACTGCCGTCGAGGTGGCCATCCCGGCACATATAGAAGCCTGCTTAAAGCATGGCATCGATATCCTGTGGATCGGTTCGAGAACAGTCGTCAACCCGTTCTCTATCCATGAAATCGCGGAAGCGCTCAAAGGAGTGGACATTCCTGTCCTGGTGAAGAACCCGGTAAATCCTGACCTGCTGTTGTGGATCGGTGCGTTGGAAAGGTTGAGTCAGCAGGGCATCCGCAAGCTTGCGGCTGTGCACAGGGGATTTTCCGCTTATAGGAGCAAACCGTTCAGGAACCTGCCGATCTGGGAGATCCCGATAGAGTTGCGGCGGCTTATCCCGGGACTGCCGGTACTCGTTGATCCAAGCCATATCAGTGGAAACCTGACGATGCTTCCCCATGTTGCACAGACTGCCATAGACCTGGCATTCGACGGACTGATGATCGAATCCCATATTCACCCGGAAAAGGCGCTGACCGACCGTGACCAGCAGCTTACTCCCGCTGCCCTGGAAGAATTGATCCGGTGCCTGTCGTTGCCTCACGGATCAACCAGAGAAGAAGATGTCAGGCTTGTTGAATGGCGTAAGGAAATCGATGAGATTGATGAAAAGGTTCTGCAGTTATTGGGAAAGCGCATGGAAACCGTCAATCACATTGGCAAGCACAAGAAAGAGGCAGGGATGGATTTTCTGCAACTGGAGCGTTGGAAGCAGGTGGTGGAAGACCGGCTTGAAAAAGGGACTGCCCGGGGATTGAGCCGGAATTTCCTGCTTAAACTGCTCCATGCCATCCATGAAGAAGCCTTGCGGAAACAGGCAGGCCAGAAGGATTGATCATAGCCATTTCCTTCTCTTGAAATAGAAAAGCATTGTAATTACCACGAGCATCATCAATCCAATGATGATAATAAATGAGCGCGGGTCGTTCTGAAGCGGAAGGCCGATATTCATACCGAACAATCCGGTTATGAAGGTAAGTGGAAGTAAAATGGCTGAAAAAAAGGTAAGGATCTTCATGATCTCATTGATGCGGTTAGTCTGCAGCGAGTCGAATGTTTTTGCGAGCCCTTCGATCAGCTCCTGGTAGTCTTCGGCCATATCCCACATCTTCTGGTTATAGTCGAGGATATTACCCCAGTAGTCCTCCATGTTTTCAGCGAACCCGGCAATTTGTCCCGATTCGAATTTATGGAACAATGGTAGCTGAGGTTTAAAAATAGTATTGATCAGGATGATATTTTTCCGTGTAATGGAGATCTGTAAAATGGTTTTCTGAGCCCGCTTGCTGAAGAGGTCCTCATTGATGCGGTCAAGTTCCAGGCCCAGGCGCCGCATGAGGTTCAGTGAGGAATTCATCAGCTTCTCAAGGATCCGGTATAACATCGTATCGGAAGTACCAATCTCGATTTCTTCTTTATTGTTAATCCTTTTGCGCGCATCATCAAACATTTCCGAAACCACCCAGCGGGTCTGGTCGATACTGATCACATAATCCTCTCCCCAAAAGAATTTCACCTCTTTGATGGTCAGGAAACGATTTTGAAGATCAAAACTTGGAAAATGAAGGATCATAAAATAATAATCATCATATATGTCGATTTTGGGTCGTTGGTTGGTACTTCGGCAGTCTTCGATATCCAGGGGGTGGAAATGGAAGTTATCCTTCAGGTACTGCAGGTCTACTTCAGACGGGCTAACGATGTGGTGCCACCTCAGGGTACCTATTTTTACCGTATCAACCATAACTGCTCCGGTTTAAAAAGATGATTATTATGCGATATATTCTACATTCCAGTGGGATTTAGAATCTGTGGCACAAAGATAAGAAAGGAATCCAAAAAAAAAGATTTATTTAACGATCAGTTTTCCTGATGCAATAACTTCCTGATCAAAGGATACGCTATAGAAATACATCCCGGAAGGCCAGGCAGAAACATCCCAGCTGATCACTTCTGCTCCTTGCTCTAGAGAGGTTTCATAAACTTTTTGACCCATGACATCATAAACAGCCAGTGTGTTTAAACCCGGATAAAACCTGTCAAGTGTATAATCCATGGTCACCCTGCCGGAGGCCGGATTGGGTTGGATCTTAATATTTGTGACAGGTGGAGAAAGAAGATTTTCCTGGGTACCTGTTGCCACGTCGACTATGGTTATGGTCATATCATCCCAGTAAAATCCGTCGCCCACTGTATTCTGATCGCTTTTTAACACAAACCGTATCTTAATCTGTCTGCCCAGGAACTGTCTCAGGTCTATCTGTTCTTTGACCCATGTGCTTTGAGTACCATGATAGAGAGGCTGTCCGAAATCTTGGTAAAAAGTCCCTGGCCGGGTGTATTTTCCTTCCATCGGTGTCCAGGTTCCACCGTTTTCGTCCGAAATAAAGATCTGAACATAATCATAACCAAGCTCAATGTCCCATTTTGTCCAGAAATTAAGAATAGCAGCCAGTTCCTCCGAGAGATCAATGGGCTCTGAAAGAGTCATTATATTGTTCTCATTATTGAGATACTGTCCAAATGGTGAGTCCGTGATGGATTTATCCGGTGAATGATATTGCGATGTCGTTGCATTCCATTTGGAGGAAGTCCAGTTCTGGAAGGATGAAGCAGTATCTTCAAAAATTACCAACGGGGTACCATAAAACTTGTGGGTCGTGTCGGAAATTGTTCCAAAGCCATCATTTATTGACAACAGGTAATCTATGGGAGCTCCGCCCTGGATGTTTTCTTTAAGATAGTATATGAAAGCAGCGCTTGTGGTTTCCAGGATTTCCAGGTCGCTGAATGTAATGGGAGGGCTGACAAAATCGATGGCATCATTCAATGGTTCAATGGAAACAGTATAAGTGGCGCCATCTTTCAGTCCAAGCCGTTTGATTTCAAAGAAAAGCAGGCCGGTTTTATTTTCCAGGATAGCAGGAGTAAGGTCCGTTAAGCTTGCCCATGGTCCGGCGAGTCTGGCAGCCATGATATTTTGCCACATATTGACCTGGCAAAGCGGGATAATCTGAGGAACCGGCGGCCAGAAGCCCGCACTGCCATCACCGACTTCGGGTGTGTAAGAATAAATCAACGCTTTGGAAGTTTGTTCCCCATACATCCAGTCGTCAGAGCTCCCATTGGTGAGATAAATTGTCGTGCTGGCCGGACCGTATTCATATGCGTTCTCATAAGTCAGGATTTCGCCGAATGCATTAAAAATAGCATCATCAGGACAAGGATCAGTGATATAACCCCAGGGGTAAAGAAGCTCGTTCTGGTATGAATGGTAATTTAAGGCAATCATGAACTCATGTTCGTTGCAAAAATCTCGAATGTTCATTATTTCCGGCTCAGAGAAGGCTGATGGTCCACGATAGGTATCATCCCATGGATAAGGAGATGACCCGTTATCATCATAACCCCACATATAGCCATAGTTCCTGTTTAAATCCACACCATAGGATCCGTCATCATTCTGCCGCCTGTTCTTCCGCCACATTCCTCCGCCGCTCGGCTCGTTCTGGATGTTATAAGCATAGCCGTCCATGTTGATGATCGGGACAAAATAGAGTTCGAAATTATCGACGATATACCGGACATCAGGGTCAGTATCATAATTTTCAAGAAGATAATACATATAATAGACCAGCAATTGCATGCCGATAGGTTCACGGGCGTGATGCATCCCGGTATACAGGACTTCGGGCTCATCCTCGTTGGTGGTCGGGTTGTCAGAAAGACGCACCCAGTAAAGCTCCTGGTCGTTATGGGTCGGATAATCCAGAGCGTACCTCGGGGAGATCAGGTACGGGTAAAGTGTGGCCATGTTATCAAGGTGTGCCATGGCCTGGTCAATGGAAAGGAAACCTCCGACAGTGCCGAGCTCGAAGCCTTCAGGCACCGGCCAGTCGCGGCTGAGAGTATATTTCGCGTGCTTTATCTCATCAAGCCGGGAAAGAAAAGGCTTGTTCCTTTCAACGTAATATTTTGTCATATCCGGTATCAAAACTTCATATCTGATACCGGCCGCGTCGGCAATCGCCAGCTCTCTTTCTGAAAGTTCGCATATCACATAAACGCCCGATTTGAAGACGCCGTGGTCAATGGCCAGTCCCCGGGCGGCCAGGTTAACCATGTCATCGTGATTGGCAAAAAGTTTCACCCGTGAAAACTGGGCCTGGGCAGCAGCAAATAGCATCATGACCGAAAGGATCATAGTAAAAATCAGTCTTTTCATCATCGAAGGAATTATAGATTGGTTACATGGTATATTGCACAAATATAGGAACTATTGGGATGAGGGATTGAGGAAGATTTTAATATTTCATTTCCAATAGAAAGAGTTCACCAGATGCCTGATATCTTCCTCGATAAAGGCAAGGACCGGTGCCAGGGAATCATTATTGGGTGAAACATTAAAATACAAGGCCCCCCGAAGGAAATTTGCCGAACTGTCGGTCAGGAAAAACTGGCAGGGAGATGCTGCCTGTGAACCTTCGATATAATAAACCAATCCGAAAACTTTATCTTCCGGCCGGTAAATCAGCGAATCGTCAATGGCGTCCGCTTTGGGGATATGTTTGACTACAAAAGTTCTGCTATCTTCAAGGTATTCGGTTAAATTATTCCTTACCGGTTTGTAGCTGATAAAGATACGTCCCTGAAATCCGGGAAAATCAATGTTGATCCAATAGGGCTCTGATGTGGACCTGTTATCTGGTGTTATTTTCGCATAAACAGGATATTCAAAAGAATAAGGGTAGGATGAATCAAACCTGACATATTGTTTTTCAGGAAGATCTATCCGGAAATAACCCCGGGGTTTGGGTGCATAATCCTGCCTGCATCCGGCCAAAGTCAGAATAAAGATTAAGGTTAAGGTTGAAGTAAAGAGAATTAGTATATTCTTTGCACGCATGCTGGTTTGGGCTAATAGATAATTACTCAAGAAAATCCGGGTCAGATTCAGGCTTTGATAGTGTTACCTTTACCCGTTTTATCCTTCTTTTATCCACCGCTTTAATAGTAAATGTAAACTGGCGGTAAGACACCTGTTCATCTTTTTCGGGCATTTTTTCCATTAATTCGAGAATAAGGCCGGCCAATGAGTCGGCATCTCCCCTGACTTCATCAAATAATCCATCTTCGATGTAAAGGATCTTATACAAATCATTCAGCGAAGTTTTTCCCTCAAAAATATAATTATTATCATCCAGCCTTGAATATTCAAAATCGCCGGAAGGCTCATCATGTTCATCACTGATTTCCCCGACAATCTCTTCAATGATATCCTCAAGGGTGACAATTCCCGAAGTACCTCCATATTCATCAACTACAACGGCCATATGTATCTTTTTCTTCTGAAACTCCTGTAGCAGGTCATTTATCTTCTTGTTCTCCGGCACGAAAAAGGCATCTCTCAGGAGGTCTCTCCAGTTAAAGTCATCCTCCTGACCGAGATGCGGGAGAAGGTCTTTGATATAAATGATGCCCCTAACCTGGTCAAAGGAATCTTCATAAGCGGGGATTCTTGAATAGCCTGCCTCAATGATCAGGTTCAGCAGCTCTTTGAAGTTTGTCCCGATATCAACTGCCGTAACATCCACTCTGGATTTCATGATCTCCTTTACATCCATATCACCAAATTTAACTATACCCTGAAGGATTTTCTTCTCCTCTTCCGGTGTATTCTTTCCGGAAGTAAGTTCTATGGCATCTGACAGTTCGCTGATGGAAACATTATAGGCTTTGCGGCTTATCCGCCTGTCGATCAGGTTTGTCGACCTTACCAGCAGGTTGCTGAGGGGGTAGAAAATCCTGATTAAGACGCGCAATGGGCCGGCCAATATGCGTGCAAACTTAAGACTGCTGCGGGTGGCATAAACTTTAGGCATCACTTCACCAAACAAAAGGATAAGGGAAGTAACCACTACGACCTGTATCAGGAAAGCCAGCCAATAGGGAAACTGACCAAAGTCGAACAGGCTGTTGGTAACATAAGTTGAAATCATGATGATGGCAACATTGAAAAAATCGTTGCTGATCACTAATGTAGCCAGCAGGTGTTTGGGCATTTCCAGGAGATGAAGGACAGCTTTGTCGGCTTTATCTTCCTTCAGCCTGAGTTCATGCAACTGGTTTGGTCCCAGAGAAAAGAAGGCAGTTTCTGCTCCGGAAGCCATAGCTGTACCAACCAGAAGCACCAAAATTGCGAAGATACCTGCAATAATTCCAAAAGAAAAACCCGTAACCGGCAAATCAAGCAGGATCATAGCAAATGACCGGAAAAGGCCTGAATCGAAAATTTCCAAAGTAAGATGGAATTGGTTGAAGGTGCAAAGATAAGAAAAAAGTGAAGAACGAAGAGTGAATAGTGAAAAGTGAACCGGGTATGATGCCCATCATTTTTCACTATTCACTCTTCATTTTTCACTAAACTAGAACGGAAGGTCATCTCCGGTCGTTTCTGCTGTCAGATCAATATTTTGGTCCGGTGGTTCCTGCGTTGCCGGCTTTTCCTGCTTCTGAGAGCCTGCATAACCGCTATCGGACTGTTCCCGCCGGCCACCGAGCATAACCATATTATCGGCGATGATTTCAGTAGTATACCGTTTGTTGCCATCCTTATCGGTCCAGTCGCGGGTCCGGATCTTACCTTCAACGTAAATGGAATTTCCTTTTTTAAGGTAGTTTTCCGCCACTTCGGCCAGGCCACGCCATAAAACCACATTATGCCACTCGGTCTGATCGACCTTCTCCCCGTTCTTGCCTTTGTATGTCTCCGTTGTTGCGAGGGAAAAGTTAGCCACTTTCACACCTCCTTCCAGACTCCTGATCTCAGGGTCTTTCCCAAGATTCCCGATTAAAATCACCCTGTTTACTCCTGCCATAAGTTTAAAATTTAAAAATTAATGAATGGTTTAAAGTTTTACAAAATTAGGTATTAAAGAAGAGTTTCAATGATTAATCCGGAAATTTGAAAAATATACCCGGTCTTAAAGCAACTTTTTTTAAAAAATTTTCAATCAGCCTCGGAACAGGATATTTTTGTAAGTCTATTTCCCTGACTTTCAAATAATCAGGGTGATAATAATCTTTCGATGCCAGGATGATGAATTTCACCCTGAGATCCCGGTGAGTGAGTATATGACGGACGGTTTCCGTGACCGTTGAGATGGTATATTCGTTCGAACTCAATATGTCTTTCCATTGGTGACTTGTTGTTAGATCTTTCGTTGAAAGCTCGCTGCCCGCTTCGATCAAAGGGAAATCATAAAGGTTTTTCCAGATATCGTCACCGGTCCGTTTTCTTAACCAAATATAGTTTTGGTGTTCATCCTTGCTCTGAATGACCAGGTAATGAAAAAACCTGGTCTTTGAGGGTTTTGCCTTGTTAATGTAAGGGAGCTCTGTTGTAAGATGATTAAGGTATGCATAACATTTCTGCCTGATCGGGCATTCCGTGCAAAGGGGCTGTTTCGGTTTACAAACAAGGGCCCCTAATTCCATAACAGCCTGGTTAAAGGTGCCTGGTTGTCCGGGATCAATAAGCCTGACAAGGATGTCTTTCACTTTCTTTTTCCCTGCAGAGGTATTGACCGGCTCCTTAATACCACAATAACGGGCGATCACACGCAGCACATTCCCATCAACAACCGGGCACGATTCTCCGTAAGCTATACTCGCAATAGCGCTTGCCGAATAATCGCCCACCCCGTGCATTCGCCTTATTTCAGCGTAGGATGCCGGAAATTTAGCCTGATTGTCACGATAGATTGATCTGGCCGACCGGTGCATATTCCTTGCACGGGAATAATAGCCAAGCCCCTGCCAGATTTTCAAAACCTCATCTTCCTTAGCATTTGACAGGGATTCGATATCCGGGAAGCATTCAACAAACCGGTGATAATATGCTAATCCTTGTTCTACACGGGTTTGCTGGAGTATGATCTCAGAAACCCATATCCGGTAGGGGTCATTAGTATGCCGCCAGGGAAGATCACGTTTATTCATCCCATACCATTGGATAATGTAATTACTGAAGTCCATACCTCATTGAAACAAATTTATTTTGAGCAATTTAGATTAATTTTTTTTTAAAACAGTTTATTCTGCAAGAGAAAAAAATTTATCTTTGTCGCCTCTTAAAAAAACAAAGTTAATAATCTAAAATCTATTGAGTTATGACCAAGGCAGAAATCGTTGCTGAAATAGCAAACAAGACAGGGATTGAGAAAATTGCCGTTCAGGCTAGTGTTGAAGCTTTCATGGAAGCCGTCAAGAACTCGCTGTCAAACGGGGAGAATGTATACCTGAGAGGATTTGGTAGCTTTACTATCAAGAAAAGGGCCGAAAAAACCGGCAGGAACATTTCACGGAACACTACTATTATTATCCCGGCACACAACATCCCGGCTTTCAAACCGGCAAAAACATTTGTGGGTGAAGTAAAAGGCAACGTTAAGGTAAAGTAACATTTTAAATCAGCTTAAGATGCCCAGCGGGAAGAAAAGAAAAAGACATAAGATGGCAACACACAAGCGTAAAAAACGCTTGAGAAAGAACAGGCATAAGAAGAAATAATTCTTTATACCCCCTTTCTGGTGCGGTTCCTATTATCCATGCAGCTTTAAGCTTACAGGATGGTATAACCAAAATACAACTTCATTGTGGACAGGGAATTAATAATAGACGCGAAGTCAGGCGAAGTTGAAATAGCTTTACTGGAAGACAAGGTTCTTGTCGAACTTCAAAAAGAAAAAAGCAATCAAGGCTTTCAGGTTGGTGACATTTACCTAGGCAAGGTACATAAGATCATGCCGGGGCTAAATGCAGCTTTCGTGGACGTGGGCTTTGAAAAAGATGCCTTTTTACATTATCTCGACCTGGGCCCGCAGGTCCGGTCCTTAAGCAAATATACCAAACTCGCCCTAGTTGGCAAGGGGGCCAAAATACCCCTTGAGCAATTTGTTTCCGAAGAAGATATTGAAAAAACGGGTAAGATCACGCAGGTGCTGAAGGTGAACCAGCCTGTGCTGGTGCAGATCGAAAAAGAACCTATTTCTTCAAAAGGCCCGCGGATTTCTTCCGAAATATCTTTCGCAGGGCGTTTTCTAGTGCTGGTCCCGTTCTCAAACCGGATCAGTGTTTCAACCAGGATCAAATCAGTAGAAGAAAGAAACCGGCTGAAAAGACTTATAGCAAGCATCAAACCTAAAAACTTCGGGGTTATTATCCGCACGGTCGCTGAAGGCAAGATGGTCGCAGAACTTGATGCCGACCTGAAAAACCTGGTGGCCAAGTGGCAGGATATGATCATGAAATTAAATGACGCCAAGCCGCCGTTTAAGGTGCTCAGCGAGATGGACCGGACATCGGTCATCCTTCGTGATGTGCTCAACGAATCGTTCAATTCCATCACGGTAAACGACCAGGTCCTTTACGAGGAGATCAGGACTTATATCGGGAGAATTGCTCCGAAAAAGGTGGATATTGTCAAAATGTATCGCGGCCGCGTTCCGATCTACGAATTTTTCGGCATCGACAAGCAGATAAAGAACGCTTTCGGGAAGAACGTCAGCATCAAAACCGGCATCTACCTGATCGTGGAGCACACCGAGGCCATGCACGTTATCGATGTGAACAGCGGTCACCGTTCCAGGAAAGAAAATTCCCAGGAAGAAAATGCTTTAGCCGTAAACCTGGAAGCAGCCACCGAAATAGCGCGGCAGCTCCGGCTTCGTGATATGGGCGGGATCATCGTGGTGGATTTCATCGACATGCATGAATCACGCAACCGGCGGCAGCTTTACCAGCAGCTAAAGGATGAAATGGCGAAAGACCATGCCAAGCATACCATCCTGCCGCCCAGCAAATTCGGACTGGTGCAGATCACCCGCCAGAGGGTCCGGCCGGAGAACGAGATCGAAGTGCTGGAAGAATGCCCTACCTGCAGGGGATCAGGCAAGATCAGGTCAAGCTCGCTGCTTACCGACGAAATTGAAGGAAATATCCGGACCCTGCTCACTGATCAGAATGAATCTTATATCAGGCTCACACTACATCCGTTTATATACGCTTATCTTACAAAAGGATTTCCATCCAGGCAATTGAAGTGGTATTTCAAATATAAGAAATGGATCCACCTCGAAGCGGTCAACTCACATCATCTCCTTGAATACCATTTCTTTAATAAGATCGAAGACGAGATCAAGATGAATGGTGAAGCGCCCCGCATGCTGCTCGACAGCCAGCCGGTTGAGGGCGAGGAGTAAAATCTTTCCAATGTTAATGGTTATTGGTTAGTGGTTAATGGTCATTAAGTGGTCATTAAGTGGTCATTTATTGTTATTATCCTTCCTCAATTGTGCATCGTGTTTCGTGTATTGGCAATTTAATACTATCAATAAATATCATATTTCCATAAATGTTATTAAAATTCATTATAAATTACTGAAAAATAATCATTTATCGTATCACCCCCCCCCCTGTTTTTCCGATTAATAGTTGGCATTTGACAAATCCAGTTGTTAACCCTATAAACCAAAAGCGCTATGAAAAATTTCATTATTTTTACAGTGATCATTAGCTTAATTTTGCTAGTAAACAAGTCTGCATTTTCTGAAGAAATCGATGTGAACCAGACATTCTCAGCCGACACAGTCTTCAATCCTTTTCCTTCACAGGAGATGATTTATACATTGAAAATTACGGGCAGCATCGAAATGCATTCTTTGACAAGCCTTGTCCGTGTATTGGTAAACACGGATAAAGGAGAATATATGGTATTTGAATGTTATCCGTTAATTTCGACTGACTCAATTTTTGATTTTCTAAACTATTGTGATGAGACTTGTTATCTCGATGGAGTAACTCCGGATGTAATAAGACTGGAAATCATTGATGCCACTATTGATATCGACAACTTTTATTTTGATAAAGAATTTGTTGAAAATGCAATATCATTACAATACCAGGAGAAAAAGAAAAAAGATCATGAAAAGGTTGATTTGATGAATAAAAAGATTACCGAATTGGAGATGGATTGGATTGCCGGAAACACTTCCCTGGTTGATTTATTTTATCAGGATAAAAAAAGTATTTATAACGAAGATTATAACCTGCTCGGATATGATTGTTATTCTGGTGGGATTTACCAGGTAATAGGACAAGTTTATGAACCGGTTACAGACTTTTCATTAGTAGATCAATGGGACTGGAGAAACAGGCACTCTGCGAATGTGCCGGGCACCCCATATTTTGACGGGGATGATGAAAATTTTACTGGTTGGCTTACAATACCTAAAGATCAAAATGTTCCTAACTATTGTGGGGCTTGTGGGATTTTTGGATCTACTGGTGCATTGGAATCGGTTATCAATCTTTATTATAATCAGTATCTTGATTTGGATTTATCAGAACAACACTTGCTTGCCTGTGTTCCAACTGCCACTTGTGGAAATGTAAATCCACATCTGGTAATGGAATATTTGAAAGATTCTGGTGTTGTAACTGAAGCTTGCTCACCTTACCTGGGAGTAGATGAAGAAGGTGATTGTGAGGACCCTGATATTGTATGTACAAGTCCTGATACCAAAGTCAGAATAACATCCTATACTGAGTTTCAAGGAAGCCCAGCTTCTGATTGGGAAGATATTTTTGAAGAAATGGTTTTGAGCGGACCAATAAGTTTGACAATTAATAATGGTACCCATTATGTAGCCCTTATCGGTTGGCATTATAACGAGGTAAGCGAAGAATTATACATAATTTATAAAGAAAGTTATGGCCCTGATTATGAATATGGTGTAAATGGATTCGCTATTCAACAAGTAAGTGGTAATTACCAGAATGCTACAAGTCAGCACATCCCCTATTTTGACATTATTCCAGTCCAACCTATTGTACAGGTAAGAGATGCTGATGGTGATGGTTATTGGTTTTGGGGATTAGGAGATTGTGATACATGCCAGCAGCCACCTGATTGCGATGATTCAAATCCATTTAAAGGTCCTTATTCTTATTTAGCAGATTATTCCTGTGACTGTGATGATACATATGGTAATGACACTTTAAGAATCACTTCCATTACTCCCTGGCCCGGCATCATTAAAATTGAAAATCCGGTAAGTATAGAAAATGGTGGTCAGCTGACTATTACCGGAACAGTATATGTTCCTCCTCTCGGTCAAATTGTAATAAAAAAAGGAGGTCAATTGATCATTGATGGGGGAAAAATCACCAAGTCATGTGACCAACTTTGGAAAGGGATACAGGTTTGGGGAGACAGCTCACTGTCGCAGTATCCGACATCAAATCAAGGTTATCTTAAGATGATGAATGGTGGTTGCATCGAATATGCAAAAACAGCCGTTTTTGTTGGTAGAATTGCTGCCAGCGATACATTATTTAATTACTCAGGTGGTATTGTTTCAGGTGAAGATGCCATCTTCCTCAACAATGAAGTTGATGTGGAATTCCTGCCTTTCATCAATGATAATCCATACACCGGGAAAGAGATGGATAATTTCAGCCATTTCTGGAATTGTACTTTTAAAATGTACGATCCGGAATTTGTTTTACCGAAACCTATTGCACATGTGATCCTCGACGGCGTCAATGGCGTTGATTTCTATTCATGCTCTTTTAAAACACAGGAAGTTCAGAATTATCCAATTGATAAAAATGACAGGGGTATTGGCATCCTTGCGTTTGACTCAAAGATTTGGGTAAAAGGCACTTGTACAAATGCCATTATTCCATGTAACAGTTATGATTCCAGTTATTTCGAGAATTTAAGGTATGGAATCAAAGCTTTCAATACAGGAGGTAATAATTATTTTTCTGTATATACAGCCGTGTTTGATAGTAACGTGGCCGGTATTTACCTTTCCGGTTTTCATCAACCTTCAATCGTATCATCTTTCTTTTATACCTATTTGGAGCAGTCCAATATTCCAGGTCCTGAGGATCCGTTTTTCGGATGCTTATATCTTGACGGATCAACAGGTTACCATATTGAAAATAATCACTTCGCGGGTCCCCTCATATATGTATATGGGCCCAATCACATTGCTAAAATAGGCCTTTATATTAGGAATTCCGGAGAAGATGATAATGAAATTTATAATAATCTATTTAGCGGACTTGAAGCCGGAATCGTAGCAGAAGGAGTGAATAAAGGAGACGGAACTGGCTTGTGCTTAAAATGCAACGATTTCAGTCATTGTTTGAATGATCTAATGGTAATTCCAAATCCATTCCGAATAGGGGATAGGTATGTCGGGATTAAAGAAAACCAGGGAGCAGATACTACGTTAGGTTCAGCATTGGCCGGCAATACATTTACTTCTGAAATTCAAAGCCTTCAGGCTTTTGATAATGGCGGAAACTATAAATGCTACTGGAGCTATTATAATCATGAGGATGCGGATCATATTAATTATTATCACCATGCTGAGAATCTATATGTCGTTACTTATCCATCTGACGGTAATTATACAGATGAGAGTATAACATTACATGATCAGCAAGTTCCGTATGTGAAAGTAGATGCCTGTCCTTCGGGTTTAAATAATAATCCTCATTATAAAAGCAGTGAAGATCCATGGTTGGAGATAGCAGAAGCTGATATACGACTCTTCCCTTTACAAAATTCTTATGATTCATTATTAGATGGAGGAAGTACTGAAAATCTTGATGCTGAGATCATTTCCAGTTATCCTGACGAGGCGCTTGAGCTTCGCCAGCAATTATTAGCTGATTCTCCTTACTTATCGGACACAGTCATGACACAGGCAATTTACAAAGAGAATGTGCTTCCTAATGCCATGATCCGGGATATACTTTCGGCTAATCCGCAATCGGCAAAATCAAGTGAAATCCTGGAAGCTGTCGATGACCGGTATGACCCGATGCCCGATTATATGATGGCAGAGATCATGCAGGGAAAAGACCTGATCGGGGCGCTGGAAAGCCTTGAATCAAAAATGAGCTATTGGGAGCAGTATCGTACAAGGGCAGTAAACCGCTTAATCCGCGAGTATTTGACTGATTCAACGATTACGGATCGTGAAGACAGCCTGATCAGTCTATTCCAGAATGAATCGGACCTTCAATCGAAATACCGACTTGCTTTTACTTACTGGGAAAACAAACAGGAAGAGCAAGCCATGAACGCTTTATCGGCCATTCCTTCAGATTTTGAATTATCTTCGCTTGAACAGGATATCCATCAGGGATATCTTGATTATTTCGACATACTTCAAATGATGAGGGACAGCAGTCTTAACGCTCGCCAGCTTGATAGCGTCACTGTTGAGTCGCTTAAGACCATCATGAATAGCAATCTCCCGCTGGTCAGCGCTTTTGCCAGAGGATTACTGGTGAAAGGAAGATACATCGATTTCACCGAAACCGTATCTTTTCCATCTGAGGTTAAATCTTATCCCTCTTATTATTACCTTGATCCTAAGGAGACAGATTTCCCTGAAGATGAACACCTGGTTTTGTTCCCGAATCCATCCGGGGATTTTGTGGTCGCCTATTTCAATACCATTGATCAAGGTCAGAAAGGAACAATTATAATTGATGATATTCAGGGGAAAAGATTAGCAGTGCTGCCATTGAATTCTGAACAAAACCAACTGGTCATCAATCTTGCTGACTACCCGAACGGGATATATTTCGTAAGTTTGATCATCAATAACAAATTGATTGAAAGTAAGAAATTATCCAAAGGAAGTCATTAAAATATTCCAATTAATTAAAACATGGATCCGGAATTGAAATAAATGGTTTAATTGAATAATTCAAGTTGAATAACTAATGGAACGGATCAACTGATGGGTTAACCCATCAGTTAATCCTCTTGTAACTCAAACCATCCCTAAATTCATGCAAAAACAATAATACTCATGAAACTAACAAACATCATCAGAATTATTTTTTTAACAATACTTTTAACACAAAATGTAAAAGATTATGCTCAAAACTGGCCTAAAATCTATGGTGACAACATTAGGGCATTAGGTGAAGAGATCATAGAGTGCTATGATAATGGATACCTTATCTGTGGTTCCATTATGAAAGATGCAAGCCATTTTAAATACGGTTGGCTGATAAAAACAGATATCAATGGAAATGTCCTGTGGGATAAGAAATTTGGTGAAGCAAGTTATGAAAATTATTTTCTTGATTTTGATAAAACATCAGATCATGGTTTGATCATCAGCGGAGCAACCGCTCAACAGGATATTGAAAGAGATCCGTTATTTGTCAAGCTTGATCATTGTGGAGAAATTGAATGGTGCAAAATTCTATTATCTGATCATGACAATACTGCCACCGGGGTAGTCACACTGCCTGATGGTGAGTTTTTAGGCATGTTACAATATTATACAGGTGATGCTCAACATATTCGAATCAGCTTGGTGAAGTTGGATTCCAGCGGTGAACCGATCTGGATTAAGCATCTTGCACAAGAAGATTCAACAATAATTAATGAAGAAGGATATAATCTTTATCTTACTCATGATAGTAATTATTTGGTTTCGGGGAGATGTTTCAGTCCTTCAAAAAAACCATATTTTATAAAAACCGATACGTCAGGTGAACAATTATGGGATATCAGATGGCCGGTTGGATCAGAGGGATTTGCAGGTCAGTCTGTTTTTCATTCTGATGGAGATATTTTTGCCGCAACCGGCTTGACTTTCCCCGGCCAACCAAAAATTCCATATCTTTTAAAATTCAATGAGAATGGGAATATTATCAATCAATACCCTCTTCTTGGGGATACTATCTTTAGAGGAGGCGCTGAATCATTATTATTTGTCGATGATACAACGATGTATGCAGGATTAACATGGACGAATGACCCTACTTTTGAAGAATGCCATAGTGATATTCTTAAAACCGATACGTTAGGTAATATGAAATGTCAAAGGCGGCTCATTGATGATGGCTTTCCGCCACAAAGTATCATACAAACAGGTGATTCTAAAATTATTTCAATAGGCACATATTATATTGATGGCAACTTTGACATCTACCTCTGGAAGATGAACACAAATTTAGAAGATGATACCCTTTACACCCAGCCGCTAACTTACGACAGCCTTTGCCCTTACCAGATTTTATCGGATACAGTGGATTTGAATTGCAGTTTGTTTGTTAATATCGAGGATATTCCCACAAAAGATGAGTATGAATCAACTATAAAGATCTCGCCTAACCCGGTAAGGGATTGGATTACGCTCGCGTTGCCGGAAAATATCGGTTCAGGAGTCATTGATCTAGCCATTTATAATATTTTCGGACAGGAAGTCATGAAAACCAGAGCCACTCCCCAAAACCGCACAGCTTCTTTAAATATTTCAAATTTATCATCCGGATTTTATCTAGCTGTTTGCAAGGATGCAAAAAAGAGAACTCTCAAGGGGAAGTTTGTTGTAGGAAGGTGATCTTCATTGCTTACGTCTCCAAAATCATGGACGATTGAGCTTTGAGCTTTGAGCATATAACATTTATTTACTTGCACAGCGAAATGCTCAATTTGAAATGAATGCCAACCCACCCTTGCGCCCCTCCCTGTGAGACATTCCCGCATTTTAACAAATTATCAAAGGGAGGGGGAAATTGTACGGATCGCCATTAAACCCCGGATTGGCATCCGGGGTTACTTTCGTTCCTCTCCCACGGGAGTAGGGGGATTTACAGATTAGCTGATTGGTTGAGTTGCGATTTACGGATTTAATGATTGGCAGATTTGAAGATTTACCGAATTTTGACCGCTGACCGCTGACCGCGAACTGCGAACTTCTTCTGTCAACTGCCTACTGTCAACTATCAACTTAAAAAAAACACTACCTTTGCGCCATGGAAACAGTTGTCAGCGGCATCCGGCCTACCGGAAACCTTCACCTGGGTAATTATTTCGGTGCTCTCAGGAACTTTGTCAAGATGCAGCATGAGCATCATTGCTACTTTTTTATTGCAGACTACCACTCCCTTACCACCCATCCCACTCCAACAGACCTGCACGGGAACGTGAAACAGGTATTGGTGGAATACCTGGCATGCGGGCTTGATCCGGAAAAATCAATCCTTTATATTCAGAGCGACTTGCCCGAAACCGCCGAACTTTACCTTTTGCTTAATATGAATGCTTATGTGGGCGAACTTGAACGATGCACCTCTTTCAAGGAAAAGATCCGTAAGCAGCCTGAAAACATCAATGCAGGGCTGCTCACTTATCCCACACTCATGGCAGCAGATATCATCTTACACCGGGCTACTAAGGTCCCTGTTGGAAAAGACCAGGAGCAGCACCTTGAAATGACCCGCACCTTTGCAAGGCGATTTAACAGGATGTACAACCACGAGTATTTTCCAGAGCCCGTCGCATTCAACTTCGGAGAAAACCTGCTCAAGATCCCCGGGCTTGACGGAAGCGGGAAAATGGGCAAATCGGAAGGTGAAGGCAATGCTATCTTCCTGGCCGATCCACCGGAGCTGATCAGGAAAAAAGTTATGAAAGCCGTGACCGATGCCGGCCCTGTTGAGAAGAACCAGGAAAAACCGGAAGTTATCGATAACCTTTTCCAGTTGATGACAGTAGTATCAAAACCCTGCACGGTATCTTATTTTGATGAGCAATACAAAAACTGTACGATCCGTTACGGTGATCTCAAAAAGCAACTGGCAGAAGATATGGTTAACTTCACGGCGCCTTTCCGCGAAAAGATACTGGAGCTGTCTGCCGATGATGCATATTTACATAAGGTAGCTCGCCTGGGGCGTGACAAAGCAAGGGAGAGTGCTTCCAAAACCATCTCGGATGTCAGGCAAATAATTGGGTTCAGGGAATTTTGAGATGGCAAATATGAACTCGATTTAAAATTCTCCATGCCTAAAGGAATCATCATTAAACCGATCATTGAACGTACAATCCTCATCGGACTGGTCACGAACCGGGCGGATGCGGAAAGGATCGATGAATATCTGGATGAATTGGCATTCCTGGTGGATACTGCCGGTGGCATTACCGTGAAACGCTTTGTACAACGCATCGAAGCGCCTGACCAGCGGACATTCGTCGGATCAGGGAAATTAAACGAGATTAAGGCTTTCGTGAATGAAGAAGAGATCGCTATCGCGATTTTTGATGATGAACTGAGCCCTTCACAGGCCCGTAATATTGAAAAAGAACTCGGCATTAAAGTCCTTGACCGAAACAACCTTATCCTCGATATTTTCGCCAGCCGGGCAAGGACATCCCATGCCAGGACCCAGGTTGAACTGGCCCAATACGAGTACCTGCTGCCCCGCCTCACCCGGTTGTGGACCCACCTTGAAAGGCAACAGGGAGGTATCGGGATGCGAGGACCGGGCGAACGGGAAATCGAAACCGACCGCCGGATCGTGCGCGACCGTATCGCCCTGCTGAAAGAAAAACTGAAAGAGATCGACAAGATCAAAACTACCCAGCGTAAAGGCCGGAAAGATATGGTCAGGGTCGCCCTGGTAGGTTATACAAATGTGGGCAAATCTACCGTCATGAACCTGATCAGCAAATCGGATGTTTTTGCTGAAAACAAGCTGTTTGCTACCCTCGATACAACCGTCCGAAAAGTCGTCATCGAAAACCTGCCTTTCCTGCTTACCGATACGGTAGGATTCATCCGGAAACTGCCGCATAGCCTGGTGGAATCTTTTAAATCGACCCTGGATGAAGTCCGTGAAGCCGATTTGCTGGTACACATCGTCGACATCTCCCATTCTGATTTCGAAGACCAGATCACTGTAGTAAACCAGACGCTGGCGGAAATAGGGGCGAATGACAAACCGACCATATTGCTTTTCAACAAGATAGATGCCTATAATTATATTCAGAAGGATCCGTTTGACCTTACCCCGGTAACCAAAGAAAACCTCAGCCTTGACGATCTTAAAAAAACATGGATGGCAACTTCTCATTACCCGACCTTGTTTATGTCGGCAGTGCAGAAAATCAATCTTGAAGAATTCAAAAATGTCCTCTACGAAGAGGTGAAAAAGATCCATGTGAAGAGATATCCGTATAATAATTATTTGTTTGAGAAATGATAATAGTTAGCGGTTAATGGTTAGTGGTTAGTGGGAAAAATGAAACATGATTAAGCTGAAAAAATATCAATTAGTACTAATCTCTCTTTTGGGTGGTTTGCTACTTAGTGCAGCCTGGCCGGAGAGGGGATTGGCTCCATTGCTTTTCATTGGTTTTATCCCGTTTTTATTCATTGAAGATTATATCCTGAAACACCGCGATAATTACAGAAAAATCAGTGTCTTTTTCCTGGCTTACCCCGGTTTCCTTTTCTGGAATATATTGACCACCTGGTGGATATGGAACTCAACGGATTTCGGGGCGATACTTGCCTGGGTGCTAAATGCCATGCTGATGTCGGCAACGCTGTATTTATTCCACTTTACCCGCCGGGCTATGCCTGCCAGGCAAAATCAGTTCTCTCTGATTTTTTTCTGGATCAGTTTTGAATATTTTCACCACAACTGGGAAGCTACCTGGCCATGGCTGAGCCTCGGCAATGGATTTGCCAACTGGCACAAGTGGATCCAATGGTACGAATATACCGGCATATTCGGCGGCACCTTCTGGATACTTCTTGTTAATATTCTTCTTTTTCGGGTTTTTATAAGACTTTGGAATAAAGAAAAAATTGCGAAAATTGTTCCACTGATGGTTATCGCATTTTTTCTTATCCTCTTACCAGTCCTACAGTCTTACCGTCTTTACAATAATTACAGGGAAAAGCCCTGGCCGGTCGATGTCATTGTCGTTCAACCCAATATTGATCCTTACAACGAGCAATATACCCTTCCACCATCGGAGATCCTGGCGGTTAACATCGGCCTGGCTCGGCAGAAGATCGATAGTGCCGTCGAATTCGTAGTCAGTCCGGAGTCGGCGATCCAGGAAAACATTTGGGAAGACCGCCTCGATGAATCACGAAGCCTTGACACCTTGCAATCCTTTCTTTCCGGATTTCCCAAAGCAGGCTATGTTATCGGGGCCTCAACATACCTGAACTTCATGCCCGGGGATAAACTCTCGGCCACGGCCAGAAAGTACAGAACTTCCGAAGGTCATTATGACGTATATAACTCCGCTATCTATTCAGACAGCACCGGAATGATCAGGATTCATCACAAGTCGAAACTCACGCCAGGCGTCGAGAAGATGCCTTTTGGACGCCTCATGAAACCTTTGGAAAACCTGGCCTTCAACCTGGGGGGGACTGTTGGCAGCCTTGGAATGGATGCTGAGAGGATCGTCTTTACACGGCCCGGTGACAGCGTTAAAATAGCGCCCGTGATCTGTTATGAATCCGTTTTCGGGGCTTATGTAACGCAGTATATCCGCAAAGGGGCCAACCTGATTTTCGTAATTACCAACGACGGCTGGTGGGGCAACACGCCAGGTCACCGGCAACACTACACTTTTTCAAAGCTCCGGGCTATCGAAACCAGGCGCAGCATTGCCCGGTCGGCCAACACCGGCATCTCGGCTTTTATCGACCAGCGGGGTGATGTATTTCAGAAGACGAAATATTGGGAGTCAGGGGTCATCCGCCAGGCGATTAATGCTAATGATGAAATCACCCTCTATGTAAAATATGGCGATTATATTGCCCGCCTGTCGGCCTTTGTGGCAGTTTTCCTGCTGCTGATAGCAATTAGTTTCAGGCTCATTCCCACTTCACCGCATCCACCGGATCGCGCGTGGCGGCGCGGTAAGCATGGTAAACTATGGTAAACAGTGCGATAGCCAGTGCGATGAGAGCTGAAACAAGGAAAATCCAGGTGTAATCGAGCACTTCTATGCGGTAGGCAAAGGATTGCAGCCAGTTGTCGACCAGGAACCAGGCTACCGGCCAGGCAATGACGGCAGAAAGCAGTATCCACTTGCTGAATTCGCGGGAGAGTCGGTACAGGAGGCCTGAGACCGAAGCACCCAATATTTTCCTGATACCGATCTCCTTGGTCCGCTGCTCGATACTGAAGAGCGCCAGGCCGAACAAACCGAGGCAGGCAATCAGCATGGCCAGGATGGTGAAGGTGATGAACAAGTCCGCCATCTTTTGCTCCGATTTATACAAGTCCTGGTATTCTTCCTTCATGAAATAATAATCGAACGGGAAGGCGTGCTCTACTTCTTCCCATTTCTGCCGGAGCTGTTCAATGCTTTTCCCGGTGTTCCCCGGATTTAGCCTGACTGCAAGGAAATCGGGATTGTCCCTGTCAATTACTATGATTGAAGGTTCGATGGCATCATGCAGTGATTTGAAATGGAAGTCCTCTACAACCCCAACGACCGTTAAGTAGGTACGGACACTGTCCCCATTACCGAAATCAAAGATTTTTTTACCCACCGGTTCTTCCCAGCCCAGTTTCTTCACCAGCGCTTCATTGATAACAGTTGCCAAAGTATCGGTCCCATATTCCTTTGAAAGCTTCCTTCCGTCCTTGATCTTCATATCAAAAACGTCTATGAAATCATAGTCAGCCCTGAGGGTATACAGTATCCATGGCGATTTGCTATCGATCCCTTCCGGACTATAGCCCTTCCCGTCGATACTCCTTCCGGGTGTCGATGAGGTGAGGCTGATCATTTTAACTGCCGGCAGTTGTTCGAATTCCCCTTTAAGTGTCTTGCCCTGCTCTTTCAACCGGTCAGCCTTTAGCGGGATGATCAGCAGGTTTTCCTGGTCAAATCCCATCTTTTTATTGCTGATGTAATTCATCTGCTTATAGATAAGCCAGGTGCTCACCAGCAGGGCGATGGAAATGGAAAATTGCAGAACCACCAGCAGATTGCGCAGGATTGATTTCTTCATCCCCCTGTAAAGTTCGCCCTTAATGGCCCGGATCGGCTGGAAAGATGACAGAACAAATGCGGGATAGATCCCTGCAAAAAAACCAACGAAAATGGCAAGGATAAAAACAACCAATATGGTGAATGGCCTGTGGAAGTATGGTTCAAGTTCCAGGTCCGTCAGGCTGCTGAAAACGGGGATAAGCGCTTCCACCAGCACAAACGCCAGGATCATGCATATAAAGCTGAGCAGCAGGGACTCGCTCAGAAACTGCCAGACCAGTTGATCGCGCGTGGCTCCGGATACTTTTCGCATACCCACTTCACGGCTCCGCTTGGATGATCGGGCCGTAGAAAGGTTCATGAAATTAATGCAGGCGATGACCAGGATGAATACGGCCACAGCGGAAAAAATATAGATGTATGAGATGTCGCTGTTGGGTTCCAGCTCAGCCAGCAGGTTGGAATGCAAATGGATGCTGGCCAATGGCTGGAGGTAAGGGACCATTTCGATATTGTACTCATCTGCCGCTTCTCCGAACGCGTCCCTGATGACCATCTTGATTTTGTCTCCGAAGATTGCAGCATCGGTTCCGTGATGAAGCCTGATGTATGAATGCAGAAAAAGTGATCCCCAGTTGTCGTTATAACGCCCCTCTCTAATATCACTCATGAGGGTGCTAAGTGATCCCAGCATCGTGAACTTCATGTGGGTATTCGCGGGGATGTCTTTCAACACGCCGGTCACCTTCATGCTGGTCTGGTCGTTCAGGCGGAGCATCTTTCCCATGGGATCCTCGTCACCGAAATATTTCCGGGCAATCTTCTCTGTCAAAACCAGGCTGTTGGGTTCTGCAAGGGCTGTGGCCGGGTCGCCGCGCAGTAATTCAAAGGTGAAAACATCCAGAAAGGACGTGTCCACAAAATAAAGACCGTCGACATAAAATTTCTTATCGTCGATGGCCAGGAAGGTATTCTCTTCATAATTTTCGATCAGGGAGAAAGACCTGACTTCGGGAAAATCCCGCTTGACAGCAACTGCCAAAGGCGGCATTGACACTGCAACGTTGAAAAAATCCTCACCAAACCTTCCTTTCACGGCAAGCCGGTAAACATCATCATAATCCTTGTTGAACTTCTCGTAATTCAATTCATAAGAAATATAGGTGAAGATGATGATGCATGTGGCCAAACCTATTGCAAGCCCAAACAGGTTGATCAGGGAATACCCCCGGTACCGCCAGAAATTGCGAAAGGTTGTCTTCAGGTAATGTTCAAACATAACTTTACAGATTACTCATATTTCACCGCATCCACCGGATTGCCGGTAGCTGCCCGGATGATATAAAAACTTATGGTAAGCATGCCTACAAGGAATGCCATCAGGCCTGCAAGCAGGAAATATATCCAGTTCAGGCTGGTATGATAGATGAAACTGTCGTTCAGCCAGATGTCGAGCCGCCACCAGGCCACCGGGACTGCAATAACAAACGCGATCAGTATCAGCAAAATAAATTCTTTGTAAAGTAGGCTGAGTATACTTCCCACTGAAGCACCCAGTATTTTACGTATCCCGATCTCCTTGGTTCGTTGTTCAGTCACAAAGGATGATAATCCAAGCAGCCCGAGCAGGGCGATGAATATGGTGATTATCGTGGCCAGATTGAAGATCACTCCGATCTTTTTCTCGCCTTCATATTGCTCCTCCAGGATTTGCGTGATATACCTGTAATCAAACGGGCGGCCTGCGCCAAAGGCGTTCCATTTTTCCTCGATGAAGTCAATGGCCTCTTTCTCCTTACCCTCTTTTAACCTCACAGTAAGCATATACCGGGGAACATCGCTGATAAAAAAGATGATGGGCTCAATTTTATTGTGCAACGACCGGTAATGGAAATCTTTGACCACGCCGATCACTTTCATTATCCTGCCGGGATCGCCTTCAAGGTCAAACCCGTATTGTATTTTTTTCCCGATCGGGTCATCTTCCCAGTCCAGGGTCTTTACCGCAGTCTCATTGATGATAACCGCTTCTGTCTTGTCAGTACCCATATCCCGGTCAAAATCACGTCCTTTTATGATTTTCATTCCCATCGTCTTGATATAATCATAGTCGGTTTGCGCAAGGATCAATGCCATATCAGCCATTTTATCCTCTCTTTCAACGCGCATCACCTGTATCCAATTGATATCACCCGGTACGCCGGTGCTATTCGTGGCGCTTATGATATCCGGGTTTTGCAGCAACTCGTTTTTAAATGTTTCTGCCTTACTGCGAAAAGTCGAATCCTGCATCTCCATAACCAGGAGATTTTCTTTATTGAACCCCAGGTCGGTGTTTCGCAGGAAATTAAGCTGGCTTGATACGACGATCGTACCGATGATCATGAGAATAGCGATGAAAAACTGGATAATCACGAGCACCTTCCTCAGGAATCCGCTTTTTTTACCTGCTTTTGAAACAGTGCCCCTTAAAACGGTCATTGGGATGAACGAAGAAAGATAGAAAGACGGATAACTACCCGAGAAAACACCAACCGACAAGGTGATCAAAAGGACCATCCCGATCACGGCAGGCTGTGTGAATAATGAAAATTCAAGCGATTTGCCGGAAAGCTGGTTAAAATCGGGAAGCAGGACGAAAACGATACAAAGGGCTATGACCAGGGCGAATCCAGCCATGATGACCGATTCGGAAAGGAACTGGGTGACCAGTTGACTCCTGTATGCACCGACTACCTTTCGCATGCCGACCTCGCGCGCCCTGTTGGCTGAACGGGCCGTGGCCATATTCATATAGTTAATAGTGGCTATAAGCAGGATAAAGAAAGCAACCGCAGTAAAAATGTAAATATAAGCCATATTGCCCGAAGGCAATTCAGCGCCAAGCCCCTGTGTAAAATGGGTTTTGGCCAGGAGTGTGTAACGAAGATCAAAACTCGCGTTGATCTGGTCACCGATAGGTTTCATGTATTTCGCATAAAAAGCCGGAAATTTATCCACGATGCCTTTCATGTCCGAGTTTTCATTCAACAGAATGAAGGTATAAACCCCGATATTCCAGAAAGCGATCGGCTCCATACTGTTAAAGTTATTGCGGCCGATAATCTCTTCGAGCGATGCAACGGATAAGAGCGCATCATATTTTAAATGCGAATTGGAAGGCTGATTTTCAATAACTGCCGTGACTTTATAAGACCTCCCTGAACCTGTCTGGATCATTTCACCGATCGGGTTCTTATCATCAAAGTATTTCCTGGCTATCTTCTCTGTGAGTACCATAGTAAAAGGCTCAGTAAGCGCTTTTTCCGGTGTGCCCATCAGGAATTTGATCGTAAATACATCAGCAACATTAGAATCAGCAAAATAGAAGTCCTCCTCATAATATTCCTTATCTCCATATCTGAACAGGGCATTACCCACCTGGTTGAGACGCGTAAAAGCCTCCACTCCAGGGAACTCAAGCTTGAATGCAGGGCCCATGGGAACCGGGACAACGGCAAACCTGTCGTGACGATTGGAGATATTAAAATCCGATTCGATGCGATAGATTCTCTCATGCTTCTCATTGTGCTTGTCGTAAGTAATTTCATCCCTGACATACAACAGGATGAAGATAAATGCGGCAAGGCCAATGGAAAGCCCCAGGATATTGAGGAAAGTATAGAACTTATTTCTCAATAAATTGCGGAAGGCGGAAAGAAGGAAGTTTTTTAACATTGTAAAAATTGCTAAATTGTTAAACTGTTAAACTGTTAAATTGCTACATTGTTAAATTGTTGAATTTCAAATCAAAACTCAACTTTGCCCTTTGAACTTTGATCTTTGAACTAAGCTCTGATGTTCTCCGTAACAATCTGGCCATCGAACAGGCGGACAATCCGATGGGCGTATTCGGCATCACGCTGTGAGTGGGTCACTATAATAAGGGATGTCCCTTGCTGGTTCAGGCGTTCGAGCAAGTTCATCACTTCCTCGCCATTTGCGGAGTCAAGGTTTCCGGTAGGCTCATCGGCCAGGATCAGTTTGGGATTGGCAACGACGGCACGGGCAACGGCTACACGCTGCTGCTGGCCACCGGAAAGCTGTAACGGAAAATGCTTCCTGCGATGCGTGATCTGCATCTGCTCAAGCGCTTCAGCCACCCTTCTCTTCCTCTCTGTTGCTGAAAGGCCCAGATAAATCAGGGGCAATTCGACATTTTCAAATACATTAAGCTCATCGATCAGGTTGAAATTCTGGAAAACAAAGCCGATATTTTCCTTGCGCATGCGGGCCCGCTGCCGTTCGGTAAAACGGGATACTTCGGCCCCGTTAAAGAAGTATTCCCCGCCAGTAGGATTATCGAGCAGGCCGAGGATATTAAGCAAAGTGGATTTGCCGCATCCTGAGGGACCCATGATGGCTACAAATTCTCCCGGCTTGATGCTAAAGCTAACATTGTTCAACGCCGTTGTCTCCACTTCGTCTGTGCGGAATACCTTGGTTAAATTGACAGTTTTAATCATTTCTCTCAGTTTTATGTCTTAGACGGTTATTAATTATTTTCTGTTACAGTAAAATCTTATCATAAACTCAATCTGTAAGTGAACTTCACTAAAAAGATATTGTGCGGTTTGATATTGAACAGGGCATCCATGTCATTCCCGAAATCTGGCTCCCCAATGTTGTCATCCCCCATTCTGCCCTGCGACCAGACAAAGTAAACCGCCGATCCGGGAATATATTCCCACCGGAACACCAGGTTTGACCTGAATTCGAATACCTTGAAATCGGGATTGTCAAAGCTGTAATTTAAACCTTCCTCGCCTGTTTCCGTTACTTGGTAAATTTCATTTACTGCATCATAATCAATCTCATCTGGGCTAAAAAGATGAAAGCGATCATAATAATACGACGCCATTGTTTCTGATGCTCTCTTAAATTCAGTGTATCTGCCGGCAAAGACAAATGGCTGTCCCCAGTATTGAATGGTCAGATCGGGAGTTATACTAAAATTGACCCGAATATCAGCTTCTATGATATGGTTGTCGATGCGGGCCATGATATAACGGTTTCCGGGGACTTCGCTGATCGTTTCCACGTACTGAAGACGGTCGTGGCCAAATTCATAAGCAGGCTCAACTGCCAGTTGCAATGCCTTGAATGGCCTGTATGTTAGGTCCAGTTCCAGACGGGTGAGTTCACCACTGTTATAATTGCTTTTAAAATAAATTGCCACTAGCTCTGAAACAAACTTTTTCCGTGAATCTGACTGGATATAACCCCAGATCGAAACACCAAAAGGGCTATATATAGCTGGTCCGCCGCGCAGGTTATACCGGTCGACCGATTGCCCTTGAAATTCTCCTCCAACACTGAACTCCCAATAATTTTTAAACTCCAAATTCAGGTTAAGTTCCCCGCCCTGATATATGAAATTGCCTCCAAAATCCCATCCGGTATATTGATCGGCATTAACATTAAATGACCTGAAAATGCCAAACGGCTCCCAAATCTCATAGCCGGCCCACAGAACCTGCTGGATGATATCGCCCTGGCGGATGTAGCCCATTTCATTCAACTCCAGGCCGGGAGAACGCCAGGCAACCCTGCCCATATAACGCCAGTGCCCGCCGCCCTGTTTGCCAAATTCAACCGTCCCTCCATGCCCGGATAATGAAGTCCGGGTAGAATCAAACTTAACATGGCTGATATCGGGCCGCTGGTAATAATGCACCGGTGACTGCTGTACCTCTGATATTGCCTCAGGTTTACCGGTAAGATGGCTGAAAGAGCCTTTCAGGTTTAAATAATAAGTTTTATCTTTCCAATAGTTGGTAAAATCAAGCCCCGCTGTGTAGGCTGAACCAGGCAGATAATCAAGGGTTGAATCATTGATAAAGCGGTTTGTGGCTGTGAACATGCCACCCAGGATTGTTTTACCCTGGTTGATATCTTTTTGCAGGCGGACATTGAAATAATTGGTCCAGGGCTCAACGGTAACCTTTTTTTCAACCCCATCAGAATCGATTAGCGCATGCTCTTCTTTTGTAACACTTTCCATCACCCCGACTGACCATCCGTTGCTTGTCTTTCCGGATAATTTGAAAGCACCGAGGATTGCACTATTTCCGGGCATCTTCAGGAATTCATCTTCTGCAATTTCCGGCTCATAATGAGGCTGTCTTCCAATCCTTCTGGAATAAAACAGGTTGTCCTGGGATATCGAGCCTTCTCCCCCTGTTAACTGGTAATCGTAAATATTGTTCCCTTCGACAAAAAAAGGTCTTCTTTCACTGTAAAAAGTCTCAAAAGCTGTTAAATTAACAACAGAGGGATCGGCTTCAACCTGCCCGAAATCAGGGTTTATGGTGAAATTCATCGTCAGATCGTTGGTGACAGCCACCTTGCCGTCAAGGCCGGCATTGAAACCGTAATCCCTGCCGTCGGCATAGGGATTTCCTTCTTCTTTCTCATAATTTTCAATCTTTCCCATGATATAAGGAAGAAGTTCCACCTCCCTTTTCGGCTTGACACCGGTGATCCCATTCAGATCCCCAAACTGGCTGACCCAGCCTGACGCATCCATCGGAATGGGTTGCCAAAGCGAAAATTCATCCAGTCTGAACAGAATTCGCCCGACATTAAGGCCCCAGCGGTATTGCCCAGCTTTCGCAAACCTCAGCTGGGTATAGGGAATCTTTATTTCGGCGACCCACCCGAGTGAATCAATGGATGTTTTAACATACCACACCGGGTCCCATGTATAATCTTCTTCTCCGTCATTTGAAATAAAATAGTCGCTCTTGACACCTGATGCATTAACTAAAAATGCAAAAGCAGTTCTGCGATCATAGTAACTGTCAATATGAACGCCGACCAGGTCACCTTCCATCTCATCCCGGCGTGTCAGGCGCTTTTCGATCTTGTCCGGTTCCGTATCATAAGCCCGTATAGCAATATAAAGAGCCTCATCATCATATATAATTTTAAATTCAGTCAATTGGGTAGGGGCTTTGCCATCATAAGGCTCACGCTGGATGAAACTACCTTCCCAGCCTGGTGAATCCCAGGTTGCTTCATCCACCTTGCCATCGATCACAGGGGCATCCCCTGAAATTCGTGCAGCTTCGTAAAAACGCTTCTCCTGCGCGATAAGTCCGTTAATGCCGCTTATCATCCCAAAAAGGATCATCAGAAATAATATCGACCGGCATTTCTTATTCATATTTCAAGGTGATGGCTTACTGGCTCAGACCGTGGCTTCACTTTTTCTTCTGAACATCAGGGGTACCTTATCATTTATAGGCGCCCCGATCTCCACCAGTTCCCAATCTTTCTCATGGGATGCAATCTTATGCTTCAGCACAGTCACTTTATCTTTTGGTGGTGCTCCTTCTGCTTCGAAATGCAGCAGTTCGACTTTATAATGAATGACCTTTTTCCGGCCATTGATCGTTACCTCGATCTCTACATTTTGCTCAGGTTCAAAATCCGGGACTACAATAACTATTTCGCGCATACAGATGGTTATTTGTTAGTGGTTATTGGTTATTTATTGACTGCTGACCGCCGACTGCCGACCGCCGACCGCCAACTGCTCATTTCAACACCAGTTTATCTTTGCTCCCAAAGTTGTCGTAAGAGGAGATGATCACCTCCTCGCCTGGTTCCAGCCCTTCCAGTATTTCATAATATCTGGTGTTCTGCCTGCCCAGCTTGATATTTCTTTTAACTGCATAATCACCGGAAGGATCCACAACATAAACCCAGTTTCCGCCGGTTTGCTGGAAAAAGCCGCCTCTTTTCAGGATCAGGGCTTCGGCGGGCGTGCTGAACTGCAACCGCATCTGGATGGTCTGCCCGCGCCTGACGTTATCCGGAACCTCATCCTTGAAAAACATATCAACCTGGAAAGCCCCGCCGATGACACCGGTATATATCTTGTTCACATACAATTGATAGGTCTTTCCGCCAAAATCCAATTCTGCTTCCTGTCCCTGCACTACCCTCGAAACATATCGCTCATCAATATTTGTACGCATCTTATAACCATCCATGATGTCAATCTGGCCCAGCCGTTCTCCGGCTGAACGGGTTTCTCCTATTTCAACATTGAATGATGAAAGCACCCCGTCGGCAGGAGCCCTGACTAACAGCTTTTCCATATTGCTCCGTAAAAGAGTGAGGTTTGTTTTCATCCGCTCCACCGAGGCGGAAATCTGCCTTTTCTGGTCTTCCGTCGATATCGAATCCAGTCGCTGAAGTTCAAGGCTGATGGAAAGCTGCTTGCTGGAAAACTCATGATCTCTTAAGGCATCCTGGTATTCCTTCAGGGTATAAACACCTTCATCATAAAGCTTTTGAGCCCGTTCATATTCCCTTTCAACTTCGTCTATCTGGTATAAAAGGTTGGTGATCTCTTTCTGGCGGAGGAATTTATTCTGCTCCAGGGCGATACGGGAATTCTGCAGGTTGTTGATAGCATCATACATCCTCGTTTCCTGGTCCATGTAGCTCAACTGCATGTTTGCATTGCTAAGCTTCAGGATGGTATCACCTTTCTTAACTTCAGCTCCGTCTTCGATATATTTCTTCTCGACAGTGCCTCCCAATGTGGCATCAATATAAATCGTGGTCTGCGGCTGAACCACACCATCCACCGGTATAAACTCCTGGAAATTATCCGAAGTGACAGTTGCGATAGTAACCTGGTTTTTATCGATATTGAGCCGGCTCGACCGGTCAAGGAATAAAAAAAGATAAAGAAGGAAAAAAACAAAAACCGCAATGGCGGCATATTGTAGTATCTTTTTAGTGGTCCATTTCTTCTTTTCAATGATCCTGTCCATGGAAGCTGGTTTTTGGGTATTATCATTTAAACTAAATCCGTGCCATTAACAATATGTTATTGATTAACAATATTATATAATGAGGCTTTCAAAAAAGGGTGTTCAAAATCGTTCAGTTTTTTGTACACTGGCGAACATTAATTTTTATCTTTATCCGTTATTTCAGAAGATTATTGACCTATGAATGAAATTCAGGAAAAAATACCCGCCCGGGTACTTATTGTCGATGACGACAAAGATGTTTTACTGGCCGCCCGTCTATTTTTAAAGCAACATGTTGAAGTGGTCCATACGGAAGAGAATCCGGAGAACCTGCCCAACCTGATCAACAGCGAAAATTACGACATGGTCCTGCTTGATATGAATTTCGTCCCTGATGCAACCAGCGGAAAGGAAGGATTCTATTGGCTCAACAAGATCCTGGAGACCGATCCCGCTATCGTGGTGATCCTCATCACCGGTTATGGCGACATCGAGCTGGCGGTGCAAGGCATCAAAGAGGGTGCAACCAACTTTCTCCTTAAACCCTGGGAAAACAGGAAACTGCTGGCCACTATTAAAACCTCGATGCAGCTCAGGCAGTCGAAAGTGGAACTCCAGGATCTCCGGACCAAACAGAAAGTACTGATGGCTGACCAGAACCAGCCATACGAAACTATTATCGGCAATTCTTCAGCCATGCAAAAAGTTCTGACTTCAGCACAAAAAGTGGCTGTTACGGAGGCCAACGTCCTGATCCTGGGTGAAAACGGCACCGGGAAAGAGCTGATTGCCCGTGCTATCCACCGTGCATCCAACAGGAAAGACGAAGTATTCATCAGTGTTGACCTGGGAGCGATCAGCGAATCCCTTTTCGAGAGTGAACTGTTTGGCTTTAAAAAAGGAGCTTTTACCGATGCAAAAGAAGACCGCCCGGGGCGATTCGAGGCTGCCAATAAAGGAACCATTTTCCTTGATGAGATCGGTAACCTGTCGCTATCCCTGCAGTCCAAACTGCTGAGCGTCCTGCAAAACCGGAATGTGGTAAGGCTAGGAACTAATAAGGAGGTCCCTATTGATATCCGCCTGATTTGTGCCACTAATATGCCTTTATACCAAATGGTGAAAGAGGGTAAATTCCGCCAGGATTTGCTCTACCGGATCAACACGGTTGAAGTGCATGTGCCTTCCCTGCGCGAAAGGATTGAGGATCTGCCGCTTTTGCTCGATCACTTCCTCGAAATCTATTGTAAGAAATACAAGATCACGGCCAAAAGAGTCAGCGAAGATACCATCGCAAGGCTTAAAAAACATGACTGGCCGGGTAATATCCGTGAACTGCAACATTCCGTGGAGCGGGCCATCATTATGAGCGATTCGAATATCCTTCAGCCGCATGATTTCTTTCTTTCCTCTCCAGGTGATGACAAAAGTGACAGCCTTGATCTGGATAATATAAATCTGGAAGAAGCTGAAAGGATGCTGGTTCGCAAGGTTGTCGATAAACATGGCGGAAACATCAGTAAAGCTGCCAAAGAGCTGGGCCTTACCCGCGCTTCATTATACCGCAGAATTGAAAAATATGGTCTTTAACCGTTTCCGGATAGCTATTGCCTGGAGGGTCATTCTGCTGGCTCTCACGGTGTTTCTGTTTTTTCTCCTCCTTGAAATGCCACGCTACAGGTTTTCAGCAATTATAATCGGATTGTTATTCATCATGGAAGTCATCCTTCTTTTCAGGTTCGTTGAAAGAACAAATCGAAAGCTCACGCGCTTCTTTGAAAGCATACGTTATGCCGATTTCTCCAGCTCTTTTTCCGATCCCGGGCTGGGGAAAAGTTTCGAAGATCTTTCCCGGGAGTTTAACCAGGTAATTGATGCATTCAGGAAATACCGGACCGAAAAGGAAGAACATTTCAATTACCTACAAACGGTTATACAGCATGTTTCGATTGGGATAATTGTTTTTAAAGGTGACGGTAAAATCGAAGTGGTCAATCAAGCCATGAACAGGATATTAAATATCAGGAATATCCGTTTCATTTCTGATCTTGGGAAAATCAAAGACGATCTCCCCTCCACCCTGATGGGATTAAAGCCGGGCGAAAGCACACTTTTCAAGGTTATCACCGGGGATGAATTGCTGCAGCTTTCCATGACAGCTGCCGGATTCAGGATGCACGGCGAGGATTACACACTGGTTTCCATACAGAATATCAGTGCCGAACTTGATGAAAAAGAAATCGAATCCTGGCAGAAAATGATCCGTGTGCTTACCCATGAGATCATGAATTCGATTACACCTATCACTTCACTGGCTTCAACGGTCTATGAAATGACAATAAGACGGGAGGACGGTAAGATTAAGATGAATGTTTTGAATGAAGAAGATATCGAAAGCGTCGAATCGGCGATCATGACCATTCAGAACCGAAGCAAAGGTTTGCTGAACTTCGTGGAGGTTTACCGCGATCTGACCCGCATCCCCAAACCTAATTTCCGGTATTTTCGGATCTCAGAGCTCTTTGACCGTTGCAGCTTGTTGCTCAAGCCGAAAATGGAAGAACTGGGCATCGCCTGCTCCAGCAAGGTCTTTCCTCCTGATCTTATGGTCACCGCCGATCCCGACCTGATCGACCAGGTTGTCATAAACCTGATGCTCAATGCTATCGATGCCGTAAAAGAGGCCGAAGACCCTAAAATCACCATCCTGGCAACCAACAACAACGCCAATAGGGTGATCATTGATTTTCAGGATAACGGGACCGGCATCATGCCCGACATTATGGATAAAATCTTTATGCCATTCTTCACTTCAAAAAAACACGGCAATGGAATCGGTCTGAGCCTATCCCGTCAGATCATGCACCTTCACAAAGGAAGTATTCTTGTCAGGTCAAAGCCGGAAGAGGGAACGGTTTTTACGCTGGTTTTTTAAAACAACGCACTTATGACAAAGCGAATCCTTCTCACAATATGGCTTTTTCTTATTATTGCAGCTATCCTGGGCCAGTCCGGTTCCAGTGTTCATTCGCTGTATCAAACTTACAATGAAGACTCTGCGGCATTCGGCCAAAACAAACTGACCATCTATGTAATTCCTGCAACAGTAAAGTATGACTGGAGCTCTCCTCGTACCCTCTGTAAGAGTTTTTTCGGGAATTTTAAACGTAACTTTTTTAAAAAAGAAAAATATTTACTCGGGCATGCTTTTGTAGAGTTACAAACTCCTCTTTCATCCAGGAGGATTTTCACCGGCATGCGGTTAGCTTCAGGAAAAGAGCAGCAAAACCTGGTTTTAAAAGAACATTATGGCCTTGCAATACTCGGCGCCGATACGGAAGGCAAACTTGAAACCTCCACTGACCTCGATAACAAAGTGAAAAAGTTTTCCCGGAAAGGGCAGTTAGCTTTCATGACATTTTTTATCAGTGATGAAGCAACTGAAAGGCTGCTTCAGTTTTATCAGTCCTATAAAGCAGGTATCGACAGCAACGGCTCTCGTGGTGCGCGCTATGGCGGGGCATTCTGGCCAAGGTATAAAGGAGAAGGTTCCGGCTGTTCAGCTTTTGTTGTTAGTTTTCTCGATATAGCCGGGCTTCTGAAAGAAGAATTCGATGAATGGATTGTTAAGATCAATATCCCCATGGAGCTTATCGGCGGGCCTTATAATAATTTCAATGATGTAAGGCTCAGTGATATAAAAAAACATAAAAGCTGGGCCGGGAATTATAACTCAGATACTGCGAGCTATGAGCATTTTGAAATTTATGATCCCACCCTGATATATGAATGGATCCAGGAGAAGTGGGAAGAACAAAATTCCCGGTATGATTTGACTTTGACGCCATTGCAATTGAACCAGGCCAGGGGCATCCGGATCGATAGCCGGAACCAGCCACTGCCGGATGAAGAAAGCATTTTCCTGGAACGGGAAAAACCTTCCATCTTTATCGATTATTATCATCAGAAGTTTGCCCGTGGGAATTGATCAAGGGATCATCATCTTCGCCCGGTTTCCCCGGGAATCGACAATCAGGTAAATCCCTGCAGGGAAATGGCTGACATCGGCTTTTACTGCTTCGCGGCCATTCCAGACTGTCCTTCCAACTGTATCTGTTATCCTGCCGGTGAATGGCTCCCGGAAATAGATCATCCCGTCTCGTACAGGATTGGGATAGATTAACAGGTCATGCCTGTGAATGATCTCTTCCGGCAGGTTGTTGGCCGTATTGCTGTAGCCCGGGGTCGATTCATTGAAATTGACCCAAGGTAGCCCGCCGTCAGTCTGGCGGCCAATGGAAATATTAGCTATCTGCGGCCCGAAGCTCAAACTATCGAGCAGAAAATAACCGGTGGATGCGGCATCGAAAAGACCAACTTCTTCCCCAGCGGCATCCAGCTTGTAAATGGTATGTGCCGGTCCTTGCCCGGGCTGATTATCGGCCCAGACGAGGAAGAATCCGCCGGGTTGAAGCGTCACATCAGGCAATCTCCATTTCGATGGATTGTTCATATTGTCGGAAAGATATTTGTCTCCCAGCCATACCGGCTCGCTATCGCCGTTGAAGAGCTCGATCCAGTCGTCATATTCATCATTTTCATCAGCAATGGTGCTGTCATTTGCCGCCATCAATTCGTTGATGAAGATCTGGGGATCTGTTGAAGGCTGAAGTAATTCTACCACCGGATCGCAGGGAAGCAGGGAAGCGTTTTCAAGGTTGTCTGTTGCACTTACCTGCCAGGAAAGCTCAGTATTCATCTGCAACGGAGCAAGGATACAGCCGTAGGTATCGTCTCCCGCTTCGCCATCCGAATGGTTTCCATCATCAAACATCACGCTGTATTGCATCGTGCCATTGTTGATCTTGTATGCCAGCTTCACGGAAGGGACCGGGTTTTCATCTTCAATAAACGCACTGACACTATATGGCAGACCCGGGACTGCAACTGAATGGTTTATGTATTTGATAACAGGATGGATATTATTCAGGTCAAGCTGTTCAATGACCGATGCCTTGCGCGTCTGGATATATGGTTTCAGGCCGTAGGCGACATGTCCGCCAAGAGGCTGGTTGTAGGAATTTATGAAATCGGCAAAACTATAGCCGTAATCGAGCGGGTAGAAAGGATCATCAATCACGTAAGGACTGATCATATTCCTGATCTGGTCGATATGGGCAAACAGGGAATCCTCATCGGCCAAAAGATCCAGAAGCTGCTGCATTTGCCAGGAATACCGGTCACGGATCTCAGGGATTTCTAACAATCTTGTGTACAATGGCCTGACTTCAGTGTCGTGCATCTCCCAGTCATATATGTTCCGGTTTCCCCAGTCGATGCTCATCCAATCGATACCGTATGTGTTATCAAGGTCGTAAGGCATATACTCAAATTTCCCGGTGGCGGTGTTGTGATACAGGTAAAAATTATTCTTGTTGTAGATATATCCATCCCAGTTGCCGGTAATGATATCGGCCGCCATGATTTTCAGGTAGTCCTCGAGGTTAAATATTTTATCGAGTTCACAGGCGAGCTCAGCTAAAGGTGTATTATTCAGGACATCAATAAAATGGGCAATATCCGTATAATCATCTTCTTCGGCATTAGTGATGAGGGTATATGCCCTCCGGTCGCCGGAGGTGTATTTGTAAAGATCGGGGTCACTGCCGAGGTAATCAAGATCGGCCGGCCAGAGGCATTTGTAAAGGTTGCCGTCATTATTGCCAAACCGCGATTGCACAAGTTGTTCATCAATATGCTCCACGATGATATACAGGCCGTAATAATTGCTGTTGATATAAACTTCCGTATGACTGGCGCGGGGCGCTGCAATCCCATATCCGCGAAGTGTTTCCCAGCAAAGGCGGGAGCGGATGATGGAGGGATCATTATGTTCGCCGTTAAGGTTCATTTTTTCCAGGCCATGGAACTTTCGGCCCTGGATGAAGGTGTTAAACGACACCCTGAAAGATTTCTTGAGTGAATAGCGTGATGTATTGCCCCTGAGCTGGAATCCGACCTCCTCTATGGTATCGAGGATTGTGCCGTTATTAAAAATGAATGAAGCCCTGAAATCGATTTCACTTTCGGGATTATCATAAATAAAAGCCAGCGTATCGGGGTCAATGATGATATCGACCCGGGCCACCAACGAACTGTCGAAGACTGGCATATTTGGCGGAAAGACCGGCTGGGAGAAGGCCATATTAATAAATACCAGGAAGAAGATAATTAGGCAAATGATCGATTTTTTCATAAAGCTAGTTTTTTATTTCTCCGTAAACACAACCTTCACAAGAACTTCCCCCACAATCCGAAGCGTTTTCTTATCGATTTTATCGAAGGTATCGCCGGTAGTATGCCAGTATTCATAAAAGCTGCCATTGGAGGAAGATGGATCGAGATGAATGATGTCGATAGCGGGAACTTTCCGGATCTCGTTGATAAAATAATGGTCATCGTTGATATAGCCGCCTTTTTCGTCAAGGAAATAATCCTGGTAGCCAAGACCAGCAGCGATGTTCCATACTTTCCTGACCTTATCGGGGGCATAATACATGGAAAACCCTTCCCGGCGGAATTTTGCATCAGAAGCCCCGACCATATCAAGTAAAATGACAAACCTGGCCCGGTAATCAGGAATGTGAGGGTTTTTTGACCAGTACTGCGAGCCCAGTCCCCAGTTTTCATTAGCTTCTTCTGTCTGGCTGTCCTGCGGAGGGCCATAATCTTCCAGGTCAAAAAAGATAATGTCGATACCCACTTTGGGTTGGCTGTCTTTAAGGATCCTGGCTATTTCCAGAAGGACTCCCACACCGCTGGCACCGTCGTTGGCAGCCATAACAGGCTCATCCCGCCTGGATGGATCGGGATCGTGATCAGCGAAAGGCCGGGAATCCCAATGGGAGCAAAGCATAATGCGTGCCTTGCCAGCCGGATTGAAAGAGGCGATAATATTCTTCCCGGTGAAAACCTGCCCGCTGTAAACGCGTGATTTGAACTCCTGAACCGTTACATGAGGGGTATAAGTCAGCAGTATGTTTTTCAGCCAGGAAGCGCAGGCAGCATGGGCGTTGCTTCCCGGCACACGCGCCCCAAAATCATTCTGAGCTTTGACAAATGCTAAGGCCGAATCCCCATTGAAGGCAGGAATGACAATGGAAGATGTTTCTGAGACCGGTTTTTCAGAAGTTTTTTCCTTCGGCCCTGGTCCTTTACAGTTTACTGACATTATCGTTAAACCGATAAGTACCAAAAAAATCCGTTGACTTATGTTTTTTCTCACAGTAAATCGTTGGCCAGATTCGCCAGCTCGCTCCGTTCGCCTTTTTCCAGCCTGATATGTGCATAGATCGGATGGTGCTTGATCTTGTCGATCAGGTAAGAAAGCCCGTTGCTCTGCGCGTCCAGGTATGGTGTGTCGATCTGGTAAATGTCGCCGGTGAAGATGATCTTGGTGTTTTCTCCTGCGCGGGTGATGATAGTTTTCACCTCATGCGGGGTGAGGTTTTGCGCTTCATCAACAATAAAGAAAACGTTGGAAATGCTCCGGCCGCGGATAAATGCAAGCGGGGTGATCACCAGCTTTTCACTTTCCAGCGCATCGGTGATCTTTTTAAACTCTTTATCGCTCTCGCTGTATTGGCTCTGGATGAACTTCAGGTTGTCGTACAACGGCTCCATGTAAGGACTAAGTTTGTCCTTAATGTCACCGGGGAGGTAACCAATATCTTTGTTGCTCAGCGGCACAATCGGCCGCGCCAGGTAAATCTGCTTATAATTCTTTTTCTGATCGAGTGCTCCTGCCAGCGCCAGCAATGTTTTTCCCGTTCCGGCAACTCCCTGGAGCGTGACCAGTTTCACCCGCGGGTTGCGGATGGCATGCAGGGCAAATACCTGCTCGGCATTACGCGGGGTGATCTTGTAGGCCTGAGTTTTTTCCACTCTTTCGATTTTTCCGAGAATCGGATTAAAATAGGCAAGGGCCGATGAGTTTCCGTTCTTAAGAATGAAATAATGGTTCGGGATTGGACTTTCAAGGCCTATGTCAATCGGGTCAATCAGGCCTTCGGAATAAAGTTTGTCAATGACGCCCTTATCCACTCCTTCAAGCGTTGACTTCCCTGGGTAAAGCGATTCAAGATCCTGGATCTTTCCCGTTTCATAATCCTCCGCCTGGATATCGAGCGATTTGGCTTTCAGCCTCAGGTTAATATCTTTGGTTACCAGGATAACCGGCCGCAGCGGGTGCTCTGCCTGCATGACCATCGCCGCGTTGAGGATACGATGGTCCGGTTTGTTGCCATCGAAGATCGCACGGGCATCGATAGGGCTTTCGTTCTCGTTCATGATCACCCTGAAACATCCGGCGCCCTGGCTGTCGATCTCTATCCAGTTGGTCAGGGAATGGCTCGCCGAAAGGCGGTCCATGATCCTGATGAACTCCCGCGCCTCGAAATTCTTGGTATCATTGCCTTTCTTGAAATTATCAAGTTCTTCCAGTACTGTGATGGGAATGGCTATATCATTGTCTTCAAAACTGTAAATAGCATTGTGGTTATAAAGAATAACAGAGGTATCGAGCACGAAAATCTTGGCGACTTTACTTTTTTTTCGCGGCATTTATTATAATGTTGAATTTTAAGTTAGCCCCCTCCCCTACTCCCTCCGGATCCCCGTTTTCGCGGGGACCTGTTGGGGGAGGGAAGGGGTGGGGGCTGTCTTTTGTAAAAGTAGAAAATACCCTCAACTTTTTAGGGTATATTTTATTAACAGGTTGTTAATCGACGCTGATTATCTTGCCATCATTAGTACGAGAATCCAAGTTTATCCAACCCTGCCTGAACCTCCGGAGCGCTCATGAACAGGTTCCAGATTAAACCGGTGCGGTAATTCTCAATCATGACGATTTGAGGACCCTGGTCAATGGCGATAAATGAATCAGCCCACCATCCTGCGTGAACGTCAAAAGCATCATAATAGCCATATTCTCCCCAAAGACGGTCACCAAGAATATAGTAGAAAAACCTGATCGCATTCATGGATTGTTGAGGTGAGTACGGAAGAGATGATACAGCGGCAGTCGGCGTAATGACTCCCCTGTCGTTGGTGGGTTCGCTTACACCATAACCCGAGGGAATATCGCTGGCGGTGAGCCCCCAGCAATGTTCACTGTAATTCGGAAATCCTTTTGGATTATCTGTACAGTAGGCCCAGTTAATCAGTGAATGGTTGACGTTCTGCGTCCAGTAATCGGCATACGTATCTGTCAGATTGCGCGGATCAAGTCCCAGGAAAGAGTAGTGCGCAAAAAACAACGGACCACCATAATCATATCCAACTGGAAGTACGTAACCGTAAAATGTTTTTCCATTCACTATAGCTCCGTTGCTCGCATAGCCAAGGTGGTAAGCCGATGCAGGGATAGTATAAGTGGGTGATGATGCTGCCAGGATGTAAGTGATGAGTGTTTCATTATAACCTCGAATCTGAAAATTCATTTCCCATCCATAATTTGGTGACCAATGCCAGTAAAGCACATTCTGGCCTCCCCTGGTGTACCAGCTCCACTCGATGCTGTTATAAAGCGCCGTGATCATGTTGATGAGATCATTTTCTACCGGATCCCCCGGATCGAGGTATTGCCTCATGGCCAGCAATCCCTGGGCCATGTATGCAGTTTCCACCAGGTCGCCTCCATTGTCTTTTTCTCCAAAAGGTATAACACTTCCCGTACTTCCATTGATCCAATGTGACCAGGCACCGTGAAATCTGTCACAGGTTTCCAGAAAATCAATGATCTTCTCAAGATGACTGATCCCTTCGGTACGTGTAATAAAGCCTCGCTCCATGCCCACAATCAGGGCCATGACGCCGAATCCTGAACCACCTGATGTAACGATATCACCTGAATTGAATCGCTCACGGGACATCCCGCTTACAGGATGAGCGTAGTCGTAGAAATAGCTGAAGGTTTGCCGTTGCAAAAGAGTAAGTAATTCATCATCTGATATCAGGGGAAATTTGAGCGTTGAATCCACTTTAGTGAAGAATGTGTTGCTGAAACCCTGGAACGAATTTCCGGAAGCCGATTTGAGACTGGTTGAAATTACGAAAGTATACTTCTTGTACCCTTCCAGCTCCTGGGCGCATTCAAGATTTACTTTTTTAAAATCATCCTGAAAGCTTAAATCAAAAACCGGATCACCAGATAAGGTAAACTTAGACCTGCTTTGAGCCGTATCGACCGCTTCAGTGAATTCCAATTCTAAGTGTAACCCTTGACGGCTGATATTATAGAAATTTCCTGACGATGTAAAATCACGGTTATCAATGGTGATCGTCTCGAGTGTAAAAACACCACTGGCCGTTTTAAATCTGTATTCAGTTCCGGAAAACGTCTGCCCGCTGTTTCCTTTCAAAGTTTGTGATATGGTTAAAATATATCGCTTGAGTTTTGTGAAACTCTGTTGATGTTTCAACACGACTGTTTTGTTATCATCAGCAAAGTAAAATCTGATACCAAAAGATACATTATTTTCATCTTTTACCGTAATGCTTTGTTTGGCAGTTATTGTATCTACAGCATCGGAGAAGGTAATTTTTATATCCTGGTTTAGAGGTATATCCGGTACTTCAGCTGCATATTGAAGCTGGATGTCCCCTACATAACAGGACACAACTTCCAGCTTTTTGTTTACCGTTTCAGATTCTTTTTTGCAGGCCCCATTAAAAATAATTAACGCCATCGCAAAGATCGCGAAAGCCTGAATGACGGGATGGTCTCTTCTAAGATAGATTTTCATTTTTTTACAAGCCTGATAAGCAAAGAAAGAGGGATGAAATACTCTCTCCCTCTTTCTTAAGATATTTGATTTCAGTACATTAAATTACTTTATTGCGTAGAGGCTCTGTACTTCAGCAGCAGAAATTACTCTGGTGAAGATATGCAGTTCATCTATCAAACTCAAATCAGACAAATGATCCCAATAAATTACATTCGGAGCACCTGACATTAATGAAATTGAAGAGCAATCATTCCAATTTATGGGTCCTTCATAATCGCCTTCGACTGAAATTTCTCCATTTATATAGATGGTTACATGGCTCTCAGAAACTGTAAATGCAATAAATATCCAATCGTCAATGACATCAAACGAAGGAGGAACGAACCAACTATCAACTGTTCCATTTCCTATGTTAAACCAAAATTTTTGCTTAGTCCCGTCAGCTTCCCGGGCAAATCTCAATCCCTTTGTGCGATCCTGCAGTACAATGGTAGTTGGAGGGCTAATCATAAAAATACCAGCACGGTCAGGAATTGCATTTATCTTATACCAGAAAGCAGCGCTTAAATTATCACCAATAATTCCTGCACTGGGGTAAGTAAGATAAGCGTCCGCGGCACCGGCATAGGCATCATAGAGTTTGCCTGCCGCGAAACCGGGAGTTCCAACAGGGGTAGCGGCATTACCCGAGATAAGATCAATATAATCACCTTCGAAAGGGAAGTACAACACCTCTCCATCAAGTGGAACGTAAACCGGGGCGGTTATCTTCCTGAAGTTGACCGTTTGCGTGATGCTTTTATCCGTAAGGTCGATAGCGGTAACTGTCAGTGTATGATCGCCATCGGTCATGTTGTTGTAATCAAATTCTATAAAAGCCCTCCTGTAGTCTTTGAAAGACGTATAAGAAACGATTTCAGTTCCATCCATTTGGAGGTTTACGGATTTAAGTTCGATGTCATCAGTTGCTACCAGTTTAATAGTAATCGTAGCTACTTCTTCAGGTGAACGAATAGTTTTCCCTTCAACAGGATATTCGATGACAAGTGTGGGACCTGATACATCAGGTTTTGGCGAGACCGGGATTATAGGGTCAAGACCCTTTTCGCACGATACAGCCAGCACTGTTATCAGAGAACAAATAAACAAGTATTTTATAAGTTTCATGTTTTTAAATTTTAATTGTTCAAATATGCTGCTATTGATCCAGGACAGGCAGTTGGTCTACCTGGTTTTGCGGATAAGGGAGGAAAGTTTTATCTGTTGCAAAGCTTCTTCCATCATAACTCAACTCATCTGTTTTGCCAAGCCTTACCATGTCATAAAAGCGGTTACCCCATTCCATGGCGAGTTCGGCGAACTTTTCATCCATAACCTGGTCATTGGTCACGCCTGACAAAAGAGTCAGACCGGCCCTTGTCCTGACGAGATTCACAGCATCATCTGCCGTACCCGCGTTACCCGATGCTCCCTGCGTTAGGGCCTCAGCATACAGGAGCAGAATTTCAGCATAACGGATGCAAGTGAAGTTCTTATTCGTTCCGTAATCGGTTCTGCCAGGTGTCAGCTGATCGGATGGAAGATAATGTTTTCCGCTGGCAAACAAGGCGCGGGCATAATCATTGATTATATCCCCCGAACGCGTTGTATTAGATATCCAGGCGGGCAAATTCGCATAGTTGGGATCTGTTCTGATCTCAGCTATTCCTCTGTCAGTAAACAATACACTGGTTTCCAGGCGTACAGTCTCACCTCTGTCGAGCATAAATTTGATATATTTCATACTCGGTTCCCAGAATCCCCATCCATCAGCAGAACCAGCTACTTCAGGTGTCCATCCCTGTGGACCAAAGAAGGCATACAGGTAAGCGTAATTGTCACCGGAACCTTGTCCGAGATCGGAATACTGCATTTCCCAGATATTTTCATCATTCAGCTTGCCTTTGATCTTGAAAAGTTCATAAAAATCAGGTTCAAGCAAGAATTTACCTGAACTGATAATCTCACCGGTTGCATCTGCAACGGCCTGATATTCTTTAAGTTCAAGATTGGCAAGAGCCTTCAAGGCATATGCCGTGTATTTTGTAACACCCCCGGGAATGTCGGTGCGCTCGTTGGGTCTTTTTGCGGGCAGGTTCGGGATTGCTTCATCCATCCAAACAGAGATCATCTGCATAATTTCATCCTTGGATGATAATGGTGTGACAAACAAGGCAGATGGGTCTGAACTTGGCGGAACAGGCAAGCTGCCCCACACGCGACTGAGGTGGAATAACCACCATGACTTCAAGACTTTACTTTCTGAAATATACTGATCAGCAAGTGCCTTATCAGAAGCATACTCCTTGAAAAGTGCAACCTGTTCCATAGCCGAGTTGGCGGAGAACATATTCTGATAGTAATTCTGCCACAGCGAATTGTACATCCAGAAATCCTTGTTGTAATTGTACATGTCGGTCTCGGCAAAATCCTGCTGGTCACCAAGTCCCCCTGCATTTACATCATCGCCGCGAACTGCAATTAACGGAAAATCCTCCCACTCGGTGTTATTGAATTCTGCATACGTGCCTATCAGGGGCAGTATCATATTGCTACTGATGGTGTAATCGGTTCCCTTTGTAAAGGTTGTGTTTTGAGGATCTTCCTCGAGGAACTTTTCGCACCCGGTACTACCGAACAGAAAAATTAGTGCGAATGAGCTGAATATAAAATATTTATATGGTTTCATAATTAAATAGTTTAAAAATTAAAACTTAATATTCAGGCCAACCGTATATATTGCTGCAACAGGATAAGTCTGTGTATCCCAACCGTTGGCAACTTCAGGCGTAAAACCGTTGTATTTAAACAAGGTCAGGGGACGTTCGGCTGTGAATGAAATCCTGGTTTCAGGGAATTGACCTCCCAGCCACTTGCTGTTTTTGATGGTGTAACCTAACTGAATGTTCTGAATACGGAAGAATGATCCGTCATCAACAAAGTAATCGCTCATTTTCTGATTCCAGCCTCTGCGCAATCCTGAGGATGAAGGATACTTGTCGGAAGTTCCTTCGCCATACCAACGGTTTTCTACCAGGTCCGCATCGAGATTTCCGTCAGCAGTCCAGATGATTTCCCCACGTTTCCGGTTGAGGATTTTATTGCCTGCCTGGCCATAAACACTGGTAGAAAAGTCGAAATTCATGAAATTAATGCTGATGTTACCACCATACATAAAATTCGGGAAGTAAGAGCCAAGGATAACCCGATCATCATCATCAATTTTGCCGTCTTTGTTTTGGTCCACATACCTGAAATCACCCGGAACCAGGCCGTTTTCAACAGCAACCGGATCGGCTTCAATTTCCGCCTGGTTCTGATACACCCCGGCAACCTCACGGCCGTAAAATGCCATCAAAGGTTCACCAACGTAAGTGCGTTGACGGAATTCGGCAGTTCCACCATCAATGTATTCCTGGCCATAAAGGTCGATGGCCTCATTTTTCAGTGTTGAGAAGTTCGCTCCAACACTGTAATTAAGCTTGCCATTTACCAACTGGTCGGTCCAGTTGAGGGCAAGTTCAATACCTGAGTTTCGGATAGTTCCCACAGGTTTTAAGACGCTTCCACCCACTGACGGAATATTAACCGGAATAGCTGCCTTTTTGGTATCGCGCTTGTAATAATCGAAGTCGGCTGAAAGTTTATTCTTTAGAAATCTTGCAGTGAACCCGACATCGGTCTCTTCAGTCATTTCCCATTTGAGTTCCGAGTAATCACTGGAAACAACCGTACCGGAATAGACAATTCCATCGAGTGTGGTTTTTATCACGGTTGTTGTGTAAGCGCCGTCACTGGCCTGAACATGGTCGTTTCCAAGTTGTCCCCAGCTTGCGCGGAGTTTGAAGAAGGGTATAATATCGTTACCCTGCAGGAAATTCTCTTCTGTTATGACCCAACCCACACCTACGGTGGGAAAATATCCCCAGGTCTGCTGATATTTATTGCCTCCATCAGCGCGTACAGTTGCATAGAGAAGGTACTTTTCCTTAAAATTATAGGCAATCCGGCTGAAATAAGACATGCCGTACTGGCGGTATCCGCCGTCATTTACTGCTGTCGACTCAATATTCAGCGATTGGTTTATATACCAGGATTGTTCCATATCGGTCGGGAAATTTTTGCCTTGTGCCGTAAGCATCAGGTATCCTTCATCCTTGAAAGAGGTACCTCCCATGATAGTCAGGTTGTGATTGTTGAAGCTCTTATTGAAGGTGAGGATATTATCCCAGATATGGTTGTTATAATTGGATAAAGTCCGCGTAATGATTGCATCCTTATTCTGGAATTTGACACCGATATACCAGGGTAAATTGACAATTCTTTGATCAAGTGACGTATAGCTAAAATTATACGAGGTCTTGAAAGTAAGTGTATTAGGGATAAGATTGATCTCTAAGTAGAAATTAGCAAGGAGCTTCTTGATTTTCATCAGATCGATATTGAAATCCATGGCGGGAAAAGGATTCTGACCACTCCTGTAACCCAGATACTCTGCATCTGAGTAATTCGTCGGGGTTGCATCTTTATTTATCGTATCATAGACAGGCATGACCGGAACGGCAAAATAGGCATCGTTCCAGGCACTGCTTTGATCATTGTATTTTAAAGCATTGCTAAAAATAAGGTTACCTCCGATGGTAAGCCAATTGGTAGCTTTAATATCTAACTTGGAGCGCAGATTCATTCTTTCGTACTGATTTTTCATGTCCATGATACCATCCTGGAAGAAATAATTCGCTCCGACTGAATACCTGGCTTTTTCAGTTCCTCCTGAAAAATTCAGGCTGTGATCGCTAATGGGTGCAGGGCGAAGAATTTCGCTGTACCAATCGGTATTGGGTTCGGGGATACTCGGGTCTACCCTGCTTCTTCCATATCGCTGCATGGCATTCAGGATGAAAGTTTCATCAGCTTCAGATCCTGATTCCATGGCCATCATGGAAAACTGTTGTGAGTTGGCCATTTTTACCACATTTTGAGCAACCTGGTAGCCGAAGTATCCGTTGTATGTTATTTCGGTTTTCTGGTTGTAGGCACCTGATTTGGTCTCAATCAACACAACACCATTTGCGGCCCTGACTCCATAAATAGCTGCCGCAGATGCGTCCTTCAGCACTGAGATAGATGCTATATCCGATGAATTCAGGAAGTCAATGTTATCAAAGAACATACCATCAACAACATACAGGGGCGCTTCGTTATCTCGTCCGGGGAATGAGCCGATACCACGGATTCTGATGGTGGGTGAATCACCAGGACCACCATTGGTCACTACCTGCAGACCTGCAACTTTACCCTGCATAGCCTGTAAAGGCTGTGATGCAGGTGTTTTAATAATGTCATCGGATTTGACAGTTGTAATGGATGATGTCAGATCTTTGACTTTTGTACTGCCATAACCAACGACAACCACTTCCTGTAAAGATGTTTTTGAAGGAATTAACTGGATGTTGAATACACTCTGATTGCCAACGGATATTTCCGTTTTTTCGTACCCGACGAAGCTGATAACCAGCGTATTTTCGCCAGGGGGAACCATTAAGCTGAATTTGCCTTCCATGTCGGTTATTGCGCCATTGGATGTGCCTTTAATCAATACCGTTGCTCCCGGTAAAGATTCATTCGTCGATCGGTCAGAAACGGAACCACTGATGCTCCTTTCCTGCCCGAATACTGCAGTACCAGCAATAGCCAGCAAAAGCAATAGCATGCTCTTAAACCAGCCAATTGCTTGTTTTAGTAATAGATGGTTCTTCATAACATTTTTTTTATTGGTTTTATAGTTATTAAGTATTTGGTTGAGAGTTTTTGTGTTTGTGTCCACGCAATCATACTTACTTTGAAATTTAATGGCTCATCATTTATCCAATCTTCATTAAAATTTTTCTAAAAAAAATAACCGTATAATTTAAATGAAACTCCCCGCCGCAAGCAGCGGGGTATCTGTTTAACTGACGGGTTAACCCGTCAGTTAGAATACTTTCGCCCCAAGGGGCGGGGAATTAACCTAACAAGATTAAAGCAAGTGTTTTTCATCATAAAAATAAACACATTTCTTTTAGCTACTGAGGAAAAAAAAAAAAACTTAGAAAATTTGTATTTCCTTGATCTCGCCCCCCAAAAAAAAGGAAAATGCCATTACCATTGTAAATCATCATTTATCGTATCCTCTCGCTCACCGGCATACCTTAATTCTTCCACCATCCTGATATTCGTGGATTCAAGCTGGTCGAGGATCGGGTTGTCCATAATGCTTATCGCATCGAAATGGCCGGCGAATAATTAAGAAAGATATAACAATTATTGAACTAAATCGAAAAAATACCGGTAATAATAAATGTATATTTGTATAACCGTGGAAGTGCAGCAGGAGTGGGATAAACTGGGATTTAGTTATTGAGATTAACTAAAAATGAATAATCATATGAAGATCAGCAAAGTTGTATTGTTTGTGGTTTTAGCTTTATCTGCATGTGAACAGCCGCAACAGCTTGTATTCAAATCTCATGGAAAGGTTAATTATCCTTTGACACGTGACGAAAAGATCATGCTCGATTCAATTCAGCAAATGACTTTTCTTTTCTTTCTAAATGAACATCACCCTGGTTGGGGAATTGTAAAAGACCGCACTGCAAGCTGGGCTCCTTCCAGCATAGCATCAACAGGTTTTGGAATTCCATCGTTCGCAATCGGTGCTGAAAGAAATTGGATAACTCGTGAGCAAGCAGCACAGATTACGCTTAATATTCTTAATTTCTTTATCAATTCCGTTCAAAGTCCTGATACAAATGTAACCGGTTACAAAGGATTTTACTATCATTTTCTGAAAATGGATTCCGGCACACGGGAATGGAATTGTGAACTTTCTTCCATAGATACAGGCTTACTCATGATGGGGATTATCTTTGCACGGAACTATTACAACTTAGACAATGAAATTGAAAACCAAATCCGTTTACTTGCAGGAAAATTAATTGACAGAATTGATTGGGATTTCATGGAAATGCCTGCTTCGGGTGAATTTGCTTATACGATTTCAATGGGCTGGACTCCTGAAAAAGGCTTGCATGATATGGGCTGGAGCGGCTATAACGAAGCGCTGTTCCTTTATGTCTTAGCTGCCGGCTCTGGAATGGAAAATGTTGAACGAAGCTACCATTCATGGTTAAAATCTTATAAATGGTACACTCCATACGAAGGACTTTCGCACGCAGCTTTTCCTCCTTTGTTTGGTCATCAGTTTTCACAGGCATTCATTGATTATCGCGGCTTGGTTGATACATACATGAAGGAAAAAGGAATTGATTACTTTGAAAACTCCCGCCGTGCAACTTATGTTCAACGACAATACGCAATAGATAATCCTCATGGCTGGGTTGGTTATGATTCGCTTTGCTGGGGTGTTACTGCAAGTGATGGCCCTACGGAGAAGTATAATTTTGATGATAAGGAGTTTTTAGGTTATGCAGGAAGAGGAACGAGCGGTCCCGATTACAATTATTTTGATGATGGAACCATTGCACCTTATGGATCGCTTTCATCATTACCATTTGCCCCTGAAATAGTCCTGCCGACCATTAAATCAATTATTGAAAAGTATGGTGAGAAGCTATGGGGCAAATATGGTTTTTATGATGCTTTCAATCCAACAGCTAATTGGATCAATGATGATTTCATAGGCATAGATCAGGGTCCCATGCTGATTATGATAGAAAATTTCCGGACAGGTCTGGTCTGGAATTATATGATGAAAGATCCGGTAATCCAGAAAGGTTTGAACAAGCTCGGGTTTACATATTTGAAGTAGAATATTATAAAGAGCCTCACACCCTGCGGGGCTTTCTAAAAATTTTATTAAATAAGTTTCCTGCAGAAGTAGTGATTTATTATTAAGTATTAAATCAATCATTTTCTTTATGAAAGAACAGGAAACAATCACGGTTCAGGGCACAAAACCAGAAGATCGTATTCGTTTTTCACAATTAGCTGCTTATGGCACCGGGGGCATTATTCCCATTGCCCTCTTCAACGTAGCCGGTATACTAGTGGGTTTGATGGGCAATATAAGCCTGGGGCTCAGCGCCTTCTGGCTGGGAGTTATTTTGATCATCCCTCGTTTGTGGGATGCTCTTTCTGATCCCATTATCGGTCATCTTTCTGATAATACCCGGACCCGCTGGGGACGCCGGCGTCCCTATCTGCTGATAGGCGGAATATTAGTTGCAGTGTGCTTTGTCCTCATCTGGTGGATCCCAAAAGGTGATATGGTGCGTGTCTGGTTCCCGACTGAAACGGGTTTCCATGCGTTTCAGCTGGCCTATATTCTCTTTTCACTCCTGTTATTTTTCACTGCCTGTACTATTTTCGAGATCCCTCACGGTGCTCTTGGTATGGAAATGACTACCGATTACCACGAACGCACCCGTCTTTTCAGCGCCAAGAGTTTTGTCGGCAATCTTTTTGCCATGAGCACACCCTGGCTTTTTGCCCTCGCAAGCATGGAAATTTTCAAGGGCCCAGGAGGCAATGAGGTCGATGGGATGCGTTATGTCTCCATACTTATCGCGGCTATCCTGATTCCACTCTCCTTCTGGTGGTTTTTCACTTTACGCGAACCGGGATTTAAACAAGCTGCAAAGCAGAAAAAAACACCCTTCTGGAAAGATATGAAACACACTGCCAGCAATAAAAACTTTATCATGCTGACGCTGACGATTTTCACGCTGGCCATGGGCTTCAATTTCGTCAACCTGCTCGGGTCATACATTCCTATTTTTTATGTTTTCGGGGGCGACAAAATCGCAGGTGCCTATCTGCTCGGAATCAACGGCACCGTGTGGGCCATCACCGGAGTACTTGCCGTCTTCCCCCTCAACTGGATAAGCCCAAAATTGGGTAAACGGAATACCCTCACTATTGCTATTTTACTCATGTGCCTGGCACAACTCTCCAAGATTATCTGCTATAACCCGGCATATCCTTATTTGATCATTATTCCCACAGTACTGCTTTCTGCCGGCATGCTGTTTTTCTTTACGCTGGGAGCTTCTATGGTTGGCGACATCTGTGACGAAGATGATTTAAAGACAGGGCGTCGCACGGAGGGAAGTTTTTACTCGATATTCTGGTGGTTCATAAAAATGGGAACCGCATTAGCCAGCTTTGTCGCGGGTGCGCTGATCGTATTTACTATGTTTGATGAAACCCAGGTCATAAAAGTGGATGCCTTGCAGGGTAGTATCAGGGTGTTGCGCAGCGAGTTGCAATCCAGGAAAGACGGCAAATCCCAAACAGGAAACTTTGTGGAGTTGATCGGGAAAGCCAGAATGCGTTCAAATGAGCTCATGTCGCACCTGGAAACCAAATCCCTGGAAACCAAAAACAGCAAGGAGCATTATGTAGAGCTTATGCAAAACATTACAGGGGTGGATAACCGGCTTGCAAACTTGAACACAACATTACCTCCGGAATTCCTGGATAAAGAGCTCGACATTATTGAAAACGAAATCGTACCACTCACAAAACAGACACCCTTTACGCTTTTGATGATGCGTGTGGTGGAGATTGGACTGCCACTGTTATTGGGCATCTTTTCGATTTTCTTTATCCTCCGGTACTCTCTGACTGAAAAACGATCTCATGAAATTAAAGATCTTCTCAAGCAAAGAAAAATGAAACGTTCAAAAGAAGAAGAAAATGCTAAAGAATAAGCGGTTGTGTAGTATAACCGACGGGTTAACCCGTCGGTTAATTCCATTGAACCCGTCATTTAGTTCCCTTTAAAAATTGAAATAAATTAAACAAGAGAATGACATTTAGTATTAAAGAAGATAGTTTTTATCTTAAAGACAAAAAGGTGTTCCTCAATTCTGGGGAGATACATTATTTCAGAATTAAGCTCGAGCTGTGGGACAAGCATCTGGAAGCAGCTAAAGAGGCCGGTTTAACTACCGTTAGTACTTATGTTCCATGGGCATGGCACGAATCAGAGGAGGGCGTTTTTGATTTTGAGGGCAAATCATGCCCGGAACGCGATCTTAAAGGTTGGCTTCAGCGATGTCAGGCTCATGGATTACATTGCATCGTGAAACCAGGGCCATTTATTCTGGCAGAGATCCGGGGGGCCGGACTGCCAGATTGGTTTTTGGATCAATATCGTGACGAGGTCAAGATGCGCAACAGCAAAGGTGAAATAGTTCAAAGTGACGGAGTCAGCCTGTTTAATCAGAAATACCTGGAAAAGGTTACGCTGTGGTATGATCAGATCATGCCGTTCATCAGTGAACGCGAAATATCAGCCGGCGGTCCGGTCATCATGATGCAGATCTGCAATGAGATCGGCGTATTCTCCTGGTTGGCGCATCAGGGAGACTATGGTAATGCTGTGAAGGATCGTTTCATTTCATACTTATCAGGTAAATTTACCAGTATTGCAGAAGTGAATAGTTTATGGGAAAAAGATTACCGGGACTTTTCTGATGTAGAACTTCCTCCGGACGGCAAGCTTGCTTATATATCAAAAGGTGATCGCAGCCGTGATTATGAATGGCACTGTTTCTGGAGAACCTATTATGGCGACTATTTGAGAATGCTGACCGGCATGGCAAGAGAAAGAGGTGTAAATGTTCCGTTATTTCACAATCTTCCCGGCTGGATCTATGGACATGGCTATGAATTTCCGGTCAATATCACCATGTATGAAGATTTATTCGGTGATAAGAGTGAGATCATTTTCGGAGTCGATCATATTCCGGAATTCTTATCATACCGAAACATGCATGATGACCGGATCATTAATGATATAACTTATGCGATGCAGGGAAACAAGCCGCTGTTTGCTGCTGAGTTCCAGAGCGGCTCCCGTGAATATCATGTGGTAACGAATCCGCGTGAGATGGAACTCTTTTACAAAGCCAGCATTGCTAATGGACTGACCGGTTGGAACTACTATATGTTCTCGCAGGGGCGCAACCCAAGGCGCAAGGGCTATTCCGGAGAAACTTTTTACTGGTTCAACCCGCTCACGCCGGAAGGCGAGCGGACCAGTGCCTTCCCGCTGGTCAAACGCATGAGTAAAATTGTTAAAACCCACGAAAGTATTATCGTTGATGCAAAACGTAAAGCCGAGATATGCGTCCTTTTCTATCCTCCATATTATGCAACGGAGCTGGAAAGACCTGTTGAAGGAGTGTGTGAACTTCAGTTCACACCATCTGCAATCCGCAGGCCGGCATATTTCGACGGATTGCTGAAAGTACTTCAGGTGCTTAATATTGATTATGATATGGTTGTTCTGAGTAAGGCTTCTGCGGATACTTTGAGAAACTACAAACAGGTGTGGGCATTCAGCACGGATGAGATGAATGCCAGGGATCAGCAGACCATTGTTGATTATGCCAAAGCCGGCGGCAATATTGTCCTTTTCCCATATCTGCCTGACCGTGAGATGTCGCAGAATCCATGTACAATCATTCGCGATGCCTTGTCAGTGGAGCCATCCGGAAAGGAAATCATCGATTCGCCATTGATCGATATTTATGACCTGAAAGATATCAAGTGCGCCAATCCACAGATCACCTATTCGGAAGAATCACTCTCCGGAGCAGAAATTATTGCCCGGACTATTAAAGGCACTGCATGTGGATTTACAAAATCTCTCGGAAGCGGATCCCTGGTTCACCTGGGAACATGGATAGGATTTGACACGGAAGGACATAAACCGGTTTATGAAGCAATTCTGAAGAGATCAGGCGCAAAGCTCAGGCAGGCATCAACCGGCAATGATAATCTCGCTGTAAGAGAACGCTTCACAGATCAAAATTCCGCCGTCCTTTTCGTAGGGAATTACTACAACGAAGAACATTCTGGCAAAGTTACCTATACTCATCCTGAAAGTGGTGAAGCTGTCACAATTCCTTACACGCAGAATGAGATGCTATGGCCGGCATTATACGGTGTATTAACTCCGGTGTGCATGGAAGTTTCTGACGGATTAAAGATCCTGCACAGCACCTCTGATATTCTCGATGTCGCAGAGATTGATGGTCAACTTGAGATTACCCTGTACGGAGATCGTGATCTGGCCGGGGAAATCGTCTTTGAAGGTGCGGATGTTCAAAGAATACAATCTGCAACAATAGATTGTGAATCCGTTAAAATGGTTCGTGACGACAAACGTATTGCATTCAATTACAGCCACAAACACGGGAAAGAAGTTATACTTACTGTTAAAAGAAACTAAATGAATATTAAAAACTCCCGCGGGCTCTCCTTTGATTTCCTGGAAAATGGCTCGGTGAAGAGTATAGAAGATGATCCGATCAGAATAAGCCTCAAAGCGGCAACACCTTTTTCAAGATCAGGAGCAAACCTCTATTTGAGAAAAAGGACAAAACCCTTTGAATACACAGCCCTTTTTGGTCCGGAAAGCAATAGTCGCTTCAAAGCAGGAGAAGATGCGTTTGTTGCTGAAGGCAGCTGGGCTGGCCTCAAATATACATGTTTACTGCAACTTTCAAAAAAGAGCTTGAGCTGGCAGTGGAGTATTGATATTAAAAATATATCTGACGATGCTGTTGAACTGGATTTAATTCATGTACAGGACGCCGGGCTAAAGCCGGTGACTGCCGGGTTGATCAACGAGTACTATGTAAGCCAATATCTTGAACGACGTATTCTTGAAGATAAAAACTATGGTTCTGTTATATGCTGCCGTCAAAACATGAAAGAATCTGTTGGTCATCCATGGTTAATGATGGCTTGTAAAAATGGAGCGACCGCAGCAAGTGTTGATGGCATGCAGTTTTATGGCAAAACCTTCCGGGAAACCGGAATTCCGGAAGGTTTGCTGACAGACAAGCTGGGGGGCGAATATTCCGGGGAATCGTCTGTTCTTGCCTTGCAGGAAAAACCATTTAAACTGGCCGCCGGGGATGATCATAAAAGTGTTTTTGTCGTAACCTATTTGCCGGATCACCCGCAGGCCACTACAGATGGTGATTTGAATCGTTTAACCGGCCTTATGCTTGAATTTGATGATCAAATTCCTTATGCAGGTTCGCACGATTTGATTACCCCGGTCAGGAACTTATTTAATTCATCTGCTTTTTTACCGGTTGATGATTTAAGTGATGAAGAGCTTAACAGGTTTTTTGATAAAGAGAGGCGTCATTGCGAAGAAGAAAATGGTCAGTTGTTGTCATTTTTCAGCAAGCAAAACAACCATGTTATGTTACGGGCTAAAGAGATAATGGTTGACCGCCCGCATGGGAATATTATGCAAGCTAAAGCAGGGTATGTGCCTGATGAAAATATTGTATCCACAACCTCATTTGCATATGGTGTTTTCAATTCGCATCTTACGCAAGGTAATACAAATTTTAATATTCTGCTTTCCGTTTGTTCCAGCCAGTTTAATCTGGCACTGGAGACAGGGCAAAGAATCTTTGTTGAGGTTGATGGCCGGCAATATTTGCTTGGAGTTCCCTCTGCTTTTGAGATCGGCTTAAATCATTGCCGATGGATATATAAACATGGCGGTTATTGCTTCCAGGTTCGCACCTGGACATCTAAATCCGCCCCACAGGTCAATTTGGACTTCAAAGTGATCAGTGGTAATCATGTTAAGTTGTTAATTACCCATCATTTTGATGAGACTAATGGCTGGAATATTATCCCGGGCAGTACAACCGGTGAATATGTAGCTAGGCCAAAAGCAGATTGTATGATTGCAGGCAAATTTCCGCATGCACGATTCAGGATAATAGTTCATAGTGTTATTGCTGATTACAAGGTTTGTGGCGATGAGGTGCTATATTCCAATAACAAAAGCCAGGCGGGTTCTTTATTTGTCCTCGACATCCGGGAAACATCTGATTTTTGTATGAGTTTTATGGGTGAAGTATGTTCCGTTGCTGAGGCAACTAAAATTGAAGATGCGGATGATCAGTGGTTTTCAGATTGCCAGGATGCCCGGTCTGCCTGGCAGGACTTGTGTTTAAATCTCTCTCTGAAAGGGGATCAGGAAGACATCGCAGCCATCCGGGAAATCCTGCCATGGTATGGCATGAATGCACTTACTCATTTTTTAACGCCTTACGGGTTGGAGCAATTCGGCGGGGCTGCCTGGGGCACGCGCGATGTATGCCAGGGACCGCTTGACTTGCTATTATGCATGGAGAAGTATGATGCAGCCAGACAAGTATTGCGCATCATATTCTCGAATCAGAATCCGGATGGCGGATGGCCGCAATGGTGGATGTTCGACAGCTACTCAAATATCCGGGCTGATAGCGCTCATGGAGATATTTTTTACTGGTGTATTATTGCTCTTAGTAACTATATTAAAGTTACCGGCGATCTGAAACTCCTTGATGAGATTTTACCTTATTACCATGAAAATGGTGTTGCCAACGCTGAAAAAACGCCACTCAGCGAACACGTTGACAGGCTTATCAATATGATAGTTGATTCATTTATCCCGGGTACTGCGTTAGTACCTTTTGGCGGCGGTGATTGGAATGATTCCCTGCAACCGGTCAGCAAGGAATTGGCGCAACGCATGATTTCAAGCTGGACGGTTGAAATGAATTATCAGGCCTTTGCGCAATACCAGGTGGTGTTTGAGCAGAGCGGCAATTCAGGAAAAGCTGACGAATTGAAAGAGATCTGTGAAAAGATCAAAGCAGATTTTAACAAATACCTGGTAAAGGATGGAGTAGTTGCAGGTTATGGCCTGGTTGAAGAAGACCGCAGTATCAGTGTGCTGCTACACCCCAGTGATGCTAAAACCAATATCCGGTACAGTATTTTGCCGATGAATCGTGGTATTATCAGTGAAATATTTACAAAAGAACAGGCTCAGCACCACCAGGAACTTATTGAACAGCACCTGAAAGGCCCCGATGGCGCTCGTTTGATGGACCGTCCCCTCAAATACAAAGGGGGTATTCAAACTATTTTTCAGAGAGCCGAAAGCAGTACATTCTTTGGTCGCGAGATTGGCCTCATGTATGTGCATGAACATATTCGCTATGCAGAATCACTGGCCCTTACAGGCAGGGCAGATGCTTTTCTGAAAGCGCTTCGTCAGGCAATTCCGGTTGCATACAGGGATATTGTGCCCTGTGGGGATATTCGCCAGTCAAATTGTTATTACAGCAGTTCAGATGTCACATTTAAGAGTCGTTATGAAGCTGATGAACGATACGATGAAATAAAAACGGGTAAAATTACTCTTAAAGGCGGATGGCGGGTTTATTCCAGCGGTCCTGGCATTTATATCGGCCTGATCGTATCACGATTGCTTGGTTTACGGACTGAATCCGGAAATATAATTATTGATCCTGTAATTCCACATTCTTTAGATGGTTTTTCTGCCTTTATGGATTTTATGGGTCATCCTGTGAGGTTCATTTATGCAATAAAGGAAAGTAATTTTAGCCCCAAAGCTGTTTTCATTAACGGCAAAGCTATTAAGTTCATTTATGAAGATAACAAATATCGCCAGGGTGGGGCAGTTATTCCAAAAGGACAATTTTTAGCCATGTTGGATCAGCAGGATAATATAGTTGAGATACAATTGTAGTGATTCTTTGCGTTAACAAAAAGTGCGTTGATTATCAACCAAATAACTTTAGTGTATTTTAGTGTTTTAGTGATTTAGTGGCAGAAAATGGACTTTTTATAACAATATTTGACCTATGTTAAGGAAAACAGTGCTCCTATTATATTTGTGCACTTCGCTCTCAGCGACATCACAGGAGTACGATTACATCTACACCTTTTTTGGCAAGAGGGATAATGGCGCTGACCTGGTCGAAACGGCTTTTCTGATGCAGGGATTGCTGGCAGCAAGGCAGTATTTCTCAGGAGATAATGTGCAGGAAAAGATGATCAGGGAGAAAATTACCAATATCTGGGAAAAAGTGGAATGGGATTGGTTCAGGCAATATCCCGACAATAAATTTCTTTACTGGCATTGGTCGCCGGACCAGGAATGGGTGATCAATCACAAGCTGATAGGCTGGAATGAAACCATGGTTGTTTACCTGCTGGCCATTGCCTCTCCTTCACACCCGGTACCTGCAGAAATGTATTATACCGGCTGGGCCAACCAGGACAATACGGGGCAAAAATACCGTTCAAACTGGGGAGGCACTAAGGATGGGTCAATGTACACCACCGCCAGCGATGGCCCGTATGATTATTCCGCGGACGAGCCTATGCCCGGGCGGGATATCGGTAAACTGGCGCTCACGGGGGCAATCAGCTCCTTTCCTTACACACCTGAGGAATCCATGAAAGCATTAAAGAACTATTATTACAACTATGGCAGGTTTTTATAGGGAGAATACGGTTTCAAAGACGCATTTGACCTGACCGGTAACTGGTGCTCGGAAATTTACATGGGGCTTAACCAGGCGCCCATGACGGTGATGATCGAAAATTACCGCACCGGCCTGGTGTGGAAGCTGTTCATGCAGGATTCGGAGGTCCAGGAGGGATTAGAGAAACTTTAATTGTCGTTTGTCAATTCCGCATTGTCGATGGTCGAAGGATTGAATCATTCATTAAAATTAACATCTTGTTTTTTATATTCTTTCATTTGCCTGGTAGGTTCTATAATTGAGAATCCGCTCCATAATTTATCGTCAAATTGATCAACATATATCACATCCATGTATTCCTGCTGTTTAAAATCTTCATATTGACTGTCAGAAATTTCCCTGTCATCAAGAACATAATATTCAATCGAATTTTCAGATCTGACAGAGATATCCATTTCAATATCAAAATCCATAAGTTCCTTATCGAAGAGCACTCTTTTTCTCTTCTTTGATATTTCCAGGTTTCTGTTTACGCTGACTTTGGTACCGGCTTTCTTAGAGAAATACTTCAATATATAATTACTGCCTTTCTTCTCAAAATAGATTGATCCGCTAAACTGAGTTTCTGTATATCCAATACCAAGGAGATGTACATCATGGCCAATTTTGCCCGGGGCATATTCATAATCAGCTCGGATTAAGGCAAAAGTATTTACAGAGATATACATTCTGCCAACATAAAGCCCGTTATCCTCCGGCTTGAAATCTATGATATATACATCTTCTCCATTAAAGCTGGTACCACCGGTAAGCGAATATGTGTATCGGCCTGTTTCGTGCAAGAATTCCCATTGGTTCTTATTATCCAATAAACTATAGCCGAGGTGAGATTCGATACCACGACCAAAATACGATAGCTTCCTTTTATTCTCGTCAAGCGTATCTTTAACAGGTTCAGGATTTTCAGGAGTTTTATCAATTTTTTGGCTGAAAATTCCGCTTTTGAATTTCCAATACTCATTCTCTTCCGTCGTGGTAAAGAGATTCTCAAAAATCGTATCAAATTGTTCAAGCTCATCAATATCTTTCTCTTTAAGTGAAACTGTTCTGATAGGATCAACCTTAAGCTTGACTGAATCTTCCTGGTTTTTTGTAATGTAAATATTTCCCAGGAAATCTGTATACGAAGTAGTATGCTTTGGAATTTTTTCTTCAAACAATTGTAACGCTTCCCTATTCAACTCAGGGATCGTGCTTTTTTTATAATTGAGGCTGAATGAATCAAAATCTGCAATATCTCTTTCCCGGATAAATGTTTGCCTGACACAGGTCGTTTGTTGATAATTCGATTCTTTATTCTTTAGTACTTTTTTAACAATTGATACCGGATCAGGGGGGTTGCCAAAGATTAGAGTTTCACTTAAATTATAGATTTCTTCTTTCAAATAAATAACCGAAGAAGTGTCTAACTGACCAATAAGTACTTTTTTGGATTTATAACCAATGTATTGAAAACATATGGTGTCGGTTTTATCCGGATCTGAAATATCTATTGAGAAATAGCCATTCTCGTTGCTAATTGCACCTTCACTTTTATGTAAAACATATATATTGGCATAAGGAAGAGCTGTTTGCTTATCTATGTCAAGAACTAATCCCTTTAGTTCCTTGTTAGCAAAGCGACTTTTATTGGTTTCAATAATTGTTGAGTCTTGTGTTGTCTGCGCATGACCGTTAGCAACTAATAATAATGTAAAAAGTATTGACAATAAATATGGTCCTTTCATATTATCTTTTGTGTCAAGGTATAAAAACCTATTGAATTCAAAATTACACAATTGGTATACTTAATCCGCGGTCATCCGCAAAAATCCGCGGTATCCGCGTGCTATAATAGAACGCGGATGAACGCGCCCGCCCGAACGTTCCGTCCGGTACGGGCGGGAATGCGACGGATTTACGCGGATAATTTAATTTCTAATGTGGTTTGCATCAATCGAAGCTTAAATGATCGTGAGTTAGCTGCACTGCTTATATATTGATATCACCCAACCGATTTTCTTTGTTCCCAATCTCAAACCAATTCACTAAATTTGAAAATCAGAAAAGGACCTATTAACCTCAAACAGGATAATATGAAGCTAATCTCATTTTCATGGTTAAGATGGTGAAATGAATGAGTTGACCGTAAATGATCAGTCTAATCCAAGCAGAACAGAGACCATAAAAAGCTGGAAATAATCAAATCTTATACTAGAATATTCAAAAATGAAGAGACTTAAAAAATACCTTCTGACATGTCTGCTTCTGGTAATTGCATTGCACGCCGGGGCACAGCAAAAGACCTGTTGTAATCCCGTAAACATCGACTATGGTTACACACCGATCCCTAATTTCAGCGAATGGGGGAAGCACCGGGCAACAGCCGATCCGGTGATAGTCAATTACAAGGGTGACTATTTTTTGTTTTCGACCAATCAATGGGGATATTGGTGGAGCAGCGATATGGTACAGTGGAATTTCGTTCCCAGGAAATTTCTGCGCCCCTGGAATGAAGGTTACGATGAACTTTGTGCCCCGGCCGTGGGAATCATCGGCGATACCATGCTGGTGTTCGGATCAACTTACACCAGCAGTTTTACGATCTGGATGAGTACCCATCCCAAAACAGATGACTGGCATCCCCTGGTGGATTCCTTCGCTATAGGAGGTTGGGACCCGGCTTTCTTCACTGATCACGACGGCCGGTTTTATATGTACAATGGGAGCAGTAACCAGTATCCGCTTTTTGGAGTCGAGCTTGACAGGAAAACCATGCAACCCCTGACAACCCGCAAAGAGATGTATATCCTTGAATCCTGGCGGTATGGCTGGCAACGTTTTGGGGAAAACATGGACGACACCTTCCTCGATCCGTTTATAGAAGGGGCCTGGATGACGAAAAACAATGGGAAATATTATCTCCAGTATGGCGCTCCCGGAACGGAATTCAGTGGTTATGCCGACGGTGTGATTATCGGGGACAGTCCCCTTGGACCATTCGTACCACAATCGATGCCCTTCAGCTGCAAACCCGGTGGATTTGCCCGTGGTGCAGGACATGGGGCCACTTTTCAGGATAACTGGAGCAATTACTGGCATGTTTCAACCATTGCGATTTCCGTTAAAAACAATTTTGAGAGGCGGATCGGCATCTGGCCTGCCGGTTTCGATGCTGATGGTGTGATGTATTGTAGTACGGCCTTCGGGGATTATCCGGCTTATCTGCCAACCGGTGAAGCAGACCATCTGAAAAGCCGGTTTACAGGCTGGATGCTCCTGAATTACCAGAAACCGGTCGCCGTTTCTTCAACTTATGGCCAGTATGCTGCCAACTTTGCCGTGGATGAAAGTATCAAAACATACTGGTCCGCTGCCACCAGCAATGAAAATGAGTGGATTCAGTCCGATCTGGGTGCCTTTTCCACCGTAATGGCAATCCAAATCAATTATGCCGATCAGGATGCGGAATTTCTTGGCAAATCCCTGGGAGTGTATCATCAATATAAGATCTTTGAATCAGCCGATGGAAAAAAATGGAACCTGCTGGTCGACAAAAGCGGTAATAAAACCGATGTGCCACACGACTATGTAGAATTGGCCAAACCTGTCAAAACCCGTTACCTCAAACTGGTGAATATCCACATGCCCACCGGCAAATTTGCCATCAGCGGATTTCGTATCTTTGGCCATGGATCGGGAGAAAAACCGGAGACTGTCAAAGAATTTCTCGTTCTCCGAACCGAGAAAGACAAACGCAGTGCCTGGCTGAGATGGAGTCCGGTTGACAATGCCTATGGCTACAACATCTACATGGGAACCGAACCAGGTAAATTGTACAATTCCATCATGGTTTACAGTGCCAACGAATACTGGCTCAAATCAATGGACAGGGAAAAAACGTATTACTTTACAATTGAAGCGATTAACGAAAACGGGGTAAGTGTTACCACCCCAATCATAAAATCAGAATAACCTGAATTAATCAATAAATTTACCATATCATGAAATCTAAATTATTTTTTCTGACAGCCTTCATTGCGTTGAGCCTCCTGGTCGCATGTAAACAAAAACAAGAGCAGCCAGCCAACCGGGAAATGAATGTTTTTATCAATGATTTGATGGAAAAGATGACCCTTGAAGAAAAGATCGGCCAGTTGAACCTTGCTGCCGGGGGGGACATTGTCACGGGCCAGGCATCCAGTTCCGATATCGGGGAAAAAATCAAAGAGGGCAAAATCGGTGGGCTGCTTAATGTAACATCAGTTGAAAAGATCCGTGAGGTGCAAAGAGTAGCGGTTGAAGAAAGCCGCCTTAAGATCCCGCTGATCTTCGGGCAGGACGTGATACACGGCTACAGGACCGTTTTTCCTATACCGCTTGGGTTAGCCAGCAGCTTTGACATGGCATTGATTGAGCAAAGTGCACGTATTGCCGCAGTGGAAGCCAGCGCCGACGGTATTTGCTGGAACTTCTCCCCGATGGTCGATATTGCCCGTGATCCCCGTTGGGGCCGGATTGCCGAAGGCGCAGGGGAGGATGCCTACCTTGGCTCCCGTGTTGCAGCAGCCTTCGTTCGAGGGTACCAGGGCGATGATCTGTCGAAAAACAATACCATCATGGCTTGTGTCAAGCACTTCGCATTATATGGCGCTGCTGAGGCCGGACGTGATTACAATACAACCGACATGAGCCGTATCCGGATGTACAATGAGTATCTTCCGCCTTATCATGCTGCCATTAAAGCCGGCGCAGGCAGCGTGATGACTTCATTCAATGAAATTGACGGGATTCCCGCCTCGGGCAACAAATGGCTTATGACGGACCTGTTGCGCGATCAATGGGGTTTCAGCGGTTTTGTGGTAACTGATTACACCGCCATCAATGAAATGACCGTTCATGGCATGGGGGATCTGCAGACCGTTTCAGCCATGGCCTTAAGTGCCGGAATTGACATGGACATGGTTGGGGAAGGCTTCCTGACCACTTTGGAAAAGTCCCTGGAAGAAGGCAAAATTACCCGCGTCCAGATCGATCAGGCCTGTCGTCGGATACTGGAGGCTAAATATAAACTCGGCCTGTTCGAAGATCCTTACCGGTATTGTGATTTGGACCGCGCCAAATCGGAAATTTTTACCGAAGAACACAACCGGGTTGCCCGCGAAATCGCTGCCCAGACTTTCGTATTGTTAAAAAACGAAAACCAGGTCTTGCCTCTGGAGAAAAAAGGGAAAATTGCCCTGGTCGGACCCCTGGCCGACAATAAGTGGAATATGGCCGGGATGTGGAGCGTAGCTGTTGATCATACTCAATCTATTTCAGTGCTGCAGGGATTTAAGGATGCTGTGGGAGACCAGGCTGAGATCATTTATACCATAGGAAGCAATATTGTGGATGATCATGACCTGGATCTTTGGATCAGTACATGGGGAAGGCCTTCCATTGATACCATGCGCTCTCCCCTGGAATTGAGGGAGGAAGCTGTTTCGGTGGCTTCAACGTGCGATGTAGTGGTCGCCGTGATGGGCGAGGCCGCAGAAATGAGCGGTGAAAGCTCCAGCCGATCAGATATTTCTCTGCCAGGAAGCCAGAAAGAACTGCTGGAGGCGCTGCTGAAAACAGGAAAGCCGGTTGTCCTGGTGCTTTTCACCGGAAGGCCGCTGGCCATGAGCTGGGAACACGAAAATATTCCGGCCATTCTGAATGTCTGGTTTGGCGGCACCCAGTCCGGTAACGCCATCGCGGATGTTATTTTCGGAAAGGTCAATCCTTCCGGCAAACTGCCTTCTACATTCCCCCAGAATGTCGGACAGGTTCCCATTTTCTACAACCATAAAAATACCGGGCGGCCTCTTCCCGAAGGAAAGTGGTTCCAGAAATACCGTTCCAATTACCTGGATGTAACCAACCAGCCCCTCTATCCCTTCGGATATGGATTGAGCTATACCCGGTTTACCTATGGGGACCTGGTTTTAGATAAAACGCAACTAACCGGTAATCAGACATTGACAGCAAGCATCAGCCTCACCAATGCAGGCAAATACGATGGCGCCGAAGTGGTCCAGCTTTACATCCGCGACGTGGTAGGCAGCATTACCCGGCCGGTCAAAGAGCTTAAGGGTTTTCAAAAGGTGTTCCTGAAAGCCGGCGAAACCAAAACAATTACTTTCACCATAACCCCGGAAGACCTGAAATTCTACAACTATGACCTCAAATATGATTGGGAACCGGGTGAATTCGTCATTATGGTGGGAGGTAATTCAAGGGATGTTAAGTCAGCCAATATCAACTGGGTGAAATGATCCCAATTTATGGGTAACTTTACATTATAGAAGACAGAAGTCAGAAGTCAGAAGACGACTAATGGCAACCTTATGACTATCTAATGAATATTTAATAAGCAAATTCCCGAACTTAAACCTTAAAACTTAAACCTCAACACTTACATGGAATCCCGTCTCTTCCTCCTCGATGCTATGGCCCTGATCTACCGGGCCTACTTCGCCTTAAATAAAAATCCCAGGATCAATTCTAAAGGGTTGAATACCTCGGCAATATTAGGATTTGCCAATACGCTGTATGATATCCTGAAAAATGAAAAACCCAGGTATATCGGTGTGGCTTTCGACACCTTTGCCCCTACCCTGCGCGCCGTGGAATTCACCGCATACAAAGCCCACCGTGAAGCGATGCCGGAAGATATTGTCACCTCGCTGCCCTATATTCGCCGGCTGATCGAGGGATTTAACATTCCTATTCTTGAGAAGGAAGGCTATGAAGCCGATGATATCATCGGTACCCTGGCCATAAAAGCACAGCAAAAGGACTTCACAACCTTTATGGTTACTTCCGATAAGGATTTCGGCCAACTGGTCACCGATAAGATATTCATCTATAAACCCTCACGGTTGGGAAACCAGTCAGAGATACTCGGTGTGGAAGAGGTTTGCCGCCGTTACCAGATCGAACGTCCTGAACAGCTGATCGATATCCTGGGGCTTTGGGGCGATGCATCCGATAATATACCGGGTATACCGGGCATCGGGGAGAAAAGAGCCATCGAATTTATCCAACAGTATGGCAGTGTGGAAAACCTGCTGGCAAATACGGATAAGTTGCAGGGTAAGATGAGGGAGAATGTCGAAGCTTTTGCCGAGCAGGGACTTCTCTCCAAGAAGCTGGCTACCATCATGCTGGATGTACCGGTGGAGTTCGAAGAAGACCGGCTGATCCTCGATAAGCCTCACACAGAATCCCTCAAAGAGCTTTTCGACGAACTTGAGTTTCGCACTTTTGCCAAAAGGGTTTTTACAGACATCTCTGTGCAGGAGCATGATCAGGAAGCCGGGTCACAGACAGCACAACCGGCACGGCATGACCTGTTCAGCGCCCTCTCAACCGGGGAGAACGGGACTCCATCTTCCGACAGAAATACCCTCAGGGATATAAATGCTGAATATCACCTGGTAGACACTGCCGAACAGCGGATAGTACTGATCAAACGCCTGAAGCAGGAAAAATCCTTCTGCTTTGATACGGAGACAACCGGCCTGGATCCCAACAATGCCGAACTCGTCGGGATTTCATTTGCTTTTAAACCAAATGAAGCTTTCTTTGTCATAATGCCTGAAAATTACCAGACCAGCCTTGAGATTGTAAGGCAGTTCAAACCTTTTTTCGAGGATTCAACTATTTCTAAAACAGGCCAAAACCTGAAGTATGACATTGCTATCCTGAAATGGTATGAGGTAGAAGTGAAAGGCAAGCTCTTCGATACTATGCTGGCACATTACCTGCTCGAGCCCGATATGCGCCATAACATGGATTACCTCGCAGAAACTTATTTGAATTACAAAACCATCCACATCGATGAACTGATTGGCAAGAAGGGTAAAAATCAGCTTACCATGCGGTCGGTCATGCCCGATTTGATTGCTGAATATGCTTGCGAAGATGCCGATATTACCCTTCAGCTCAGGCATAAGTTTGATCCTTTGCTCGACCAGGGCGGATTGCGGAAGCTCTTTGATGAGATCGAGATCCCATTGGTCCCGGTCCTTGCTTCTATGGAAGCCGAAGGGGTGATGCTCGATACCGAAGCGCTGAAGGAATACTCCATCCAGTTGGGAAAAGAAGTCGTTGAAGTGGAGAAACAGATTTTCGATCTGGCCGGGCAGACGTTTAACATTTCCTCGCCCAAGCAACTCGGTGAGATTTTGTTTGAGAAACTGCGGATAACCGATAAGCCTTCCCGCACTGCAACCAAGCAATATTCAACCGGTGAGGAAATACTGGTGAAATTGCTTTACCGCCACCCGATCGTCCAGCTTATCCTTGATTACCGCTCCCTTACCAAGCTGAAATCGACCTATGTCGACACTCTCCCGGAACTGATCAGCCCGCGTGACCGAAGGATACATACTTCTTATAACCAGGCCGTGGCCGCCACAGGAAGGCTGAGTTCCAACAACCCGAACATGCAGAACATTCCGATCCGGACCGAAAGGGGCCGTGAGATCCGTAAAGCCTTTGTCCCTCGTAATAAGGACTATATAATGCTTTCAGCCGACTACTCGCAGATCGAATTGCGGATCATCGCCGAACTTAGTGAGGACACGAATATGCTGGAGGCATTCCGGAACGGTATTGATATTCACGCTGCTACGGCCGCCAAGGTCTATGGCCTGCCATTAAAAGAAGTTACTTCTGAAATGAGGAGGAACGCTAAAATGGTCAACTTCGGAATAATTTACGGCATTTCTGCCTTCGGGTTGTCTGAACGGCTTAACATACCCCGGCGGGAAGCTGCCGATATCATCGAGGCTTACTTCCGGCAATACCCGGGCATCAAACAATACATGGAAAAAACCATAGTCTTTGCCCGTGAACACGGTTACGTAGAAACCGTCAAGGGCCGGCGCCGCCACCTTCGTGATATCAATTCGGGAAACGCCGTCGTGCGCGGTTTTGCCGAACGCAACGCCATCAACGCCCCGATTCAGGGTTCTTCCGCCGACATGATCAAGATCGCCATGATCAGGATCTATGATGAATTCAATCACCTTAAGCTGAAAAGCAGGATGATCCTCCAGGTCCATGACGAATTGGTGTTCGATGTACACCGTTCAGAACTGGAAATAGTCAAGCCAATCATCCAGGACAACATGCAGCAGGCTATCCCGATGAGTGTGCCGATTTTGGTGGAGATGAATACAGGGGAGAATTGGCTGCTTGCCCATTAAGGCATTATTTTCTTAACTTTGACCGACTAAATCCAATGTTATGGAGCTTAAGGCCGACCATCGCATCGTCATGACCCTCGACGCCGGCGGGACGAATTTCGTTTTCAACGCCGTCCGTGGCGGGGAAGAATTGTTTGAGCCTCACCGGATCAAGGCTAAAGGAAACACCCTCGAAGAGGTGCTGAATAAGATCATCAGCGGGTTCAGCAGCGTTAAAGGGGCGCTGGATGAAAAACCGGTAGCCATCAGTTTCTGCTTCCCCGGTCCGGCCGACTATCCGCGCGGCATCATCGGTGACCTTGAAAACCTGCCAACCTTCCGTGGCGGTGTTGCATTGAAAGATATGCTGGAAGTAAAATTCGGCATTCCGGTATTCATCAATAATGATGGTGACCTTTTTGCCTATGGCGAAGCAATCGGCGGGATACTCCCGGAAATTAACGCCAGGCTTGAAACCGCCGGAAACCCAAAGAGATACAACAACCTTTTCGGGGTCACGTTCGGTACCGGTTTCGGGGGAGGCATCGTCAGCAACGGGCAGTTGTTCATTGGCGATAACTCGGCCGGAGGCGAGGTGAACCGCATGCGCAACAAGCTTTACCCGGCGACCAGCGCGGAAGACAGTACTGCCATCCGTGGCGTCCGACGTGTTTACGCGCGTGAAGCCGGGATTCCTTTCGATGAAGCCCCAAATCCAAAGGAAATCCAGGATATGGTCCTGGGAACCCTTGATGGGAATCGTAAAGCTGCCTTGAAAGCATGGGAAGAAATGGCCATCGTTGCCGGCGACACCCTTGCCAATGCTATCACTCTCATCGACGGTATTATAGTCATTGGTGGCGGGCTGGCCGGGGCTTACCAGGTATTCCTGCAACAATTGGTGGATGAAATGAATGCGAATTTTCACTCGATCGATGGGCATAACCTTCCGCGCCTTGAAATTACAGTACTGAACCTGGAAAATCCGCTGGAAATGGCTAAATTCCTTGAAAACCAGTCGCGGGAAATAAAAGTTCCTTTAAGCAAGCGGGTTGTCAATTATAATCCAAGCCGTTACATCGGCGTCGGCGTAACTAAGTTGGGCACTTCCCGGGCTGTCTCCATCGGATCGTACGCTTATGCCCTGACGAAACTGGAAAAATCATATCAATGAAACTCTTTCCCATCGAAACCGGCAACCTCAAACTCGACGGCGGTGCCATGTTCGGCGTGGTGCCCAAAACCTTATGGTCGAAAGTCTATCCTGCCGACGAAAACAACCTTTGCAACTGGGCCATGAGATGCCTGCTGGTAGTTGACGGTGACCGGAAAATATTGATCGACAATGGAATCGGCGACAAGCAGGACTGGAACTTCCTCCGGCATTATTACCTCAATGGTAAAGACACCCTTGAAAGTTCACTGGCAAAAGCCGGTTGCACAAAAGAAGACATTACCGACGTGATCCTCACCCATCTCCACTTCGATCATTGCGGTGGGAGTATTGCTTGGAACCACGAGCGAACCGGCTATACACTGGCATTCCCGAATGCAACTTATTGGGTCAGTCGCCAGCAATACGGATGGGCCGTGGAGTCCAATCATCGCGAAACCGCTTCTTACCTGAAGGAAAACATCCTGCCGATTGAGGAAAGCGGACATCTTAAACTGATTGAGGAAGAAGGAGATATCCTCCCGAATATCTCCATAAAACTTTACAACGGCCATACGGAGGGACAAGCTATACCGCATATCAGGTATAACGGAAAAACAATCGTCTTCATGGCCGACCTGCTCCCTTCCACGGCCCATGTCCCTATGCCCTGGATCATGGCTTACGATACCCGCCCGCTTGATACACTAAAGGATAAGGAAAGGTTTTATAAAGAAGCTGTGGAAAACGATTATATCCTGTTCCTGGAGCACGATCTTTACAATGAGTGTTGTACTCTTCATAAGACGGATAAAGGAATTAAGGTCAGGGATACTTTTTCACTTGAAGACATTAATGGCTGAAATTGAGGTATAACCACAAAGAAGTCCCCAACTTAAAATTTAAAATTTAAAACTGTAAATCTGCTAGTCTTCCTCTTTCTCTTTCTCTTCGTAATCCTTCAACAGCTTATCCTGGATTTCGCTTGGCACCGGTCCGTATTCGGCGAATTTCATAGTGTAGCTGGCGCGGCCGCTGGTGAGTGAGCTAAGCGCGGTGGAGTAGCGGTTCAATTCTGCCAGGGGCACCCTGGCACGGATAATCGAGCCTTCCATGCCCATGATGATGGCACGGCGGCCCTGTAAATCGGTCATGACGCCACCCATTTTATCTGCCGGAACGAAAACTTCCACATCGTAAATCGGTTCGAGGATCTTTGGACTGGCTTCCTTGAAGGCCATGCTGAATGCGGTACGTCCGGCGAGTCTGAAGGAAATTTCATTGGAGTCGACCGGGTGCATCTTGCCATCATATACGTAAACCCTGATGTCGCGGGCATAGGAACCCGTGAGTGGGCCCTGCTCCATGCGTTCCATGATCCCTTTCTGGATGGCAGGCAGGAAGCGGGAGTCGATGGAACCTCCGACGATACAGTTGTAAAATATCAGCTTTCCACCCCATTCCATCTGGATTTCATCTTTTCCCCTGACGGAAACGGAAAATTCCGATTCACCCTTTGAGATGGTGAGCGGTGTAACCGATGACTGCCGCATGGTTTGTTTGAGCTTGAACCCCGTGGCATCAGGTTTTCCTTCTTCATGCGGTTCTATGACCAGGTGGACTTCACCGAACTGGCCGGCGCCACCCGACTGCTTTTTATGCTGGTAGGTAGCCTGGGCAACCCGGGTGATGGTTTCACGATAAGGGATGCGCGGTGGCAGATAGCTCACCTGGATCTTGATGTTGTTTTCAAGATGCCATTTGGCAATGTTCAGGTGCAATTCGCCCTGTCCTTCAAGGATAAGCTGACGCAACTCTTTTTTATATCCGGAAATGATGGTCTGGTCCATCTTGTGCAACTCATTCAGCGCCATACCCAGCTTCTCGTCGTCAGTCTGGTTGACTGCCTTGACCGCTACCCTGAACTTGGAGTCGGGATACTCGATAGGCGGGATCTTTTCATCCGAGAATTTCGGCACGTTAAGCGTATGGTTTGTCAGCGTGTTTTTCAGCTTGATGGTAGCACCGATATCACCGGCAACCATCTTGTCGACCTTCTCACGGTTCTTTCCGGCGAAGGCATAAACCTGGGAAATCCTTTCCTTGGTTGAGTTGGTGCCGTTGATCATGTCCTCGGCTTCCTTGATCTCGCCGCCATAGATCTTGAAGAAGCTCACTTCGCCAAGGTGCGGTTCAATGGAGGTTTTAAAGACGAAAGCGATGGCCGGATCGGTCGGCTTGCAGGACATTTCCCTTCCTGAGAGGGTTTTAATGGCCGGCATTTCGTTCGGGGCGGAAACGTTGTTGATGATGAATTCCATTAGTCGTCCCACGCCCATATTCTGCTTGGCGTTTATACAAAGCACCGGGAAGATGCCGCGGTTGCGCAAGCCAAGGCGCAACCCTTTAAACATTTCCTCTTCAGTCAGCGTACCGTTCTCGAAAAAAGCTTCCATCAGTGTTTCATCATTAGCGGCCAGGTCTTCGATCAGCTTGGCCTGCAGTTCTTCAGCCTTGCCCTTTTCATTGGCAGGAATATCGAGGATCTCTGCTTTTCCGGTTCCTTCAGGGTACTTGTACATTTTCATCTTCAGCAGGTCTATGATGGAATTGAAGCCATGTCCTGTATTCAGAGGATATTGGCACACAGCTATTCCACCGCTGAACGATTGCTTAAGCTGGTTTACGGTATCGTCGAAATTGGAGTTGTCATGCTCGAGATGATTGATGGCAAAGATCACCGGTTTGTGCAATTTCGCACACAGGCGCCAGGTCGTTTCCGTCCCGGGTTCCACCCCGTTCTGGGCATTGACCACAGATATGGCTGCATCAACAACTTTCAATGCTGAGATTACTTCACCGACGAAATCATCGAAACCCGGGGTATCGATAATGTTGATCTTGTAGTTGTTGTAAAGTGAGTATAATACAGAAGAATAAACTGAGTTCTGACGCTCAATTTCGATATCGCGATAGTCAGATACCGTGTTTTTGTCTTCGATGGAACCCCTGCGGTTGATCACGCCACCTTCGAAGAGCATATCTTCGGCCAGGGTGGTTTTCCCGGTTTTAGCACCGCCGATCAAAGCGATGTTCCTGATCTCGTTGGTTTGAAATACCTTCATTTTCTAATATATTCTGAATGATTACAAGTTAGTTTCCGAATGAGGGTCGCAAAAGTATAAAAAAGCGGGGAATATTCAAAGGGAGTGATGAAAAAAGTAAATTGGCAACTGTCCAACTAAAAATCGCTCAAAGCTACTTTATTCACCATTTGCTTCACAGCCAGCCATTGTGTGTCATTCAGCTTCGGTCCGATCACTTCTATCACCTTCCCGGCGAGGATGGCGCCGATGCGGCCGCATTTGTCGAGGGGAAAACCTTGTGCCATGCCGTAAAGAAACCCGGACGCGTAAAGGTCGCCTGCGCCGGTGGTGTCGATGCTGTTGACATCGATAATGCCGATGCTGACCTGGTCTTTACCGCTCCGGATCAATGAGCCTTCTTTCCCGATTTTGACAACGGCGATCTCGCACAACTCCGCCAGTTTCTCTACTGCCGCAAGCGGTTCATGGCCCGTGAGGCTGCGGGCTTCGTCTTCGTTGGCAAAGACGATGTCGACATATTTCCTAAGCATTTTTTCGAGGAAATCCCGATTCTGGTCAACTACATTATAGCTGGCCATGTCCAGCGATATCTTCATGCCATTTTCACGGGCAAGTTTCAGGGCAGCTTCAAGGAGGGCATGGTTTTGGACGATATAACCTTCAATATGGAAGAAATCATATTGGGTAAAGAACTCCTGAGACAGATCATGATGACTCAGTTCGACGGCAGCGCCGAGGTAGGTGGCGAAGGTCCGCTCCGTATCCGGGCTGATCAGGGCTATGGCACGTCCGGTTTCCATATGGCTCTGGCTTAAGTGCGCATTGATGCCGGCGCTCACCATATCATCATGGAATACTTTTCCCATTTCGTCTGTCCCGATCTTCCCGATGAAGCCGGTTTCCATACGCATATTAGCCAGTCCGTGTATGGTATTCGCGGCTGAACCGCCGGAGCGGACCGTTTTTTGAAGGTGAATCGTTTCATCGTAAATTTTACGGGATCTGACGGCATCCACCAGGATCATGCTCCCTTTGGGAAGCCCGAATTGGAGGAGATAATCGTCATGGTCCAGCCGGGTCATGATATCTACCAGCGCGTTTCCCATTCCTAATAATTTCGCCATCAGCTTTCCTTATGAATAGATCAGGGGGCAAAGTTACAATTTCCGGGCAAATGGATCAGAATTGTATTCTCCAGGTGGCCATCGGATAGAAACCCATTGAAAAAACCCGGATGATTTCTCCTGTGGCCACATCGATACGGTATTGGTCGATGTTGGTATAGTTGCTCCGGTATTGCAGGTCGAACAGGAGCATGATGTTGGCATGTTTGACATTTCTGCGGTAGCCAATCCTCAGGCTGCCCCGGATGAAGTCGTCGAAGCGGACACTGTAAGCATTCTCCCAGTCGTAAACCACCTGTCCTTCAGCAACTGTCTTTTCCGGATCAAAGGGAAGATAGGGTCTTCCTCCGGTCCAGGTAGCCCGGAGGCCAAGAATAAAGAACTGGTTCTTCATTCTTCCGAAGGGCAGTTCGTAACCTCCAACCGCGTTGAAAACATACCGGTTATCGAATGCTGTGATGCGCTCCACATCGTCATAGCCCCGGTAATAGGACCTGTACAGTGATGCTGTAAAGAGAAAATAATAGTTCCTGTGCAGGAAACGCTCCAGGGTCAGGTCGAGGCCATAGTTAGAACCACTGCCCCGGCTGACCAGGCTGTCGTATCGCAGGATATAGTATTCAATACCCTCATTCAGCACGGAATACTGTGGAATGCTTTCTTTGACCGGGATCTGGTAAAGATACTGGTAATAGGCCTCTGCCTTAAAACGCATGTATTCCATGATCAAATAGTCATATCCTAATACCGCATGCATACTTCGCATGAAGTCCAGGTCCAGGTTGGTCATGACATACTGCCCTTCGGATACAGGCGACTGGGTGAAGTACATCATGGCCGGGACCATCTGGCTGTGCAGGCCGAAGCCGCCACTGAGCGAACTCACCGGTGTGAGATCCCATTTCAGGCTTAGCCTGGGCTCCAGTGCGAACGAGTTGTTCAGGGTAAAGTATTGGAAATGTCCGCCAAGCGAGGAGGTCACTTTCGGGCCGAAACGGTGCTTGAATCCGGCATAGGCCCTGAAAAGTCCCATGTTCTGATCAGCGTCTGTGTCATAGATATAGTTGCGATGCACATACTGGCTGTCGATAAAACTGACCATATACAAATCATAACTGATCCCGGCATCCAGGCTGCTCCTCGAACTGAATTTCTTCCTCATGTGGAAAGAGGCGGATGCTTTGTTCTCCCGTGACCTTTCCCCCGCCCAGTGGAACGGTTTTACGGAAGTAAGATCAAATGTATCGATGGTAGTTTCGATACCGGAGGTCATGAAAGATAAAAAACTCTGGAAACGGGTGTTTTCGTTGACGAAATAAATATGAGAAAGTCCGAGGGAGGCAAGACGGGAACTGGACAGGAGATCTTCGCCGTGGCCGGTGAAAAGCCATTTTTTCGGGTCTTTATTGGAATCTTTCAGGCTTATGCTGCTGAACCCTCCCAATCCGGTCACAGTGAAAATCCCGGCCTTTTTTGTCGGAAAGTGAAGCTTGAACGACAGGTCCTGGTAGTTGGCGCTTTCTTTCAATTTCACGCCGATGGCTTCTAATAATCCGGTGAAGGAGTATCTGTAGGCGGCAAGATAGGAGGAATTGTTTCCTTTTCTGAACGGCCCTTCCAGTCCGAATTCCAGGCCGTTGAAGCTCAACTCCCCCCAGTACTCCCGGCTGATTGAATTCCCGTTGCGCAGGTGAATGTCGAAGATGCCGCTGAGGGCGTTACCGTATTCAGCAGGAAAAGCTCCGGTAAGAAAGTCGGAATTGGCAAGCAGGTTTGTATTCAGGATGGTGACCGGGCCCCCCGTAGTACCCGTGGCCCCGAAATGGTTCGGGTTGAGTATCTCCATGCCGTCGATCCGGTACTTCAGGCTGTAAGGTGAGTTGCCGCGGATGATGATGTCGTTGCGGTTATCGCGGGTGCTCACCACCCCGGCGTAATTCGCTGCCATGCGCGCCGGATCCCCGTAGCTTCCGGCATACCGGCTGGTTTCATCGATGGTGAAGGAACGTGCGCTGATGAGTGCCATCGGGTTTACCGGCTGGTCTTTCCGCTGTTGCGCAATGATCTCCACCTCCCGGCCCTGGATGGGGATTTCCTCCATTTCAATCTTCAGCACCAGCTCCTTTCCAGCCGTAACCATCTGGTTATCAAGGGTGATGGTCCTGTATCCGATATAACTGATTTGTATGCGGTGCCTGCCGGTTGGAACATTGGTGATGATGAAGCTTCCTTCCTGGTCGGTGGAGGAGCCCATTACCGGATCAGTTGTGAGCACAGTGACATTGGCCCCGGGCAGAGACGACTGCGACGTCTTATCCACCACGGTCCCATGGATAGACTGCATCGGCATCTCCTGGGCAAAGAGTTGTCCCTGGATGAATATCAGGAGGATTGAAATACTAAATTTGGTAAGTGACCTGTTGGATATCATATTTCCAAATTACTTCATTTCCAAATTAAACTCCTCCAACTTCTCCCACTCTAAACTGACAAATTTTTCCCCGTCCCAATTCATCCTTGCGCGATAAAAGGTCTCGGCGAAAAATGCATACCGGGAACTCCGTTCGGGGTTTCGGACTATAAAAGTGGCTGTCTCCGGGGCGATGTTGTATTTTTTGACGATTTCTCCGGCCAGGATTTCGATCATATCCGTCACAGAGCTGCCTGGGTTGGATTCATAAAGTTCGGTAAGGATTATCAGTGCAGCAGGATCATTTCTCCTGATCATGATCCCGCAGTGAGATGGCATCTCCCATTTCCCGGCGAAATGAAAGATATCCGCGACGTATTTCTGCTGATTATCCATGATCCATCATCGCTCGATGAATTTTCCAAAACTCATTTTCGCCAGGTCCCTCCGTGGCATACGGTAAGTGCCTTGCCGCCGCTCCTTTTCGATCACCCGCATGATCAGTTTGAACATCTTCTGCTCCTGGGTTTCGTGCTGGTAGAACTTCTCCCAGGCATAGAAGTAAAGCTCCTGCAACCGGTCCGGCGACATATGCAGTGGCTGGAACACTACCTTGCCGGCGTTGTAATTGTTCCAGTCACGATCGATAATGCGGCCATCGCGTTCCATGTCGTCCCATACCTTCGTGTGCCGGAAGGGTGTCAATACGGTGAATTCAGCGAGGTCCAGGTCAACTTCAAGCAGGAAATCGATCAACCGCAGGATGTCGTCTTCCGTCTGATTGTCCATCCCTAAAAGGACGGTGGCCTCCACCGCAATGCCAAAATCGTGGTAACGCCGGATCCTGTTGCGGATGTAATCCGAATCGTCGATCACGGCCTGGTAAACATACCAGGCTCCTGCCTGCGCGGCAAGCTCAAGAATTTCCGGATCATCATCAATCGTATGGCTGCACCAGTTCTTTTTGAAAGGGATCATCATCCGGAACAGCTCTTTCTCCCATTCCTTATCCTGTGCCAGGGAATTGTCGACCAGGAAAAGCCGGTTGTTCTCCATTGCGTCCAGTTCCTCGGCGACTTTATCGAATGGGCGTGGCCTGAATTGGCGCCCGCCCAAAAATGAAGCGGCACATGGATAACAACTGAAGCGGCATCCGCGGGATGCCTGGAACAGGTCCACCATCCGGATACCCTTATGATAGTAAAGATCATCGTTCAGAATGCTGCGCCTTGCCGGGCCAATCAGGGAGACATCCGGAGGATGAGGGAGGTAGTTATAAAGTTTTTTGAGCTGTTCTTCCCGGAAATCGTCCAAAACCGCCTCCATCCTTCCTTCTGCTTCACCAAGAAAAACGCTGTCGGCATGTTCTGTGGTCTCTTCTGCGTGCAGCATGGTGGCCACCCCGCCGAAAATGACCTTCACCCCACGGCTGCGGTATTCATCTGCAATTTCCCAGCCCCTGCGGATCTGTGCGGTGATCATGACCGAAATGCCCACCAGGTCTGCCGGATCATCATAGCTGAACGATTGCAGGTTTTCGTCGATGAAATCAATGGTCACTTCATCCGGAAGTGTCGCAGCAAAGGCAGCAGGGCCAAGGGGAGGCAGGATAAAGGGCGTCTGGCTCTCAAGTTTGGTCCATTTGGGATATATCAGGCGGAAGATCATCGTTAAGGTTTGTAATGATAGTGTTCAAATTGCTTTTTCATCATATGATATACCTGCGCTTTTTGGGCATCATCAAAATTATAGGAATTTTTTTTGAAATCCCTTGTCTTTTCTATAAAAGATCGGATACGGCCCTCCAAATTGCCGGTGAACTCCAGTCCAAGGGCCTTGTATATCCCTTTGACCTCTGCCATAGGATCCGTTTCCAGGGCCTCATAACTTATTTCACAATATCTTGCGTCCGGAAGTGCGGCCAGGTCGCGTTCAATCACCGAATAAAACTTTATCAACCCTTCGGTGATCTCCTTCAGTTCAGGAAAGTACGGCTTGCCTTTCAGCTGGTTATCCCTGGCTATCACTTTCCAGAGATGCAGCGAAGAGGCCACCACTTTGTACGGATGGCGGTGAAGATGAATGAACCTTGCCCTGGGAAAGGTCTCGCAGAGAAAGGGAATACGCAGGGAATGTGCCGGGTTTTTCAGCAGGACGATTCTTCCGGAATCCCGGCGGATTTTGGTGCAAAAAGCCGTCAATTGCCTCTTCCACATCTCCTTCTTTTCCTGTACAGGGTTGAAATCCTGGTAATCATTGATGAAATACCCGGGTTCCCCGGGAAAAATGACTTTCAGCAACGGTGAGTCAAGGGTAAGCTTCACTAAAGCAAATTCATCCTCCTGGGCATCATCAAAGCCCAGCCTCACATTGTCCATCGGCCGTTTGCCGATCAGCGCCCCCATGATGGGCCGGAAATATCGTTCCGACACCAGGAAACTCTCAGGGAAGACGGCCTGGAAGAAAGTTGGGGTAACGAACTGTTTATCCAGGGCGAGAATCTGGTGCAGGAACGTGGAGCCGGTGCGCCAATGACCGATGATGATCACCGGATCATCCGGCACCGTGCAGGATTTTAGCTTTTCACCATAAACCTTTTTTTCGCGCATGGCGTGGAACGAAGCCCAGAAAGCATTCTGAAGGATAAAAAGCAATCTTCCGATGTTCCGGGGTGAAGGGGTGAAACCGTGCTTCCGCAATAATGTCATGAGTGGTCCCATGCGGATGCCGGTGAGGATGTAGGAATGCATGCAGCAGTGCGGTCAGAGCCCTTTTTCTTTGATCAGGAATTCAGCGATGCTGTCAACGGATTCAAGGACATTGCGTGCAACATTCTGGTCGGCGATACGCACCTGGTACTTCTCCTGGATAGCCATCACGAGTTCAATCCCGTCGATGGAATCCAGGTTCAGGATATTTTCTGCTGAGAACAGCGGCACGGAGTCCGGCACTTGTTCCGCACGAATATTTTTGATATTCAGTGTCTGGATGATGAGTTCCTTGATCTCCGTTTTCAACAATGTGGTCTCTACAGCCGTCATTTATCAGTGGGTTTATTTTACCAATCTATAAAGCTCATTAAAGAATTTCTGCTCTTCGTCGGCCTGGGCGTAAATCATCAAACTGAGTTCTTTGATCCGCTCCGGGCCAAGGTCCCGGCTCTTTCCGATTTTGGCTGCAAAGTAAGAAATATTCCGCCACTTGTCACCAATTTCCATCATTTCTTTCGACATAGTTTTCAAACGGTCATCTTTTGTAATGGCAGCGGCCTGCTGAAGAAAAGTGGCATACATGTAACGAAAGCCGCCTCCGCCGGTCCCCTGGTCTTCCAGGAAAATATTGATCTTCATCACCCGGTCTGAAAGATCCTCAATATCCCTGGCAATGGCAGGCCATTCATTCAACTTTCTGGCAAACATCCGTATTCCCTTCACGCCGAGAAAAGGTATGGGCAGCCGGGTCATATTGAATGCCGCTCTTTTTATACCTGTTATGATCGGCTTTTCAAGATCAATGTTATCAGGGATATGGTCTGTGTAAAACATATTCCCTTTGGGGGCCATCATACCACCGGCAAAACGGGCCGTCAGCATCTTTTGCTTGTCGAGCACGGATTTCTGCTTGTAATAGCTGTCACTCACCAGGTAATTGCTCCCATTCACCCCGAATACGATGACATAATGAGCATTGATATGAACCCGCTGCCAATCTGCCATATAATCCATATAAAAGAAATCAACCTGCACGGCAGTGGGATGCCCCTGCCGGATGGCTTCGTCCAGCGCGGATTCTCCCACTTCCGGGGAGCGGAAGTGCTTCTCATGGAACTTCACACCCAGCCGTTTTGAGATCTTTTTACGGATATTCCCGGGCTTGCTGCGCAGGATGAACATCGGAAAGGGTAGATCAGATGATTTGAGGTAGCCAAAAAATATCCCGCCCGATATCCCGAAAACCAATGGCTCCGTAATTGACATCCCAGCATGGTTCAGTAATGCTGTCACAGTACCTGTTTCACAATGCGCCGCCATCTTGTGCTCGAATGGAATTTCTGTCGCGTTCATTTAGTGAATATTAATTTCTTTTATTTGCTCAACTGTAATCCCAAAGACTATTGCATATTTCTGAAGGGTAACATCATCCAGCTTTGCAAAAAAACCGGGCCTGAAATGCTTGCGGAGCTTCCGCTTGCTGATCCCCACCCTCTTGGCCAGGTCGCCAGGGCCCATATCCTGCATCAACATGTAATAAAATACCGGGCTGATATTTCCCTCCTTCAGTTTTTCGTGTAATGCCTTGTCAAGGTTTTCTTTCTTCAGATAAAAATCGCTCAGAAAATGCTTCACCACATAAGAGCCGCTTTTGATCGCATCATACGACTCATCCTCCTTCTCTGCGAACAGGATCATCTCGTAATTTTTACCATCGATATAAAGGTCTTTTTCTTTCATCCCGGTTGTTTGTGCATCGTTCTATCAGGTTGATTCATCTTAATAGGTCCTGGTTAAGAATCAGCTTTTCTTCATCGCAAAAGTAAGGAGTTTCTTTACAAATTCAAGTGGTTGGAAATTGGATATTATTTTTTTACGGCTTCCAGGACCGAGAAAGGTGCAATGGTGCGGATGATCTTTGTCAGTCGAAATCCTGACCGGCTACAGAGGTCTGCAAATTCCTCTTTTGTTCTTTCTTTGCCTCCCTCAGTTCCGGTCATCATCAGCAAATCGACCAGCTTGCCTAAGGAAGGTTTATTATCAGGTTCTGTAATCGTTTCCAGGATGATCAGCTTTCCGTTTGGAGCCATCACAGAATGGACCTTTCTGAGCAGTCTTAGGCAATCCTCATCACTAAATGCATGAAGAATATTTTTCATGAAATAGGCATCGGCGCTTGCCGGAATATCATTGAAAAAATTTCCGCAAACAACCTGGAATCTTTCCTGCAAGACCGGTTCCCTGATCATTTCTTTTGCCTGATCCACAACATGATGCTGGTCAAACAGGATCCCCTTCATATCATTGTATTTTTCCAGAATGCAATCCAGCAGGATTCCATGCCCGCCTCCCACATCGACAAGTGTCTTAATGCCCTTGAAATCATAAGCCGAGAGAAGCGCCAGGGCAACCAGGCTTGAGGAATTGTCCATCGCCTTGTTATAAATTTCATTCTTTGCAGGGTTCCCTTCCAGGTATTGAAAAATCCCTTTTCCGAGCATTTTACGTGTATTACCTTCACCGGTCCGGATACACTCCGTGAAGTGCGTGAACAAAGTCATGTTGGTTTCGCCGAATTGGTGCAGGATCATATATTTCATCGAGTTGTCACCCTCTTTCAGAGCATACGAAAGGCGTGTATTCACAAACATTTTGCCCGGCAATTCCATGAAAATCCCTTCCCCCGCCAGGGTTCTCATCAGGCGGTAAAGGTATGCATCATTCGTACTGCTAAGGCCGGCCAGCTCTGTGATGCTTTTCGGGCCGTAAGCCAGGTGGTCGGCCAGGTTCAGTTCACAGGCAGCGACAATGGCTCTTGAAACCCAGAAACCCTGTGCTTTCTCATAAACAGCCAACGGAGGCGGGACCAGGCGGCTTGAAATCTTTATCAGCATCCTTCTGATGCGCAGACCCATAAAGTAGAGGAGCTGGTGAGGAAATTCCGGAAGAACTTTTCTCTTTTTCATATTGCCCTTTTCGTTCAGTTTGGATATGAAAGCAGGATAAAACTGTGATGGATCCCTTTGAAATGGTTATAGATCATGATATTCCTGATGTCATGCCGGTTTTCACTGGTTTTTATCCTGAGGATGTCCGGAACAGCTTGTTGTTTAAGCGCTTTCGCAGCGGCCCATGTGGCAAAGGCCGTGGAAGTAAGGTATTCTCCGCAAAGATGCTTCCAGGCAGCCTGGTTAAAGCCTGAAGGGAACACCCTGGAAAGAACATCCCTGTAAACCTTGTCGCTATCAAGGTCCCCGTTAAGACCGGTAAATACCCAATCGATCATTCCGGGCTCAAGGCCGTTCCTTTCCAGGAATAACAGGGCATTTGCAGCAATCATTTCAGTGTTTTCCGTTGAAAAAAGGGTCATCACATCTTTCAACACTGCGTATGTATTGTCCGATGGATTGTCCTGGAGAAAGAAGAAGGTAAAACCTTCCCCGGCAATGGTGCCTTCCGCTTCGGTATCAAACAGGCGCAGGTTGTTCACTGCTTGCCGCCGCCAGCGGTGAAGGCGGTCGGTGAGGATAAACTGGTTGGCAGTGATCTCGTCAAAACCACCGGCAAGGACGTTCCGGCTGTCGCCGCTTTTCAGGCCCAGGATGCCGTCCAGCAGGGCATGCTCAAAGGCAAAACTGCCATGGGCATAAGCCATGTTATAAGCGCAGTTGTTCAGCAGCATGGCGATCTGGGCACCGACCACGTTGTGGGTCGACTGTATGAAAGGGGTTGGCGGAAGCAGGCTTTCCTTGTTCCTGTATAAGGAAAGCAGGAATTTCTCCGAATCCAGCACGCTGCCCCAGCCCGAACCGGTGATGATGGCATCGGGCACCTGGTTTCCGGCATCGTCCAGGCAGATCTTTGCCGCTATCCATCCCAACCGGATCAGCCGGCTCATCCGCCGCAGGTATTTCTCATCCAGCCCGGGGTCAACCTCCGGTTCGAGGCATTGCAGCATCCTGCCATCATAATCCTTCACCTCGTCAAGAAATGAGGCGCAGTCCCAGGTCTTTTGGGGGGATACATTGCCTATGCTGTTGATATAGATCTTCATCTCAGATGCTTGAAAACACGAGTGAGGTGTTGTTGCCCCCGAAGCCGAAGGAGTTCGACAGCACGTGCCGGATCCCGGAGCCCTGGATGGCATGCCGGGCAGGAAAAAAGCCAAATTCCTTCATCGGGGTGTTAAAATTCAGGTTTGGCCAGACGGTGTCGTGCCGGATGCTCAGGATGGAAAATACCGCCTCCACCGCACCCGATGCGCCCAGGAGATGTCCGGTGAAAGGCTTGGTGGAGCTGAAAGGGGGGATTTTTTCTCCAAACAGGGTCAGCATCCCCATTCCTTCTGAAAGATCGTTGTTGATGGTGGCCGTGCCGTGCATATTGATATAGCTGATGTCTCCCGGTTCCAGGCCGCCGCGTTCCAGGGCAAGCTTCATCGCCATGTGCGGCCCGGTACCTTCCGGGGAAAGAGCTGTCTGATGATGGGCATCTGTGGAATTCCCGTAACCGCGCAGCTCACAGAGCGGTAACCGTGGGCCGGTTTTGTCTTCCGCTTCCAGGACAAGATACGCTGCCCCTTCTCCGAGGTTCAGCCCGTTGCGTAGTTCGTCGAAAGGTTTGCAGGGCTCCCTGTCGTAGATCATAAGGGTATTGAAGCCATTGATGGTAAAGATAGAGAGCGCATCTGCCCCCCCGGCAATCACCCGGTCGAGCATCCCTGCCCGGATAAGCCGGGCCCCGGTCATGATCACGTTGGCGGATGATGAGCAGGCCGTGTTGATCGTGGAGACAAAATCTTTGATCCCGAGGTGCCGGGCGATCCTTTCGGTGCTTTCACTGCTTTCGTTGGCCTCGATCCAGGCATTGCGGCTGTCGTTTACCAGTAAATCTGGGTAATACTTTTCCGTGGCGACCATCCCTCCTACCGTTGAACCGGAGATTAGGCCCGTCCTGAGCCCGTCGTGCAGGTTTATTCCCGCATTCCTGACGGCCTCTTCCGCCGCGATCATACCCAGCAGGGCTGTCCGTGTAAGCCCTTCCCGGAGCTTAATTCCAAGTATCCGGGCAAGTTCCTCATCCCTGAGTCTGATCTCTCCTGCCGGAAGTGCATTGCGGTGTACTGTTTCAAGGAGTGTGATCTTCCCGATGCCCGACCTGCCGGATGTCAATGACTTCAGGTTCTCTTCCAGGTTATTCCCGATGGAAGTGATGATACCACAGCCGGTGACGAATACACGTTTAGCCAATGTTCAGAATTATAGAAAGGTCAGGCAAAGATAGGACTCTTGAAATTTGAAATTTGAAATTTGAAATTTTAAATTGCGGACTTATTTAATATATTGGTTTATAATTAGTTATAAAATATTAATAAAATTTTCCCCTAATTCAAAATTCAGAATTTAGAATTTAAAATTATTACTATCTTTGCACCCTCAATTTTGAAAATGCTATCTTCCCTGGTAGCTCAGCTGGTTAGAGCGACTGACTGTTAATCAGTAGGTCCCTGGTTCGAGTCCAGGTCGGGGAGCCGAAGTCGACTAAGCCGGTTTTTTAACCGGCTTTTTCATTTTTACCCCTTTCATATTCCTTGATAGACAAGGATTAGCTCATTTCATCTTCCCTTAAAAAAAATTTAGATACTTTAAATTCTGAAAAAAGGAAAATATCCAAATTTTTTACTGGGTTTTCAGTTAACTGGCTGAAGGGAAGTCTTTTGGCTGTAGTTCGAGTCAAGGCCGGGGTAAAATTTAGATACTTTTATTTTGGATAAGGGGATTTGATCACTTTTTTAACCATGGGGTTTTGAAGCCGGAAGCAAGCCGGTAAGGAACGAATTGGTCAGGATATAAGATTATACCTGGATGTAGGAGATAATGGATTAGCGGCTTGCTAATCTTGGTAAGTGGGTGTTTCATAACCATTCAAAGTCCTTTAATTTAGTTCATTTATATAAAAGGTTTTTATTATTATGATGTGCTTTAATTATATGGTGCACAACGCATAGCGCAGCGCCCTGGCCTGGGTTTTTATTGCACCATACGGGCGGGTGCCTTGCTTAAACGGTTAAAGTTACAAATTCCTTTTCAAATGCACCCGCCCACATGGTGCAACGATTGAAATAACCCCGGGCTGGGCGCTGCGCGTTCGTTATGCCCCGTTTAAAATACTCTTGAGAGACTCAACATAGAAACCAAAGAAAGTAAATTCATAAAATGTAAAGGCAAAAGACCATACAGCAAGCAATTGGATTGCAAAATATTCAAATGTAAACTTATTAGCAAGATCAAGCAGAGTTCTTAGGAATTAAGAATTTCTTTTTCAAAAACGCCTTGAATCTGTTGAATAGATTCCTGCCGTTTTTTATCAAATATTCGATTCCCGCAAATAATCCTGTTACCAAAAGAAGGAAGCCAACTATTGTTAACAAAAATTCGAACCCGCCATCTGCAACACCAGCTTTTGCAAATGCTTGATAGGATAGTCCTAAAAAGAGAACTTGCCAGATTATCATTACCTTGTTCATTTCACCGAGTTTTAATCACAGTTAAAGGTACATAATATTTTCGCCAATCGTATTAAATTTTTAGCTTTTCAAGAACACATAACTTGTTACATATTAGAACTCCAACGAACGAAAATCTAGCCCCATTGAGAATGGCAAAGAAAGTCGTTTGGGATATTGTCAACATTATATTTTATTCATTGATATTGCAGAATAACAGTCGTTGTTGATTTGCAATGGGGCATAACATCTGGCTAAATGTACTGCATTTATTTTCAATATAGCATTTCAAAGATTGAATTTTTAGTCAGACCATATAGTGATAAAAACTATAGACTTTATAAAGCCTTTTCCCTCTTCAGCAAATGATTGATCTTCCAATAATTTCTTTTCATTTAATCCACTGAAGGAAAGTTGTTTGTATGTAGTTCGAGTCAAGGTCGGGGTTGGATTTAGATACTTTAGTTTTGGGTTGGTTGGGGATTGATCACTTTTAATTCCGGTGGGTTTTGAAGGCGGAAGCAAGGCGGTGAGGAACGAAATTGGTCAGGATATAAGATTGTACCAGGATGGGGCAGATCGTTTCTTACCGGCTTGCTTTCTCTTATTAAACAGGCTATTAAGGCTTATTTAAGTTGAGATTAGTTCATTATTATTATTACCAACTAACGTTTTCGCATATGGTGCGTTGCCTGGTTCGGAGCGCTCACTTGTCCGGGTACACAAAAGAAACCAAAATTAGCCGACCATCGAAAGAGCACTTTGCCGGCAATGCACTATATGCGGTGTTGTGCACAGTTTGTTTTTAAATCAAATTAATTTTTACTCTGTGCAAAATTCTCCACCAAAGTTTTTCAAGATTCTTATTATCAATATTATTCCAATTTGGATACCTTCTATATAAGCTTTTCAATAGTTTCTTAAGTCGCATTCTCTTCAGTTCTTTTGGTAATAAGACTTTATGAATTTTTTTCAGAAAAAAAGCCAAAGAATAAATCTCTAAAAGTTTATAAATTAAAATCCAAATATCTCCTGATAAATTAAATTTATCATCTTCATTTAAAGATCTATGATATGAGGAGAAACCATTTAATGTGTTTTGCAAATCATCACATTTATTTAAATATAATGAATCAAAGATAGAATCAGTGATAAAATTTGATGCAAACATATTAGCAGCAAATTCATCAAGAATTATTGATGAATAATATTTCGTTACATTATCAACACTAAAAGGTCGTGACAATGTTTCTAAATTGCTTGTTGTTCTAATAGAATTATCTTTTGAATGTCCAAATTCATGGAAGATCGTAAAATGGCTCTCTGCATTGTCAAAATTATTTATGAAATTATCTAATACATAATCTTTAATAATAATTATTTTCCCTATTGTTTTTGCTATTCCGATATTGTTTCGATTGTTTGTATAAGTCGAATTAGAATCAAGCATTATTATTGCGTTACCATAATTTTCATTTGAAGCAACAATTATTTTTTCTATAAAATCAAGGTTACCGATTGATATATAGTTAGATAATTTGTCTAATAATTCGTTCTTCTTCGAATATGTTTTTAAATCAGGATATTGGAGGATAATCATGTCAAAATTCAAATTGTGCACAACATATGGCTAAATGTACTGCATTTATTTTCAATATAGCATTTCAAAGATTGAATTTTTAGTCAGACCATATAGTGATAAAAACTATAGACTTTATAAAGCCTTTTCCCTCTTCAGCAAATGATTGATCTTCCAATAATTTCTTTTCATTTAATCCGTTGACGGAAAGTGTTTTGTAAGTAGTTGGAGTCAAGGCCGGGGGTCGGATTTAGATACTTTTGTTTCTGGTTAATGGTTTTGATCAGCTTTCTATTCTGGTGGGTTTTGAAAGCGGAAGCAAGCCGCTGAGGGGAGTTTTGGTCAGGGTATAAGATTATACCAGGATGGGGCAGATCGTTTCTTACCGGCTTGCTTTCTCTTATTAAACAGGCTATTAAGGCTTATCTAAGTTGAGATTAGTTCATTATTATTATTGCCACCTAACGTTCCGCAAATATATGCAGTTGCCGATTGCGGGTTTCATTCCTGTCGAGCCGCACTGAGGCCCCGGGACGGGCTGTGATCTTCGCAATCAGCACTGCAACGGCAATTGTCATATATTTTGCTGTTAGCAAGCGTTATTTTGTCCCAATCAGTAATTCAATTTCATTATCATTTAGGTTTGTATTCATTTCACCTTGTGCAATCATGTTTAAAACTATAAAAGAGTCAAAAATTGAATTTGCTCGTGGTGGATATTTTTTTGATTTAGTAATAATAAATATTCCTTTCATTGGTTTTGTATACATTCTCTGAGGAATGTTTTCAGTCACCCACCCTGCATCAATAAATACCTCTTTAATCTGATATGCAAATTGCAATGCCTCATCGTCACCAAAATTTACTATGATCTTTACTTTACTTCCCTTGTATTTCTTTAATATATCGATCATTCTAACTTTATCAATTTGAGAAATTCCTCTTGATATTTGTTTATATCCCATATTTTCAAGGGCAACTCTGCTTTTAGAAACTTCTTGTGCTGAAATTTCAGATATTATAAAAAATTCTTCTTGTTTCTCATTCAATTTAAATAATTGAATTTTCAAAGAGTCGTTTTGTTGCTTAATCGCTTTTAAATCTTCATTTCGTAATTTTAGTTCTATGTCCAGTTTGTTAAATTGATCTTTTTGGTCATTAATTTCAGAAGCATGTGTAATTTCTGCATCATTTTTATCTTTTTCTTGCAGAAAATATATAGCACAAACTGAAGATAATCCAAAAATTAATATTATCAATCCAATGATTTTCTTTGTATTCGGAGACTTTGTAAAAAAGTCAAGTAAGAATTGAAATAATAATACTAATGAAGTTATAATAATTAAACCTAATTCCATAGTCGTCTTTTTATAATGCTTGCCAACATCTGGCTAAATGTACTGAATTTATTTTCAATATAGCGTTTCAAAGATTGAATGAATTGTCAAACCTCTAATCGTTTAACAAAAGATTTTAAAGAGCCTTCTCTCTCTTCAGCAAATGGTTAATCTTCCAATAATTAACCTTTACACTCCTGAAAATTGCAATTGAATAACCTGAACCATCTGGTATGATCTCCGCCTGGACTATGAAGTTGTTCCTATTAAGGACAATGCTTCCTTTACATTTCCTGGTTAAAGAAATATCCAGATCAGGTTTACCCGTCAGAAAATTGATTGAGTCAAGCTTAATACCTTCATAATATGGATTCTTTTTTAAATGAACTTCTTCCAGGTGAATCTGCCGGTCAAATTGACCACCTTACGCCGGACCATTCTTATAAACATAAATATCACAAAATCAATCACAAATACTCAATTAACTAACCCGGCGAAGACTGGTAGTATATCCCGGCTAATCCACCAGTTAGAAAATAAACTTTTGGACATATTCAAAGAAGGTTATTTTATCCTTTTTTAGTTCTTCCATATAACAATACTCCGGTAAATTTTTAAGCAGCTAACCTCCCGATGCTCAAACACTCGTCATATAACAGACGGATTTTTTCGCAACTCAGGTCGAGAGCTAACTTTGAAAAAATAAAATCAGTGATATATTGG